>JACCEA010901632.1_pt1 | contig 35005 bp, 32 predicted proteins | sample 7449851 | NCBI WGS metagenome assembly JACCEA01 (sample SAMN15323453, study PRJNA562643) | freshwater metagenome | isolation source: river surface water | place: USA:Blue River Watershed | collected 2017-08-18 | reverse complement strand
TAATGTATTTTCATGGATATTCTGATGGGTTTTCATTATTAATGAAAGGTTTTGTACTGGTTTTAATTATTTTATATAAATGGTGGCGTGATATTGTTCGAGAAGGAACTTTTGAAGGTCAACATACAATGCGTGTTCAACGTGGATTACGTATGGGTATGATCCTATTTATTGCTTCAGAAGTAATGTTCTTCTTTGCATTTTTTTGGGCTTTTTTTCATTCAAGTTTAAATCCTACTTTTTACATTGGGGGTGTTTGGCCACCTGCGTATATTCATATTTTAAATCCTTGGAAAGTTCCATTAATTAATACAATTATTTTATTAACTTCTGGAGCTACAGTTACCGCAGCACATCATTTAATTGTTGAAGGTAGATCTTCTCAAAAAGCTGAAATTGCTTTAGATTGTACAGTTGCTTTAGGTGTTATATTCTTATTTTTACAATGGTTTGAGTATACAACTGCACCTTTTTCTATTTCAGACGGGGTTTACGGTTCTATATTTTATATGACTACTGGTTTTCATGGTATCCATGTTTTAATTGGAACAATTTTTTTAGCTATTTGTAGTTATCGTTTAGGTAAAGGTCATTTTACTCGTGAGCATCATTTTGGTTTTGAAGCTGCTGCATGGTATTGGCATTTTGTTGACGTTGTTTGGTTATTTTTATTCATAACTATTTACTGGTGGGGATCTTAAAATTAAAAAAAGGTTTTAAATTTAGTGATTTGTTATGATATTTCTTATTTTTAATTGAGTAACATATTTGGTAATGTGTTAGATTGCAAATCTGAGTAAGAAGGTTCAATTCCTTTCTCAATTTTTAAAAGTTATAACCTTTAATATTTTCTATGTGTTTATAGAAAATAAAAGCGATTAATTTCGTTTCCAATTATAATGCATTTCTTCTGATAAAAGATGTCTCATTGGAGTTTTATTAACATAACTAACAGAACGTGTTTTATCAAAATCAAATTTAGAAAAATATTTTCTTCGCATTTTAAAATTTAAAGATGTTAATAATTGCTTAAGTGAATTATTTATATTTAAATTTTTTTTTATTTTTAAAAGATTTGATGTAATATTTTTAAAAATAAACCCATTAAGACGCTCTTGATTAAAATTTATCTTTTTAATACTTCTAACCTTCCCAACTTTTTGCTCCATATTTAAGAATAGACCATTATGTTCAAAAGCATAAGCATAATAAGAATAATATTTTTTGAAGATTGAAAATAATTTCCCAACACCTTTTTTAAATGAATTATAAATATAAATACGACGAAATCTATATGCATATTGACGTGCAGCTAAATATCGTCCAATTCGCCATTCTGGACTTAAATTAACAAAAGTTTGAGAATTTGCACTATCTAAATGTCTTAAATTAAAAGGTTTTATAAAAGAAAAGTTAGCACCTTCACAATTAGCATATGCGCTAATACTATAAAAATTATTTTCTTGATTTAAATTTTTGATATATTTTCTAAGAAATGCTATATTAGAATAACGTTCTCGAAAACCATCACCTAAAAGTACATGAACTTGTCCAATTAAAAGATAATAAGATAATAGACTTTTTCCTTCAAGAACAGATAAAACTGATTTTAAATTTAAATTAACAAAAGTTAACGATTCTTGTTCTCTTTTACGAGACATAACAATATGATTAATGATATCATTTTCAGTATATTTATGCCCAGAAAACATAAGTATTAACGATTTCCTTTTTTCTAATTCTTCTAATGAATCATTTATTGGATAATAAAAATTTTGATATTCTTTACAATGTGAAACTTTACGAAATTTTAACATTTTATGAAATAAATAAGAACTTTCTACATTATGAATTTGATACATTTGTTCTAATGGTAACTGTTCATCTATAAAAAAGTAAGAATTTTTTTTACCTTGATTTACTTTATAATATTCAAAATTTTGTAATGCATTTTTAGTAAATTGCACAGTAGATTTATTATTAAGGAATTGTTTTATACGTTTAGTATTTGATTGAAATAATTCAAAAATATTACTATAAGGATTTTTTCCAAAATTTTTAATTTCTCCTGAAAGCTCACCTTTTTCTCGATAGCGAATTTTTTCATCTTGTGCAACAAAATCAAAAATGTTTCGTGCTCTATTTGAAAGGTATGAACGAATTCCAGTACGTTCTATAGGATGAATAGTATGCCCACCATTTCGCATATATTCAACTAAAACAGAAGTATGAACCGATCCGGTAATATCAATACTTCGAATTCCTTTAATAATATCCGCAGATCGTGTAGAATATCGTTTATTACTTGATGTTATTGCTCCCACAGGACATAAATCAATTAAATGTTTATCTAAATTAGATGATGTAAGTACTTTTGTATAAGTTCCAACTTCCATTTTACTTCCTCGCGATAAAACACCTAAATTTTTTACATTTAATACTTCATTTGAGAATCGAATACAACGAGTACAACTAATACAACGTGTCATAATAGTTTTAATATTTGAACTAAAATATTTATCTTCTACATGATGACGTTTTGTATGAACTTTACTAAAAAAAGAACTATAATTTTTTATTTGTTCTTGTAAATCACACTCTCCTCCTTGATCACAAATAGGACAATCTAATGGATGGTTTATTAATAAAATTTCTAATAAACTTTCACGTGCTTTTTTTACAGCTAAACTGCTTACACTAATCCACATATTTTGTTCAATATTGGTTAAACAGCCAATAACTAATTTATCATGAATATTTAATTCAATTAAACACATTCTACAATTTCCTGCGATAGATAAACTTTCATGAAAACAAAAGCGTGGAATTCTAACACCACTAAATTTACATGCTTCCACAACACTAATATCATTACGAGAAAAATAAACATCATTATCAATGACAAACGCAAGCTCTTTACTAGACTCTAACATTACTATATATACTTATTTAAAATATCTAAAACATAAAATTTATATTAGATATTAAAAAATTTATCTTTTTTTTTACAAATACTAAAAAACAAAAAATGCCACGGAGAGGACTCGAACCTCCACTCAATTATGAACCAGAACCTAAACCTGACGTGTATACCAATTTCACCACTGTGGCTTTTGTAACTTTTTATTTACAAATTATTTGTATATCCAAAACGATGGATAATTCATAAAAACATTATAGAAATTATTAAAATGATTAAATTTTTTAAAAATAATATTTATGTTAAAAAAATATTCTTTTAAATCTAAATCATTTAAAAAGTCTGTATTAAAAACATCTAAATTGTTTAAACAATAAAAAGGAACTTTAAATTGACAATTTATATTTGTAGACTGAGAATTTGGAAATAGTTTAACATCATTAAAATTAAAAAAAGATTTAAAAATAGGATTATTTACATAATATATAAATAAGTAATATAAAAAAAATTCAATATCTTTTTTATTTTTTATTTTAAATTTTAATGAAGCTTTTGATTTTGAAACTTTACTTTTTTTTAAATCCACATCAATATTTAATGAATATAATATATAGATTAAAAAAAAAAATGTAGTTTTTTTATGAGAAAAAATTTTATTATTATTTGAAAAATTTTTTAATAACTCACTATCTACAACAAAATCAAAATTTAAATAATCTATTTTTGTAGTTTCATTAATATTTTTTAAATTATATTTATTAATACAATCTAAATTTGCAAGATAATTATTATACGTTAAATTTAATTTATTCATAAAATAAAAAAAACTTTTCAACATCAAATGCTAAAATGTCTAAAAAATAAGCAGGATAAACTCCAATAAATAAAACCCAAATAACTAAAGAGAATAAAAGAAAAAATTCTGTTATAGTTAAATCTTTATATTTTGAAGTGAAATTTAGATTTAAATTTCCAAAAATAATTCGGTTATATAACCATAAAGAATAACAACCAGATAATACAACACTTATTGCTCCAAGAACAGCAGTTAATGGATGTAATTTAAATACTCCTAATAAAATAGTAAACTCACCAATAAAACTACTTGTTCCAGGTAAAGCAATATTTGCCATAGTAAAGATTAAAAAAAAAGTTGCGTAAAGAGGCATCATATGTACTAAACCGCTATAATAAAATAATAATCGAGTATGATAACGATTATATAAAATACCAACTAAAAAGAATAATGCTCCAGAAACAAATCCATGACTAAGAGATTGTAAAATTGCACCCTCTAATCCAATTTGACCAAAACTAAATAAACCTAATACAATCAGATTCATATGAGCAATTGATGAATAAGCAATGATTCGTTTTAAATCAGTTTGTCTTATAGCACTAAAAGAAGCATATATGATACCAATTAATGATAAAGTATAAACAAAAGGAGTAAAAAACATTGAAGAATTTGGAAATAAAACTAATGAATAACGTAAAAATCCATAAACTCCTAATTTTAATAAAATTCCGGCTAGAATAACAGATCCTACAGTTGGTGCTTCTACATGAGCTTCAGGTAACCAAATATGAAATGGAAACATAGGAATTTTTGAAGCAAAAGAAAAGAAGAATGCTAACCATAAATACTGTTCAAATTGATACCAAGTACATCCTATAAGATTTAAATATTCAGAAGAACCAGTAATTGAATAAATATATAAAATAGCTAATAAAAATGGTAAAGATGTAAATAAAGTATAGAAAAATAATAAATAACCAGCTCGAATTTTTCTTTCTCGAGAACCCCAAATACCAATAATTAAAAACATTGGAATTAAAATAGCCTCAAAGAAAATGTAAAACATAAATAAATCTAAAGTAGTAAATAAAATTAAAAGCATTAATTGTAAAATAAATAATAATACAATATATTCTTTTAAATACTCTTCATCTTGAACAAATATAATACACAAAAAAATTAAAAAAGAAGTCAATACAAAGAATAAAATCGATAATCCATCTAAACCAAAACTAAAATTAATATTAAAAAAGATATTTGAAATAGTAAAACTAAAATAATTTTGAAATAAATTATGACTACAAATATCAAAATCTTGTAAAATTTTACATGATAAAATTAAAACAATCGCAGAAACTACTATTGAGGTTGTTTGTAATAAAACTTTATTACTTGAATTTACCCCTAATAAAAAAATTATACTAAAACTTAAAAAAAAAAAAGATACTCTAATTTAATTTGAAAAGCTTCAAAAAATAACATATTAAAAAATTATAAATAAAAAATTAAAAATTTAAAATACTTAAAATTAACCGCATAAAATAGAAACAATTAATAATAATTCTTATTAATTAAAAGAGTGATTTATAAAAAAACTCGTTGCGATTGAAAAATATCAATTTCTTTATAACCTACAGATTTTTTTTTGTCAGAAAACACAACTTCAAAAAATCCAGATAACATAAAGTTTTTTCGTAACGGATAACCTTCAAAACTATAATCAGTTAAAATACGTCGTAAATCAGAATTGTCGATAAAATTTATTCCAAACATATCCCAAATTTCACGCTCCCACCATACAGCAGGTGTAAATATTTTAAAACAAGAGTTTAATGTAATAAAACTATCGACAAAAACTTTAACTTTAATTCGGCTATTATAGACAATACTTATTAACTCATAAACAACATTAAATCGATATGTACCGATTAAATAATCAACCCCTGAAATAGAAGATAATAATTTAAATTGTAATCCAATATCTTTTTTTAAAACATTTAAAGAGTGTAATAAATGTGAACTATAAACAATTAAAATATGTTCATTATTAAAAATTTTATAACTTATTCGAGGAATGATATTTATATTTAAATTATTGAATTTCATAAATGTTTTTAAATATTATATGACTAAAAGAAACTTAAATCAAAAGAGAAATAAATTAATAGCCATTGATCTTCTATAAATGAAAGAAGCATTAATACGCAGAATACAATGATATATGCACTTAATTGCATATTTTTATCAAATATAAAAATTTGTAATTTAGAATTTTTTTTTTTATATTCAAAAAAAATAATTTTAATTATTCGAATATAATAATAAGCAGAAATAGAACTTATAATTAATACTAATCCTAAAAATAAAACAGATTCAAAATTAAAAAGCTTTAAAAAAATAAAAACTTTACTAAAAAAACCTAAAAAAAATGGAATACCTGCTAAAGAAAAAAATAAAATTGTAAAAATAAAACTAAAAATAGTATTATAGTAAAAAAATGAATTTAAATCTACAATATAAAATTGATAAGTAGTTTTTTTAAAAAAAGATTGAAAATTTTTATAGAATACAGTTAACATTATCATAGACCCCCATGAAATAAAACCTGATAATGTATAAATAATTATAAAATAATAACTTGCTGCATTAGTTTCTAATAAACGATATGCAGAACATAAAAAAATCATACTAATATTAGATATACCGCTATAAACAAAAAAACGTTTTAATGAAACTTGATCTGTTGAATTTAATACCGATATAATAATACTAATAAAACTTACTATACAAATTAAATTTGATAAATAAAAAAAAGAAGTCCCTAAAAATAAACTCCATTTCATAAATAAGTTTATAAAAATAGGTTTTGATAAAAGAGAAAATAACATTGCACTAATTAAAGGAACACCATCATAAATATCTACGAACCAAAAATGAAATGGAAATAAACCAAGTTTAATTAAAAAGAAAAAAAACATTAAAATAATGCTTAATTTCATAAAAAAATCTAAACGCTCTGGAATTGCAAAATAATTTAAATCTCCTAAATCTTGAAAATTTAAAGTACCAGTTAAACCATACATAATAGCTACTCCTAATAAAAAAAAAGAAGAACCCACAGCACTAAATATAAAATATTTAATACCTCCTTCAACAGAAAATGTAGATTCACGTTCATAAGATGATAAAATGTAAAAACATAAAGATAATAATTCAACTAATAAATAAACAATAATTAAATTATTTGCACTTACCAATAATAAACTGGTAAGAACAGTAAATAAAAAAATAGTTTCAAACTCTATAAAATAAATTTTTGTACACTTTAAAAACTCTTTTATAAATGGAATTAGAAGTAAACTAATTAAAACTAAAAATATTTTTAGATTTTGAGTATTTTCATTAGTATATAATAAATCTTCATTGATATAGAAATAAGTGTTAGAAATAAATAAAAGAATTAAACAGATTATTAAAATAAAAGCTGTTTGTTGTCCTATATTTTTTTGCCGAAAGTTAATACGATATGAAGCTGCAGAAGATAAAAAATAATATAATTGAAAAAATAATACAAGAGATAAAAAAATTTCTGTACTAAAACCTAATAATAACATAAAAATTCTCTTATTTTAATAATTAAATATTTCAAAACTATAATTAATAGCTGAAACAAAAAATAAATAACTTACAGAGATAGGCAAAAAAATTTTCCAACCAAGATACATTAATTGATCATATCGATATCTTGGCAAAATAGCTCGCATAACAACATATAAGATTACAAATATACAAATTTTAATACCAAACCAAAAAGAACCAGGAAGAAAATTTAAAAATTCAAAAGGTGATAACCAACCTCCAAAAAAAAGAATTACATTTAATGAACTCATCATTAGCATATTTGAATATTCCGCTAATGAAAAAAGTGCAAAACTTATTGCTGAATACTCAACGTTGTATCCAGAAACTAATTCTGCTTCAGCTTCAGGAAGATCAAACGGATGTCTGTTTGTTTCAGCTAAACCTGAAATAAAAAACATTAAAAATAAAGGAAAAAATATATTAACAAACCAAAAATCTTTTTGAAAAACAATAATTTCATTTAAATTAAAAGACTCACAACATAATGTAATTGTAAGAATGATAAAACCTAATGAAACTTCATATGAAATCATTTGTGATGTTGATCGTAATGCACCTAAAAAAGCGTATTTTGAATTACTAGACCATCCTGATAAAATAATTCCGTATACTCCTAAAGATGAAATACCTAAAATATATAAAAACCCTAAATCAATTTCTGCAATATTTGAATGATTATCAAAAGGAATAAAAGCCCATCCAATTAAACTAATACAAAAAGTTAAAATTGGAGAAAAAACGAAAATATTTTTATTAGATGTACTTGGAACAATAACCTCTTTTACTAATAATTTAAAACCATCAGATAAAGGTTGTAACAGCCCATAAACCCCAACAACATTTGGACCACTACGTCGTTGAATAACAGCAAGAATTTTACGCTCAGCAAGAGTAAAATATGCAACTGAAATAAGTACTAAAATAATTACTATTAATATTTTGATTATTGTAATAATAAAAAACATAAACATAAATTTTAAAAATTATAATTTACAAGAATTAAAAATTGCTTAATTTTATTTTAAAAAAATAAAATTAACAATAATAATACCCCCCCTATGAAATAAATAAAATAATGCCAGAATAAACCAGTTTGAGCTTTAACACTTGCTTTGCTTAAATTTTTAAAATAATAAACAAAACTTGAAGGCCCACTGTATTCTAGTAATCCACGATCTATTACTTGATATGAAAAAAAATAAGCTTTTTTTAAAATATTTTGAGTAATAAATTCAGTATAGATTCTATCGAAAAACCATTTTCTATTTAAACCACATATAAATTTATAAAAAAAGCGATTCTTTTTAAAATATAAAAACATTCTTAAACCATAAACATATAACATATATGCAAATAAAGATCCTAAAATAGTAACAATAAGTGGCAATAATTTATATGTTGTTGGAATAAACTCACTATCAATTAAAACATGATTAGTAGGCAGTACAAATAAAGACGACCCCCAAAAATCAGTTCCAAATCCAATAAAAAAATCTTTTGATAAATAACCAATATTAATACTAAAAAAACATAAAAACACTAAAGGAGTAATTATCTCAAAAGAATTTTCATGTGCATTTAAAATAATAATACGATTACCATTTGTTGGAGATAAAAACACTAAATATAATAAACGAATTGAATAAAACGCAGTACAAAAAGCTGCAGCAACTCCTAAGAAATATGCATAATGACCAATAAAATCATATCGTGCATATGCTAATTCCAGAATAACATCCTTAGAATAGAATCCTGTTAAAAACGGAAATCCCATTAAAGCTAAAGATCCAATTAACATCATAGCATATGAAAATGGTAATAATTTTTGTAATCCTCCCATTTTTCGCATATCTTGTTCATCACTCACAGAATGTATAATTGCACCAGCTCCTAAAAACAGTAAAGCTTTAAAAAAAGCATGATTAGATAAATGAAATAAACCTACTTCATAAGATGATAATCCACAAGCAAATATCATATAACCAAGCTGACTACAAGTTGAATACGCAATTACTTTTTTAATATCATTTTGAAATAAACCAATAGTTGCTGCTGTAAATGCTGTAGCGGAACCAACAAAAACTACAATATTTAATACAAAAGGTGAAAATTCAAAAAAATAAGAACATCGACAAATTAAAAAAATTCCAGCAGTAACCATGGTAGCGGCATGTATTAATGCAGATACAGGTGTAGGACCTTCCATCGCATCAGGAAGCCAAATATGTAATCCTAATTGTGCAGATTTACCCATTGCACCTATAAATAAAAAAAGACAAATTAAATCTAATTGTGTCCAAGATATAGATTCAGGTTGATTTGCTAAAAAATTATAAATAAAATAAGATTTATCTGTAACAGACCCAAATACAACATCATAATCTAAACTATGAAAAGTATAAAAAATTAAAAAAATTGCAATTAACAATGCAAAATCACCAACTCGATTAACTAACATTGCTTTAATTGCAGCTTTATTAGCTTGAATTCGAGTAAACCAAAAATTAATTAATAAGTACGAAGCTAAACCAACCCCTTCCCAACCAATAAACATTTGTAAAAAATTATTTGCAGTTACCAGTATTAACATAAAGAATGTAAATAAAGATAAATAAGACATAAATCGTGAAAAATGTGGATCATGTTTCATATATTCATTTGAATAAAAATGAACCCAAAAAGAAATAAAAGTAACAATAAAACACATGACTAGACTTAAACTATCAAATAAAAAAGACCAAGCAATTTCTAAATCTTGAATATGAATCCAAGTACCTAAAGAAATTTTATATTGTATGCCGAAAGTTAGTAGATCATTAATAAACCACAATACTAATACTGCAGAATAATATGTAGGTAAAAATACATATTCAGAATCTATATATTTTCCAAATAAAAAGGATCCAAGAAATCCAAATAAAGGAGCGAATACAACTAGTAATAACATATTTTATCTTAAATAAAAACTAAATCGGAATAATGAGATTTGAACACATGACCTTCTGTTCCCAAAACAGATACGCTACCAACTGCGCTATATTCCGTAAACACTTAATACCATCGATAATGAATATTCGAACGATTTTCTAGTGCAGTTCTTATTAAAACATTTTTTTTTAATCGACTATCAGAATCTACATTTTTTAATTGACGTATAATTTCATCATACAATTTTGTTACAATTGATACACGTCTTTTATCTTTATTAGCAGACTCAAATAACCACCTTAATATAATAAAATACTGACGTTTTTTATTAACAGGAACAGGAACTATATACACTATTTTTCGTCGTCGTATTTTTCTAGTTTCAAAATTAATATATAAATTCTTACGAATTTTTGAAAGTATAGTATATTTTCCTAATTTTGTGTTTTTAAGTAAATTAAAAAATAATAACTTAAAATTTCTTTCAGCTGTTTTTAATTTTCCCTTTTTTAAAAAAAATTTTAAAAATAATTTAAAAAAACAATAATTTTTTAAGAGCTTTAAATTTTTACTTTTCATACTTTTTTAAATTCTTTTTTCATACCATATTTCGAACGACTTGTTCGACGACCTTTTACCGGACCTAAGTCGTATTTACCTCGAATGATATGATATTTAACGCCAGGTAAATCAGGAACACGCCCACCACGAATTAAAACCATATTATATTGTTGAAGATTATGACCTTCACCAGGAATATAACATTCAATTTTTTTTCCACCACTTATTCGAATTTTAGCTACTTTTCGTATAGCCGAATTCGGTTTTTTAGGAGTACGTGTATACACTTTTGCACAAAATCCTTTAATTTGAGGATTTTTGTGCATATCAGGTGTTTTACTTTTAAAATATTTTTTTATTCTTAATTTTTTTTTCGATAATTGATTTATTGTTGCCATAAATTTTTTACTTAAAACTTAAATTAATCCAGCCGAAACGGATACAATTCGTGAATATTTTGTCGATTTAAATTTTCTTGAGATTGGACCAATTATACGACTTCCAATTAATTTATATTTTGCATCAAGCAATACCACTGCATTTTCATTAAATGTAAAAGAACTCGATAAATTTAAACTTTTATAACTGTTTTTTTTTAAACGTATTATAACCCCCTTACAAATTTGACCTTTTTTAACTCTTGAACGTGAACGCTTTGAAAGACGTAATTTTTTTATAGCGACTAAAACTAAATCTCCTAAAGTTGCAAATTTTTTTTTTGCACCATAAATATGAATACAACATCCTTTTCTCGCACCAGAATTATCTGAAATTTTTACAAAAGTTCCTTTTTGAATCATAATTACCAAACTGCCTTTTTGAAACCCGGCAATGAACCAAATTTAACTAGTCTTTTAAAAGCTAGTCGTGAAATATTATACGGGCGAATTATCGCTCTACTACGATTTGTTAAAATACAACGACGCACTATTTTAGTCTTATTTAATCGTTTAAATTTATGTTGTCCAATAAGTAATGAAAAACAACGACGCTCATTAGATGTTTTATATTGCTCTAATAAGCGTGATAATAAATTAATAATGACATACTTTTTAATCAAATTTTTTTTTTCTATTTTATTATATTTCTTTCTATTTTTAAAATCTTTTACTTTCAAAAATAACATAAATATTTACATCCACTCCAGAGCCCCAGTTCTCCAAGCATAATAATAACCAATAATTAATTCAAATATAAAGTCTATCATTGAAAAGAACCCCTCCATATTTAAATGGCTAAAACTCATACACCATGGAAAAAAAAAAACAGCTTCTAAATCAAAAACTAAAAATAATACTGCAATTAAATAAAAACGCACATCGTATAAACCACGCGCATCATCATAAGGCTCAAAACCACATTCATATGGAGATAATTTTTCGATATCTCCTAAATCTGGTTTTAATAAAAAACCTAATAATAATATAATTGCAGCTAAAAAAAATGAAATAATGAAAAAAATACCAACTTTTAAAATTTCATTTGAAAATAACGATAAACACATAAAAATGTTATAAATTTCAAAAACAGATAAATCAAAAAATTATTATTAAATAAAAATAAATTAAAAAATTTAATTTGAAATTATTTAATAAAAATTAAAAAAATAAATAAACTGAATTATTTGAACGTGATAATTGTTTTATATAAGGATCTAATACACGCTCTTCATCAAAATCAAAAATTAAAAAAACTGAACCTAAAATAGCAAAAAATAACATTAAACCCGCAATTAAAAAACAAGGGTAATAATAATTATATAAAATTTGCCCTAATAAATTAATGTTATTATAGTAATCAGTAAAAAAAGATGGAATAGACGCCATTTCACTTAATAATTCAAAATTTAATTGAGATTTATCAAAAAAATTATAAAATCTATCAAAAGCGATACAACCTAATACTAAAATAATTATAAAATATAAATTTAAAGGTATAATTTTTGTTTTTAACATCATAATAACGGAAAGGAATAAAACAGCAATTGCACCAACGTAAATTAATATAAATAGCAAGCTTATAAATTCAACTTGAATTGAAAATAATAACATCGCTGTATTAATAAATACTAAAATTAAAAATACAATTGATTGTACAGAGTTTGCTGCAATAAACACTAAAGATGAATTAAAAATTATAAAAAAAAGGATGTAATAATACAATAATTCAGTAATCATAACAAAAAGTTAAATTAATATTTTTTTAAAAACTTGGATTCACTATCTTTATACCGACTTTGGAATAATTTAATTAAATTTTTATATTATACATATAAATGCGCTTAGCAGGAATCGAACCTACATAATTACCGTTATGAGCGGTATATTCTACCATTAAATTATAAGCACAAACCAGTTTATAATATCATAAATATTATGATATTAACATTGAAAAAAACCAGCAAAACTATAAAGTATTACGAAAAAAAAGCCCGTAAAGTAATTTACTTTGTTTTTCAATATCAATAGTTTTATATTTAGAATACTCATCAAGTTTAGATCGCATTTTCATTACTTCAGCGATCTTAACTGTATAAAATTTTAGCACAAAAAAATGAAAAAAAAAGAACCCTAAAAGAGTCCAACAAACTTGTCCCGGAAATGTATAAAAATCAAATTGTGGCATAAATTTAAATATATTAAAAAAAAGAAAAAAATGTTAGTATTCTATTCTGCTTTTGATCCACCAAAAATTTTAGAAATAAAATTTTCAATTTTAGCTTCAATCTCTAAGATATTAGGAGCGATTATTAAAAAATATGAAAAATAGTAGATTGTAGCAATAAGACCAATAGTATCAAATGGAGCTTCTACCTCTTTTTGACCAATCCATCCTAAAATAAAGAAGTCAAAAAATAATAACCAATATAGAGTTGAAAACACTCGTCGATGTTGTGTTGATTGATACCCATCTTTATAATGAATCATAGGTAATACTAATAATACTAGAATTGCCCCGAACATTAATAAAATTCCACCAAATTTTGACGGAACAGTTCTTAAGATCGCATAAAAAGGTAAAAAATACCACTCAGGCACAATATGTTCTGGTGTTGCCATAGGACCTCCTAAAATATAATTATCTCGATGTCCTAATAAATTTGGAAAATAAAACAGAAGTATAAGGAAAAAAAAAGATAAAACAGTTAAACTAAATAAATCTTTTACATAATAATAAGGATAAAAAGGTACACACTCCACATTTGGAACACGAATTGGATTAGTAGATCCATCACGATGTAATAATGCTAAATGCGCAACTACAAGCCCTAAAATAATAAAAGGTATTGTATAATGAAAACTAAAGAATCGATTTAATGTTGGTGACGCTACAGAGAATCCTCCCCATAACCATTGAACGATATCCTCTCCTACTACAGGAATTGAAGAAACTAAATTAGTAATAACGGTAGCCCCCCAGAAACTCATTTGACCCCAAGGTAATACATAACCTAAAAAGGCTGTACCCATCATTAATAAAAAAATAATAACCCCAGACATCCATAAATATTGACGAGGTTTAAAATATGAACAATAGTAAAGACCACGGAACATATGGATATAAATTATTATAAAAAACATAGAAGCACCATTTGCATGTCCATATCGTAAAAACCATCCATAATTGACATCGCGCATAATATGTTCTACTGAACTAAAAGCTAAATCAATATGTGGAACATAATGTTGTGCTAAAAAAACTCCGGTAATGATTTGCCAAACTAAACATATCCCACCTAAAAAACCAAAACTCCACATATAACTTAAATTAATAGGAGTTGGATAACTTATTAAATGTGAATAAAGAAAATCTAAAAATACTCCTTTAATTTTCATAAAATCATTATTTATTTATTAAATTGATCTAATATTTTAAATATATTATATACTATAAAGTAATAATATCAATAATATTAGTTTTTTATTGTTAACTGCATACACTTACAATAGTAGAACTCACTTTCTTATTTTTACAACTATAACTATCTTTATAAAAACACGTATTTTAAAAATCCTATATAATCATTAAAATAATATTTAAATAATATATAATAACTACCTAAATCGAATTAAAAATTAACTTTTATAAAATTTTCCTAAAATTAATTTCAAAAAAATTTAATTGATATAATTCAATATGAAAATTAATTATTAAAAGAAAATTTTGGACTACAATGCCCAAACGATTTACCAATAGTTATATGTCGCTTTTCTAGAAATAATCAATGAGAAGAAAATAAACTATTTTTGATATCTAAGAAGTGATAGTTCAAAAAATTTTTTTTTGCTTGGTATACACTCAACAACAATAGGCATAAATCCATGATTTACACCACAAATTTCACTACATTGACCATAAAAAACACCTTCACGTTTTATTAATAACGACCCTTGATTTAATCTACCAGGACATGCGTCAATTTTAATTCCAAATGATGGAACCGCCCAACTATGTAAAACATCAGCAGATGTTACTAATAATCGAATATGTTTTTCTAAAGGTAATAATAAACGATTATCAACTTCTAATAATCTAAAACTTCCTTTTAATAAATCTTCTGGACTGCACATATAAGAATCAAAATTAATATCAAGATTAGAATCAGATATTTGATAACTCCAATACCATTGATGACCAATAATTTTTACAGTCATAAGCGGATTAATTACTTCATCCAATGAATATAATAAAGTAAAAGAAGGAAATGAAATAAATAATAAGACTACAGCAGGAAAAGCTGTCCAAACAATTTCTAATAAACTTGAATGAGTAAATACCGATGCAAATTTTTGTACATTAGTATTGAAATTTTTTAAAATATAAAACATCAGCCAGCATACTAAAAACCCAATAAAAAAGAATATAACCACTAAAAAAGTGTGAAATGAGTACATTCCTTCTGCATAAGGTGTAGCAGGATCTTGTATTCCAATTTGCCAAGATTCAGCAACATCTAATAAAACATATATATATTTAATCATAATTATTTTAAAAAATTGGAAAAGATGGGATTCGAACCCATGATGTATAATAAATTTAAATACATGTTGGTTTAGCAAACCAATACTTTAAGCCACTCGGTCACTTTTCCAAAAAATTAACTAAAACATTTTAAATTTGTTTTTGATAACCTTTTACGAGTTTTGCTATTTGTGTGAGTTCGCTGACCTCTAACAGGATATCTAAAAGAATGACGTATACCTTTATAATTTCTTAAGGTCTCCGTTGAAAATTTTCTAAATTTTAATAAAATTTTCTTTAAAGTATTTTGATACGTGAAATTAAAAATTAATTTTTTGAAATTAACACGTACTTTAAACTTAATATTAACACGATTAGTTCGAAAACGTGAATTTAAACCAAAATGTTTAGAAAAGTAGGAAATTCGCTTTTCACCAACCCCATAAAAACTATTAAAATTATATGATAAAAGTTTTTTCTTTTTAAAAACTTTTTCTTTTAATTTGATATCTAAATATTTATTTTTTCTTAACTCTTTGGTTAAGTTCCCATTTTCTAGAATTTCGATTTTTTCTAATCTATTTATATTTTCAACATCTACTTTTTTTATTAAAATTTCATTTGGTATCATATTTTTCTATATTCGCGTCGATTAATATATTTTATAGGACTCGAACCTATAGTCCTCAGCTTAGAAGGCTAACGCTTTATCCAATTAAGCTAAAAATATCAACAATAAAAAATTTATACAAAAATTTTTATCATTTATAAAATAATTATATTTAATAACAATAAATTAAAAAAAATTTTTCTTAAGAAATATAAAAAATCAAATTGGAAGATACTTATTAAGTCGTGAGTTTGATAAATTTAACTTTATATTAATTTTAAATTAATAATTTAATTAACCTTTTAAAACAGAAATATTTTGTACTGAAATATTTGAATATACATTATAATATACAGTAATTATTGCAAGACCAATTGCTGATTCAGAAGCAGCTACTGTTAAAATAAGTATAGCAAATATTTGACCTAATAAATCGTCTAAATAGTTAGAAAAATAAATAAATAATATATTAATTGAAAGTAATAACATTTCTAAACCAAACATAATAGTTAAAAAATTTCGAAAAGTAACTAGTACTCCCAATAGACCAATTCCAAACATTGTAATACTTGCTGAAATGATAACCATGTTAAACTATAAAAACTATTTAAAACTAAATTTAATAAGTATATTGGGAATTGAACCCAAGACTTTTGGATTAAAAGTCCACTGCTCTACCACTGAGCTACATACTTTATTAAAAAAATATTATTGATAAATTTTTAATTTTACACGAATAGTACTAAGAAAGATACCATTAATGAGAATAAAGCAATAGCTTCTGCTAAAGCGAATCCTAAAATTGCTGCGCGAAATAATTCATCTTTTAATGATGGATTTTTAGAAATTCCTTGAATTAATGAAGCAAAAATTAATCCAATACCAATACCAGCTCCAGCTAATCCAAATGTAGATAAACCAGCTCCTACTTTTTGTGCACCTTGTAATAACATAAATTTTAAAACACCTTTATAAATTTTCTACCTCTAGTATTTAAAAGGTGTTAATGTTTTATTATACAAATCGTTTATTATTAATTTTAGAATTTTAAATATTCATAAACAAAATTTATGAATACATTACTTTTAAAATAAAAAAGCAAATGAATAAGTTTCCTTATTAAAAAAAAACCAACTTTAAAACAAATTATCGATCTATTTCTCCGAAAACAATATCTTGAGTTCCGATAATAGTAACAACATCTGCAATAAAATGTTTTTTAGCCATCGCATTTAAAGCTTGTAAATGATTGAAACCTGGCGCTTTAATTTTACATCTATAAGGTTTATTAGTACCATTTGATATTAAATAAACACCTAATTCACCTTTTGGTGCTTCAGTTCCAATATAAGTTTCATTTCGAGGAATAACTAAATTTTCACTATAATATTTAAAATGATGAATCAACCCTTCCATTGATGTTTTTAATTCCGCACGAAATGGAGCAGAAAATTTAAAATCAGTAGATTTAAATGTTTCATTTTGTAATAAATTTATACATTGATTAATAATCACAACAGACTGACGCATTTCATGCATTCTAACTAAATAACGATCATAACAATCTCCATTTTTAGTTACAGGAATTTCAAAACGAAGTTCAGGATATATTTCATATGGTTGAGTTTTTCTTAAATCCCAACAAACTCCAGAACCACGTAATAAAACACCACTTAAACCCCATTCAATCGCTTGTTTAGCTGAAACAACTCCAATATCTACTAAACGTTCTTTCCAAATTCGATTTGAAGTTAACATTTCATCTACTTCATCTATACGATTTACAAATTGTTTTATAAATAAAAAAACATCATCTAAAAAACCTAAAGGTAAATCAGCAGATACTCCTCCAGGACGAATATAAGCCGCATGCATTCGTGCACCAGATACACGTTCATAGAATTCCATTAATTTTTCGCGTTCTTCAAAAAACCATAAAAACGGAGTCATAGCTCCAACGTCCATTGAATGACAACCTACAGCTAATAAATGATTTAAAATTCTAGTAAGTTCTAAAAAAAGAACACGAATTACTTTTGCTCGATAAGGTATATTGATATCGGCTAATTTTTCAACAGCTAAAGAATAAGTATGTTCTTGTGCCATCATAGAAACATAATCTAAACGATCAAAATATGGTAATGCTTGAAGATAATTTTTATTTTCAATTAATTTTTCAGTACCTCGATGCAATAATCCAATATGAGCATCTGCGCGTTTTACAATTTCTCCGTTAAGCTCTAAAATTAAACGTAATACTCCATGAGCAGCAGGATGTTGTGGTCCAAAATTGATTGTAAAATTTTTTGCTTCTCTTATTAACTCTCGTTTTTTTAAAATCATAATTATATATTTATATTCCTTATGGGAATTGAACCCATTTTTTTGCCGTGAAAAGGCAATGTCTTGACCGGTAGACGAAAGGAACTTCAAAAAAATAATTAATACTAAATATATCTAAAAATATTTCTTAAGTAATTATTTTATTAAATTTTTTAATTAAAAGTTATATTTTGTATGTTAGTAACTTTATAATTACTGAAATTTTATTTTAAAAATACGGATTATAAGAAGATTTTCTTTGATTAAAAGTTAAATTTTTAATCTTTTCTTCTTATATTTAATAAAAAGATAATTAAAATAATAATAGATAATTTTAAAAAAAATTTAATTAATGTGAATTATTTTTATTAAAATTTTTTACTCTTAAAATATAATTTTTTTATATCTTTTTTAAGAAAATAATTAAAGAAAAATATAGTATAAATATTAATATATAATATTATATATAATAATATAATAATAGAAAATAATTAGATTTTTGACTTATATATTAAAAAAATCATTTATTAATCCATATTTTTAAATTAAATTTACAATAATTATAAAATAACTAACATATTTAAATATTAAAATTATATTAAAAAGAATATAATTTTAGTTTAAAAAAATTATTTTTATAAAAAAAACTTAAAATAAATTTTATTCTAAACTTTAAGAATTTTTACTAATATATAAGAAAGAAAGTTAAACTTTTATCTTTTATAGTAAAAACTTCTTTTATTAATCCGTCTTTTTAAAATAAAATTTCAACAATTTTAAAGTAAGTAACATGTTTTGAAACTATTTATTTTTTTTTTAAACATTATTTAGAAATTTAATATATGAATAACTAACTCAATTGGCAGAGTATCTTCCTTACAAGTAGAAAGTTAATGGTTCGAATCCATTGTTGTTCTTAAAAGTAATTAAAATAATTATTTCTGTAATAAAAAATAAATTAAATTTCGTTTAATTCTTAAAAAAAATTAATTTTTTTTTTAATTTTTTAAGAGAATAGTTTAATGGTAAAATTTTGATCTCCAAAGTCATCGTTAAAGGTTCGAATCCTTTTTCTCTTGTTAAATTATTATAAAGATATAAAGAATTAATTTTGAAAATAAATTTAGAAAATTAATTCTTAAATTAATAATTTTAGTAATTTAAATACGTAAAATAAAATTAAATTTTCCATTTACTTTAAGCATCGAAATTTATGGTGCTATAAATGTAAAGATTGATAACTTTTTTAATTAAAATATTTGTGTCAAATAATAATAACTTAAATAATCCTATTGAAAAATTTAAAAATAATAATATTATTCTTAATGAGAAAATAGTTTCTAATAAAAATCTTATTAACAATAATGCTTCTAAAAAGGTTTTTTTTAATATTAATACTTTTAAAAATAATCTTACTAATAAAAAAAAAAGAACAAAAATTAATTTAAAACGAAAAAAAAAAATTATAAAAACCAAAGATAAAACTGAAAAAAAAATATCACGCTTTTTTATTACAAGAACAAAAATGACTCAAAGCACTACAAATACAAATAATGTTTTTTTAATTTTAAAACAAAAAAGTTTTAAAAGTAAGATCGTTATTCGTTTTACAAAAAATAATATATTTGCTACCTTCAAATCGGAAACAAATCGTATATTAAGAAGTAAATCTGCTGGTGCTTGTCATCTTAATACTTCATATAAAATGCGTAAATATATTTGGAATAAATTTATAAATATATTTTTACGATCTATCGTACGTTTTAAAAAAGATCTTTTAAGTTTTACGATAAAAATTATCGCAAAAAAAAATTATAAAAGAAAAATTTTTCAAAAATTTAAAAGTTGTTGTCAAAAAAATTCTGTTTTATATATTTTACCAGAAAAAAAATGTTTTAACGGTTGTCGAGCGAATAAAAAACGACGTAGAAAACGTATTCGTTCTAGAATTTATAAATTATGAAATTGATAAAAGTAGCACCTGTAAATAATAGTGTTAGACATTTCATAAAACTTGAAAAAAGTCTATTAACAAAAAAAAATAATATTGTTAAAAATTTATTTAAACATTTTATTTTAAAAAAAGGACGTAGTAATACTACTGGACATATTACTGTACGCCATAAAGGTGGAGGTTGTAAACGTAAATTACATGTGTTAAATTCTTTAACTAATTATTTTGGTTTTAATATATGTCAAATGTATTCAAGTTCACATAATGCTTTTATATCGTTAAATTTTGATATTATCTCGAAATCTTTTTTTAAGACCATATCAACTAAAAATACTTATCCAGGGACAATTTTAGTTTCAAGTAAAAAACGTATTAAAAGATTTAGTGGTTATCGAATGCAATTAAAATTATTACCAATCGGAAGTGTTTTACATTTAGTTGGACCAGCTACAAATAGTATTTATAGTAATTCTGCAGGTACCTTTTGTCAATTACTTGAAAAAAAGAAAACTTGTAAAATTCGATTGCCTTCTGGAAATACTGTACATTTACCAGATACTTTTTTTGGTACATTAGGTGTTGTTTCTAATGTGAAATATAAAAATATAGTAATAGGAAAAGCTGGTCGTAATCGATTATTGGGGATTCGACCATCTGTTCGTGGAATTGCTATGAATCCTGTTGATCATCCGCATGGTGGAAGAACAAATGGTGGTATTCCATCTGTAACACCTTGGGGTATTCCAACTAAAGGTAAACCTACTGTTAAAAAAAAATTTAAAAATTTACATTAATAAATTTATTTTTTTTTAACAATTGTTAATCTTTTACTTGGGGTAATTGATAAGTTTTTAAAAAAATTTGTGTCGAATAATATTAATTTCAATAATAAAAAAAGTTATGATTTTAAAATATAATAATTTAAATAGTAAAACAAGTTTAGAAACATCTAAAAAATTAAAATTAACTATTTGGGAGAGAAATAAAACTATTTCCGATATTTATTTGAATAAAACTATAAAAGTGTATAATGGAAAAGAATTTAAGACTTTAAAAATTACACGTGAAAAATTAGGTTTTAAATTTGGTGAATTTGTATTGACTCGAAAAATATTTGAGCGTAAAAAAAAAAAAAAAGCAGCAAAAAAAAAATAGCTTATGAAACAATATAAAGAAAAACTTAAAAGAAATGGTATTTCAGTTTCACAAGAATTAAGATATAAATTACATCTTGATATTAACATTCGAAAATTTTTTGCTAAAAAAGGGGTTGTTATTGGTAAATTCTCTTTAATTTTTGATTTAAATAGTATAGAGCTGTATATGCCAGTATACTTTACTAATAAAGCTATTGTAAAATTTAAAAAAGCTAGAATTTTAAAAAAAACTTCTCACAATCCTTTTTATCAATCTTATGGAATGATAAAATATTTATTAAAAGATTTTAGTTCTGAATTTAATACTCAATCAATTGTTATAAATTTTAATAATTTAAATTTATTATTTAATACTAATTCTTTTGTTTCTGATTATTTAAAGAAATTAGTATTTTTTAAAAAAATACTATTTACCCGTCGTTTATTTTTATTTTTAGATTTTATAAAATTAACTTGGTTATTCTCTATAAATGCAATTTCAACTGATGCATATGTTTATATTTTTGGAGAAATTTTTAAAAGATTACCTAAAATTAAACATGCTCAATTTATGCGTTTTGTTAAAACAAGTATATCATATCTTTTTGATAAACGAACAAATTTTGGAGAACGAATTAAAGGAGTTAAATTTATTTTATCAGGTAAATATAAAGGAAAATTACGTGCGAAATCTGTAAGATACGTAGCCGGATTCATTCCATTAAAAACAATTGCGTGTGGAATAACTGAATCTGCAACAGTTGCATATACTATATATGGAACTTTTGGTATAAAAATGTGGATTTATACTGAATCTAGTAAAAAGGGTAAAAAAAAACTTGAAAATTTTTGTAAACGTAAACATAGTCTTAAATTATTCATTAAAATTATTAGACGTCGAAAATATTGGCAATTACGAAAAACACTTTTACGAAAATATGCACTAAATTTAGGATATAATCGAAAAAATTTTTCGCGTGCTTCTAAACAATTTTCAAAATATAATAAATCGAAATATTTAAAAAAAGATTCAAAATTTAATAATCAATTTTTAAAAAATAAACAAATTTCAAAATTTAATTATAATGATGATAAAAAAACTACTCAATTGTGGAAAAACCATTTGAAAAAAAAATATCAACCACTATCAAAAAAAAAAGAATTTTTTAAAAATAATTTAGATGTTGTTTCTAAATATATTTCTGATCGAAAAGGTTTTGAAAACGGAGCTAATTCTTCTATTAAAACGTTTAAAAAAATTAAAAATCAATTTAATACTGAAAAGCAAGCAGATGCAAATATTTTACCTATAAAAAAAATTTTATTTAAAACTCAAAATTTAAAAGGTAATTTAAAAAAAGATGCAGAAATTAAAAATGAAGATCAAAAATCTTTAAATTTTAAAAAAAACTCAAAATTTCAAAGTAGTCAAAAAAAATCAACTTTAAATTCTGGATCAAAAGATAATCTGAATACTGAGGCTCAAAGTAAAGAACAAAAATCTTTAAATTTTAAAGATAATTTAAAAATTCGAAATAAATTTCAAAAAAAAGTTATTGAAACACCATCAGTTGATGATAATTCTAAAAAAAATTCTTAAGTTGTTATAGAATTATTTTTTTAAAATTTATGATTATAAAAAATATACAAAAAAAACAAAAAGGAAAAGCTTTTAATAAAATAAGTAATATTTTAAAATTTAAACATTTAAAATTTAATACATTAAGACTGGTAACTGCGTCACATGGTCGCATTACTGCTAAACAAATTGCTTCAATTTCAGCTGTTATAAATAAAAATGTTAAAAAATTTGGTATTTGTAAATTCAACATTTATGCGAATCATCCTATAACTAAAAAACCAATTGAGATTCGTATGGGTAAAGGTAAAGGAAATATTCATCATTATGCGTTTAACGCGAAAATTGGCATTACTATTTGTACTGTTCAAAGTTTATATGTATTAAAAGCATATAGAGCTTTAAAATTAGCGCAAATACGAATGCCTATAAAAACTAAAATCTTATCTTTTTAAAGTATTTATGCTTTCTAACATGAAAATTAATAAACAATTACAATCTTTTGAAATTAATACTTTATTTTCAACATATAATTTTTTTATTATTCAAGACAGTTTACGTTTAGATACTGTAAAAAAATATTTTTTATATCCGAAAATTTTTATAAAACATGTTTTAAAATCCATTTTTAAAGTTCTTCTATTTTCTTATTTTTTTGATAAAAAAAAATTAAAATTTCCTATTTATATTTTTTTCTTGGGCGATATTAATTATTTTGAATTTATTTTATTAAAATTTTTTGCAGAAGATCAATATATTCTTAGTTTAAAATTAGATAACTGTATTTTTAATTTTAAAAATACTATTAAAGATATTTTTAATGAAATTTTTAAAAAGATGGTATTAGTGTATTCTTATAATAGCGATATTTCTGAATTAAATTTTATCGATCTTTATTAATTTTTTATAATTTCAAAAAAATTTAATATAGTAATGAGAATGTAGCTTAGTGGTCAGAGTATTAGCCTGTCACGTTAACTACGCGGGTTCGAATCCCGTCATTCTCGTTTTTGAAGGAGTGGCTGAGCGGTCAAAAGCAGCAGATTGTAAATCTGTTAGAAAATTTCTTTCGTAGGTTCGAACCCTACCTTCTTCATTATTTTTATTTAAGTAGCTCAGTTGGTAGAGCATTGGATTGAAAATCCTTGTGTCGGTGGTTCGAATCCGCTCTTGAATATATAATAATATATATTATAATTGAATTATGAGTAAAACTACTAAAAATTTATTATTATCTTTAAAAAATTGTTCCACTGTAAAATTAAATGAATTTTATTGTGTATATTCTAATCGAAATATAGATTTATTAATGAATTTATATTCATATGGTTTTATTCAATCTTTTATATTTTTACGAAAAAGTAATATGATTAAAGTAATATTACGATATGTTAATAATAAACCTATTTTTAAAGATTTAAAATTTTTATCTACAGGTTCAAAACTTAAAAATGTTACTTCAAAAGAATTAGCTTATTTATTTAATAAGCGTTTTGTATTATTTTTAAGTACAGATTTAGGAGTTTTATCTATTTATGATTGTAAAAAATATTCCGTTGGAGGAAAAATTTTATTTTTTTGTTAATTGAAATAATTTATGTATAAAAATGTTAAATTATCTAATACGGAAATTTCATGTTTATCCGTTATATGTTTTAATAATAAACGATTTTTTCTTTTTAAAACTAATAAAAATCAATACAAATTTTTTAGTTTTCCATTTCATTTTAGTTTAAAAAAAAAAAATAATATTGTTTCTTTTATAACAAAGAGTTTAAGTCAAAATGCTTTTAATATTTATATTAATAGTTTTTTATTTTGGATACGTTCAATGAATAAAAAATTTAAACAAAAATTACTATTAAAAGGATTAGGATTTCGTTGTTTTTTTTCTGATGATAAATCTCAATTAAAATTTAAAATTGGTTATAGTCATATAATAAGTTTAGATATCCCTAAAAGTATAAGTTCTGTTGTAATTGAAAAAAGTTTTTTAATTTTTGAAGGTGTTGACTCAGTTGAATTAGGAAATTTTTGTCGAAAAATAAAAAATCTAAAAAAAATCGATGTTTATAAAAATAAAGGGTTTTCTTATCCAAATGAAAATATTAAATTAAAAACTGTAAAAAAAAAATAAATTTATGAAAAAAAAAAAGTTATTAAATAATGTAAAATTAAAAAATATAAAAATTGTAAAAGTTTTAAATAAGTTATTAAAAACAATTATAAGTACGAATTTATTATTAATACAGCCTTTATTTAATATTTCTAATCGATTTTTTTTTACTAAATTTCGATTTAATTTATTATATTTGGAACCATTAGAATTTATTAAAACTATTAAACAATTAATACGAGGTTTTCAAGTTTTACAATACCAAAAAAATTCGACATTATATTTAGAATCTAGTACTGTTAATCTTGAATTACTGGTAACTTTAATAAAATTTAATAAATTGAAATTTAGATTTACTCCAGTAGAAATTGTTAAAAAAGAAAAATTAAAAGATATGTACGTTTTATATTTATATTCACGTACATTATCATTTACTTCAAACTATTTTGAAAATTTATTTAAAAAAAAATTTTATTTAATTTTTTCTATGAATTCTAATTTTGAAAAAAGTAATTTAGGATTTTATAAAATATACAGTGAACTAGAAGAATTTCAAAAAACAATTTTTTTAATTTCATTACTGAAAATATTTTTGACTAAGAAAGAAAAAAATAGAAATAAAAAAGAAACTAAATTAAAAAAAAAATCAAAAAATAAAAATATAAAAGTATGAAGTTAATAAAATATAAAATATATTTAAAATCATTAAGAGTTATAGAAGATTATCCTATTCGTATAAAACAACTTCATCGTTCAAAATGGAAACAGTTTGTAAGTCGACGTCGTTATAAAATTCGACGTTATCGCTTTAAAGCTTTTTTTTTACAAAGTTTTCCAAAAAAACGCTATCGTTTTTTACGAATGAAAAAATATTATAAAGAAAGTATTACGGAAAAATTTCGTTTACAACAAATATATGACAATTCATTAAATTTTAAAAAGATAAAAAAAAATTTAATTCTTTTTAATACTTTAAAATATTATGATTTTATAAAAGTTATTCTAGTAAAACCTTTATATAATTTAAATATTTTACTTTATAAATTACATTTCTTTTTAAAAGTAGTTGATGCATCAAACTCTATAAATAATAAAAAAGTATTAGTTAATGGAAAAGCTGTAAAACCAAATTATTTTTTAAAATTTGGAGATGTTATTACATTTGAAGAAAAAAATTTTTCTGTAAATATTAAAAGTATTTTTAATAAGTATTATTTTTATCCAACCTTTTGTTCTTTTATTGAAATAGATTCCTACACAGGAAGTCTTGTAGTTATAAAAGATTTTAATGATTTAACAGATATTGATCTTACATATTTGTTTTCACGTCCATTTAACTTACGAAAAATTATTAATAATTTAAGATAAGTTCTATGTTTGGGAGTATAGTTAAAGTGGTAGAATTCATGCTTTGCAAGCATGAGATATCGGTTCAAGTCCGATTATTTCCAAGACGAAATAGCTTAATGGTAGAGTAATGGTATCATAAGCCATTTGGTGTAGGTTCAAATCCTATTTTCGTCAACTAATTAAAATTTAATATTTAATATTTAAAATAGTCATTTTATTAATTTAAATTTAAATTGTTTTTAGTCTATAAATAGAATAAGAAATGTTTAGTACGGTGTAAGTAATTGGTAACTTATCGGGCTCATAATCCGCTGTTATAGGTTCGAGTCCTATCTGTGCTATCATTTATTCTTAATAGCTTAATGGTAAAGCATATGGCTGTTAACCATACTATTATAGGTTCGATTCCTATTTGAGAAGAAATTTATATATAATATAACAAATATGACAGATATAGCTTAAGTGGTAAAGTATTCGATTGTGATTCGAGTTTTAAGGGTTCAAGTCCCTTTTTTTGTCTCTTTAAGTGAAAAATAACATAGTAAATCTATTGGTTACTTAATAAATATAAATCCTAGATACTGATTTACGGGAAATAAGGTGTATTTATTAATTAATTAATGATTTAAGATATTTTAATCTGTTTGATTTTTTTTTATTCTAAATTATTATGTTTAACTTTTTAAGTGTATCACCTGTAGAACAATTTTTGATCTTACCTTTATTACCATTATTTAAATTAATTAGTATTAATAACGTATTTGTTATTCTTGTAATAATCGGTATTTTTTTTTATACTAGTTTATTTATTTTTTTTAAAACAACAACTTTTTTTAAGTCTTCTTTAGTTTCTTCATTGAATGACTATGCAGGATTTTATATTATTCCAAAACATTTTCAAGCCATTTTAGAGTTTATCTATGTTGGAGTTATGAATATTGTTAAAGATAATGTTGCTGCAGAAGATGCTGAAAAATTTTTTCCAATTGTTTTTAGTTTATTTTTATTTCTAGTAAGCTCTAATTTAATCGGGATAATTCCTTATAGCTATACTATTACTAGTCATTTAATTGTAACTTTTTCATTAAGTTTAAGTTTTTTTATTGGGATTAATATTATTTGTATTTTAAAACATAAAACAAAAATTTTTAATCTTTTTTTACCAAATGGAACAAGTGCAGTACTTGCTTTTTTATTAGTACCTATTGAGTTTATTTCATATATTTTTAAACCAATTAGTTTATCAATACGACTTTTTGCAAATATGATGGCTGGTCATACATTACTAAAAGTAATTGCTGGATTCTCAGTATCATTAGTGGTATTAAGTCAATTTGTTTTTTTAGTTATTCATATTATTCCTTCTTTAATTTTAATACCGTTATTCGTTCTTGAGTCTGCTGTAGCAGTAATTCAAGCATTCGTATTTACTGTATTAATTTGTATTTACATAAATGATGCTATTAATTTACATTAACTAATTTTTTTAGTTAAAATTTTTTTATTAAATATTTTTATTTATAATGATATATAGTGAGTTTGATCCTGGCTCAGGGTGAACGCTAGCAATATACTTTAACACATGCTAGTTAAATTTTAATTTATTAAAATAGCGAACAGGTGCGTAAAATATAATAACTAACTTTAAAGTCTACATAAGTATATCTTTTTTAGAAGAGAATATCTTTGATAGTATTGAATGTAGATAATCATAAAAGTTTAAATCTACTTTAAAATAGTATTATACAAAATTAGGTAGTTGGTAAGGTAAAAGCGTACCAAGCCGAAGATTTTTAGTTGGTCTGAGAGGACAACCAATCACATTGAAACTGAGAGAAGGTTCAGGCTTTTAGCCAGCAGTGGGGAATTTTGGACAATAAGCGTAAGCTTGATCCAGTAATATTGCATGAATGAGGAAGGCGTTAAAGATTTATATACATAAATTGGCTGTAAAGTTCTTTCGTTGATGAAAAAAATGATTGATTCAAAGAAGAAGCTCCGGCTAATATTCGTGCCAGCAGCCGCGGTAATACGGAGGGAGCGAGCGTTATCCGGAATGATTGGGCGTAAAGGGTTTGTAGGTGGTAAAAATTTTATATTTCAAATCTTAGCATGAGATGCTATATATACTTATAAAACGTTTTACTAGAGTATAAGAAAGAATAATAGAACTTTATATTTAGAGCTAAAATTCGATTAGATATAAAAGAATGCCAAAAGCGAAAGCTATTATTTAGATTATTACTGACATTGAAGGACGAAAGCATAGGTAGCAAACAGGATTAGATACCCTGGTAGTCTATGCTGTCAAATATGATTGCTAAAATTAGGAAAATTTTTCTGGTTTAAAAGTTAACACGTTAAGCAATCCGCCTGAGAAGTACTGTCGCAAGACTGAAACTCAAAGGAATTGACGGGGATCTACACAAGTGGTGGAGCATGTGGTTTAATGCGATAGTACGCGCAAAATCTTACCAGTTTTTGATATATTGTTCTAAATTAAATTTACATTTAATTTTATTAAACAAAATTTATTGAATTTTGTATAATAGAACTTTACAGGTGTTGCATGGCTGTCTTCAGTTCGTGTCGTGAGATGTCTGGTTAATTCCAACAAACGAGCGCAACTCTCATTTTATATTTTTATAAATTTTTTAAATTTTAAAGAATTTATGTATATAAAAAACAATCGACTTTTATTAAGTTGGGGGAAGGTGAGAAGTATGTCAAGTCCTTATGGCCTTTATAAACTGGGCTACGCATGTGCTACAAAGAAAATTACAATTAGTAATACGATAGAGCAATTTAAAGTAAATCTATAAAAATTTTCGTATTCGGATTGTAGACTGAAACTCGTCTACATGAAGTTGGAATCACGAGTAATCGAAGATCAGCACGCTTCGGTGAACTAGTACCTAGATCTTGTACACACCGCCCGTCACATGCTGGATGTTTATTTTGGATGAAGCTTTTTAGATATTTTATATAAGTAATTTTTTTTATTAAAATTTATTACAAATAAAATTACGAGACTGTGAATTTGAGATGGACTACTGGGATGAAGTCGTAACAAGGTAGTTGTACGGGAACGTGCAGCTGGAATAAAATTAACATATTTTTATGCAAATATAGATTAATGGTAAATTTTTTGCCTTCCAAGCAGAACATATGGGTTCGAATCCCATTGTTTGCATAAAATATGATCTTATGCATTAAAAGGCTGCCTTGGTATAAAATAATATTGTGGTTGTATTTTGCAAAAAGAAAAGTTGAATTTTTTTGAACTTTTATTGCCAATTTAGATAAATCTATTCTAATGGTACATGAAAAAAAGTGAAGTAAAACATTATAGTAACTTTTTATAAAAATCAAACGAGATTTTGTTAATAGCGGCGAGCGAACACAAATATTAAATTGAATAAATTAAAAATTTTTAAACAAAGATGGTTTTTAGTCCAGTAATATTTTTTTTAATATTATATATAAATCTATAACGGATTATGCTAAATCTGTTATTTTGTGAGAATCTACTCTGAAATTTTAATATGTTTTATACTCGATAGTGAACAAGTACTGTGAAGGAAAGGTGAAATAGAACTAGGTAAGAGTTATTTAGAAGATCCTAAAATTTAATGCAGATAATCTGTTGAAGCTTATATTAATAAGAGTAACAGCGTACCTTTTGCATAATGGGCCAGTGAGTTTAATTTAAGAGCAGATATAATCTATAAAAGATATATATAGAAAAAACGAAATAATGAAAGTAAAAAATTTTTAAGTTCTTAAATTAAGACCCGAAGCTAAGTGATCTAATTATGAACAGGTTGACGGTTGTTGTGAAACAATACTGAGGACCGAACTCGTGTCTGTAGAAAAAGATTGGGATGATTTGTGATTAGGGGTGAAAGACTAATCAAACTTAGGTATAGCCGGTTTTTTGCGAAATATATTTTAGTATAGCTTGTAAATATACTTATAATAGGGTAGAGTACTTTTAAAACAATGGGGACTTTTTGTTTTACTGCGTTTTAAAAAACTGCGAATATATTATTTAGATATTATGAAGTCAGACTATAGGCGCTAAGGTCTATAGTCAAGAGGGAAACAGCCCAGATTCATTAATAAGGACTAGAATTAAATATTTATTAAGTGGTAAGAGTGTATTTAAATAAAGACATTCATAAAGTAGGCTTGGAAGCAGCCATCTTTTTAAGAAAGCGTAATAGCTCATTGATCGAATTTATTTACCTCGAAAATTTATATAGACTTTTAAATTAGTATCCGAATTAAGAAATTTTATAATTTTCATTATAAAATGGTAGCAAAATGTCCTATATTGCTGACGACGATTATTTGTAAAAATAATTTGAAGTATTAGGAGTAAGTATACTGGCATGAGTAGCTTTAAACAATGTTTAAACATTGTCGCTGAAAATCTAAGGTTTTTAATAAAACACTAAATGAAATTAAATAAAACGGTCTCTAAGACAAATTGCGATAGCATAAAGTTGATGAGAATTTAAATATGACAAAAATTAAATGATATTTGTAATTATAAAGTTTTTTATAGTATCATAAATTTTTCTGGAAATAGTATTTATATCATACACCGTACTATAAACCGACACAGGTAGATGGGTAGAATATACTAAAGCGTCAAGAGAATTATATTGAAGGAACTCGGCAAATTAACTCTGTAACTTCGGGAGAAAGAGCGATTTTGGTAGGGCAACCTATTAGAATTATCATTAAAGAGGGAGAAGCGACTGTTTAACAAAAACACAAGTCTCTGCAAATTCGAGAGAAGATGTATAGGGACTGACACCTGCCCGGTGCTGAAAGGCTAAGTGGATATGCTGTGGCATAGAAATTAACCCCCAGTAAACGGCGGCTGTAACTCTGACGGTCCAAAGGTAGCGAAATTCCTTGTCGGGTAAGTTCCGACCTGCATGAATGGTGTAACGACTTCTTCACTGTCTCCAATATACTCTTGGTGAAATTGAAATACCCGTGAAGATGCGGGTTTTATATCGATAGACGGAAAGACCCCGTGCACCTTTACTATAATTATAGATTGTAAGCTGCTATATTTTGTGTAGAATAAGTGGAAGTGAAAACGACAAGTGAAATACCACTCTAAATATATCATTTTACTTAACTTTTATTAAGACATTCTATGAGAGTTAGTTTGACTGGGGCGGTCACCTCCTAAAATGTAACGGAGGTGTATATATGGTAAACTCAAATAATATTTTATTGAAGAGCAGAATGGTATATGTTTGCTTGACTGTGAGAGTTACAATTCAAACAGAGATTTAAAGTCGGTCATACTGATCCGGTGGTTCTGTGTGGAAAGATCATCGCTCAACGAATAAAAGGTACGCCGGGGATAACAGGCTGATGATTTCTGAGAGTTCATATCGACGAGATCGTTTGGCACCTCGATGTCGGCTCATCACATCCTGGAGTTGAAGTAGTTTCCAAGGGTTCGGCTGTTCGCCGATTAAAGTGGTACGTGAGCTGGGTTCAGAACGTCGTGAGACAGTTCGGTCCCTATCTTCGATATATGTGGAAAATTGAAAAGATTAAGCTTTAGTACGAGAGGACCAAGCAGCGTAAACCTATTGTGTATTGATTATTATCTTAATAGTATTGTCAAGTAGCTACGTTTATAATAAATAATTGCTGAATGCATCTAAGCAAGAAATTATCTTTAAAACAAATTTTCAATATTCGTAAAAGACTATTACGTTAATAGGTTTAAAATGTAAGATTTGCAAAAATTTTAGTTTATAAATACTAATTTTATATATAGATATCTTTTAAGATTTTTTAATTTTATTCTATTTAATATAATATTTTTAAATATCATGTTATTAGATAAAGAAATATTCTTTTCTAATACGTTTTTTTATATGTTATTCTTTTTGAACAATGGGTCATCGATTTAATTCGAAGAACTTGTTTGAACACTTTCTAGCAGCTGCTTTCCCTAAATTTTTTCATCGTTTTTTAGGTTATGCTGACTTAGAATTTACTTTACCAAATTTTCGTTGGTTATTTTCAACTAATCATAAAGAGATTGCTATTCTATATCTTATTTTTGGAGCATTCTCTGGAGTATTAGGTACTACAATGTCATTATTAATTCGTATGGAATTAGCACATCCAGGAAATCAAATTTTTTTAGGAAATCATCAACTTTATAACGTTGTTGTAACAGGACATGCTTTTCTAATGATTTTCTTCATGGTAATGCCTATTATTATTGGAGGGTTTGGTAACTTTTTTGTTCCTTTAATGCTTGGAGCACCAGATATGGCATTTCCTCGTATGAACAATATTTCTTTTTGGTTATTACCACCATCATTATTATTATTATTATCTTCTGCATTAGTTGAAGCAGGAGCTGGAACTGGATGGACTGTATATCCACCTTTAAGTAGTATACAAGCACATTCTGGACCATCTGTTGATTTAGCGATTTTTAGTTTACACTTATCAGGAATTGCTTCTATTTTAGGGTCAGTTAATTTTATTACAACTATTTTTAACATGCGTGCACCAGGTTTAAGTTTACATCGCTTACCTTTATACGTTTGGGCTGTTTTAATTACCTCATTCTTATTATTATTATCTTTACCTGTATTAGCAGGGGCTATTACAATGCTATTAACTGATCGTAATTTTAATACTAGTTTTTTTGATCCTGCAGGAGGAGGAGATCCAATCTTATATCAACATTTATTCTGGTTTTTCGGACATCCTGAAGTATACATTCTTATTTTACCAGCATTTGGAATTATAAGTCATATTATTTCTAGTTATTCTCGAAAACCAGTATTTGGTTATTTAGGGATGGTTTATGCTATGTTATCTATTGGATTCTTAGGGTTTATTGTATGGGCACACCATATGTATACCGTAGGGCTAGACGTAGATACTCGTGCATATTTCACTGCTGCAACTATGGTAATTGCCGTTCCGACAGGAATTAAAATTTTTAGTTGGTTAGCAACAATGTGGGGTGGATCTATTCTTTTAGAAACACCTATGTTATTTGCTACTGGATTCTTATTCTTATTTACCGTTGGTGGTGTAACAGGAGTTGCTTTATCAAATTCTGGTATTAATGCTATATTACATGATACTTATTATGTAGTTGCACATTTTCACTATGTATTATCGATGGGAGCAGTTTTTGGAATTTTTGCTGGATGGTATTATTGGATTGGTAAAATTACTGGATTACGCTATAATGAAATGTTAGGGCAAATTCATTTTTGGTTATTCTTTATTGGGGTAAACTTAACTTTCTTCCCTATGCATTTCTTAGGTTTAGCTGGTATGCCACGTCGAATTCCTGATTATCCAGATTCATTTGCTCCATGGAATTTCCTTTCGACTTTTGGATCTTATTTTTCAGTATTTTCAGCATGTTTCTTCTTTTATGTTGCATATATTACTTTAACTGAAGGAGAGCCTTTTTCAAATAAAGATCGTGCATTATAATTTAAAATTTAATTTTTAAATAGAGTTTTTATATTTATTTGGCGGAAATGGTAGACGCGACAGATTTAAAATCTGTTCTATATTTTTAGGTAATGGTTCGAGTCCATTAATGAATAGTAAATTTTTAAAGAAAACTCATAACTCAGTTTGGTTAGAGTAGTCGCCTGATAAGCGTCAAGTCAGTAGTTCGAATCTACTTGAGTTTATTTTTTTTGGATGAATGGCTGAGTGGTCTAAAGCGTTAGTTTTGAAAACTAATATATTTAATTAATATCATGGGTTCGAATCCCTTTTCATCCTTAAATGGGTTATAGCCAAATGGTTAAGGCATTCGTTTTTGATACGAATATTCATAGGTTCGAATCCTTTTAATCCAAAAATTTTATGCAAAAAATAAATACTAATGCACACGGATTTCATTTAGTAGATCCTAGTCCTTGGCCATTATTTGCAGCAATTTCTGCACTTATGTTGACTATTGGTGGAGTAATGTATTTTCATGGATATTCTGATGGGTTTTCATTATTAATGAAAGGTTTTGTACTGGTTTTAATTATTTTATATAAATGGTGGCGTGATATTGTTCGAGAAGGAACTTTTGAAGGTCAACATAC
>JACCEA012208952.1_pt1 | contig 35039 bp, 30 predicted proteins | sample 7449851 | NCBI WGS metagenome assembly JACCEA01 (sample SAMN15323453, study PRJNA562643) | freshwater metagenome | isolation source: river surface water | place: USA:Blue River Watershed | collected 2017-08-18 | reverse complement strand
TGACAAAATCTGAAATAAAAAATGAAAAATTTATCTTAAATGGAGGAACGATAAGTTATCATGATTTTTTCGCAAAAATAGCCCAACAATTTAATAAGAAAGCTCCCAAACGTGTATTAAGTGACGTATTGGTAGGGGTTTTGTGGCGATTGGAAGCAATAAGGGCATTTCTAACTGGAGCTTCACCCTTAATCACCAGAGAAACTGCCATAAATTCTAGCACGAAATTTGCTTATAAAAGTATAAAAGTCCAAAAAACCTTGCAAATGAATTTTACAAGCATTGATGAAACTGTCGAGAGGGTTTGTAAATATTTAGTTGAAAAATATTCCAAAAATGAATGAAAGAAATCGTAACATTAAATTTGTCTATAAATCGACAAAAACGTGGTGAAAATGTTAAATTTGATTGATTTTGGCCAACCAAAGAAAAATACATGAATCAAGAATATAGCGGGAAACATGAAGATTATGATGATGCAGGAATAAAAGCATCTGCCGAACGTTTTGAGAAAATGCTCAAAAATGGGACTAGTGTATTTTTTGAAGAGGAAACTTTTGAAATTCTTTCAGAATATTATACTTCCCAAAATAAATGGGAATTGGCAATGAAAGTATGTAAAATAGGCTTGGAACAATATCCAAATTCACTCGAATTGTTGTTGGATAAAGTTCAATTACATGCCCATGTGGAGGAGTTTGATGAGGCAATGGAAATATTGGAACGGGCTTCGGTCTTTAATCCTTCTGATAATGAAATTACATATATGAGAGGGGTTATTGCCAACTTAATGGGGGAGTTTGAATTGGCGATACATTATTTGAGAGAGGCACTAAAAGCTCATGAAGATAAAGAGGTGGTTTACTTCCAATTGGCTCAAACGTATCAAAATTATCAAAAATTTGAAGAAGCCGTTCACTTTTATAAGCAAGCCATCAAATATAAATTTCAAGAAGAAATAGCCTATTATGAACTTGTATTCTGTATGGAGCAAGCGGACATTCTGAATAAAAATCAGGCGTATTTTCAAGAATTGGTAGATAATAACCCATATTCGTATTATGCTTGGTTTGCTTTAGGAATGTGTCGAAGCAGACTTGGGCATTTTCAAGATGCTGCGTATGCATACGATTATGCCGTGACTATTAATGAAAATTTTGCCTCTGCTTGGTTTAATTTAGCTCATGTCTATATGAACATGGGGCATTTTAGAGAGGCTAAAGAAGCATATCAGAAAGTTTTGAAGATTGAGAAAGTTTCGGCAGAAGTTTTGACTCATCTGGGGGCAGCTTGCGAAAAATTAGGTCAATTGGAGGAAGCATATTCCAATTATAGAGAAGCAACCAAATTAGACGAAAATTGGGAGGATGCTTGGTTTGGATTGGGTGCTGTACTCTATGAGCAAAAAAGATGGTTTGAAAGTGTACATTTTACACAAAAAGCCATTAAACTGAATGAAAACAATGCAGATTATTGGTTTTTATTGGGAAATACAGAGGCAAAACTGGGCAATTTTATTGCTGGGAATGAGGCATATAACCGGGCAATTGCTCTTAATCCGTATAGTACAGAAGTATGGCTAAATTGGTCAATTTTATATTTTGACCAAGAAGAATATGGAAAAGCCTTTGAAATTATTTATGATGCAATCAATGAAATGCCTGATGAGGCAGATTTATTTTATCGAGCTACTGTATATTTGATATTCGATGGTAGTTATGGTGAAGCATATAAATATCTTGAGACTGGATTGCTACTTGATTTTGATTCTCACATACAGATTTATCAATTTTTCCCTAATCTCGAAACGCAGAAAGCTTTACATAAAATAGTAGAACAATATAGAACACGGTAAAATTACACTATTTTGCCGTGTTCCAATGATTGAATTGCTTTGATAGACAATGCGTTCACACCCTGAATGAGATTGGCAAATCTAGGGTCTTGGGTAAGTCCTTTTTTGTATCGTCCATAAATCTGTTGAATAACTACGGCATTTTTAAACAAACCAAAAGCATAGTAAAAAAGAAGGTTCGAAATATCTCTGCCACTTTTTGAGGCATATCGTTCTGCAAATTCGATTTTACTAAGATTACCACTCAACCAGGAAATGTTAAAGCTTTTTTCAAAAGAACTGTCCGATGGCTCTGCCCAGTAAGAAAGACATGTTCCTAAGTCCATTAGAGGGTCTCCAACGGTGGACATCTCCCAGTCTAGTAAGGCGATGATTTCTGTTGGATTGGAAGGATTCAAAATTACATTATCGTATTTATAATCATTATGAAGTAAAGTGGGGGCATTGGCTGTTGGAATATGGGCGGATAGCCAATCTGAAAGTGTGTTCATCGATTGAATATCGTCCGTTTGGGACGCAAAATAACGTTTAGTCCAGCCTTCTACCTGTCGTTCTATAAATCCTTCAGGTTTCCCAATTTGCGAGAGTGAAAAACCAGAAACATCGCTCTGAAAAATATCAATGGTGTGCAAGGCTACCAAGTTGTCACAGAGAGATTCAGAGATACGCTTCATCAAAGAAGGAGCTATTTGTTTACTCAAAAATAAGGCATCTTTCGCTCTGAATATAAGACCTTGAATACGCTCCATCAAATAGAAGGGACAGCCTAAAATACTTTCGTCTTCACAAAAAATAATGGTTTGAGGCACCCTCGTAAATCCACTTGAACGAATGGCATTTAAAATCTTAAACTCCCGACCCATGTCATGCCCTCCTTTGATGTCTTTTGCACCAAAAGGAGGACGACGAAGGATGTATTCTTTGGAATCTGTTCCCTTGAGAAAATAAGTAAGATTGGAATAACCACCAGGAAATTGAAGAATATCTGAAATCTCATTAAAATCAGATAAGTTGGATTTGAGAAAAACGTTAAGTTTGCTCAAATCCAAGGATTCTCCAGCTCTAACCGATGAAGGACTATCTGTATTGAAAGCGTGCATAATTATTGATGCTCTGGACGAAGCAAATCGTTTACAGTTTTTACAGGATTGAAAGTAATGAGCGGAACTTCCACAAATAGGGTATTCCAATTTGCCATGGCACCATTCCATAAACCAGGTAACTCTTGGGCTTTCAGCTCTTTACCACTTTGTGATTTTTGAGTAATAAATCCTGTTTGTGGGTCTCTGAAATCCAAGAGATTAAATTTATTGCCTTTAAAGTCTTTCAGAGTACAAATCAAATCAACTGGGTTAAAATGGGTAGCATTTTGAAAAATCTCTTTTTGTTCGGGGTCTTCTAAATCGATTTGTGCCGATTCAACGACTTGGAGAGAGATGGTTTCGTCCGCATTTTCAGCCCAAAAAGGACCTCCTCCTGGTTCTCCCACATTTTTTACCATGCCGCAGACACGAAGTGGTCTGTTTAGTTTTTCGATGCAAAAAGCAAGCCTTTCCTCTTCCTCAAACTCATCATAAGATTCGGGAAACTCTATGCACAAATCAAATTCGATGAAATCTTCTATTTCTTCCAATTCTTCTTCCGAAATTTCAGCAGCTTCCATCAGTCGAAGGTATGCAAAAATGACTTCTTGATAGCTTAAAACCAAGCTTGCCAAAGCTTTTTTGTAGATAATGGTTTGTGGTTTAAGTCTATCTGGTACCACATTATCAACATTTTTGATAAAAACCAAATCTGCATCTTGCTCATTGAGATTTTCTAACAAAGCTCCATGGCCTGCAGGTCTGAAAAGAAGCTCATCAGAGGAAGTACGGAATGGTGTATTATCTAAACTAACAGCAATGGTATCCGTAGAAGGCTTTTGTTCGGAAAAAGAAATATCGTATGTTACGCCAAACTCTGATTCGTAGCTCGGCTGTACTTTTGATACCAAATCTTCAAATTTGGCACGATGCTCTGGCGATACCGTAAAATGTAATTTTACATGACCACCAGAATTAGCATATTTTGCACCCTCCACCAAATGCTCTTCGAGTGGGGTTCGAGTGGCGTGGCCGTATTTATGAAACTCTAACAAACCTTTTGGCAAATTCCCATAATCGAGACCAATTTCGGTAAGTAAATGCTTCAAGATTGTTTTGTGGTCAGCAGATTTGCTTCCGACTGATTTCATTAAACTATCAAAGAAAGCAAATTTTTCGGTATTTTCGAGAAAATCATTGACCGATTTGTCAATCTTGTTTTCTTCTAATGCAGCAAATAATGATTTGAACATTCGGGAAGCGGCACCCGAAGCAGGAACAAATTTAAGCAGGGTTTTTGATGTAATTTGCTCGTCAAAATCTTTCGACAATTCCTCTGCTTTGGCATCGCCCAGTTGAATAATGCCGTCGTCGATGGTGGCAGCACGAATGACACGAAGAAACGGAAACCCCTTTTTAAAATGTTCAATTTGCTCGTTGATAGTTGACACCTCAGCTCCTCGAGCTTTAATTTGGTTAAGGTCTTTTTCACTAAACATAAGTAAAGGGTTGTTTGGTCTCTTTTTGATATTGATTGATTATGACGTAATTTTACAAAAAATTAAATGGAAGGCAATATTTTTTTTGATTATTTATTGAAAACCGTGGACTCTTTTTCTCAGGGTTCATCTAAATAAACTTTTATGGAATCGATTCTCTCTTTATTACAAAAAACTAAAAAAGCATCAAGGGAAGTTAGCAAGCTGACGAATAAACAAAAAAGTGAATTATTAGAAATGCTTGCGAGGGTAATTGAAAGTGCTCAGGAGCAAATTATTGCTGAAAATAAGAAAGATTTGGATTTAATGAATCCATCAGATTCAAAATATGATCGTTTATTATTGAATGAGGCACGCATCAAGGGTTTGGCAAATGCTTTGAGAGAAGTGGCTCTATTGCCTGACCCTTCTGGAAAAGTAACTTACGAAGGAGTATTGGAAAATGGCTTAAAAATCAAGAAAATGGCGGTTCCTATGGGTGTGGTTGGTGTGATTTATGAATCCCGTCCAAACGTAACGGTAGATGTAGCTTCTTTGTGTCTTCGTTCAGGAAATGCGTGTGTACTGAAAGGGGGAAAAGAGGCGTATCACTCCAATCAATGTTTGGTTGAATTGATTCATCATGCTTTGCGTGCGTTTGGTGTGTCGGAAGAGGCTGTTTTGTTGTTGCCAACGGATAGAAAGTTTACAGAAGAAATGCTGAAAGCAACTGCTTGGATAGATATCATTATTCCGAGAGGCTCTGATAGTTTGATTCAGTATGTAAGAAAAAATTCTATGATACCTACCATCGAAACAGGAGCAGGAGTGGTACATACTTATGTGGAGTCTTGTGCGGATTTAGAAAAAGCAAAGGATATTATTATTAATGCTAGGGTGTCTCGTCCTTCGGTATGTAATTCTCTGGATTGTGCCATTGTTGATGAATCAATATTGGAGGAATTAATCTCAAAATTAATCCCGGATTTGTTAAAATGGAATGTCGAGGTATTTGCAGATAAACGCTCTTATGATGTATTTGAACATTATCAATACCCGTTTTTGAAAGAAGCAAGCGAGGAGGATTTTGGGAAAGAATGGCTTGATTATAAGTTATCTTTCAAAACTGTAAATCAATTGGAAGAAGCGATGGAACATATCCAAAAATATTCGTCGAAACATTCAGAAGCAATTATTACCGAAGATAAATCCATTGCCGAACAGTTTTTATTGGAGGTTGATGCTGCGGCTGTCTATCATAATGCCTCAACAAGATTTACGGATGGGGGGCAATTTGGGCTTGGGGCAGAAATAGGTATTTCTACCCAAAAACTTCATGCAAGAGGTCCTTTTGCTTTAGAAAAATTGGTAACTGAAAAGTGGTTAGTTGACGGAGAGGGTCAGGTTCGCTGGTAAAATAAAATTTTCCCCAATAAGTAGATAATATTGGGGAAATGAATTCAAAATATTTATTGGTTTAGATACTTTTTGCCGTTGGAATATTTAAAATCATAAATTCCATGGAATTTAGTATTTAAAAAATTAGCATCATCTTTAAAATCAGCGTATTTAAAGTCTGCATAATTCTCGAAAAGTGCAGATTTGAAAGTGACTCTTTTGAAAAATGAGGCATATTTAAAATCTGCGTAAGTTGAAAAATGACTGTGGAAAAAATCCGAATCGTCCATCAATTTTGCATATTTAAAATCTGCATACTTTTTAAAGGAAACACTCGAAAAATCTGCAAATGTTTTAAATACTGAATATTTGAAATTTGCACTATTATTGAAGGTACAGTGATTAAATTGTACTTTTTTACTAAAAGTCGAATATTTGAATGACATCTTTCCATCGAAAGTACAATTCTCAAAAATTAACTCCCCTTCAAAATCCGCAATATATAATTCGTTTGAGGAAGTATTGCCCAGTAAACTTAAAGAAAGACCCTCTTCGGCTTCGCTCGTATTTTTATAGGCTAAAACATCATCGGTAAAATGACAATTTTTGAATTGCAAGGAAGATTTGACAATGCTTTTATACTCAATGTAATTATTTTTATTTTTTTGTAATTTTTTTGAGGATAATTCTGTCAAATCTATTTTTCCTCTGATATCCAAATTCTCCAAAGCAATGTTTTCATTGGCATTGAGCCTTAAAATAATATTTTCGGAGGAAATTTGCTTTTGGGCATATATCCGAACGACAACAAACGATAGCAAAATGGCTATAAGCAGGTTTTTCATAGTATTATTCATTTATATAGATTCCTCCAGCATTGGTTGACATGCGTACTTCGATACCACCACCATTGATACTACCCTTAACGTAGTTTTTTTCGACAGTTCCTCTAATGCCTGTATTGCTCGGAATTTGAACTCTTTGGGCATTCAAATTTAGATCGATGCCTTTATTTAAGGGTAAAGTAGCATGAATACTGCCAGCACTTGTATTCAGAATCAAAAACTTACCCAAAGCAATAATTTCAGCCTCAATTCCGCCACCGCTGGTAGAAGCTTTTACACTTGCTTCAATATTGCTCAATTTGATTCCTCCACCAGAAGTAGAAGCGATTAATTCGCCTTTAATCTTTTCTGCACGAATTGCCCCACCACTGGTGTATGCTTCTGTGTTTCCGTCCAAATTAGTTAATTTCAACCCACCGCCTGAGGTTCTTAAAGCAATGTTTCCTTGGCAATTCTCAGCCTCAATTGCCCCACCACTGGTAGTTAAGTCGATGAGAGGAGAGCCATTCTTAATGCTGATTGCTCCGCCGGAGGTTTTTCCTTTAATTTTTCCTGATAAATCTTCCAAAGTCAATCCACCACCACTGGTATTAAAATTCAGGTCGCCCGAAAGATTGCTGAGACGAATAGCCCCTCCGGAGGTTTGCAAATCTGTTGAGATTTCTTTTGGAGTATAAATTTTCAAAGAAATATTCAATGATTTTTTCCAATCCATCCAAGAGGTATCATTTTTCCTTTTGATAATACATTTGACGCTATTCCCTTCTTTTTTTACAGATAAATAGTAATCTGCCAATCGCTCTTCTAATTCTTCTTTTGATAGAGTGGTCAGTCCATTGTTAGGCTTTACGTAAATTTCAACACGAGTTTCCCCAGTCGAATTACCGATGACAGTTATGCCTCCTCCAGATGACCGAACCTCAATGTTTTTGATGTCAGATGATTGATAAGTTTTGACAAAATAAGGCGATTCTTGAGCAAAAAGCTCACACGAAATTAATAAAAACACCAATAGTAGCTTGTTCATAGCAAAGATTTTTAATTGAATTGATAACCTGACTATATGATGCAATAAGCTGTCGGAGGGTTGCGTCATTCGGTTTGACTAAAATAAATCCATGGGATTTTCTACAACTCGGTAATCTTCGTTCAAATGATTTAAAATGTACATGTCTTGTGGAGCTATTTCAAAATCGAAAATATTGAAATTCTCCTGAATACGTTCAAGATTAGAAGACTTAGGTATGGTCGAAATTCCGTGTTGAATAGCCCATCTGAGGATAATTTGAGCAGGTGTTTTCTCGTATTTTTCAGCAATAGACTTTAAATCACTATGGTTCATTTTTTGCCCTCTTATCAAGGGGGTATAAGCTTGCAATTGAATGTGTTTGTCTTGACAGACTTCGTGTAAATCCTTTAAATATAAGAAAGGGCTAAATTCTACTTGATTAACTGCCGGAATAATGGAAGAATAAGTGGACAATTCATTTAAAAATGGAATCAAATAATTGGCAACACCGATGGCTTTCACTCTTTTTTCTGCATACAAACGTTCGAGTGCCAGCCAAGTTTCTTTTCGTCCTTTTTTAATTGGCCAATGAATCAAGTATAAATCCACATAATCAAGGCTTAGTTTTTTTAGACTTTCATCAAAAGCCCTTAAAGTAGCATCAAAACCTTGGTCAGTATTATTTACTTTTGTCGTGACAAAAATCTCTTCACGCTTGATTCTACTCGAATGAATGGCAGAGCCTATCTCCCGTTCGTTTTCGTACATCGATGCCGTATCAATCAAGCGATAGCCTGTTTCTAATGCCCACGAAACCGCTTGTATGGCTTCTTTTTCGTACATGTCATATACGCCTAAGCCCAACAATGGCATTTCAATGCCATTGTTGAGGGTTGTATAAATTTGTTGGTTTGTCATTGTATCATTACCAATTTTTAAGACCCAATAATTTTTCTCCCAACTCATTCAAGGTAGCGGTATCGTATTTGGTTTGCTCTAATTTCCTTGGGTCGCCAGGGAAAGCATACCCTTCTGGAGAAATACGATTTTTCCAAGAATTGATTCTCCAGTCTTTCAATGCTTCGTTTTCTTCTTCAGCTGGCATCATTGAAATATATTGGGCAATTCGGACTTTATCTTGCGAGCGGTTTGCACGAATTCCATGAGCTAAAGAACTATTGAAAATGAGCAAATCTCCTGCTTCTAATTTTACTTTTACAATTTTATCTTCAAATTCGCTTACATCAGGTTTAAATCTATCTCTATCTTCTGGTTGGGTTAGTTTCCAAGTATCGTATGTTCTAAATAATTCTGGAATACATTGAAACCCTCCCATATTTTCATCTGTCTGATCTGCTAATGCCAATACACCTTGTACATTTTGTGGTTTAGTTTCTGGGTCGTAATCCCAATGGATAAATGCTTTATATTCAAATCCTTCTCGAATCGGGAAATTCAGGTTGGCTCGGTCTATAGTCACCCATAGTTTCTCTGTTCCCCATACATCAACAAAAGCGTTATAAAGTCTTTCAGTTTGACGATTATTCCATAAATGTTGGTTATTGTAAACTTCAACCATGCCCGTTCCCGCAAGTTCTTTCATTTGCATTTCAGCTCTAGGGGCGGAGTACCAAGTATTTTTATCATCTGGATTTTTTTCTTCAAATTCCCAAATGAAGTTGGCAGTAGCAAGTGCTTGCTCACGAGGAACGGCATTCTTGACGATTACATATCCATTGTGTTGCCAAAACGCCCAATCTTCTTCGCTCAACACCCTTAATTTAGGACCATGCTCGGTACTTGAGCGTAAGTTTATTTTACTACTAGTAGCAGTAGAGGGATTTCCGGGCTTATCGGTATGATTTTTATTTGGCATCACGGTAGTTGCCATGGTTGGGTTCATTTGCATTTGATTAAATGTTTAGTGATATAATTCATTGAAATAGTGATACAAAAATACTGAAGAATATCTGCTAAAACTTTGCTAATAATATCCTTTTTTTGAACAATATTGATATTTATTGATTATTTTTTTGTTTATATTCTAAATAATGTACAAATTTCAAAATAAAATAAATCTTTTCTTATGAAAACAGTACTTGAGGAATTTAAGATAGATAATAATAGTTCATTTCGCTTGTTTTATCCTAGACTGAGCCAAGTATTCTATTGGCATTTTCATCCTGAATTTGAACTTGTATTTATAGATGGTACGGATGGGACTAGACATGTTGGCGAACATTTGTCGAAATACAAAAAAAGTGACATGGTACTCATAGGTTCTAATATTCCACATCTAAATTTTGACTATCAAGCAATAGGCGATTATGAAAAAATTGTACTGCAATTTCGACAAGATTTTCTGCAAGAATTATTGGTATTGACTCCGGAGCTCGAAAATATTAAAGAATTGTTTGTTCGTTCCAAACATGGCATTGCTTTTGGCGAAACATGCAAGCAAAAAATAGGCAATCAACTGAAAAAATTAGTAAAACTTAACCATTTTGAGCAATTTTTAGAAATTCTGCAAATACTTCAATATTTATCGGAAACAAAGGACTATTGTTTATTACACGAAAAACCAGTAGAAAATCAATACAATAAGAAAGACCAAGAGCGTATTCGGAAGATTTATCAGTTTTTAGAAGAAAACTTTCAAAGAAAAATTGAAATTAGTGAAGTGGCAGAAATGAGTTATCTGAGTGAAGCGGCTTTTTGCAGGTATTTTAAAAAAATGACTAAATTGACATTTATCGAATTTTTAAACCATTATAGAATCAATCAGGCAAAAAATGCTCTTTTATCAGATAAAAATGTAACAGAAACCTGTTTTGATTGTGGATTTGAAAGTCTTTCTTACTTTAATCGGACGTTTAAGAAATTAGTTGGGGAAAATCCGCTTTCATTTAAAAAGAGATATTTGTCGAAATAAAAAAGCGTATTTCCGAAAATCAAGAAATACGCTTTTGATGAAAGATTTGATATATTATTCATCCAAAATGCTTTCTTCCATAGTAGAGCCGCTGCCTTGCATGACTTCTATTAATTGTTTGATATTATAGACTGTTCTATTGTACTTATTACTTAAAATAATGATAACAAAATCTTTAGAAGGGTCAAAAAACATAATTGTATTGTAGCCTTTCCACCAGCCTGTATGATAGACATAATCTGTTTGTTGTTTATTATTTACCCAAAGTCTGAATCCATATCCGTAGTTTCTTAAACCTGGAAATTCAAAGCTTCTTGGCTGAATCATCTCTTTAAATGACTCTTTCGAAATAATTGTATTGTTTTTCAATGCTTTGTACCAATTCAACAAATCACCCATGGTCGAGTAAACACCTTTATCGCCAGTAATGTCATCATAATAATCCTTGGGTAATCTTCTGCCAAACTGATATCCATACGTACGATTCTGATTAATCGAATCGTTTTTGGTGGTTACAATAAATGATTCCAACATTCCAGCAGGCTTAAATAGATTGTTCCGCATATAAAGGTCAAATGACTGATTGCTAACTTTTTCTACCAAAGCTGCCAAAATAGCATAATTGGTATTATTATAGCCAAAATAGTGATCAGGTTGGTTAAACATCGGTGGAGTAGGTTGTGCGGTCGCAAACCATTTCATGATGTCTTGATTAGTCGGATATATTTTCGACTGTCTAACCATTTGGTCGAAAGTATATTGATAGAATGGCAATCCAGAGCGATGGCATAACAAACTTCTAATGGTAATACCATCGTAAGGAAAATCAGGGAAATAATCTTTAACAGTATAATCTAAGCCAATTTTTCCTTCTTCTGCGAGCTTCATGATAGCTACCGCCGTAAATGTTTTGGATAAAGAAGCTAGCTGGAATTTTGAATGTGGATTATTTCTTAATGTATCTTCAACTCTTGCAAAACCAAAAGAATTTTGATAAATAATTACATCTTTTTGTGCAATTAAAACATTACCATTGAATCCCTCCTTGAGCTTTTGTTCAATGATTTTTTCAATTTGAGATGCTTTTACATCAGCATTAATTTCTTTTCTAATACGAGCTTCCCGTCTTTTGATAGCAAGACTATCGATTTTTCTGATAAAACCAATTTTAGATTTCGACTCTCCACATGAGTAAAGCAATATAGAGGCAATAACTAATAGAATGTACGAGGTACGAGGCAAAGTAAATTTAGTTAATTTCATCATAAAAAACGCAATATTCTAACAAAGGCAAAAATTGAAATTGCCAATTCAGAACTAAATAAAGATTTAATCAATGATTTAAAAAATATTGATAAACAAAATTGAAAAATAAAAAAGGGGGGAGGATGATTAATTCCCCCTTACATATTCCATTAAAAATATGACAGAAGTAGTAAAAATAATGCTACAAATGACCTTCAAGATTGTTATCAAAAAGAATTGGAATCCGCCCGCCTCAATAAAAAACAATAAAGAATGGTGAACAATTATCATAAAAAGCACATATCTGATAAATCTTTCCGAACCCATCTCATTGAGAGAAATGATGACATCATTTTCTGCACTTCTTCCCGGGAAAAGAAACTTAACAATATAAGGTCTCAGATACCCGATTGCAACACTAGAAGCGGCATGAATACCAGCCGTATTATAAAAAATATCGACCAATAAGCCAATCAAAAAGCTTATCATAATAACCCATACAGGGGCAATATCATCAGGTAATAGCAAAATACACGCTACATAAACAAAGCAAAATGCTACATCAAATAAGACAAAATTTCTTATCAAAATAATTTGAAGTAGCAAATAAATAAACAGCGTTATGAGCAATTTTATAACAGTTTGAGAATTCATCGTTGGTTTCTGGTTGCTTATTAAACTATTGTTTGTTTTCGCTTTGTTCAAGCTGTTCTTGTTCCTTTTTTAGTTTATTATCGACAATATAAACATAAGATAGATTTCTAAAATCAGTCGATAGCTCCACTTCTATATCATAAAAAGCTTGGTCTTGTTTAGCTCCAAGTTTTCTGATTTTTCCAACCATTGTTTTGGCTGGAAAAATAACATTTTGCTCGGATGTTAAGACAGAATCCCCTTGTTTGATATTTTTAAATCTATCGATGGTCGTCAATTCAATAATATTCGGATTCAGTCCGCCCCATTTGGCTATGCCCAAGGCTTTGTCCCCTTTGAGAGTTAAGGTCTTATTAGAAACCTCCGAAGAAATATTAAAATCAGAATGTAGAACTGAATAAACCCTTGAGAAATGGTCTGAACATTGCATCACCTGACCTACTACCCCCTGCGGACAAATTACTCCCATACCAGGCTCTATTCCGTCTAATTTTCCTTTATCAATAGTAATATAGTTTTTAGATAAATTGACAGTATTATTGACCACCTTTGCCACTTTGAATTCAAACCGAGAGGCAAAAATAGAATCAGCCTTGTAGCTGTCTCCCGAACGGGCTTTCAACTGTTGAAGCTCCGTTACCATTTTTTTAAGCTGACTATTTTCTTGTATCAATAGGTCATTGACATTTCCCAAATTCATGTAATTTTTTACATAATTTGAAGCTCGAAGAGTTTTGGCAGCATAATGGTTGGACGTATTAAAGAACGAAACATCCCAATAATGGTCATTTTTTACAATTAACCAAAAACTAAGAAGTTCTAAAATAACAAACAAAAGAAAATTTCGAATACGAAATATGAGCCGTAAGAGTTGCGACATTTTTAATTATTCTGAATTGATTTTATCGAATTTCAAACTATAGTGAATTGAGAACAAAACCAAAATTATTGAACAAAAGCATTCAATAATTTTGGTTTTGAAAAATAAACAATAAACAGAAAAAGCTCTAATTTATTGAATAATAATTGACCTATATTTTTCAATATTTTTCAATATTTCACCAGTACCACGCACCACAGCACGAAGCGGGTCATCCGCCACATGAATAGGCAATTTAGTTTTGATAGCCAAACGTTTATCTAATCCATGCAATAATGCACCACCACCTGTTAGATAGATGCCATTTTCATAAATATCAGCAGAAAGCTCCGGTGGAGACATTTCCAAAGCTCTCATGATAGCTTCTTCTATTTTAGAAATAGATTTATCCAATGCGTACGCAACTTCGCTATACGTTACCTTAATTTCTTTAGGGATACCAGTCATTAAATCACGACCTCTGATTTCAATGTCAGCAGGAGGATTATCCAAATCAGGCAATGCCGCACCTACTTGAATTTTAATGAATTCTGCCGAACGCTCACCAATCAATAGATTGTGTTCACGACGCATATAATCAACAATATCTCTTGTAAACAAATCTCCAGCAATACGAACAGAGGCTTCGCATACAATACCCGAAAGGGCAATCACGGCAATTTCAGTAGTACCGCCACCAATATCAGTAATCATCGAGCCATTCGGCTGTTCGATATCAATACCTATTCCAATCGCAGCAGCAATTGGTTCGTGAACCATATACACTTCTTTTGCTCCAGCATGCTCCGCCGAATCCTTTACTGCACGTTTTTCAACCTCCGTAATACCAGATGGAATACAAATAACCATTCGGTGAGAAGGTGAAAAAAACAAACCTCTTCCGGTATCAATCATTTTAATCATCCCCCGAATCATTAATTCGGCAGCGGTAAAATCAGCGATTACACCATCTTTCAATGGACGTATCGTCTTGATATTTTCATTAGTTTTTTCATGCATTTGCATTGCCTTATGACCGATCGCCAACACTTTTCCGGTAATTTTGTCTAAGGCTATAATAGAAGGTTCATCTACAACAATTTGATCTTTGTAGATAATGAGGGTATTTGCCGTACCCAAGTCAATTGCGATATCACTCGTCAGGAAGTTTAACAATCCAGCCATTTTAAACTTTATGCGTTTATTAATTATGTTCTGCTCGCAAATTTACAATTATTATTGGCAAAGTATGTCTAAATTTTAAAAAAAGTATTAAAAAATCTATAATTGAATATTTTCTTGAATTTTTGGTAGAAACTTATTCACTTTTTTGCTAAAAGTATTACGATTTACTCGTGTATAATTTTATAAAATAGCTTAAAAAATTACTATCTTTGCCCAAAAGGCATTGCTATGGGAATATTTTCTTGTATTGTTCGATTAGTTTTTTAGATGTCTTAAAACTGATTTACTTGATATTTTTTACTTATTTTTTATTTTCAGCATGGGAGTTCGTTCGATTTTAAGTAAACCTTTGGCTGCCTACGTCGTTGCCCAACAAAATAAATGGATTGCTCGTTCGGCAGAGGTTCAAGCCAATTGGAGAAATAAGCTGATTCAGCAAGCACAAAATACACTTTTCGGAAAAGAGCATTATTTTAAGGATATTCGCTCCTATGAAGATTACAAACAAGCCATTCCGATACGAGATTATGAAGATTTAACTCCTTATATATCGAAGATTTTAGAAGGACAGGAAGGTGTTCTTTGGCAGGGAAAACCTCTTTATTTTGCAAAAACATCGGGTACGACATCGGGGACTAAATATATTCCAATTTCAAAAGAATCAATACATAATCATATTGGCTCGGCTAAAAACGCCATCCTGAATTATATTCATGAAACCGGCAACGCCAAATTTTTAGATAATAAATTGATTTTCTTGTCGGGTAGTCCAGAGTTGGATGAAAAAGCGGGTATAAAAACTGGAAGGCTTTCGGGTATTTCCACCCATCATGTCCCTAAATATTTACAGGCCAATCGTTTACCTTCTTTTGAAACTAATTGTATTGAGGATTGGGAAACCAAATTAGAAAAAATAATCGACGAGACAATCAACCAACCCATGAGCTTGATTTCTGGAATTCCTCCTTGGGTACAAATGTATTTTGATAGAATTCAGGCCAGAACAGGCAAAAAAATAAAAGATGTTTTTCCTCATTTTGAGCTGTTTATTTATGGGGGGGTGAATTTTGAGCCTTATCGTGCCAAATTATTTGAGTCAATTGGTAAAAAAATTGATTCTATTGAGTTATTTCCTGCGTCTGAGGGTTTTTTTGCCTATCAGGATTCACAAAAAGAAGAGGGGATGCTTCTATTATTGGATACAGGTATTTTTTATGAATTTATCCCAGCAGAGGAGTTTTTCAATGAAAATCCTACTCGACTGAGCATTGAACAAGTAGAAATGGGGAAAAATTATGCACTCATCATCAACAATAATGCAGGGCTTTGGGGATATTCGATAGGAGATACTGTTCGGTTTGTTTCGCTGAATCCTTATCGGGTTGTGGTTTCGGGGAGAATCAAACATTTTATCTCTGCATTTGGAGAACATGTCATTGGCGAAGAGGTCGAAAAAGCCATGAAATATGCCTGCCAAAGACAAACAGAGGTGGAAATAGTTGAATTTACGGTTGCTCCGATGGTCACTCCGAATGAAGGTTTGCCTTATCATGAGTGGTTGGTGGAGTTTGCTGTCCCTCCTAAAAATATGTCTCAATTTATTGAAGACATTAACCAAAGAATGTCAGAATTGAATGTTTATTATGATGATTTAATAGTAGGGGCTATATTAAGAAAATTAGTATTAACCTCCCTAAAAAAAGGAGCATTTATCAATTATATGCGTTCGCAAGGAAAATTGGGAGGACAAAATAAGGTGCCTAGACTGTCGAACGACCGAAAAATTGCTGACGCTTTGGAGAAAGAAACTTTGGGATAATAACCTTTCTCTTCTATTTATCGTTAAAAATAATAGATTGGCAAGGTATTTATTCCTTTCATCAATAATTAGCAAAAAACAAGGGTTTATATACATTACTTTTGTTTCAATATTTTAATTTATCATAAAAATTATGTTGCAATTTCTTAAATATGTTTTTGCTACAATTGTGGGTATCTTTATCTTCACAATCTTTAGCTTTTTTATACTATTAGGCATTGGTGCTTTGTTTTCAAATACTGATGTGAAGTCCGAAATTAAATCTAACGCTGTGCTGAAATTGGATTTGAATAAAAGCATACGTGAAAATAAAACGGAAAGTGACCCATTCTCAGATTTACTTTCAAACGGGGCGGGAGGCAATAGTATTAGTCTTCCAGAAATCAAAGAAGCATTGGAAAATGCAAAAATAGACCCTAAAATCAAGGGGATTTATCTCGAATCAGAATATCCTGATGCGGGCATGGCAACGCTGAAAGAAATTCGTCAATATTTGTTGGATTTTAAGCAATCAAAGAAATTTATCTATGCTTATGGCGAAACAATGTCCGAACCTGGCATTTATTTAGCTTCTGTTGCTGATAAAATTTATCTGACACCAACTGGAGGCATCGATTTTAATGGTTTGAGTATCAATTATACCTTCATGAAAGGGCTATTTGATAAATTAGGGGTAAAACCTGAAATTTTCAGAGTAGGGGAGTTTAAAAGTGCAGTAGAGCCTTTTTTTCTTACAAAAATGAGTGATGCCAATCGTTTGCAATCGCAATCATTTGTATCGGATATTGCCAATAGTTTTTATGGAGATATTGCTCAATCAAGAAATATTCCATTAAAAAATATCAATGATATACTAAACAACGCTTCTATTCAAGAACCAGAAGATGCTGTCAGATTTAAGCTTATCAGCAATGTTGGGTATTGGGATGAATTTGAGGGGTCGTTGAAAAAAGTTTTGGGCTTGAAAAATGATGAAAAAGTCGAATATGTTGGATTAGCAAAATATTTAAAAGCGGATAAACTTGTAAAAGAAGGAAGTAATGCCAATCGAATTGCTGTCATTGTGGGAGAAGGGGATATTATTAGTGGAGAAAGCCAAGAGGGAAGCATTGGTTCAGAAACGATAGTAAAGGAATTACAAAAGGCTCGAAACGATAGTAAAGTCAAGGCAATTGTTTTACGTATTAATTCGGGAGGAGGAAGTGCTTTGGCTTCGGATATCATGTGGAGAGAAGTAGAATTGACCAAAAAAGAGAAGCCAGTCATTGCTTCTATGGGCGATTATGCTGCCTCGGGAGGATATTATATGGCAATGGCTTGTGATACAATTGTGGCTCAACCAACAACTCTTACGGGGTCTATTGGTATCTTTGGTATGCTGTTCAATATCGAAAAATTAATGAATGAAAAGTTGGGTATTACGTTTGATGCAGTAAATTCTCATCAATATGCCAATTTCCCTTCGGTGACTCGTACCATGTCTGATGCAGAAAAGAATATGATTCAGAATAGTGTCAATAAGGGATATGAGAATTTTACGGCCAAAGCTGCCAAAGGACGACACATGAAAATCGAACAATTGAAATTGTTGGCGGGTGGAAGAGTATGGACAGGCTCGCAAGCCAAAGCCAATGGTTTGGTGGATATTTTGGGAGGTATTGATGAGGCTATTCGGATTGCCGCTCAAAAGGCACATCTGAAAGCTGGAGATTATAGAATAAAATATTTGCCTATCCAAAAATCAAGCTTTGAAACATTCTTTAAAAAATTATCAGATGATGAAGAAGAAGCAAAGCTGAAGGCTTATTTAGGGAATTTTGCTACTTATGCCAAGCAGTTGAAGAATCTAAATACAAAAGATAAAATACAAGCACGAATGCCATTTGAGATAGAAATCAAGTGATTTTTGGTGAATACCTCCCCTGATGCGGGGAAAATATAAGAAAAGGAGAAAGAATTTCGTAACTTGCGAAATAATCTTTCTCCTTTGTCAATTAATATTCAAAATGAAAAATAATAAATCAATCGAAGCAAAATTTATTACAAGTGCTGCCGATTATCGTAAATGTCCGCCTCCAACCAAAGCGGAATTTGCTTTTATTGGCAGAAGTAATGTAGGAAAATCAAGCTTGATAAATATGCTTGTGGGAAATAAAAATTTAGCAAAAACATCTCAAGTTCCGGGAAAAACACAATTAATCAATCATTTTGAAGTAAATAAAAAGTGGTATCTCGTGGATTTACCGGGGTATGGATTTGCCAAAGCTCCCAAAAGTGAACGAGACAAATGGGGAACAATGATTGGCAATTATTTGGTCAATAGGCCTAATTTAGTCTGTGTGTTTGTCTTAATTGATGTCAGGCATGAACCACAAAAAGTCGATTTAGAATTTTTGGATTTTTTAGGAGAAAAAGATGTTCCTTTTTGTTTGGTTTTTACCAAAGCGGATAAAGTAAGTCCAGGTGCTGCCGAAAAAAACATGGAAGCTTTCAAGCAGACCATGCTTTTGAGTTGGACGAAAATACCACAATGTTTTCTGACTTCTTCAGACAAAAAAATAGGACGTGAAGATTTATTAGAAGCAATTGAAGAGCTGAATCTTTCTTTTGGAAAATAATTTGTAATTTGCGACGTTTTTGCTGAGTGATAACCTTTGTTCAACATTTTTTTAATTAATTATATTATATCATCAAATGGAATCATTAAAAGAAATTGCCCATATTTCGGGAAAAAGTGGTTTGTATAAGATTTTGAAGCCCGGACGTGGTGGGGTAATTGTGGAATCTCTTGACCAGAAAAAACAAAAAGAAATGGTAAATGCAAATGCTCGTGTTTCGGTTTTGAAAGATATTTCTATCTTTACGGAAGAGCATAATGAATCTGTTTTGTTGAGCGAAGTATTTCTGAAAATTCGTGAAGTTTATGGTGAAAAGCTTGAGTTTAACTTTAAAGAGGCTTCAAATAATCAGATTTTTGAATTATTCGAAACGATTTTGCCAAATTTTGATAAAGAGAAAGTTTATACTTCAGATATTAAAAAAGTAATTTCTTGGTATAATATCATTTCTGAGTTTATTCCAGAAATATTTGAAAGTGTAGTAAGCGAGCAAAAATCAGAAGAGGCTTAATGCCCTTCTCTTTACTCTTAAGTCCATCATTTATTGGTGGATTTTTTTTTGCCTTCAAAATGATATATTTGTAAAAAAATCAACCTTATGAAAAAAATATTCAAACTTTTACTGCTTTTTTGGGTACAAATATCTTTTGCCCAGAGTCCACAAAAAAATGTTTCTATGCCAAAACCTTTTAAACAGAGAACGTTTTGTAACCCAATGGATATTAATTATCAATATAATTGGGAGCAGGTGAATGAAAAAATTTCTTATCGCTCGGGGGCAGACCCAGTTATTATTCCTCATAAAGGAGCATATTACCTTTTTCATACGATTCAAGGAGGATATTGGAAATCTAAAGATTTGCTTCAATGGGAATATATCACACCTAGTAGATGGCCTATGGAGGACATGTGTGCTCCGGCCGCTATTTCGGTCAGAGATACGCTCTATCTTTTTCAATCCACTTTTCAACAGAGGCCTATTTTTTATACGACTACCCCAGAAAATGGAAAGTTACATTTCTATAATCGTTGGCTTCCTCAATTACCCAAAGACATTGGACCGTGGGATCCTGCCTTGTTTCACGACGAAGATACGAATCGTTGGTTTATGTATTGGGGGTCTTCAAATGTTTACCCAATTTTTGGTGCAGAATTGGACAAATCTAAGCAATTAACTTACAAAGAAAAAAATAATTATAAAGGTCTTATTTATCTTCATCCAGAGCTTCATGGGTGGGAACGTTTTGGAAGAGACCACCGAGATACGATTAAACCATTCACGGAAGGGGCTTGGATGACCAAATTTAAGGGAAAGTATTATCTTCAATATGGGGCTCCTGGAACAGAATTTAATGTATATGCCAATGGAACTTATGTCGGAGATGACCCTTTAGGGCCGTTTACTTATGCTCCCAATAATCCAGTTTCGTATAAGCCTGGAGGATTTATGACAGGTATGGGGCATGGCAATACTTTTCAAGATTTTTATGGCAATTATTGGAATACAGGAACTCCTTGGATTGCCGTCAATTGGAACTTTGAGAGACGCATTGAAATGGTACCAGCGGGATTTGATAAGGATGGCTTGATGTTTGCCAATACCAGATTTGCCGATTTTCCACAAAAATTACCTTCGAAAAAGTGGGAAAAAAGCGATGAATTATTTACAGGGTGGATGCTTTTGTCTTATAAAAAACCGTGTATTGCTTCAAGCGTAAAAGAAGAGAAATTTCAGGCAAATTTAGTAACAGACGAGAATCCAAGAACATTTTGGGTGGCAAATACGAATAAATCAGGTGAGTCGCTTACCATTGATTTGGAGCAAGAGGCAATGGTCAAATCATTCCAAATCAATTATACAGATTATAAATCTGATATATATGACAGCTCGCTTCCTCATGTGTATATTCAGTTTAAGGTTTATACCTCTTTGGATAATAAAAATTGGATAAAAGTTGCAGACAATACCCATGAAAAACGAGACCGACCGAACGCTTACGAAGAATTAGAAAAACCCATACGAGCAAGATATGTAAAATTTGAAAATATTCATGTACCGATGCCTAATTTAGCGATTAGTGATATTCGGATTTTTGGAAATAGTTTTGAGAAAATCCCAGAGACCCCCAAAAATCTAACTGCTGTTCGCCAAAAAGACGAGCGAAATGCAGATATTTCTTGGGAGAAAGTACCTGGGGCGGTAGGATATAACATTCTTTGGGGGATAGCTCCCGATAAATTATATCAGACTTATCAAGTTTGGGATGATGCCCCTTCAACGTTAGAATTGAGGGCTCTGACGGTGGGGCAAAAGTATTATTATGCCATAGAGGCGTTTAATGCGAATGGTGTATCAAAAGTAAGTGATGTAATGGCAGAAAAATAAAAATGATAAATCCCCCTATTTTGTAGGGGGATTTTTATTTCATTAAATGAAGAGAGTTATTCTTTATTTTTTAGGGGGAGTAGTACCCATTTTTAATAATACAGCATCAGAGATATTGTCTTTCCCATCATCGGCTGAATAAATCATTATCGTATTGGATTCGTTATTGGAGCCATCAGGATTTCTTCTAAAAACAAATTTATAGCCCTTTTCGGCAGCAACTAATTTAATCGTAGCATTTATTTTCTCTCGAATAGTAAGGTATTTTTCCTGAATTAATTGTCGTAAATCATCTTCTGATTTTGTTTGATAGTCGTCCACTTCTTTTTTCAATTCTTGCACTAATTTCAATTTAGCATTCAGGGAGTCTGTTGTTAGACCAGTGATATTTTTCATCATGGCTTGATAAATGGAATATTCCTCTTGATATCGCTGAGCTTTTTGTTCGAGCTTGGATTCAAATGTTACTTTTTTAGAAGCCACTTCTGCTTGCAAATTTTTCATATCATTGAGATTTTGCAAGATATAATCCTCAAAAACATAAGCAATAACAGCTTTAGCTGAGGTGGTTGGTTTACTTTTTTGAGAAAATCCCAAAAAGGAAATACAAATAAATAATGCTATCGTTAGTAATTTTTTCATTGGAGGGTTACTTTTTTTCGACAATTTACGATTTTTTTATCACTCTAAACAAAAAAGACGAGTAAAAAAACCCGTCTTTTTATTCTTTAGATTTATCTTAATCAGATTTTAGCTAAAATTTTCTCACCCATTGCATCAGTTCCCAAAATCATATCTTTTGGAGTATTAGCATCTGCAATATCTCTTGTACGGTAGCCTTCTTTTAATGTTGCATCTACTGCCGCAATGATGGCTTCTGATTCAGCTTTTAAGCCAAATGAAATATCAAGCATCAATGCCGCAGAAAGTATCGAAGCCAAAGGGTTTGCTACACCTTTGCCAGTAATGTCATGAGCAGACCCATGAATTGGCTCATAAACGCCTGTGCTGTCTCCTACCGAAGCAGAGGCTAACATTCCCATTGAGCCTGCAATTTGAGAGGCTTCGTCTGTCAGAATATCTCCAAAAAGATTACCTGTCACCACTACGTCAAATTTGCGAGGGTCTTTGATTAGCAACATTGCAGCGGCATCAACAAATTGATGCTCCAATTCAACTTCAGGATAATCTTTTGCTACTTCCAATACTACTTCACGCCACAAACGACTACTTTCCAATACATTTGCTTTATCTACCGACATTAATTTTTTGCCACGAGTCATTGCCGCCTCAAAAGCTTTTCTTGCAATACGTTCTACTTCGTATTTGCTGTAAATCATGGTGTCATAAGCCGTATTCCCTTCGTCAATGCGTTCACGTTTACCAAAATAAACATCACCAGTTAATTCACGGAAAAATAGAATATCCGCTCCTTTCAATAACTCAGGCTTGATGCTTGATGCTTCTAAAAGTTCATCAAAAAGCTTGATAGGGCGAAGATTGGCATATAAGCCTAATTCTTTTCGCATCTTCAACAAACCTTGTTCTGGGCGAACTTTGGCAGATGGGTCATTGTCGTATTTCGGATGCCCTACCGCACCAAACAAGATAGCGTCAGATGCCTTCATTTTTACCAAGGTTTCTTCTGGAAGAGGGTCGCCTGTTGCTTCGATTGCCGCATGTCCGATTAAGGCTTCGTCATAAGTAAATTCATGACCAAATTTAGCAGCAATTTTTTCTACAACTTTTTTACCTACGGCAGTAACTTCTTGTCCGATTCCATCACCCGGAACAATTAAAATATGTTTTTTCATTTTTGTTTTTTATTTGTAAATGCCATGTAGCATTCAAGGTTTCTTTTTATAATAAATTAAGCATTTTTTGAGTTGCTTTCAATGCCGATACCGTTTGGTCACAATCCAATCCACGAGTTTTAAAGCTCTTTTCGGATGTTTCCCAAGTAATAATCGTTTCACACAAAGCATCGGATTTCCCCCCCGGAGGAATTCTTACGATATAATCCACGAGATTGGGTAATTTTATTTGCTTTTTGTCATATATTTTTATCAAAGCATTCATGAAAGCATCGTATTGGCCATCGCCTTGAGCACTTTCTTCAAATATTTCCTCCTCCATTCGTACCATCAATGTAGCAGAGGGTCTCAAATCTTTGGAATGAGTCATGACATAATTAATAACTTCAACTTTATCTGTAATAGATTGGTTATCAAGAACATCTGAAATGATGTATGGTAAATCTTCTTTTGTGACAACCTCTTTCCTATCTCCAAGCTCGATGATTCTTTGGGTAAGTTTTTTGATTTCATCTTGAGAAAGACTGATTCCCATCTCTTGCAAATTCTTTTCGATATTTGCCTTTCCAGAGGTTTTTCCAAGAGCATATTTTCGGGTTCGTCCGAATCTTTCGGGCATTAGGTCGTTGAAGTAAAGGTTGTTTTTATTATCGCCGTCGGCATGAATTCCGGCAGTTTGAGTAAATACATTTTCACCAACAACTGGTTTGTTTACAGGAATGCCAAATCCAGAGAAAGATTCCACCACTTTACTGACCGCATACAATGATTTTTCGACTACCGATGTTTTTACATTTGGAATAAAATCATTGATAACAGCAATAGTACTTGACAACGGAGCGTTGCCCGTTCTTTCGCCCATACCATTAACCGTCAGGTGCAAGCCATGAACCCCTGCACGAATAGCTTCCATTACGTTGGCTACGCTAAGGTCATAGTCGTTATGTGCATGAAAATCAAAATGTAAATTTGGATAAGTCTGAACAATTTCATGCAAAAACGAATAAGTTTCTGCTGGTGTTAGTACACCCAAAGTGTCTGGCAATAAAACTCGTTCAATTGCTTGAGTACTTAAAAAATCAAGAAAGCTAAAGACATACTCTTTGGAATTTCTCATGCCATTGCTCCAATCTTCCAAATAAACATTTGCCTTAATTTCTTTCTGTTTTGCCAATTCAATTACCTTTGCAATTTCATCAAAATGCTGTTCAGGTGTTTTTTTCAATTGGTGAGTCAAGTGATTCAAAGACCCTTTTGTCAATAGATTCATTACTTTTGCTCCCGCTTGCTCCATCCACTGAATCGATGATTCGCCATCTACAAAGGTCAATACTTCTATTTTTTCCAAGAAGTCATGCTCTTTTGCCCAAGCTGTGATTTTTTGTACAGCCAATAATTCTCCGTCCGATACCCTGGCAGAAGCCACCTCAATTCTATCTACTTTGACTTCCGTGAGTAGCATTTGAGCGATGGCTAATTTTTCAGTTGCCGAAAAAGACACTCCGCTGGTTTGTTCACCGTCACGGAGTGTCGTATCCATTATTTCTATGTATCTAATTTCCATATCTTCTCCCCGATAAGGGAGTTTTAATTGTTTATTCAATCAATTCATTATTTGTAAGAACCCTTGATTACCGGGGTTTTGACAGAAATTAATACAAGCTATGATTGGCAAAAGCAGCAATTTCTTCTTTTACCGATTGCAAATAATCAATATCGTCAAATCCATTTATCATGTTGTTCTTTTTATATCCGTTGATAGCAAAATTTTCTTGCTCTCCAGTGGCTACAATTGTAATGGTTTGAGCTGGCAAGTCAATGGTCAATTCTGCATTAGCATCTGCCTCAATTGCCAAGAATATTTTATGAAGGAACTCTTCACTTACTTGTACTGGTAAGATACCTATATTGAGGGAATTCCCTTTGAAAATATCAGCGAAGAAACTAGATACCACACAACGGAATCCATAGTCATAGATTGCCCATGCGGCGTGTTCACGGCTGGAGCCACTTCCAAAATTCCTTCCTGCTACTAAAATTTTGCGAGGAGAGCCATTGTCTGTATAAATGGAGTTATTCAAGACAAAGTCTTCCTTTGGAGAATCATCGTTATTATATCTCCAATCTCTAAATAAATTTTTATCGAAATCTACACGCTTGGTGGCTTTCAAGAAGCGAGCCGGGATAATTTGGTCTGTATCTACGTTCTCGATAGGCATCGGAACGGCAGTACTTTTTAATATTGTAAATTTATCGTATGCCATTGTATTAATATTTTTATAACAAGCCCATGTCAATTATGGGGTAAATTTTATGATAATAATTCTCTTGGGTCAGTTACTTTTCCCGTAACCGCCGCTGCTGCTGCTACTAAAGGACTTGCCAACAAGGTTCTTGAACCCGGTCCTTGGCGACCTTCAAAGTTTCTGTTTGAAGTAGATACTGCATATTTTCCAGCAGGAATTTTATCGTCGTTCATCGCCAAACAAGCCGAGCAACCTGGCTGACGTAAGGAGAAACCAGCTTCAGTTAAGATATCTAAAATGCCTTCTTCTTTGATTTGTGCTTCTACGATATGCGAACCTGGCACCAACCATGCTGTTACGTTGTCTGCTTTTTTACGACCTTTCACAATGGAAGCAAACGCACGAAAATCTTCGATTCTTCCGTTGGTACAGCTCCCCAAAAATACATAATCGATTGTTTTGCCTATTATTTGCTCATTTTCGGCAAAGCCCATATAGTTTAAGGATTTTTTGTAGCTTGCCTCACCATCTTTTACTTGAGTAGCTTGTGGAATATTTTGTGTAATACCCGTACCTAATCCTGGGTTAGTTCCATAAGTAATTTGAGGCTCGATGGCAGCAGCATCAAAAGTATATTCCATGTCAAAAACAGTTCCTTCTTCTGTTTTCAATGTTTTCCAATATGCCAATGCTTTATCCCAAGCTTCCCCTTTTGGAGCTTGCTCTCTTCCTTGTAAATAGGCAAAGGTTGTTTCGTCTGGAGCAATCATTCCTCCTCTTGCACCCATTTCAATAGACATATTACAGACAGTCATACGTCCTTCCATTGTCATGTTTTCAAAGACATCCCCCGCATATTCTACAAAATAACCGGTTGCCCCTGCTGCTGTCAATTGAGAAATAATATATAAAGTTACGTCTTTTGGCGTAACGGCCTTTCCTAATTTTCCATTGATGGTAATACGCATTTTTTTAGGTTTCGGCTGCATGATACATTGTGATGAAAGAACCATCTCAACTTCAGACGTTCCGATACCGAATGCAATCGCTCCAAATGCACCGTGAGTAGAGGTATGGGAGTCGCCACATACGATGGTCATGCCTGGAAGTGTAATCCCATTTTCTGGCCCTACTACGTGGACAATTCCATTTTTTTGATGCCCTAATCCCCAATGTGAGATACCATATTTTGCGGTGTTGGTTTCTAAAGCTTTCAACTGATTGGCAGAAAGCGGGTCTTCAACTGGTAAATGTTGGTTAATAGTAGGGGTGTTGTGATCGGCTGTCGCAAAAGTACGATTCGGAAAAAGCACATTTAAGCCTCTGCTTTCCAGTCCTAAAAATGCCACGGGGCTTGTTACCTCGTGAATAAAATGGCGATCAATAAAAAATACATCCGGGCCGTCTTCGATTTTGCGTACCACGTGTGCATCCCATACTTTATCAAATAATGATTTTGGAGTTGACATATAAAAATTTATTTTAATAGTGCTTATTCGGGATTTTGGATTCAATATCCCTAAATTGATAATTTTTTGCAAAATTGATTATTTTTAAGATGCACTACCTAACGAAATACGACCAAAAAATAACGATATTGGATTATTTTATTTTATTGGGCGTAAAACCGTATTTTTCTTTGAATGCCTTAATAAAATGGGAAACGCTTTCGTATCCGATTTCCAAACTTATTTCTGATACATTTTTTTCAGAATTTTGAAGCTGAAAGTGGGCATACTCTAGTCGTCTGTTTTTAATCCATGCTGCGGGGGAAGTGTGGTACTCGGTTTCAAACTCTCGCTTAAAGGCAGATAAACTTCTGCCAGAAATTCTTGCCAATTCGCTGATAGAAAGGGGTTTTAGGTAGTAATTTTCGAGAAAAAATGACAAATTGGTTTTGTTGCCTTGATAAATTGAAAATAAGGTGTTTCTGAATTGATTGCTGCCATCTAATTCTAGGAGATGTAACATAAGTTCATTGAATTTCAATTTTAAAAATTGATTCAGCAATTTTGTTCGGGAGCTGAAAAATGGAATAAGAGAATCTACAAATTTATCGAAATTTTCGTTGCTGTGGAGGCTAAGCATTTGTTCTCCTGATGCAATCGTATTTTCTTCAAACAAACTCAAATTTTGGGCGACAAATTCTTTTAATAGTTTTTCAGGGAAAAAAAATACCAAACTTTTATAATTTCCGTCTATGGACTCATTCATGGAATAACAACCTCTTTGGAAAAATAAGATTTGACCTTTGTGTACATGAATGTCTTGGGTAGGCGAAACAAACCGTTTTTCTCCTTCAAGCACATAAATAATGGCGTGTTCTTCAAAAAATATTTCATTCCTAAGGGGATAAATATTGCTGCGATAGGCAACAAAAGTCATGTCTTGAATCTTTAATGACTCAAATTCTCTGGAATTGATAGAAGATGGTACTCGAAGCATAAAAAAAACCTTGTACACCTATTGCGTACAAGGTAGATATTTTTTTGGTTTTTTAATAAACTTTCTCGTAATATTCTGTTGCCATTCTATCCGAATCGAAAAAGGCATTGACATCGTTCATGCTTTGATGTGTCATTTTTTGCCATTTCTCGGGTTGTTCATAATACATCGGCAATATTGTATTTTCTAGCATGTCAAGCATATTGTTCATGTCTTGTTCATCTCGAAGATAATCTGGAGAATAAGGAGCAACAGGCACTACAAATGAATTATCTTGATTGGCAAATTCGCAAATCCATCCATCAAAAGTTGAGAAATTAATCGACGCATTCATCGCAGCGGTCATACCGCTTGTACCGGAAGCTTCTCTTGTCACGATAGGCGTATTAAGCCAAGCGTCTGAGCCATCTTTTAATAATTTGGAAAGCCCAAGTTCATAACCAGTAAGTACTGCCATGTTTGGGTACAAATGGCTCAAATAATATAATTTATTGAAAATATTGACGGCACCATGGTCGAAAGGATAAGGCTTCCCTGCCCAAATAAACTGTACAGGATATTTGGTATTTTTCATTAATTTCTCAAATCTTTCGGCATTTCGTGTTAATAAATCAGGTCTTTTATACGCTGCAAATCTTCTTGCCCATACAATAGTGAAAACCTTAGGGTCGAATAGCTTCCCGACTTGGTCTGCGACGGTTTTAAACAATTCGGATTTGAGTTCAATTTTTCGATTTTTTAGAGCCGTTAAATTATTCTCAATACGAGCTTTTTCTAAAAATTTATCTGCCCAATAGAGCTTATTTTGTGCATTAGTGACGTGTGTTATTTGGCAAATTCCATCAAAATCTCCCCACATATTACGAGACACGTCTCCATGTAATTTTGAAACAGCATTGGCTTTGCGACTTAATCTTAATGCTACAAGAGAATGATTAAAAACATTATCTTGGATACCGCTTATTTTACGAATTTCGTGAGAGGGAACGCCCGCAAAAAAATTAATATTTTCGAGCATCGAAAAATCGTGCTTTTCATTTCCGGCTTCTTCTGGAGTGTGGGTAGTAAATACTAATTTTTCTCGAAGTTTAGCGACATCGCCCAATTGACGATATAAATAAAATGCTGCCGATAGGGCATGTGCTTCATTGAGATGATATACTTCGGGCGAGTAGTTGATTTTATCTAAAAAAGTTGCTCCTCCAATACCTAAAATCATACACTGAGCTACTTTTTTGGTAGCATCTGCATCATACAGATGGTACGACAAGGATCTTGCCCATTCGTCGTTTCCGTCGGTATCTGTTGTCAGAAAAAACATAGGTATTGTTCCGAAGGTTTCGGGTGCTAAATAGTAGGCAGCAACCCAAATAGGTCTGTTCTGAATAATAATTTGAAAACGAACGTTTGTGTCTTTTAAGAAGCTATACATTTTCTCCCGAAACTGCACGTCCATACTATTATCCGATTTACGAACCTGGTCGTAATATCCGAATTTCCACAACATGCCTATGCCAATAAGATTTTGTTTCAGCTGATAGGCACTTCTCATGTGTGAACCAGCGAGAAACCCCAAGCCACCTGAATAGGTTTTTAGGGCTTGGTCGATAGCAAATTCCATGGAGAAATAAACGGCAGATTTTTTGAATTTTGGGGCAAAAGAATAGGTATGAGCGAATGGCTCAGGCAAGTTTTTCATTTTTTCATAGGTTAAATTAAGGGGGCAAAAATAAGAAAAAAAATAGGAATTTTGCTAATTCATGGTGAGTTTAAGAAGGTCGGAAAAGTCGAAACAGTAGCTCAATGTTTTTTTATATTGAAGTATGCTGTGATAAGGGTTTGATTATAAGTTAGTTGTTGGATTTTTCAACGGAGGTTTGTTTTAGTATATCACGATATTGTATTTGAAATTAAAAATAGGCTGTATCGATTGGACGAATAGCCTATTTTTAGGTTTTATCATTATTTTAGACTTGCTATCAATTTTTCATTGAGAGCCACATAATCATCGTTTTTACCTTCTTTAGCCAATTCGATTCCTTTCAAGGCTGTTGCTTTTGCTCCTATTTTATCTCCAGATTTTGCCTGAATTTTTGCTTTCAGATGCACCATCCAATAAGCTTTTGGAGAGGACTCGATTGCTTTATTTACCCATTCTAATGCTTTGTTGAGGTCTTTGCCATTGTCAAAATAATAGCTGGCAGCTGCAAAATACGGCTTGCTATCCACATTCATAGCATTGTCGATTTGTTGCATTATTTTAGTATCAATATCTGCCGTAACAGGAATACTGACCGCAGTATTTTCCCATAAAATTTGCAAATTAGCAGATGTTGGCAATACATCTCCAATAATAATCGTAAACGATTCTATGTGCATTGGTAAGCTCATAGAACTTACTTTGAAGCGGGCTACGTCTTCTTCTGTTTTGTATCCGCTCAAACCACCGTTATTTACGCCTTTGTTCAATATGATTTCCCATTCATTGGCATTTGGAACAGAATAAAGGGCATAAGACCCCGCCTTTACAGGGACTCCTCCTACTTTTACATCTTCTCCGAAGGTTACTTTGGTAGCTCCGTTTGCTCCGGTTCTCCAAATTTTCCCGAAAGGAACTAAATCTCCGAAAACTTTTCTTCCTTTAGCCACCGGACGAGAATAATTTACCTCAATAGAAGACAATGCAAAATCTTGCTTCAATGTTTGGCTTGGGCTTGGAGCGGGTGTTTTAAGACCTTGTGCCATGACATTCATTGACACAAATAATGAGAATAATAAGATACTTTTTTTCATTTTTTAGAAATAATTTTTTGGTTATTTATCAACAAAAATAACTCTATTTTGTAAACAAAAGTTTATAATTTTCTGTTTTCTTTCTGATTAAACCAAGCTGATTCGCTTGCCTGTTTCGGCAGCGTCATAAATAGCCATCAAAATCTTCATATCTCTTAAGCCTTCATTTCCGTCGATATGCTTCGGAAAAGTCCCTTTTTCGAGCATTTCTTTACAGATTTGTTCCAACATAACTGTCTGATGGTGAACGATTGGCAATTTAAGCTCCCCTTCATTGGTACTTCCTTTGATAGGGCCGTATGAGTATGCCGGACTTAGTTGAAAGTGCCCTTTTCCACAAGAAACATAAAGTTGTTCGATGTTTGATTTATAAGAACTAAATCCGTTCACTATCGCACCACTCGGAAATTGCATTTGCCAAGAGACTGTTTCTTCTACGTCCTTGAATTTTACGGCATCGGTTTTTGCCCCAAATTGAGCTGTTACCCAAAGTGGCTCTTCCCCCGTAACATATCTCGAGGCTTGTACACAATAGATGCCTACGTCCATCAAAGGACCACCTCCTGCCATTGATTTTTTGAGCCTCCACTGCGTAGGGTCGCCTATGGTAAAGCCAAAATTAGTTTGCATAAAACGAACATCTCCTAAGATTTTTTGCTGCCCCAAACGCATGATTTCTTGGGTAAATGGCTCAAAGTGCATGCGGTACCCGATACCTAACTGTACTCCAGCAGCCTGACAAGCCAGAATCATCGCTTCACAGTCTGCCACAGAAGTTGCCATTGGCTTTTCGCACATGACGTGCTTGCCGGCTTTGGCAGCCCTAATCACAAACTCTCGGTGCATGGAATTAGGCAATACCACATAAATAATATCAATATCTTTATTAGAGGCAATCTCATCAAAATTTTGATAATTATAAATATTCTTGCTTGGAATGTTGTATTTGTTTTTCCATTCTTCTGCCTTGCTTGGTGAGCCAGTAACTATTCCTGCCAAGTAGCAATTTTTAGCATTTTCTAATCCAACAGCCAACTGATTTTTGGCATAGCTTCCCAAGCCGACAAGAGCGACCCCTAACTTTTTCTCATCTTTTTTTGTTCCAGATGCTTGTACCGACATCAGCGAAGGTACTGCAAAAGCAACTCCGGTTGTGCCTAAGCCAACACCGAAATTTTGCAAAAATGAACGTCTTGATTGATTCTCTAACATTTTATTGATTTTGTAGGGTTAAATTGATAAAAATATGTTTTTTTGTAAATCTTTTTTAAGAAATACCGTTTTTAAAAGTACTAAGGAATTTTTCAATTTAAAAATTAAAAAGTGGAAGATAATAAAATCCAAAATAATCACTCAACTATACGTATGCCTATTTTAATTGGCATTTCTTTGGCATTCGGAATTTTTATTGGAGCTACGTTTTTCGGAAATCGAGGTTTGAGAAGCAATCTAAATAAAAATAGCCAAAAATTTAAGGAAATTCTGACTTATATTCAGAAAAGCTATGTCGATTCTGTCAATACAGATTCATTGGTAGATTATTCCATCACACAAATGTTGGCAAAATTAGACCCTCATACCTATTATTTTCCGCCTCAGGAGGCAGAGATTTCTCGTTCTCAGTTGGAAGGTGGATTTGATGGCATAGGAATTGAGTTCAATGTTTATAAAGATACGTTGTTTGTCATTTCTGCCATTCCTGGAGGACCTTCTGCGATTGCGGGTTTACAAAGCGGAGATGCTATAATTCAGGCAAATAATAATAATTTGACGGGTAAAAATGCCACTACAAATACAATTTTTTCAAATATTAGAGGGAAAAAAGGCACGTCGGTTAATTTATTGGTTAAAAGAAAAAATTTTAGAAATCTACTGAAATTTACGATTGTACGGGATAAAATTCCACAATATTCGATTGAGGCAGCTTATCTTTTGTCGGATAAAAAAACAGGGTATATCAAAATTAATCGCTTTGCCGAAACAACTTATGATGAATTTGTGAGTCATGCCGAAATACTGAAAAAACAAGGAATGAAACAACTTCTCTTAGATTTGAGAGGCAATCCTGGTGGATATATGGATAAAGCCACAGATATAATTGATGAATTGGTCGGGGGAGAGGATGTGATTGTTTATACAAAAGGGAAGGAAATTAGGAATAATCGACAGACTTTTGCGGGGAAAAAAGGTATTTTTGAGCGTGGCTCTGTGGTCGTTATGGTAGATGAAGGCAGTGCGTCTGCTTCTGAAATCGTTTCGGGGGCTTTACAAGATTATGACCGAGCGTTGGTGGTAGGAAGAAGGACTTTTGGGAAAGGGCTGGTACAGCAACCGATAGTGCTTTCTGATGGGTCTGAACTGAGGCTAACGGTGTCGAGGTATTATATTCCTAGTGGCAGAAGTATTCAAAAACCTTATCAAAAAGGAGATTTAGACCAATATGAACATGAATTGGATGAGCGTAGTAAGTCCGGAGAGTATTTTATTGCGGATAGCATCAAAAATAATCCAAAAATGAAATTTAAAACCAAAGGTGGTAGAATTGTTTATGGTGGTGGAGGTGTGACACCTGATATTTTTGTTGCTCGAGATACTTCTCATATTACTCCTTTTTTGCTGGGCTTGTATAGTAAAAATATTATCCGTGAGTTAGCGGTCAGCTTTGCTAATAGCCATAAGGAGCAATGGGAAAAACAAGGTTTCGATTATTTTTTAAATAATTTTACGACAAATGATGCTCTACTAGAGCAATTGAAAATAATGGCGAAAAACGCCTCGATTCCTTTCAATGAAAAAGACTTTGTTCGTTCTAAGGCATTTATTAAGCTTCAGCTGAAAGCGAGTATTGCCAGAATTATATGGAATAAGCAAAGGAAAGATGGATTAAATAATGAGTTTTATCAAATTATTAGTGCCGAAGACCCTATTTACATCAAAGCAATACAGGCATTCGGCGAAGCCTCGAAATTGGAAAATCTCAAAAAAACGAAGAGTTAATTATCTTAACACATAGCCAATACCTAAGTTTGCACGAAAAACTCCCAAATCGAAATTGGAATTAGCATAAGGCGAAAGCTCAAAAACTAGTTGAAATTTTGGGAGTTTTTCGATAGGCGATGCTCGCATTCCAACGTTTAGAAAATAGCCCTCCAATATTTTTCTTTTGCTTTCATCGGGGTTTAAGGTATTTAAAAAATTCGCTTTAATTCCCCCTCCTGCATAAAATTTAAGCCTTTCCTTTTGTCGAAAAGTTACCATTGGCGAAATCTCTGTGCTTAGTGAAGAAAAGTAAGAGTTCATTTGAAAACGAAAATCAGTCCAAAAGGCTTTATTAGGATTACTAGATACCGAAAGCATCGAATTGAACGGGTAGTAAGTCACTGCTTGAGCATGAACAAAATGAATCGAACCAGTGAAAAGTAAAAGAAATAGATATTTTTTCATTATAAATAATTATTAATAGCCTCCGACAAATTATTTCCTTCAAAATTAATACTTGTTTCTTTGATTTTGCTGTTGTGGTCGTCTAAAATGGTATTTATTTCTTTGATAACCTCAAAAAATGCTTCCATTTTTTCGGCGGGGATTCGTTCTTGTAATAGTTTATTAAAAATAATGACACCGTCTCTCGAAAAATTACGTTTATTTTTCCCTTCTTCTGTCAAATAAACCCGTACAAATCGTTTATCTTCTGGGTCAATTTCTCTATAAATCCAGCCTTTTTCTTCCAAAGTTTTCAACATTCTGGTCAAGCTTCTGGGTTCCATACCAATAGATGGGCCAATTTTGGTGGCGGGAGTTCCTTTTTCTGAGTCAATGTTCAATAAAACATAGCCAATCGCCATTGTCATGTCTTGGGGACTAGCATAGGCATTATACATTTTAGAAATAGCATGCCAAGCCCATTTAATGTGAAAATCAACAGTTTTTTCTTTTTTCATTCGTCTTATTCGTCTTCCGTTGAACACAAATGTAATAAAAAAAACGGTATGCAAACATACCGTTTTTAAATTGATGACAAATTGTTATTAAAATTCTATTGCCGAAGCTTTAATTTTGGAATTGAATAGGAATGTTTTCTTATTACTTAAATAAAAAAAATTCACCAAATTACTCTGGTCATCAAATAGTTCCTGCATAAGATTATTATACAAAATATGTGATTTTAAATCTTGGCAATCTGGTATTTCGACATATACCCAAGTAGCATCGCCCTCCAATTCTTTGCCTAGAAAGTTTAATTTTTTCTTGGATTTTTGTGGGCTAATAATAGCAAAATGTTGCTGAATATATCTATTCAGTACGGCATCTGCATTGTCGTTTTTGCCACCAATCATCACTTTTTGTCCATTATTTGCTTTGGTAAGAGCCTCTTC
>JACCEA011090438.1_pt1 | contig 35111 bp, 43 predicted proteins | sample 7449851 | NCBI WGS metagenome assembly JACCEA01 (sample SAMN15323453, study PRJNA562643) | freshwater metagenome | isolation source: river surface water | place: USA:Blue River Watershed | collected 2017-08-18 | reverse complement strand
CAGAACTAGGAACCATTGAAGGTCCTAAGGATAATGAAACCAAGTACGGCGCCTATACCAAGGCTAACTTTCAGCCATGGTGTGGGTCTTTCGTAAACTGGTGCGCTAACGAGGCTGGTGTAAAGGTACCTAATACCGTTTACACTCCAGGAGGTGCAGCAGCATTTAAGAAGGCTGGCTCATGGATTGATGGAGACATCGCTGATCCAGAACCAGGCGATATTGCGTATTTTGATTTCCCATCAGATGGTGTCGATAGAATTTCTCACGTAGGAATTGTTATCAAAGATAACGGAGATGGAACTGTCTGGTGCATTGAAGGTAATACCAGCCCAGATGAAAAAGGATCACAACGTAACGGTGGACAGGTTTCTAAGAAGCTTCGTGCTTACAAGAAGAATCCTAAGAAGGTTATGATTTCAATCGTAGGCTTCGGTCGCCCTAAGTTTAAAGGTGCTGCAAAGCCTGCAGCTGCTCCAGCGGAAGCTAAAGCAGTATGTCAGTGCTGCAACAGACCACTGTAATAAACAAATAAGAAAGCCCCCTATTGCTAGGGGGCTTTCTTATTGGCCTGGTGACTACAGTTGTGCAGAAACGCTAGACTGTAGCGGAGTACCAAACTTATCTACTGTGGCAAGAATCTCTTCGCCACGATACATTGTTTTTCCTTTATGAATATGTACTTGATCAAAGTGGAAGCTATCATCGTCCCCATCTTTGAAGAAGATAACACTTACTCCTTGTTGCCAGTTCTCAAAGTATTGAAGCGCCTGACCTTTAACGTCAACCCCGCCCTTAACAGAAGGTACGGCCCCATCAACTCGGCATAGACATCCGGGGCTAAACGATACGCTCTTAATTGCTTGGTCACGATCAAACACAGTTTTACTCTGCTGTTCCATACGATGCGTATGCCCAAAAAGCGTGGAGATATTCGGATTTGAATTCGCATATTGAGCAGCCGTAGAGCCAGACGCATTAGCACGATCACCATGCATAGCACGAAGACGCTTGTTAATCCAATGTGCAGCAGCTGGGTATCCATCAATAAACTCAACTCCTAACTCTTCACAACGAAGCAGGTTCTGTAAGCTTAGTACCGGCCATGAGTCCGGCATGTTTGCTACTTTAATACCGTAAGCAGCAGCAGCGTTATTGTTAATAAAGCGGTTAAGACGCTTGTCATGATTACCCTCAAGAAGGATAATTCTCGCATCCACGCCGGCATTAGCACGCTGCTCAGCGAGAAAACGATGGCCACGATTAATAGCAAGCTGGGCAGTGTGAGCAAAGTTTGCCTCCTGTTCATAAGTTCCATACATAGGGAGATCTAAGAAATCTCCAAGATTAATAATTTGAGCCAAAGGATGGCCGTGATCTAAACCAACAATTTGTAATGCAACATCCATAGCAGCTTCATCATGGAATGGATCTAGCGTACCGTCTTCATACTTACGATAACCGATCTGAGGATCCGGTAGCGCCACGGCAACTTTCCAGTCACTGCTAATTAACGATGGTGCTTGTCGCACCTTAGGATTTACTATTGTTGGAGCAGCCTGCTGTACTGGTTGCCATGACGGACCAGACTCCCACTTAGGGGATAAGACAATTCTAGTGTCTTCAGGGTTTGCTGAAATACTTACTCGATTAATTTTTCCAATGTCTTCTACAGTAAGACCATTGTTTTTTAATAGTCTTTCAATAGAGTTTAGTGCTGACGTTTCGGAAATTTCTTGCTTAGCATTATTATATGAATCGCTTAACGACATGTACAGTTCTCATTTCTATGGTCTTTTAAAGACGTCACTCCGAATGGTGCGCCAGCTGATCTATAAAGTTCAAATAAAGCACGGGATGAGAACTCATCATCATTTAAGGAATTATCAAATGCAGCTCGGTCTGAATCAGTCAACGAGTCTGCCCATTGAGCAACTACGCAGCGAAAAGTCTTCTGCTGTGCTCGTTCTTTTGCTTGTTCATATAAGGAATCTAGTCCCATAATTTCGCCCCCTTGTTGCTCTTTTAATAGGGGCCCATAAAAAATAGGCCCCTATTAAAGAGTATACTACAAATTAGTAAGAAGTGCCAACACCCTGGCCAAAGCTATCTGTTTGGCGTACAACAGCTGGACTTACAATGCGTCCGTTAGCCTGTGTTAGGCCTGCTGCTGGGTCGGTATTCTTTGTGTAACGTACATTTGCTTTGTATGAAGCGCCTGTGCGTTCTCCAGTGTAAGGAACGTTTTGACGAATTCCAGTACCCTGCATTGAAGGATCTACACTCTTGGAGTTATTTTTTGCCATGAGCTTGCCTGCCTGTGGTGAAGCTGAAGGTGATGTAAACTTTAGTGCATCACGATTCATTGGTGTACGGCCTTGCTTCGCCATGCCAGCCAAAGCTGCGTCTTGATCTGAACTTGCCATGTCGGTACCTAACTATTAATAGAGCTCTTAATATAAATTTTATATTAACTTGCTGTAATTGTAAATACTATCGCTGAGATTTGTCCATCTCTTGAATCTACCGTGGTAAATCCTGGACGGCAGCTAAGTACTAGGCCTCTAGGGGCTACGTAGCCACTAGCAATTGCAATAGCCTTTACAGCTTGGTTTACGGCTGATGCGCCTACTGCACGTAGATAAACCTGTGGTTTTTCATACAATGCGTGGGCGATAGCTGATCCTACGGATTGTGCATTAGAACCGGCGCTTACACGCAGGTACTTGTCTTCATCTTTAATTTCAGTCAATTTGTGGTCCTTTGGTTTGGTTTTATGTCCGCCCTCTAGACCCTACAATACCCTTTTAAAGCCTTCCAGTACCCCTATAAGCCACTATTTATCCATTCCCCGTCTTAGGAGGTCAACCCATATTTGAGCCGGCATAGTGGCATACCACTGGCCTACATCGGTCTTCCCTTTTTTCTTATGAATAACGACACCTGTCCAGGCACCATCATTCTTCATCTCAGTTTCTAATTCGGCCACCCATTCGGAAAGCTTCATAGTTGCTTGGTTTTTAACTTCAATTGTGACCCCAGGAATACCTGAGACATCACCCTTATCAAGTGTAGCCCCAGCTAATCTTCTATCGGCATATGGAAACCATTGCTTAAGCCATGCCACTACAGCACGCTCTGCACCGCTACCTTTTGCTTTAGCTGCGTTACTCAAAGCTGACCCCTAGCAATTGCAGCACAGGTAACAAATGTACCTAAACCGCACAAGAATGATTCTTGTCGTTCTTCTACAGGAGTACCCTCTACGTATGTATTCATTGCATTTTCAATACGCTTAGCAATTTCTTCTCGTAATTCAGACAATTGAATAGCCACTGTTCTTTCAAAATGTGGTGGGCCTTGTATTCCCAATTCTTCATCTGTAAATAGTGATAGTTGTTCCCAGGTCATGTTGTGAACTTCCTTGTCCGTGATCGCATTCCGCCAAGATCGCTAGTGCGTCGAGTAAGCTCACGAGACACCAACTGACTGTCTCTCTCAACATTAAGAGTTCTAGTCTCAATCAACTTACGGAATGCATATTTGATATCCAACTCATGTTGTAGCTCTTGCATCTCATCAGTGGCTGCAATCTGTGCTTTGATCAGGGCAATACGATCACCCTTGGCACCGGTCCAGTTCTTGAGCATACCTGCAGCCTCTGCATTATCTACAGCACGCTGGGCCTCTCTCTCATTAATAATAGCGATTGCTTGAGCCCCAGCTAAATGATTGTTCCACTGGGTAAACTGAACAAAGAGATCCATAAGACCTTCGTCATCTAGCTCTGTAATATCTCTAGGCAACATTGGTATATCTGTCTCTGGTTTGGGAGTAAGACTAAAGCCCAGTTCTCCCATAGTCTTTACAGCATCTCTACTGATACTCATTTTGCCTCCTTGAATGGGGCGCAGCGCTTGCACCCATTTTCTGAATCAATATTACATAGTGGCTCTCTATTGTTTTCTACAGCCCAGGCTACATCTAACGCCTTGTCAAAGATGTCTGCCGTAAACTCTGCGTTGTACTTTACTACAAACTCTTTGTACTCTTGGTTGGCTTTAAGCTCATAGATAAACACAATCTCTTTTGGTGCTGACTCGAGCAGCCCCTCTTCAACCATCAGGTGTGCTAGGTGTAGATAGACCTGACCCTGTAACTGATGGATACGAAGAGGCTGTCTAATATTCTTCCAGGCCACTTCTATATCGTTATCATACTGGGCTAGAAGTGCTGGCATCTCCATGCGAATAGTACCTGTACCGATTGATTTGATCTCAATTAGGCAGTCATCTCCTAGACCTTTGATCCACCCATCGGCATGTCCACGCATCATATGCTTATCACTACGTAGAGGTACTTCAGCGTATTCTTTGTTAACAAGACCCGCTAGATCTTTAGATGTAGCCCAAGTAAAACCTCTAGTTGTTGGGTCATACCACTTACCGTAAAGTACACCCATATCTTCGAACCACTTCTGCCACTTAGCGTGGATAGTGTGGCCTTCTGCAAAAATAGATGCTAAACGAAGAGTTGTCTTATCACGTGTTTCTTTATAGTTACCTTTAATAGCATGGTACTGAGCAAGAGCACACCATTCAGGTTTAATAATATCTGAGGGGTGAATGTAAGACTGATCACGTTCGTCAAACGGCTGAGCTAAGACATGGCGCTCTAAAGCACCCATCAATCTGGTATCTCTTTTACTTGTATTAAGAAATGCCTTTAGATCCTTACTCGGAATTGTCGTCGGCTTTCCCATATTTGCCCCCTTGATCTAGCCATTCATCTAATGTTAAACCTTGTTTTTTATACTTTCTCTGAGCTGCATTGCGCTCTCTGTGCGACAGTCCGCCAAAGATACCGTGTAACTCATCATTCATAATTGCTTCTCGCAAACACTCTTTGCGTACTGGGCAGGCCGGTCTACCGTCCTTACCCCAGCAAATTGCCTTTGCTTTATCCGCAATGGGCTTGTACAAAGCCTTGTCTCGTGGTGGAAAGAATATCTCAGTATCTTCTCCACGGCACTTAGCTTCGTATCTCCAAGTCCACCTTGGATCGTCGTCGTATCGCACTACTCACCTCTTATTAAATTTCGAAGTTCGAAAAAATCCTCCTCCAACAATACGACGTAGTTCTCACCATCAAGATGCAAACCTAGAACAGGAGTTCTGCTATCTAGAATTGCTTCTGTTGTTATCTTTTGAAGTACCTCTGACTTAATAGTCACAGACTTCTTTCCAGTCCATTTATGCTCTATAAGTAGATCGTCAGTTCTGACGTCACCCTTACGAGACCAAAATGCACCTGAGGCAGCATTGCGCTTACCGCCTGTTTTTTTCTCTAACCGCTTTTCATGCTTTAGAGATTGTTTCTGGCCTTCACTCTTCATCGTCAGGCTCGATCATCAGTACTGGTGCGCCTTTAAGCGTATCCATTACTGCCCTTGTGAGTTCCTCACGAAGGTCGATCTCCTCACGAAGCGAGTCAATAAGAGCCTGAGCTCCTTGCCACTTCCTATCATTATAGTACATCCAGCCACCACGACGATCTACGATGCCGTTGAGGATGGATAAAGCCACAATTTCCTTACCGGAATCATAGCTTCCGGCGTCAACCGGTCCTCCATCAGCAAAGTAGAAGTCGAGGTAGGCTGTCTGTTGTGGTGGGTAGGTCTTGTTCTTAATGGTACGAACACGGATAGTCTGGCCTACACGGCGCTTATCCTGACCGGTACCTACCTCTAGCCACTCGTCACGCTTTACTTCGCAACGAATACTAAAGGCGTAGTCTTTACCTAGTCCACCAGGTGTTGTGCGTGGATCACCATGCATAACACCAATCTTCATTCTGTACTGATTAATCATCATTCCTAGGATTGGTCTTTCAGATTCAATGAGATCACGCTTTGTAGCGTGCATCACCTTACGGAAGAACTTGTTAGTGATTAACGCTCCTCGTCCGACGGTGAATTCATCCATTGCTTTCTCATCTTCTGCTGAAGGAACCAAGGCAGGAAGACTATCAATAACGACCATATCCACAGCTTTGCTTTCCATGAATTGAATAACCGCATCATATGCGTCCTCCATACTATTAGTTTCTACAAGAATGACACGCTCTGTGTCTACACCGCAAAGCGCTGCGTATTGAGAATCAAAGTCCTCAGCAGCAATCCATACTGCGGTAAAGTTTGGGTTCTTTTGTTGATTAGCAGCGATTGTTCTAAGTGCTAATGCTGTCTTACCATGTGAAGCTTCCCCAACTAGCTCTACCCAACGGTTCATTGCCCAACCGCCTCCTAGAACTACATCAAGGGTAAGTGAGCCAGTGGTAATTCTTTCTACTGGTCGTACTTCACTTGCAGCAACAACTGTTCCGGCACCTAGCTTCTTATTGAGAGTTGCCACAATCTTTAATGCATCTGCGTTAATTGTTGCCATTATCCGATCCTATCTACGATTATATTTGGGTTGAAACCTGATGATCCTACTTGCTTTGCTTTCTGTACATCTCCGCCACCACTGCCACTTGGCATACCTGCCCCAGATCCAGACTGTACTACTGGATATCCACAGTCATAGCAACGCATACGCTGTGTACCTTGTGGTGCAAAATAATTACCTGACATACAGTTTGGGCACACATCTGATATACGAGAGCTTACTGCCTTTGTCGTAACCTGATCATTTTCTGCATCATAGGCTACTGGCATGTTTGGTTGCTGACGCTGTATTGTGTAAGGAACTGCAGAAGGTGGTGTTGTGGGTGGCGTAGTAGGTCTTGGAGCCTGGTTGCCTGATAGCTTTTTTGTCCACCAATCATTATTCGACATCTTTAGATACCACCTTTGATTCAATTAACCCTAAACTAAACAACGTAGATACACACGACATAGAAGAAGATAAAGCCACTAACTTAAACAAACCTGATAGGCGCTCTACTTCATCTTCAGATACTTCAGCTTTATTGCCCTCATCATCTAATACATAAGATGCCATAGCAATTCGTGAAGCAATATCAGAATGAGAATCAATAAAAGGAATTAAAGAAGAAAAGCTTTCTAGACGTTCTTGACTAGCACGCTCTTCCATCTCTGACACCTCATCTGAGATAGGTGGAAGACCAAGCGCATCAGCAATACCTTCTGCAGGCTCTAGCATAGAGTCATAGATAGCCTGTCTTATAAGTATAGGAAGCGGTATGTGCTTAATCTGTACTTTTTTTACTACTTCTTTCTTCTTCTTCCAAAACCTCACTTTGCCTCTCCCCATCTGCTAACGACCTTAACATCAGCTAAGAGTGGGATCTGCAAAGCTTTAATGCCTTCCATAGCCTCACGAATAGCAGCCTGTGTTTCTTCCACAAGCTTTGTAGGTGTAACGGTTACTAATTCATCATGAATTGTAAGAATTAAGTTTGCTTCATCAGGGATCATCTTGTGAGCACGGATCATTGCTAGCTTGATTAGGTCAGCTGATGATCCTTGAATCACAGTATTGAATGCCTGGCGTTCTGCTCTTGCTCTATCTCTAATAGCATTAGATCTAAGATCTGGTAGGTATCTTCTACGGTTTAAATAAGTCAAGGCGTATGGAACCGGACCACGTCTACGGCTCTCATTGATTACCTGGCGCTTGTATCTACCTACAGCTGGAAACTTTGCAGCAAAGTTATCTAGAAGCTCTCTAGCCTCAGAGGTAGAACAACCAATAGATGTAGCAATCTTTTCAGGACCTACACCATATGCAAGCGACAGCACAAGTTGCTTACCGGCTTTACGATCTACACCCATGGTATCTCCTACAGTTGTGTAGATATCTTCACCATTGAGATACGCATTGCACATAATCCTATCTTGGCTGAATGATGCAATCACTCTTGGTTCAATCTGAGAGTAGTCGGCCACTACTAGTGAGTAATCCTCTGGAGCTACAAATAGATTTCTAATTGCTTTTCCATTTGGAGTATGGGGTGCCGGAACGTTTTGCAAATTTGGATTCCGACTTGAGAAGCGACCTGTTTCTGCACCGTACTGAATAAAGTCAGTATGGATGCGCCCTTTAAGAAGCAGAGACTTCTTAGCCACAGTCTTAGCTTTACCAGCTGTAGTACGAGTAATGTCACCACCTAGGTACGGAATAACATAGGTAGTAAGCAACTTGTTCAAGTCGGAATAGTTCAATAGAGCATCAACTAATGCGTCTTTGCCCTCAAAAGTTTTTAATGCTGGTTCTGAAACAGAGAAGTCAGAAATCTGTAATGACTCGCCATTCTCCGAACGTTGAATACCCTTAGGAGTCAATACTTTAGGACGAAGCCCTCTTCCTCCATCTTTCTTAGAAGAGAACAAGAGCTTTTGCTTTTCTGGAATACTATTAATATTAAACGCTTTTCCTGCAAGCTTGTAGATAGTTGCCTTTGTTGTTTCTAGCTGCAGTTCTAGATCTGTCTTTAGATCCTTTAAGCCCTCTACATCTATATCTGCACCACGAAGTTCCATGGTTGATATAACCTCTAATACATCCATTTCTAGATTGAATACGCCACGAAGATTGTCTGCATCTAACTGACCGGAGTACTTGTTCCAAAGCTTCCAGGTCCACTCAGCATCTAGGGCTGCATAAGTGGCAACCTCTTCAAATGTGTGACTTTCAATTTCCTTACCTACACCCTTAACCATCTTATAACCAAACTCACGATCTAAGCAATCATCTAGGCCTAGATTACGGTAATTACGGGTGTTAATAACAAAAGCAGCATTGAGTGTACAGGCATAAGGTCTTGCTGGAAGTGCGCCAAGATACTTTGTAACGCTCTGCAAATCAAACTTTAGGTTGTGACCAATCTTTAACTTGTCACTAAAGAATAAAGGCTTGAGTGCCTTGAATACTTCACCAGGGGTCAACTGCTCTGGGGCAGGACCAAAAATCTTTGTAGCCTTTCTTTCATCCTTGCTGTAATCAGCAGGACGGATAGGTAAACCCTTAATCATACGATCTTGTGCAGACGGGAGAAGTGGGTACTCAGTACGTAGGTATTCACCATTAGGGTGGCCCATAGGAATTACATCTACTCTACCTTCTGTCGCAAGAGCAATCCACACAACTTGGTTCTGTCGTGGATCTCCACGATGGTCACCCATTGTTTCAACGTCAAACGTAAATGCATCTTGTGCAGAGTAGTACACAACTAGATCTTCTAGTTGCTCCTCTGTCATAATCGTATTAAACATTGCTCTCCTAGTTTTAAAGTTATGTGGGGGGCCTGTAGAAAGGAGGTCAAAAAGCAGACCCCACCACATAACGGGTATGGGATTATTTAGTTACCAGCAGCGATCTCACGAGCGATTTCAGCGAGCTCAGCCTTTGTGGAAGTATGGAGAGCTTCCGGTCCAAAAGGCTTCATGGTCTTAACCAGTTCAGCAGCGGCAACTGGATCAATATCCCAGTCTTCAGCGAGGTCACGCTCTTTAACAGGTGTTACAGAGTAAGAAGTCTTGGTGCCCTGTCCAGTCTTGCTTACTGCGTAATAAATGTCTGAACGATTGAGTGGACCTGTCTTCTTGTCAGAAGCAAGCTTCTCTAATTGTCCGCAGAGTCGAACCCCTACAATCATAAGTTGTAACTGTGGTTCTTCATCAGAAAGATTAAGAACAGTAAAGGCGAACTTCTGTGAAGGAACGCTTCCTACTTCAATAAGTGGATCGCCCTCGCCAATACTAATGAATGACTTCTTGCCTGGACGATTAACCCAGTGCTGCATGAAGATCATTGGATCTGATGAGATAAATTTTACCAACTGAACGTCTTCATCAAATCTGAAGTCAGTTGCGTATGTGCGATTAGACTTTGCTACAGCCTTCTTAGCTGCGCTCCATCCTGATTGAATAATCGAGGAGTTTTCGGATGATTGATTCTCATCCTCTTCTACAAACAGATCTTCCTCAAGGATTTCTGTTTCTGTTGCTGTTGATGTATATGCATCAACGTTTGGTGCATCTGTCTTTTGAACACGTAGTGATGTGGACATTGTTTCTTCTTTCATTGGATCATTGGATCATGGTCATTGGTCAGTTACTTCTTGATTGTGAATTCTGCTCCAAGATTCCATCAATTCAATTGATAGATCTGGATGCTTGTTCCAATCAATTCTTGGTGCTTCTAGTAGCCCACGGCTTTCAAAGCTTTTAATAGTAGCCTCAACAATTGCTCTGCTGTACATTCGCCAACCTGGCTTCTTTACACCATTCACAAGTATTGACTTTAGTCTGTAAGGTGCTCGAGGTATATAGCCTCTGCGCTCCCACAATCTAATGGTTACTAGTGGTCTTCCTAGTGCGAGAGAAAAAGCCCCCGCACTAAATAATTCTACCACATTTCCGTTAGGTAATGTTTTCAGCTGTGGATCAGAATCCCAAGATCCTTCTTCTACAACCTTTTTTGGTTTCTTTGCTTTAGGATCTACAGGACGACGCTTTCTTTTGGAGCCAGGATAATACTCATCCAGACCACTTAGAAACTTATCAATGTCGTCCATAAATACTAAGCCTTGCTAGGAATAAATGCGTAGCTAACTGCCTTTGGAAACATGGTGTCGATTTCTTCTTCGGTTATAAGCTCTTCATATAGACAAGCCATTACCTCAGCCTCATCTAGTACAGGCACCATTTTATAGCAGCGCTCATAAAGTCCTTTGTCTTTTAGGATCTTTTCTGCTTCTTCTGCGTCAAGCTTTTGTGATACACGACGTTGTTTCTGCAAAGAAGTGTAACCATCTACTTCTTCTGGAAGAGGTAACCAGATATGGCCCTTCTCATCTGGTTCTCCATCAACATCGACAAGATCAGATAGTTCTGTTTTAAGAACAGATTGTTCTTTAGACAGATCATCGATGCGATTCTTTAATGTTATAAAACGACGTACTTTACTTACCAGCGATGTTTCGTCTGGCAACGGTCTTTTGATTACTTCTACCATTTAAATAACCCCCTAATAAATATATTACCAAAGATATGGAAAGAGCGCAAGTGGGGGTACTAGACCGTAATATTCTCTAAAAACTCCCTAAGAGACCCTACGGTTAGGTTGACCCCACCTTGCTCGTTTATGCCTTCTCCGTCTATAATAGCGTCAGCCACTGACATCTTTTGTCTTAGCATCTCGTGTTGACGCTCCTCGATGGACCCCTCCATCAAGAAGTCTTGAATAACGATCGAAGGCCACGTACTAGACGCCCTGCGTATACGCCCATTCCTTTGCAGGAAAAGACCAGCATTCCACGGCAAGTCATAGTTAATGAGTAGGTTAGCCTGAGGCAAATCCACACCATAGCCACCGGCGTCACTACTAACAAGTACACGACAATTTGGATCAGTTTGGAAAGTAACCTTTGCAGATTCTTTAGCTTTTGCATCTAATTCTCCGGTATACAGCTGTGGGCTGTAGTCCTCTAGTTCACGCTTAATTAACTTTGCCATATGTACGTAACTTGTAAATATGACAACCTTATTCTCATCATAGCTGTCTAAAAACTCTTGAGTATATTTAGTAAGAGCATCTAGCTTTGGATGACCTTTAAGTGTCGCTAGCTTGCCGCCTTCATCTAAGTCATTTATGTACTTAGATCCACTATCAGAGTCTTCACGATATTTACCAGCAGAGTTAAGCAATAAAGCCGGCCCATCACAAAGCATTCTTAATGCTGTTAGTTTAGACATAATCTTACCTTTTAGAGCATTAGCAGCTTCATTTTGCTTGTCACCATTGTAGTGAGAAAATATATCAAAGGAGGATCCAAAGGAATCCATAGCCTCATCTAGATCAGCTAATATTTCCCTGGCAATATGCTTGTAAAGCTTTGCCCCTGCACTATCAAATTCAACCAGGATAGGCTCTGCAAATATAGAGTCTGGAAGATATGGGGCAACATCTGGATCGCTTTGTTTCTTTCGTACCGAAGCTGCAGCCATAGTTTTGCTTAGGGTAGGCAGGTTCCTGTATTTTTCTACCCCACCAAAATGATTACGAACAATAAACGTTTTATCAAATAAATCAAATCTACCTAGGACCTTGGAGTCTACAAACTGCATAATTGAATACAGTTCTTCTGGCTTACCGTTCTCTATAGGTGTGCCTGTTAAGGCAAACTTAACTTTGCTTTCTAACTTCTTTACATGCTTTGATCTTTTTGATCTAAAGCTTTTGATTGCTGTTGCTTCGTCGCATACAATGAATCCCGTAGAGAGCTGTCGTACGTACTCCCAGTCGTTAACAACTTGCTCATAGTTGAGGATAACGTAGTCCACCAATGAATGACCCCAGTCGAGGGCTTGTGCATATTGCTCAGCTCTTTGTTTTGGCGTTCCATCAATGACCAAAGGGTTTGCAGTACCATTAGTAAATTTCCTTATCTGTTCAGCCCATTGATATTTTAAGCTTGATAGGCAAATAATAATACCAGGCTCGGTAATCTTTTCGGAGTCTTTCATGTTTTCTATGGCAGCAATAGTTAGCACAGTCTTTCCAAGACCTAGGTCATAAGCAACCAACATCTTAGATCGTGCTTCCATCGCCTCTACAGCCTCTACTTGGTAGGGCAAAAGAGTGCCGGTAAAAGTCATGCGTCTTGTCTCCAGTGAATAAAAGATCTTATGTAAACAATTGCGTAGGCAACAGCTGAAACAATAAATCCATATTGCTTAGTAGAAACTGCATAGACAACCCAGATAACTTCATTTGCAAGAAGTACAAGCCATCCCCAAATAGTTTTTCTACCAACAAAGTAGATGCCACATACACCTATTGCAGCTAGTACCCACGACCACATCATAGTAACGCAGTCATTCTGGTCTTAATTAAAAGCTCTAGGTCTTCTAATGTGCCGTTGTTCATAAATCTTTGGTCTACTGGATAGTTATCCATTTGAGTTTCTGAGACATGGTTATTAACAGCCTCAACTCCAATACGTTGGATGCGCCAGATTTGGCCCCCTGTAAATTTAATCTGATCCGCTTCGTTTTCAAAACGCACATCAGAGATAACATAGTTACTGCCAAAGCTAATGTCTTTAAGTGCTTGGGTAACCCAAAAGTTTTCCCCAAATAGTTTACGAGCACCTACGCCGGTATCTTGAAGCAACCTACGTACCTGAGGCTCTTGCTTTGAGGCATCCCAGCCTTTAAGGTTTACAAGTTCTTTTAGGTAGCCTGATGGACTACAACCAACCATAGGGTTGACTTCGTACAGAAACTCTCTGATCTTATCTGCAAAAGCAATGCGGGTAAACCCATAGCTTTCTACTAAGATTTTTGCTACTGTGTCTTTTCCAGACTGTGCGTAACCTGTTAGACCAATGATCATCGTATGCCCCCATAAATTGCACTCTCACCAAATACTGAGTGTTTAGACCCCTCAATAAATAATTGTACCAAACTTTCTGGCATGTCCCCAACATCCTTAAAATCAGACGGACCAGTAAACCAGCATTCCATTCCTTCTTTTCTCGTACGCTCAAGCATATCTAAAGAAGCTTTTATGCCGGCAGGATCATTGTCAAAAGAAAAGATAAGCTTGTTTGCTCTCTTCATTAATGATAGTTGTTCATCGCTAACCGACGCACCAAATGTAGACACAGCTCCGGTGATCCCCAAAGATGTAAGCTTTACGCAATCCAGAGGAGACTCAACTACAATCATAGTGTCACCAGAGAAAACCTCTATGCCAAATAAAGTCTTTGACTTTTGAACTCCGGTAGGTCGGTTACGAAAGAAACGCTCTACCTGACTCTTTTCTTGCCAACCCATTAGACCATAAGTAGAGTTGTTTCTAATAGGAGTGATCCATGCACTACGAAGTGGGTTCCACAAAACTCCATGAAGTTCGCAAGCTTGTTGCGTAAGTCCACGAGCATCTAAAGCCCACTGCGGAATAGTGCTATCAAACACGGCTAAGCGTGCCTCACTCATTGCTACTGGAACAGGAATTGGTACATATGACTTACGTGCTTCTTCTAGTTGAGAAGCTAGAAGATCAAAGTTTACTTCTACATTACTTCGTAACCATTCTTTGGCAGCATCAAAGTCGAGCCTACCCCAAGTTGTTGTAAACTCTTTTAGCTCAGCAACTAATGTAAGTAGGTTTCCTCTATAACCACAGGAGAAACAATGGTGCACTCCGCTCTCAGAGTTCATTGACCAAGAAGGATTGCTATCCTCTTTGCCAGTTCTCTCTAAGTGCATTGGGCAATACCCAAGAAGCTCACTGTTACGTTGTGTAGTCTCGATACCTAACTTTAAAAGCGTACCTTGTACGTCGCCCTCTGCGTACATTATTCCACCCCTCGTATATAGCCAGGAGAGTCTACCAGAGTTGGGGCAGTTGCCTGCGACCCACATAGTGCACACTCCATGTCTAGGAAATAGAATGAGATCTCATAGTCTTCAAACATACACTTTACATTCCACAGCCTAGAGCCGCAAACGCAAATATGTGTAGGCGCATCTTTGTCTCTTAAATCAAACATGTTGCACCTTTAGTCTTCTTAGCTTCTTACGTTCTGACGGAGTAGTGCCTCCCCAGATTCCTTCTCGTTCTTTTTGCTGTATAGCAAATGATAAGCAGTCTTTTTGAATCCAGCATGAGTTGCATACGTCTTTAGCTGCCTGCACTGCTTCTAGATCAGAATAGTTTTCTGGATAGAAAAGTTCAGGATCTACTGTAGTACATAGTTGTGTTCCATCAAATGGATTGGGCGTTAGTGAAAGCTGCATATTCTTCAAACTTACCTTCCTCCCAATCCCACAGAAGATCTGTAGAAGCTGGGCCACAGTTACGACTTGCTACGATACTTAGACGGCGGGATGAATCATCTTCTTCATCCTGCTTTTCAAGACCCAAGATAACGTCTGAGTCTTGATAGAAAGAAGATGAGTAACCAATAGCATCAGCAGTTACCTGACGCTTCTTCATCTTCCACAGCAACACCTGGGTACTAATAACGACAGGTATTTCTTTCTTTTGAGCTAGGCGCTTAAGGCTACGTGTGATATTGGTAAGAGCTAATGGTGTACCCTGTTCACCAGTCAACTCATCGATCATCAGGTACACACCATCAATAAACAATATGTTTGGATGTAGGCGTTCTACCTTTGCGGCAATACCTGTCACAGTCATGGCAGACACACTGTCTGTTAGATAGAAGTTATGCATGTCTTCCATGGCAATCAAACAATCTTTATAGCGCTCTTCTTCAACCTTAGTCAGTCCACCACGTATTAAACGAGAGTGTGCAATGTGAGCACGCATAGCATCATGGCGATGCTTCTGTTCTTCGTTACTCATTTCAAAAGATTGAAACAAAGGAACGTAACCATCGTTATGTACGTTTACTGCAACTTGAAGTGAGAGAACTGACTTACCAGTTTTTGGTGGAGCAATGATTGTAACAAGCTGGCCTGGCTGTAACCCTGCGGTAGCCTGATCAATTGTCTTAAAACCGGTAGCAACCCCAAGCAAACCATTTGGTCTAGTCTTGATGTTTAGATAATCATCAAAACGTTTTAATGGTTCATGGGTTAGATCAACGTCACTTGTTTCTCTGAAGTCTTCTTCAAAGATCGCTTGTACAGCTTTACCCATCGCATCAATTGCTTGGTTATGATCTCCTTGTTGAATAGCCTGTTGGGCATCAAGAATCACATCAATTGTCTTTTGCCTCTTGCGGTATTCAATTAGCTGATCAAGTAGATACTCAATAGAGTCATCTACAGCATGTAAGGTGTAAGTTGGGAAGTTGTCTTTGACAGTTACGGCAGATGGGACCTCGCCGTACTTTTCTTTGTGACGAACTAAGAACCTCCACATTTGTCTATTGGCATCATTAAAGAACCAATCATCTTTGACACCAGCCTCAATTAAAGGCGTGATATCACGCATGCGGATGGCCCTAGATAACAAACGCTCTTCGTTATCTGCTGCCATATACTGCCCCCTCTTCTAAGAACCAGTGACCGTATCTCAATCCGTTAGACGGTGAGTCAATCACAAACTTAACTTCTGGTCTGTATGGAAGCTCTGCAACAAGGTCTGCAATAACCGGATAAGCCTTAACATAGTTAAAAGGATTTGTCCCAAGGTTATCTAGATCTTCTTGAACCTCTTCCATTTCTTTTTGAGAATACCCAAACCCGCAAAGCTCCATGGAGTATTCGTTCTTTTCACGAAAACGCCAGAACTGAGAAAGCGCCTGCAGGTTGTAAGTAGTCTCTTCTTTAGGTACAGGTATTCCTAGCACCTTTGAAATTTTGATTTCCTTTTTGAGTATGCAGTCAAGGTTGACTAGCACCCTCTTAGGAACTTCATTTGAAATATCGCCCCCACGCATAAATTACAGCGCTTCTATTTTGCCGTAGTTAACTAGGAGCTCTCTAAAGGCAAATGGATCATGGCTTGCCTCTAAGCTTTCTTCACGGGACACCTTAGTAGAAACCTCTACCGGATAAATGCCACCGTTCTTATCCATCCTAGTTTTTACAAAGCGTGCATGCTTACACATGCTTCTTTCAGAAAAGCCAGGACAGTTACATTTAAGCTTGTGAGTACTAGACTGCACATGTACTTCGTGCACTCCGGTATCCGATAAAAAGATCTGTGTGATCTGCCAATCCATTGTTGACCTCATTTTCTTCTGTCCCCTCTGTCTGATTTTACCTCAATAGGTACGAATGCTTCATAGGCAAAGCTACCCATTGGATCACCATAAACTGTTCCCCAGTTCTTCATTGGGACGTTTGTTGTGACAATTGTTGGTAAACCTGCATTGAAGCGAGAACGCAATAAAGCATCAAAAGTATTTTCAGCCCACCCGGTGGATGTCCTGTATTCTTTTCCAAGATCGTCTAGAATAAAAAGTTCGATTGAATTTTTTTCATCGCCGTACATACGGTCAATCAAAATCTTCTTACTTTCGTCTTCCTCATCCCAGCTTGCCTTTTGATATCTAAGGAACTTTGGGTAGTCCATGAACATGGCTGGATGAGATCCTTCAAAAGGCATAGTCCTCAAAAGCTCCTGGAGGGCTACTGAGGCCAGGGTTGTCTTGCCGTGACCTGGTTCCCCTACTAACATGATGCCAAGGCCGCTAGAGGGGCTTCCAGGGCTTTTAATGACCATCCCTGATCGGACTGTGTCCATCCAGGCAGAGACCATCTCTACCGCAGAGGCGTTGTCAAGGTCGGAGAGCTCTTTTCCGATGGTCTTGATTGGAAGCCCGGCATTGAGGATCCTGTGGCGTACTGAGGGGGCAATAGTCTTTAGGTCGTACATTACTTGCCTCCTAGTAGTTTGAGCATCTTCTCTTGATGGGCTAAGAACTCTTCATCCGCATATGTGGTCTCGGTCTTCTCGGTAAGTCCATGAACTGTTGGATAGTAGGCCATGAACTTACGCCAGAGTGGTTGACCGACTCCAGCATTGTGTAGGTTCCGTGGATCCTCAAAGAACATGCGGATAGCTTTGAGCATGTTTACTCTAGGCACACCTTCTCGATAAAGCTTGTTGATACATTTGCTGATCTCGTCAGCATTGACTTGTCCTGGAACGCCTGGCGCATGTTTAGAAGTAAGTTCGTAGAATTCTGCAACTAGATCTTTTGTTCCCCAGTCTTCTTCTGGCTTGTTTGATCTATGTGTCAAGCTAGCAGCGATTGGCCTTGCGCCGTACTTAGCGTTTCGCATAGCCTGCTTGTCTTCTACCTTGCCTACAGAACCAACGGCATCGTCTTCCTTCGGCATTCCGAATTTACGGACAGGAACTTTTTCTTCCCCATCCAAATTCCATCCCATAGCTTCCTCCTCTCGAAGGGGCGCAGCCCCTTCAAGAGTAGAAGTACGTAGTACTTCTACTCTATTAGTCTTACTAGTAGTTAGACTACTAGTACTAGTACTATCTATATATAGAGCGCCTGAAAACCCGTCGTCGGTAGAAATGAGCTTTTTAGCACCTTCTGTAAACTTTAGCTGAGTTCTCCATTGCCCATTTACCTGAGCCTTGACAGAAGTAATATATCCAAATTGTTTTAGTTCTCGCATCGCTGTGCGGATAGCATCCCGTCCTTCAGGCACAGCAGACGAGATCTCATCAGAAGATACAACTCTTCCAAGCTCTTTATAATACGCAAATAAACCACGTGCTGTCAACGACAGGTACGGGTTTGAAAATGGTGATTGCATAAAACACCCCCTACTAAATATTCTAGTATGGTCAGAAGCGTTTTGGCAAATCCCTCGATTCCACACGGTTAGGTAGTCTTCTACCGGCAGGTTCTGAGAACAACTGCTCAACAATTAGGGAAAGGGTGAGTCCCGCAAAAGTGGCAGCCAATGAATAGACTGCTAACTGTTTTAACGGGACCTCTAAAATATAACAGAAACTAAAGCTTAATACTAAAGCAAGAAGGCCTCTGAATTTACCAAGGGTAATTAACAACCCCTCCACCGCAGTAAGTATGCACGCAGTAGCCATTGCTGTAATTAGCATGGTTGTCATGGTTGCCCCCTATGGTCTAAAAATAACCCTGTCTATATAAAATACTATACCAGATCCTGGAGCATCAGGTGTACACTCGATGGTGACCTTAGCATAGGCAGCTCCGTTGATCTCATATCTACGAGCATAGACTCCGATGTAGGCCCATCTATCGCTGTGAATTATGCGTATAGTTTCTTTTCTATCTAAGATCAGAATGTTAGCCTCATCGTAATATCTTACGGATAGCTCGTACTCACCAAAGGCGTCCTGGTTTTCTGGCTTGAGAGCAACAGATGTGTAGTAGCCTGTAGAGGAATCTAGGTACTCATTATCAGAGACAATTCCAAAAGTAGAAGCTGCTGTAGAAGTAACCTTGCCGAATGCTACGCCATGAGTAGTGTACTCATCAAACAAAGATCCACGATTTACAACACGGGCCAATGTAGAGCTAACTGTATTCCAGCCAGAGGTACCTTTTTCAAATGATGGGGACTCTAAAACATTTGGTGTTATTTCAAGATACGGTTTTGTTGGGGTACCCATTCTGATTTCCCAGCTAGTACCTAATGGCATAACTAATGGGAGTGTTTCAGTTAAACGAGCTAGCTTAGTAAAGTAGTTTCTCCATCTGTAGCTTCTTCCAGAAGAAGTGGCCTCATCTTCCCAGAAACATTCCAGAGCATCAATGTACTCAGATGTTAATGGGTTTGCTGGACTTGGCGCACCAGTACCATCAAAGTAAGTTGTTGCTGCTGTACCATCTTCTAGTTGTACTGAGTCTAGGTATAAGATATCCCCAGTTTCAGCATTAGGAATATAAAACGATATCTTTGCATTAGGGTACCCCGCATCAGAAGATGCTACTGGAGCTACGCCAGTTACAGTAATTCGTTGAGCTGAAGACGTAAGAGCTACCGGAACAGATTCTACGTAGTATGGGTCTATAGGATAAAACGCACCATCTGCATCATTTAAAATTTTTGTTTGTTCTTCTGCAGATTGAAGAGAAGAAAATTCAAGCCTTGCTATTACGTTCTTCGTAGTACTTCCAGAAACATATCCGCTAAGAGTAAAGCTTCCTGCAGGATTTATAGGAATCCATTCTGACACAATACCGGCTTTGTTATCAGAAGACGTAACAAGCTTACCTACCTTAGATCCAAAAGCTTTGGCAGAAGCTGGTGTAGCTGATGTAGTAAGGGTTCCGTTAAGAGCAATCCATGTATCAGTATTAGTTTCAAAAGATGGGTTTCTAACATAGTTAGTTTTGTCACCTTCTACATATACTAAAACTTTTCTTGCATCTTCAAAGTTTTCATCCCCGTCAGCAACAGCAAATTCAAACATGTCAAAAATGTAAACAGTGCTTGAATTGTTTGGGGTAGTTAAAAGCTCTACCCCAGCATACGCAGCCGTAGCCGGAGATACAATACCGTTAGTTCCTGAATCTGATGGGGAGTATACCCACACCTCAGATGTGGTGAGAGTAAGTTCAGGTCCATAATTTGAAGTAGATATTAGTGCGCCTACACGGTCATACCAGTTAAGTCTTGCTTTTACTTTTCCAGCATTAGCAGATGCTAGAACTCTTGTCTTACCTCTAAGAAGGTATCGTGTATTTGGGTTTACGGGAATTCCGTATAGCACTTTATCTGCTGTAGGGCTAGGCAAGGAAAGCGTAGCGGCAGCCCCAGCATGACCATTATAGCTAGCAAAACCTTTTGTTCTAGGAACAAACATAGAGTTGGTGTTCTTATAAGTAACTGTTGGTGGAACAACCTGTACACCTAGATCTGCCAAAGAAGTATCAAAGTGACGGTGAACTATGGTTCCAGCTGAAGCATGCCAGCGACCAATCGACTCTTCAAATGAAGAATCGTTATAGTCAAGCATTTTGTTCTTACCCAGCTCAGGTTTAATAGTCCAGTGAGTTAAGGATGTGCTGTATGTAAGAATACTTTCCATAGTACCCTTTACCGAGTGAACCTGTTCACTAGCACGATAAAGCCCTCTATGATAAGTATCTCCAAGAGTAGGTTCGTATCTAAACCCACGATCAGTTACTTTATTTTTAAGAAGCCTAATAGGAGAAAATCTATAGGAAACAGACTTTTCAAGTAGAGCAGCTTCTGCTCTTAGTTTGTCATACGCAAACGCATACGCAGAAAGAACGGTGCTAAGATCCCCATCGTTTGGTGTTCCTACGGAGTCACCAATACCAGAAACTTCATCTAACCATACAGCTGGAACCCATTTTTGGATCTTACTTAGGGTATTAAATTCTTCTTCTCCTACCGCAACAGCAGTAGCACTTCCACATTCAATCCATTTAACACCGTTAAAAACCCAAAATGAATACGTAATTTCAGAACCAGCGATAACATCTGTATCAAGGTAGTCCAAACTAAACTGGGTGATTATTCCGCTCTCTAATGTTTTTCCATCATAAGGGGTATCAGAAGCACCACTATAGTTTTTTACTAGTTTCCAGTGCGTTGGTGCAGGATCTGCAGGGTCAGTTAATAGTGACCCCCACTGTACTAAGATAGTCCTATAGTCGTAGGACATAGTCTTTATACCTACGTTGTAGTAGGCTCTGTTATTTTCTAGTTGTCCATACTTAACGCTTGATAGACCGTATACCGTAAACGAATATTTAGCCATTTATGTGCTACATCCCAGCTAGAAGAAATGGATCAAATCTAACAGCTTCCGCAGTTTCCAATGCTGAATTAGCAGTTGTATTTAAAGTATTGTACTCAGAGCTTCCTACATACAAAACGTTAGCAGTCCCAACCTTAGGAAGTCCAGCCCCAGAAATAGCAAAGCCAAGTACGTTGGTAGAGTTGTATGCCTCAAAAAGATTTGAAGTTGTGGTAGCGCTTGAGTTCTTTAAAGACAAAGCAACTACGTTGGAAACAGTCATACTGTCTCCGGTCTTCTTTAAGTATGGGCTTATTGCAAGCCCATTTACAAGACCTGCCTCAATATTAGTTAGTCTTGCGTCAAGGGAATCCCAAGTATTGGTGGTAGCAAAAGTACCTGTATAGGTAGAAGTAAGCATTCCATTTTCTTCGTCAATGGTTCCGTTTAGGGCCACCTCAATAGCACGAACTTCTTCCTGAAGAGCGTTGATGTGGTCTGCCGCAATGGTGTCCTGCAAGTCGACCTTTGCAATGAAGGGCCTAACTCGGGCGGGAAAGTATGCTGCCATGGGTACTCCTTTTCTAGGCTATTCCACCAGTGATGGTGTTATAGGTTAAATTAGCTGGCAAAAGAACAGGGATCTGATTAGCCGCAAAGGTAATGTTACCTGCAGATGTCGCATCAGTCGTGTTGAACTTTACTAGGTCTACAGAAATTACCCCATCAATAGCAGCTAGCTTAGAGATCACAGCTGACATAGGTAGGACTCTTCCAAAGGTGTTTTGATCGTATGCAAACAAACCACCAGTATTTAGCAGGGCTTTAGAAATAGCTAGCTTTACTGATGCCTGTCTATACGCATTATCTAAGGTTAGGTTTAGTCTTAAGTACACCGGTACATAAGTAGGGTAGCTAACTGTTACTGTAGTTCCAGCTGGAATCTTGTCTGCAAGATACGTCTCTACTTTTGTTTTTAACTTAAGCCACGCAGTGGTAGGCAAGTTATTAGAAATACCTGGAGTTGTTGAGCTATCATCTTGTGATTGCACATAAATAGTTACAGAGCTATATGTTCCAGCAACTGCTTTTGACTTACCTACAGTAGATACTTGACTGACCAGATAATCATAGTCATCCAAAGTTACGGCACGCTTTCTTGCAATAATTGCAGCCTTAATCTTTTTACGAAGTTGTGTAGGTGAGTCAGCATCTGCACCACCAGTAGCAGGGTTTGCATTTGTAGCTGTAAGATAGGAGATAGCTTCTGGGTCACCATTACCAGGAACAAATGTAACTTCTTCAATTGCTCCCGCAATAACGTTTCCAGAAAGCCCTGCGCTAGTTTTATACAAACAGCTGATAAGTTGGTTTGCTGGAGGAATGGCTCCATTAACACCATCACCAAAGATTACGGTAGTAGTGTCATCATCTTCTACTCTTGTAGTAAATACCAAAGCATCTGGACCGTAATTTGTTAAGCTGTCTACATATTTCCATGGGGCAAATGCCACACCTTGACCTACGTAAGTAACTACTGAGTCATCAACAATGCCAACATCAAAAATAGAAAACTCTTGGTTACTAGAACCATCTGATGTTCCTAGGCTTACAGGAAGAGGTTTGTAGGTTGTAGAGCTAATTAAGTCTGGTCGATCTGTATTTGCGGTTTTGCCTTCATATGCAAGAACGGTAATTTGTTGTTCAGGCTGCAACTGGGTAATAGACTCGGCTGTTTCAAAGTAGACTTCACTATAAGAACCATAGGTAAGGGGAGCCATTACTTGAGTTCCTACAGGAAGGTCAATATTAGATTGACCATTATTTGTAAAAGTTACAGACACCTGAGCCGGTGTAGGACCAGATGGCTTGTATCCGTATAGCTCAGCAAACCTAAGAAGGGTTTCTTTCTTAACAGCAGTGTCTACAGACATCTCATTAGCAACTCTGTCTAGGTAGTAAGACATTACGTCGCCCATGTAGGCAAACGCTTCTAGTAGTACTGACCCCAAATCAGAGGCATTGTCTGCTTCCCATTGATAGTTAGTACGCTTATTTACTAAAGCGATAAGGTCGGCTTTTAAAGCCTCGTAGTCTCTTGAGGTATAGTCGATTTGCATTATGCTCCCGTCCTTGTGATAGCCCCATTAGCCCCAAAAGCAGCACTGCTAATAGTAACAGCTGCAACTCTAGAATTAGGAAGTTCTACCATAATTTCTATATTAACAAACCCATCTTGATTTGGATCGCCAATTGTTATAGATTCAATGTTTAGCTCTGGTAGCCATACTGACATAGCCTTGGCTATAGCTACTCTAAAGGCTACTCTAAAGTCATCTTCGTTTTCAAAGAGGGCTCTAGCAACATCTGCTCCGTAATCTGGAGCCATTGGTCTTTGGCCAAGCTGTGTTGACAAAAGTGTAAGTACTCTGTCCACCCAGATCTTAGCTTGATTTGATGTGCTTTCGGTTTCCCCAAACACAGTTAACGAATAAGGAAAGTTTATAGATTTCATTTTGTTCCTATCCAAACTGGGTACTCAGGGTCTCCGGCTACAAACATAGCCCAAACCTCAGTACCTGGTTTAGGCTTATATTTTCCAACCAAACTTATAGTAGCTATTATACTAGGGGTTTCGGGTCTTGTGGGGTTGGTTGCAGCATGGTGATGTGTAAGAGTCATGGAGTTGGTAGAGGCTGTAGACATAACTAGCTGTAGATAGTCTTTAGGTCCTAGGTCAACTATAAAGGGCACCGTCATTACAACCTCATTTGGGTTTCCCTGAACCACAATTCTGGTGTTGCTTCGTAGTACGTTTGTGCCGTTTTTTCTAACCCACACATCAACAGTTTCTGCTGCAGAGTTGCTTTTTGTAAAAACAGCTGAAAAACTAAATAGGTAATCACCCTCTTCTTCAACTGTAATCCTATTGCCACTAAAAGAAATTTTGTTACTATCTTCAGTAGTGTCGTAAGAAATAAGGGTAGCTGTATTTGGAGAAAGGGGTTGATCTACGTTAGATGAGAAGATTGCATATGGAGTCTTGTGTTGAGCTAGAGCCCCTATGCATGGTTCAGCCCAAGCAGATACCTCAGTTCCAGTAGGTTGAAGTACTTTGAGCTTTAGTCTTCCCTTGTTTAAGGGGTCTTTGTTGTCTACCACTATGGCGTTATAGATCCCATAAAATCTAGGTCTGCCAAGAGCATCTAAGCTATATTCTAGTGCGCTAACCATTAAAGCACCTGGTTTTTCTTTGTGGCTCGCCAAATAGCAGTTTGTTTAGCTTTAGAAAAATCTGGAACATTTGTTTGATAAAGATCAGGTATTCCCGTGTCAGCTACAAAATTATTTGTAGCGCTTACCCTAACAGAGCGGTTTTCTACTTGCTCTAAAGTAGTAGAGTTTACAGAAGTGTTATATGAAACTAATGTAGAACTAGGAGAGTCAATGCTCTGTCCAGAGATCTCAGCATTGACATCTCTAGTGTCTTTGGCTTTACTAGCATTTTCATTAGTGTCATTTAATACATCTGCACCAAGCTCAACTTCCAACATATAGTTACCTACGCTTCCACCAAAAAGATGGGTTACTTTTAGCACAGTCCAATAGGTAGTCAAACCATTAGGAAGACCATCAATATAGATAGGTTCGTAAGTTTTTACGTTAACATTGCCTACAAGAACTGCTGTAGCACGGTAGGCATAGCGTCTAGCATCGGCAAGGTCACTTGCAATATACTTAGATTCAGATAAGCTGGTAGCTACCTCATGAACCTGAAAAGATTTAAATTTTGCTCTTGGTGGGGTAGAGTTACTTACCTTAGAAAAACTAGGTTTCATAATTAAAGTCCTCACTAGGAACAACAACGCCTCGGCTAGTTGCTACGTGATCCTTTGTATTATGGCTGGTAGTAATAGTCTTTCCTGAAGAACTACTTACACCAGTAATGACTCTATCGACTCTTGCGCCAATCTCAATAGCATCGTCTGAAATATATGGATTAAAAGAGAGGCAGGTTCCAACAGATCTTTGTGCACGTGAAATACCATCAGCGTATTTAAAATATGGGGCCTTATCTTTTTTGTCTTTAAATATCTTATTCTTAGACATAAAGATAATGCTGGTATTGTCCGGCTTTAAAGCAAAACCGGTTTGCTTGGCAAGACGTCTAAGCATTTGCCAGTCTGTTTGTCCAGCCTGTACATAGCTTTCTCGCAAACGTGGGTGTCTTTGGGTCACGGCTTTTAGTCCATGTTTCTTACAGATCTTTTGTACTACTTGATCAGCAGTTACCTTTTTGTAAATCTTTTGCTCACTATCTTTCATAATAGATGAGGCGCCGCTACAGATAATTGTAGTGTTGTGGGTCTTAGTATCTGTAGTTGGATCTATGGTGTAGATATAACCTTCCCACACAGCTTTATCAGATCCACTAGCGTAGGTAAATTTTACTGGATCAAAAGAGTTAAGGGCAACCTCAGGGTTAGTAGGCTTACCTTTAAACTCTAATACAAGCACATCATGGGATTCAATGCTTTGAGTTAACTGGGCTCCAATAAGAAGTAGGTCAAATTTAGGGGTCTTTGGAAACTGAACAGAAAAACTAGAATCGTAGGCAGATGACTCCCACGCATAGTTTTCAGACCAAGTGCCTAAGTTCTCAACTTGAGACATATGGAATCCTCACAATATCTCCCGGCTTAATACTAAACGGGTCGCTAATCTCAGGATTAACTTCCATAATTCTCCACCAAAGAAGTGGGTTCTTTAAATAAGTATTAGCAAGTCCAGCTAAAGAATCGCCGTCAACCCAGTAGTACTCAAAGAAGCTAACAGTTCCTTGATCTCCAAATTTTCTATACACAGCGATGTTGTAGCTGCCAGTATTCTTATCTGGAATCTGAGCTAAAGGACCATCATAATAACGAGATAGTTTAGTTATGTTGCTCATGGACCTACACCTCCAGTTGCAGTTTTATCAGTGCTTGGCTCATTTGCAGCCTCAACAGCGGCAAGATACTTAGTCTTCTTCTTGTCAAAGCCGTCTTGTGCATCCTTACCAGCATCACCAATAATTGGGTAACGAACCATTGTAATATCTACTGTAGAAAACATAGGAACCATAAACTCATTAAATAGAACATGGTTAACGCTAATAGATGAAATAGACCCCTTATAACGAAGATTGTCATGAAGTCTTAACCAGATCGGTGTACCAGTAATGTACCCAAAATCTGAGGTAATAGCCGGCTTACCGCCTACGGTGTAGGTTAATAAGCCGTTGTTACTTGGATACGGGTCTCCATTTAAAACCCTATATAGGTATTCTAAATCGTATTCTGTTCCTCTATAGAGTATTCCTTGAACCGCCTCTACAGTAAGAGTTTTAGGATAATTCTTAGTATGTGTCTTTTCTTTGCCTCGCAGATAAGCAAGCTCAGTCATATCAGCTACACGATTTAAATACAGCTGGAACCCGACGCTAACATTTCCTCCAACATAGTTAGCAGGGTCTTTTGTAGACAGCATCCAGTCAATAGAAGTATCCATAGCAGAGTTGTAACTAAAACTAGATGGGTTGTAGGTAAATCTAAAGCCCCAAGGTTTTTTAGAGTTTTCAGACTTATTTAATGCGGTAGCTGAGGCCTCATCTTGAAAGATCATTCCTAGTCTTCCCGCAACGCCAGCATCTTTTGTAAGAATATCAATTCTATTAACTTCCTCAATACTCTTTGAGCCAGTTAAGTCTTTAATTGCCTGACCTCTGATTTTGTTCCAAAGACTAATATCTCTAGTGTAATAGTGGCTTGGTGGATTAATTTGACTATCTGAAACCGTAATAGGTTTTGAATCTACAAATGGAGTATCAGTGTCTGGAGTAGTAATCTCTACTGTTTGACCGCAGGTATTAGTCTTAATAGCAAGAAGCGCTTTTATAGCGTCAGTCTTACTGTCTCTTTTGTCAGAACCTTTAAAGTCTCTGTTAACGTTCTCTGGTTTGGTAGTGTCAAGATCAGAACCAATATATTCGTCTGGACCTAGTTTTCCTACACCATCTGCAGGTACGCCCTGAAAATCTGAATTTCCTATATACCCATGAAAGGTACACTGAAGGCCATCTAAAGAAAACCTTCTTAAATGGTAGTCAACAAGAAGTGGATTTAGGTTTCCAGTTCTAACAATAGTTACCCAAACATTTGGATTTGAGCACTTATCTTTTGTAATGTAAGACTGATTCCAAGCCTGCTTTTTAACAGACTCAGGGATATCAGTATCTACTCTAGCAGCGGTAAACTTAATAGTCTGACAGTTATAGTTTGGATCAGGCGTAGTGCTTGGGTCTTTAGGCAATACTTCTAGATCTAAAGCACCTGGGTTTTTACTACTATTCTTTTTAAGCTTTACATAAATTTGTGGTGTAACTGTTACGTTTGATTTTTTAGCAAGTAGGGTAAAACGAAATACTTCTTTAGTACTTTGATCATTGTCATCGCCAGGTTTCTTACGGTTGTAGACTAGGCCATTATAGGTAGCAATAGAAGACCCCTGTACAATATCTCCAATTGTAACCTGGTCTTTTACTTCTTGCCTCCAAGAATCACGAATCAGTACCTCAAACCCATCATTATCGTACATAGGTTCGATGGTCCCATTATTTTTAGTTTCCCAAATACGAACAGCATACATAACAGCAAAGTCTTTATAGACAGCTTTACTAGGGGTAGTAATAGGAACAAAGTTAGTAAAGTCTTTTGACTTAGTTTGTTCAAAAGCCTCGCATGTCCAAAAGAACTTAGAGTCAGCGTCTGTAATCCCACTTAGATTCTTATACGGTACATAAGTAGCCATTAGACAGCACCAATTCCTTTCACACGCAATTCTCTATCAACAGCAGAACGTAATTCTCCCGCAGCTTTCTGAAGCTCAAATTTGCTTAGGCTTGCAAGCTTAACGTCCATATCAACGTAGACGTTAATTGTAGCATTTCTACTGGTCATAGACATATGGCCGCCCCCACCCACAGCATGAGTTCTAGTTGACTCTGTAGCAAGAGCCATACCAGCTTGACCTGAGTCTCCACCAATACCGGCATCCTTAGCTGCCGTATGAGCATCATCTAGATACTTAGCAAAGGTTCCGTTAGTAAATGCGCCCCATTGCTTCCACCAAGTTCCCTTATTAGAGATCTGGAATGCAGCTGCCATATTCTTTTTAGGATCAAACAACTCTTTATTGTGTAACATGCCAAATTGCTTACGACGATTTCTTCCCATATTAGGAGAAGAAGGGTCGTTATCTTTCATGTTAATTTGGAACAGGCCGTAAGATAGGTCTCTACCCTTGTCGTTAAAGGCATTAGCTCTACCACCAGATTCAGCAAGCGCTACAGCAAAAGCAGTCTCAAGTGCTTTTCCTCTAAAGCCAGATGCATAAAGCATTTTAATTAGTCCAGCACGGTTTCCTCCAACCATGCCTACCCTATCTCCACTTACTGGATCAATCTTACTATTAATAAAGACGCCGTCTTTACTTCCCCTAATCCCCTTGCTTAGTTGTCCAGCAGGAAACTCTTTGCGTAAAGATGCAAAGTCAATAGGTTCTCCACTCATTAAGGCGCCACTCAATGCCTCACTGAGTGGGAGTGAGCTTAGATTAGCGTTGTTGCTAAAATTGAGTCCGTATCCAGGAGGCATAGCAGTACTAGATTTATTTGTACCGCTGTTTCTATTTCGTCCAGTAATCTTACTAAACAGGTTAGAGATAGTAGAAATTACTCTTCCAAACCAGCTCTTAGGGTTTTCTCTTCCTTGAGCAGCTACTCCACCCTTATTACGTACTTCAAAGTGAAGGTGTGGACCAGTCGATGTACCTGCTCCAGGAGCACCTTTCTTACCACCAGACAAACCAATGACTTGTCCGGCACGTACGCTTTCTCCCTTACGAACTAAAATCTTACTTAAATGGCCATACAGAGTTGACTTAGCTCCGTGATTAACAATTACATAGTTACCGTATTGTCTATGAAGACCTGCTTCTTCTACAACACCGTCAGCAGCTGCAGTAACTTTTGTTCCAACCTTTACACCATAGTCAAGACCACGGTGCCATGAAGAAATTTGTGGGTTCTTAGAGTTGTCACGAGGACCATATCCAGATGTGATTGGTGTTCCTCTAGGCACAGGCATTTGAAGAACCATTCCATCAGATGCTTTATTTCCTCCAGCAAATCCCATTTGAGATGAGCTGTCTCCGCCCATACCGTGTGTGCATCCAGCATTGCCGTGGTTACAGTTATCTCCGCCTTGGCCAAACAAAGCCCCAGCACCACGTCCTAGCGCATAACCGCCACCACCTACAAGTGCACCAATTAATGCACCAGGTAGCCCACCAAATATTGCACCAGCACCACCACCAATTGCTGCGCTCTTTAAGAATTCTCCTAAGAAACCTTTACCTGCTTTTTGATCTTGATATCCGCTAAAACCACTAAGTAACGCTCCAAGTACAGGTCCACCAAACTTTCCAAATTTTCCAACCTTACTTAAAAGTCCAGAAGCACCTGCAAATAGTTTTGACCCACCCTTTGCAGCAGTGGTTGCTGCGCCAGTAACTCCGCCTCCACCAATCATTTTCTTTAGCATCATTAGCTGCATAGCATCCATACCAAAGCCAACAGCACCGCCACCTACTGCAGAAAGAGTAGCTCCTGTGTTTCCTGCACCAGGAAGAGTTTGCATAAACCCACGAAGACCAGCAAACGCTTGTGTTAAGGCATCTGCTTCTTCTGCAAGTTTACTAAAACCATTATTGACTGCAGTAGTGGTGTCTAGAGCAGCGTTAAAGCCACCAACTAAGCCTTTTTCAGTAGCTTGAAGTTTTCTAGCTTCACTAGTCTGATAGTTAAAGTTACTTCTAATAGGGCTTTCTTTTCCAACCCCAAGCATATCTAAAGCTCTAGAAGAGCCCTGAAGATCTTTAGAAGAGATGGCTTTTCCATTATTCTTTGCACGAGCAATAATACCCATTTGAATAATGCTCATTAAGTTTTGATCGCCACCAGCAATCTGAGAAATAGTCGCATAGCCCTTTGAACCAGGGTTAAGAACCATAGCTGCTTGCTCTGGAGTAATTTTTCTACCACCGTATAAGAAACGGTAGGTATCATTAATAATTTGATTAGGTGGCTTTAGGTTTCCGTTAGCATCACGAACCTGAACACCAATACGCAAGAAACGCATAGCGTTAATGCCTGCAAGACCTGCAGTCATTTGTTCGTTTGTTCCACCAGTTAGGGCGCTAAGTCCGCCGACTTGACCCATAACATTTTTAAATGTCTTGCTTGTTGCAGTATATCCACCACCGGCAAACAATCCCATAGCTGCCATAGTTGGTCCCATGGCGCTTGTTGCTCCACCACCAACAGCTTTGTTAGATCTAATAATAGCTTGTCTAGCATTTATTCCGCTAATTCCAGCAAAGCTATCGGCAGCAATTCTTTGTGTTACGGCAGAATTGGTGTCTGGCATCATTGCCATTCCAAGAGAACCTACGGAAGCAACCCCACCAAGAACTTTTAAGCTTCGTGGTAGCCCGTCACCAAACTTAGGCATTTGTCCCATGCCAAGCTTGCTGTCGCTTTCACCTCTAGCTGCTAAAAGATTTTTCTTAATCTCAGCAGTAAGATCTCTTAGCTGCTTTCCAAGCTTAACGGTCATTCCAAGACCGTTATTGCCATTTATGATCTTAAAGAGTTTTTCGGTGTCGGCAACTCCACCAGAGAGAATACTTTCATCTCCGGATGGGAACAGGTTATCTGAAGCACCTGCCATATTTTATCTCACCGCCTTAGGCCTTAGCATGGCTCTGTCTAACCAGATCATGCGTTCTCGTACACTCAATGCTCTTAGTTCAGTCAATGACCAACCCGGATAATATTGGGCTAACAGATCTAAAGTCTGAATTAATAGCTCATAGCTTATTTCATGACTGAAACAAATCCGCTAGGGTTAGCGGTAGCGACACCTCCTGGCCGCATGTTGGACAGTCTTTTGTAATTTCGCTAAGTTGTGGACCAGGGTTACGGTTTGATATTTCTGTAAGAATAGTGCGTCTGTCCATAACACCCAAACCTAAAACCACAGAGTGGTTAATGACTGGGGCGCCATTGATTTCCTGCACACAATCCTTTAGGACAATTGTATCTAATTCAGGAGCTGTTTTGTTGATGGAGTTAACCAAAGCTTTCTGGGTAAACCCAGTAGGAAGCTTTACCTTCACTGCACCTACCTTACAGTCCACTGTAAATTCTTTATCGCCCTCTAGTTTTCTATACTCAACATCTTTATTTAAATCAATAGTAATAGTGATGTCTTCTTGGCAAGAACCACATAGAGTGCCCTTTACCGTGATTTCAGATCCAAATGTTGCCTTTCTAATCTCTAGTAGCAAAAGCTCACGGTCTCCTGCTAAAAGAGCATCTAGCAACCCCAGATCAGTTTTCTTATCACCTAGCTTTACGACTGCTCTTTCAAGCATAACCATAAGGCCCTTAGATAAATCTGGAAGCTTAGAGATAGCTTCTTCGTCTGCACCGGTTAGTTCTCTTACCTCAGCTGTTGTAATCTTGTCCTCAAATGGCACTTCTAATCCTGCCAATAAAGTAATAGTAGGGTCAGAAGGCGGCGTAATCTTAGGCTCCATTCTTGGAGCTGCAGCCGCCTCCTGCTCTACTAAAGCTAAAGCTTCGTGTGATAGTTTGTTTGCGAGAGCAGGGTTAGCTGCTGCGCTTACGGTCGTTTCTGTTGTCATATTGTTTACCTTTTCTTAGTTATTAAACTGTTGGTAGATCTGGTGCGTCTTTGTCATCTGTCCAGCCGGTTGCAAATGAAACATCGAAACCTTCATGAACAAGTGTCATTTCTTCTACCATAAGTGTACTACCACCTGCATCAAGCTGGCTGTATCCAAGGTTAGTGATCCATGCGTTGTATACCTTAAAGCGCATAGATGTGTGCTGACCTGTTACTGCAGTTGCTGTGGTTGTAGAACCTGAGCCTGACAAACCCTTTGGGTTTGGATGGCTTAGTACCTGAATGTCTACGTCACAGCGGAAGTTTGCACCTACGCCAGAGGTAGCTGATCCAGTCATTACTGCGAACAAACGCTTCATCCATAGTGAATGTTCCTTTTGTCCGAGCATTACGCCCTTAGATAGGGTTAGTGGTGTAAAGGATGTCTGACCAGGTAGCTGGTGAACGTTGGTGTTGTATCCGCCTTCACGGTATGCGATTGATTCTGTTGAGACTGTTAGGCCTGAAACAGATACGAATCCCATCTTTCCAAAGTTGTCGCCAAACTTCTGGTTAGAGTCTTTTGGTGTAAATGTTACGAGAAACTTAAAGTTACGAAATGGATCGGTATCCAGCGTACTTAGAGTATTCATATTTACGGTTGTTGGTGCTGTTGTCATGAGTTATCTCTCCTTACGCCGTAGCGTTTCCTGTAAGTTGACCAAGCTTAATAATGACGAATTCAGCAGGGTACTGTAGTGCCACACCGACTTCGATATTAACTCGACCGTTCTGGATATCTGTGAAGGAGGTTGTTGTAGCATCACACTTTACAAAGTATGCCTGCTGCACAGAGCTGCCACGAAGACCACCTTGCTGCCAGTAACTGGTCAAGAATGAGCTAAGTGCTGTCTGGATCTTCTTCCACAAGAGGACATCGTTGTTCTCGAACACAGCAAATGCTGAACGATTTTCGAGTTCCTTCTTGATGTAGATAAGAGAACGCTTCTTGTTGATGTAACGCTCATCAGTTGAGTTGTGAAGTGTACGACCACCCATTGAAACAATACCTGCACCAGCTACCTGACGGATAGCATTGATTGGGGTAGTGCTGTCATTTAGTGCGTCTAGCTCAGCGTTAGTGAGCTGCTTCTCTGTTGCAACAGCAAGAGAGATGCGGTTTTCAAGACCAGCTGGAGCCTTGAATACTCCACGAGATGCATCAGTAGCAAGGTACTGTCCGACCATAGCTGCGCCTGGTGCCTGAAGACGGGTTGAGTTTCCAGCCGCACGAAGTGTGTCTGGGATAGCAAGCCATGGATAGTACACTGCTGCACATCCACCGTCTGAGTCTGGAGCAGCAGAAATAACGTCAGAAACAAATTCCTGTGCTTCTAGTACTGTCTGTCCACGTGGTACGTCAAGAACAGCAAACGCATCTCCACGAAGTTCGCAGTAATTTAGAAGATCACCAAGAATATCTGTTGCTAGATTTCTTTCAACGTTTGATCCTGTATTATCATAGATATACGCTGCTGCAGGAATGTTGAATACTAGAGGGTTCTGGATAGCATCAAATGCTTCTAGAGACTCTGCGTACTGTGCCTTAGTTGGAGAAGCTCCATTGATTCCGCCTCCAAATGCTTGAAGACCATCTACTGCTGGCATATCGTTTGGTGATGTTGCTGGAGAGTTAAGGTCTGATACAGAGATGTATGTTGAACCAGCATTTACAGACGCAACCACATAGCGTGGATCATCTGCAGCCATGCTTAGGTCTGCAAACTGCTCAATAATATCTCCTGATGAGTAGACAAGCAAATTGAAACGGTTTGATGTTCCGCCATTCTTTACTTCTACTGCAAGGGTGTTACCCCATGCTCCAGGGTTCTTTGCCTGAACAAGAAGCGTGTTTGCTCCTGGCTCAGTACGGTCAAATAGAGTTACTGAAGCCTTTACTGCTCCGGTTCCTTCTACACGCTTAATGTATAGCTGACGACCGCCATTAGCAAAAAAGTTATAAGCGGCCCATGTTGTTGGGTAGGTATTATTCAGGCTTCCAAAAGTCTTCGTGAATTCAGTCCATGAGTTAAGAAGGACTGGAGTATCTGAAGGACCCTTTTCAAGAGCGCCAACAAACGCACCAATTGCGCTTCCGACATCTCCGACTGCAACAGTCTGTGGGATTGCCACTTCCTGAATAAACACACCTGGTCTACTATATGTAGTCATTTGTATTACTCCTTGGGTTTGGTTGTTTTCTAAAGTATCCGTATATTAAAGGTCTATTGGATCGAATACTGTATCCCGATAACCAAACGTAATATTTGGTTGTTCGGTTACTGGGTATATTTCAGCCAACTCGTGTACCAACAGCTGGGAACTAATCCTCACTGTATAGACATTTCTAAACAGTCTTTTATTCTGTTCAGTAGCGTCTTTCTTGGTAAACCCAAGTACATCTAGACGACGAATAGTTCCGTCCTCCGGGATTTCCAGGCCACCAAATCTAAACGGCAGACGATTAGGTCTAGTAAGCTCGTACATGATCTGCCGGTCATGTCGAGGTTGACGTGCGTATGTAGATACTTGATAGTCCAGGTTTACTGGTATAGGCATTTCGGCCATGTACTCTTTCTCTGGGTCCGCACCTTCTGGGGTGTTACTAAGTTTAACATATCCACGATGCTCTCGTTCCTGGGCAACAGATACGTTAATCAAATCAATTGTTATGTATGGGTAGGCTTGCTGTCTAATCTCATTATCAGGCTGACCAAACCACACGCCTACAGGACGAGCTGGGTTACCAGAATCAGATACTGTTATGCCTGTGAGTGCAGTCTTAAGCGCTTGATCCTCATTAAGAATAAACGGCATTAGATTAGCCTCGCCTTCCGTAGGGCCTTATCAACATGGGTTGTCATTTCCGTCTTCTTTATGTTAGTCAAGAATTGACGGACTACTGGATTTGGCGGGGTATCTTGAGTCCCATACTCAGCATTCTCTATATGCTCTCCATGCTTGGTAGGGTAAGAAACTCTGTAGCTATCCACAGTAGGCACTACCTTCAAATGTCTTGAGGCATGGGTAGGCCACCCAGACTCATACGCCTTACGACGGAGTTGGGCTGTTAGTTTCTTTGCTGAGT
>JACCEA011349259.1_pt1 | contig 35126 bp, 36 predicted proteins | sample 7449851 | NCBI WGS metagenome assembly JACCEA01 (sample SAMN15323453, study PRJNA562643) | freshwater metagenome | isolation source: river surface water | place: USA:Blue River Watershed | collected 2017-08-18 | reverse complement strand
CTCGCGGCCGCCGCGCTGGAGGAATCTATTTGCGGGCCAATAAACAGGCCTTGATTGACCAGACCATCGGCCAACATTTCCGCAAACTCACACTGGGTTGGGTCTAGGTAACGACCATTGATCAACTCCAACGCCATGTGGGTGCGAGCAATCGCCGCATCCACCTCAGCAGGGGTATAGGGCTCGGCGCGCGCGGGCAGATCCTTGCCAAAGAAAAACGCCAGTTCCGGTTCAATGCGGGCGATATTGGCTTGGCCTGGTTTGGGCCAGAGACTGACCGGAGGCACCGAATCTATGGTGCGGGTGTAGATAGGGCCAACCACCAGCTTGCCCTCCGGCGGTAACAGGCATTTCCAACCGCCAATAGTGTCGTCCATTTGTTCACACCAGTATTCAGTCACCGCCGCCTGAACGGCCAACGCCTGCTCCAAATCCTTCGGGCGGCAGGACGTAGGTAAACGTTCACCCTGGATTCCTTCAACCCGACGTGCCACCAAAATGGCTGCCGCCTCAGTGGCATCGAACAACTCACTCATATTCAAACTCACTCACAAACTCTAATCAGTTCAGAAAATAGCCGCGCCATAAATACAAAACCCCTTGGAAAAGGGGTTTTGGTGACCGCAGCTGCGATTAATGATGGGGCGACAGCTCGTGGGCGATGTGCTTAAGGTCATCGCTCGACTCTATAATATTCGCCACCGTGGTATAGGCTTTTTCCGGATCCAAATGCAGGTCTTCAAACACTTGGGCGGGAATAGCCAGCTTGGGGCCACGGCCAATGTTGTGTTGCTGCAACAAACGCTGAGCGACAAAAATCAGCTTGGCGTAGCTCGCAAACTCGCCTTGGTAATCGGGGTTGTTTTGGTGGCGCAGCCCGACCACCACTTCCTCCGGCATAGACCACAGCGACATGAGCGTCGCCGCCAATTGCTCGCGGGTTACACCCAATAAGTGCCGTTCAATCGCCTGATGATTCACGTGTGGGTTAGCATCGGCCAATTCGCAATAATTCTGAAAATACGGAGGAAACACCTCACCTAAAATCAGGTAGCCAAAGTTGTGTAATAGGCCGCACAGATAGGCCATACCAAAACTGGGTCGGTGATCGCGAGGAATCGCGGTAACCAAGCCTTCGATAGTGGCAGCCATATATACGGCTTGTTGCCAGTAAGGCTGGGCACCATGAGGGCCATCTTTAGGGATGGTCATTGCTTTGCCCAACGACAAACCCAGTGCCAGATTGAGCACCATATCGAAACCCAAAACACGCACAATGGCGTCATGGATAGATTTGATCTTGCCTGGCGCCGAATAGTAAGGCGAGGCAGCCCAGCTGACCACTTGCGCAGCAAGACTTGGGTCTGTCTCTACAATTTGCGCAAGGTCGCTAATATCCGCGTTGGGGTTTACGCGCAGCTTGATGATGCGCTGGGCAGTGTCGGACAGCGGCGGTAACTCCAGGGTTTCTTCCAAACGCTGCTTTACACGCAGCTGGGTAAAGTTGCGCACTGCGCCTAAAATCTGGTCGGTATCACTGGCACTCGTATCTTCCAGCTCCAGCGGTTCCAGCGGTACCGCAATATCGCAAATAGTAGCGTCATCCATCATCTGCTTGAATTCATCGCGACTGAATTTCAACAATTGTTTTTCGTCGCCCGAATCCGCCAACAGCTCATTGCGCTCAACCAAACTGCGATCAATCAAGGTTAACAAACCCGCCAATTTGGGCAGTGCCGGAATGGATTGCAGGTTGTGGGAGTTACAGAACTTCTGAATATCCGCCGGGCTGGCTGCATGCAACTCACGCCCCAACTGGCGATTAATCGCTTTTAGATCCAACAATCGGTCGGCAGCGTAGATCACCTGCACACGACCTTTAGTGTCTTGCAATATGACTGATTTGGCCGCACTCATGGTCCGCAGGTGCTGGTCATGCCAAAGCGCTCGCTCATGCTCGGATACAGGCACTTCAGCCACCTGATAATGCACATTTTGCTTGTTGAGCAGGGATTGAACACTGGTAGGAACTGACACAGCCTACTCCTCTCATTGGATATAACTGGTTAATATTCATAGGGTTAGGAGATTATTCAGCAGATGTTGCGAGCGAGTGTAATGCAATAGGAGCAATTCTCATATAGCTGTGCAACACAAAAACCCGAGTTCCGCTTGATCCACCAACCATTCTTTCCAAGCATAGTCGAGATTTGCCAGCACACTCGCCATTTACGACGACAAAGCAATTATCCATGCCAAAAAATGGATCAGTTCTCATACGGTCAATGAAATAGATGCCAGTTGGTTATTAAGAAGCCATTAAACCTGTAGATAACGATGATTCTGCCCCAACCAACGCGCAACCAGCTTGCTACACAGTGCGGGGTATTCGCTCATTAATAACAATGCCGCCTCCTTCACTTCCGGCAACAGATGGCTATCGCGCTGGAGGTCGGCAATCCGAAATTGCATCTCGCCAGTCTGGCGAGTGCCTAGCACTTCGCCGGGCCCACGCAGCAGTAAATCCTGTTCGGCGATATAAAACCCATCACGACTTTCACGCATGACTCGCAAGCGCTCGCGACTGTTTTGCGACAGAGGAGACCCGTACAAGAGCACACAGTGGCTGGCCGTTGACCCGCGCCCAACCCTGCCACGCAACTGATGTAACTGCGCCAAGCCAAGGCGCTCGGGGTTTTCAATAATCATCAGGCTGGCATTAGGCACGTCCACGCCCACTTCAATAACCGTAGTCGCCACTAGCAAGTCCAGCTCGTTGGCCTTAAAGGCTGCCATTACCTGTTCTTTCTCTGCCGGTTTAAGGCGTCCATGGATTAGGCCTACCCGCAAATGGGGTAGCGATTCTGCCAGGTTACTTGCTGTCGCCTCAGCAGCCTGAGCTTCCAGCGCTTCCGACTCTTCGATCAGGGTGCAAACCCAGTAAGCCTGGCGCCCCTGCTCACAGGCCAATCGCACCCGCTCAATCACCTCATCGCGGCGCTGGTCACTAATCACTACCGTAGTGACCGGCGTACGCCCGGGTGGCAGCTCATCGATTACCGAGCAGTCCAAATCGGCATAGGCACTCATGGCCAAAGTTCTGGGGATGGGGGTAGCAGTCATGATCAATTGATGCGGGCGCAAATACGCCGATTGTTGGTTTTCCCGCCCCACTGTCCCCTTTTCGGATAGAGATAGCCGCTGATGTACGCCAAATCTATGCTGTTCATCGATCACAATCAGGCCCAGATCGGCAAACGCAACTGCCTCCTGAAACAGGGCATGTGTACCAACCACGATTTGCGCTTCGCCGCTGGCAATTGCCGCCATCTGGGTGCGCCGTTCAGCGACTTTGAGCTTGCCGGTTAGCCAGCCCAATTTGATCCCCAAAGGCTCAAGCCACCTGCCAAAGTTGACGCGATGTTGTTCCGCCAGAATTTCGGTCGGCGCCATTATCGCCGCCTGTTTGCCGCTGGATACGGCGGCCAGTGCAGCCAGTGCCGCCACTACCGTCTTGCCGGAGCCAACATCGCCCTGAACGAGCCGCAACATTGGAACCGGTTTGGCGATATCCGCCACTATTTCACCCATTACCCGCTCCTGGGCGCGGGTCAAACCAAAACCCAATTGCTCTAGAAAATACTTTTTCAGCATCGGACTCATGCGTAAACTCTCTGCGCCATCGGCCTGGGTTTCGCGGCGCAACAGCAGCAGGCTCAAGTGATGAGCCAGCAATTCTTCAAAAGCGAGCCGCTGTTGGTAGGGATGCTCGCCGTCCAGCAATAGCTGTACGTTGGCATTGGCCGGTGGCTGATGGAGAAAGCGTAATGCATCGGCCAGCGAGATCTGATTGAGCTGACGGCGCACCGGCTCGGGCAGTAGCTCACTAAGCGAATACTTGTCCAGCCAGGTCAGCGCTTGGCGCGCCAGGCTGCGTAAGCGCGGTTGGGTTAAGCCTTCGGTGGCCGGGTAAATCGGCGTTAGCGATTGATCCAGTGGCAGCGGCGCCGCGTCATCCAGATATTCATATTCCGGGTGATACATTTCCAACCCGGACGCTCCGCGTCGGGTTTCCCCGAAAATGCGCAGGGGAGTTCCGCCGATCAAACGTTGCTTTTGTGCATTGTTGAAGTGGTAGAAGCGCAGGGTGATGGTACCGGTGCCATCCTGTACCTTGCACACCAGGCTACGGCGCTTGCCAAATACGATGTCACAAGTGCGCACTTCCGCTTCGATAACTGCATTCATATTAGGCTGGAGCGCACCTATGGGTGTGACACGGGTACGATCCAGATAGCGCAGAGGCAAATGTAATAGCAGATCTTGCAGGCTAAAAAGGCCAATCTTCGCCAATTTTGCAGCAAGACTGGCACCAACTCCCTTGATTTCGGTAACGGGAACTTGTTCCAGAGTTTTGCGACTGGCAATACCTGCATTCATGGCGTTGCTGGTTACAAGAGTTAGTGTCGAGTGGATTTAATCGCTTCACGCAAGGCATCTATCGCTTTGTGACGCGGGAAGCTCGCGCGCCAAGCCAAGGCAACAGTGCGACTGGGTGATGGTTCGGTAAACGGGCGGGTTACCAACACATCTGCACTGTAAAGTGAGCTATCTGCCGCTGATACCGGCAGAATGGTCAACCCCAGACCGGAAGCCACCATATGGCGCAAGGTCTCCAGCGAGCTGCCCTCCGCCGCAGTACGCACATTGTTGGCGGATTGCTCACCGTGATGCTGCAGGTTCGGGCAAGTTGTTAATACCTGATCGCGGAAGCAATGCCCCTCACCCAACAGCAGTAATTGTTCGCTGTTCAGATCATTGGGATTAACAGCATCGTTCGTCGCTAAAGGGTGATCTTTCGGCATCAGCACCACAAAAGGTTCTTCATAAAGCACCTGGGTGACCACATCCGGCTCTTCAAACGGCAGGGCAATAATGATCACATCCAGCTCGCCATTGCGCAGCTTTTTGCGCAGATTGTGGGTATAACCCTCCTCCACGTAGAGCGGCATTTTGCTCGCTTTTTGCTGCAAATGAGGGATAAACTTCGGCAGCAAATAAGGGCCAATGGTGAAGATCGCCCCCACAGATAAAGGGCTGCTGAGCTGGTCTTTGCCGGCATCGGCGAGATCTTTAATCGCTGCCGTTTGCTCCAGCACCAGATTGGCCTGTGCCACAATCTGCTCACCCAAGGGCGTTGGTTGCACGCGCGACTTTGTACGCTCAAACAGTGCCACCCCTAATTCATCTTCCAGCTTTTTAACGGCAATACTCAAAGTTGGCTGACTGACATAGCAGCGGTCCGCCGCACGACCAAAATGCTGTTCCTGGGCAAGGGTGACTATGTAGCGGAGTTCGGTGAGGGTCATGGTGTGGCTCCCGTAGACTTGGATCTTTTTAATTTCCGGCTGGGCCTTTTAGAATAGCCTAAAACTATCAGATAAAAGACTTTTATCAAATGACTAATAAGCTGTCTGCTCCACAAAAATCACAATCACCTGAGAAGTTACTCATAATTGGTTGTGGCGATATAGGTCAAAGGCTAGCCAGCCAACTTGATCAATCACGCTACCAAATCACCGGAATTCGCCGCCAATACCAACCAGATCTACCCTATTTACGCTATATAAGTTGCAATGTGGGTGATGCCAAGGCAATAAAACAGGTACTGGCGGAAAATTTCGACAGCATAGTTATCACCATGACGCCAGCCGAGCGCAGTGACGCCGGCTATGAGCAAGCCTATGTCCGCACCTGCGACCATTTGGTTAGCGCCCTCAATGAGCTGCGACTGAAGCCACGCCTGCTTATTTTCGTCTCCAGCACCGCAGTATATGCCCAAGATGATGGCAGCTGGGTTGATGAAAGCTCCACCACCGAGCCGACCGGCTTTTCCGGCCAGCGCCTGCTGGAAGCCGAGCAAATTATCCGCAACAGCAACTTCACTAGCACCATCGTCCGCTTCAGCGGTATTTATGGCCCCGGCCGCAATCGCCTGATCGAGCAGGTCAATCAGGGACGCGCCTCTGCAAGCCCCCATTACACCAATCGAATCCACGCCGATGACTGCGCCGGATTCCTCGCTCACCTGCTCAATCTGCAAACACCCCCGGCGCCCGTTTATATCGCCACTGATTCAACGCCAGTTCCCATGATAGAGGTTGTAAGCTGGATCGCCGCCCAGCTAGGGGTCGAAAAATTCCTCTCGGATGACGTCAATAACGAACGCGGCAACAAGCAATTGAGTAACCAGCTAATGCTCGGCAGCGGCTATCAACTGCGTTATAACGACTTTCGCGCGGGCTACGCCGGGATGATTCGCGAATATACGGCCAATAAAAAACCCGGCACCTAGGCCGGGCTTTTCAGACTGGCGAAACCCAAAAAATTATTTGGTTTCGGTCTTGGTCACTGCGGTAGATACCTGACCCATTACTCGACGGTTTTGCTCGCGACCAGCTGCAGTTGCGTTATCTGCTACTGGCTTGGCTTCGCCGTAACCAATCGCTTTCACACGGTCAGCACCGATACCGTACTTGGTAATCAACGCCGCTTTAACTGCATCAGCACGGCTTTGTGACAGCTTTTGGTTGTAAGCATCAGAACCCTGGCTGTCAGTATGACCTTCAACGCTCACAACTGTGTCAGCGTATTGGTTCATGAAAGTCGCCAATTTGGATACTTCGCCTTCAAACTCTGGCTTGATGATGGATTTGGCCGTATCGAAAGTGATATTCAGCTCGATAGCTACAGTTTCCGTCAGTTTCAATGAGCAGCCGACAGCATCAACCTTATGAGTTTTCGGGGTGTCCGGGCATTGGTCTTTAGAATCCAATACACCGTCACCGTCAGAGTCTTTCTCAGGCTCTGGAGCTGGTGCCACTTTAACTGGCGCAGGAGAACCACCAAACAGGTAGCTAATACCTGCATTCAGCGCCAAATCAGTGTATTCATTATCCAGGCTGTTGAAAGCACGCACGTCGGTACGGAACTCCCAATTACCACCCAGATTGCGCTTAACGCCAGCACCCAGGTTTACCAGGGTGTCGCGCTCCGACCAATCTTCAGAGTCTACTTCACGCTTTTGATCGCCCACACCAAACGCTACATAAGGGCGCCACAAACTTTCAGTATTGATGTTATACAAAGCATCCAAACGGTATTGGGTGCCGTCTACATCAACATTGTCATCCTGGGTTTCTGTGCTGTATTGGCTGGCAACCGCTTCCAAAGTCCAGTTTTCATCCAACACATACCCAAAACCCAAACCAAAAGTGTTGGCATCTTCCAGCGGATCTTCAAAGAAGGTACGGCCAACATCGGCACGAACTTCGAATTTATGGTTATCGGCGCTCGCACCAGCAGAAATAGCAGCAATAGCGGCGGACAAAGCTAAAATGTGTGTGTTTTTCATGGCCATTTCGTTCTCCGTTGAAAATAGCGAGGTTCCAAAAAAGACAATCTGGTTATCTTTGCTAATCAAGAACCCGAGATTGCGAAAAAAATATAACCGTTGCCGGTCTCTAAACTTACACCTGCTGAATTCCATTTCATGATTATTTTCAGGTGCTTACCTTAGCAAATTAAAGCGCTATATGCCAATTTACGCCGTTTTTTTGAACAACAAATCCCAAACCCCATGACCGAGGCGTTCACCGCGTTTTTCAAATTTAGTGATCGGACGATAATCTGGCCTAGGAGCGAATCCGGTTTCCGTGAAGTCTGTCGCAAAACCTGTCGCGCTATTCATTACTTCCAGCATATGTTCAGCATAGGGTTGCCAGTCAGTTGCCATATGCAGAACGCCACCCGTTTTTAGTTTTGGGCGCAGCTTCTGGATAAAAGCAGGCTGAACAATCCGGCGCTTGTGGTGCTTTTTCTTATGCCATGGATCCGGGAAGTACAATTGCAGCCGATCAATACTGCCATCGGGAATACAATCTTCCAGAACATCCATTGCATCCGCCATATATACCCGCAAGTTGCTTAACCCTTGCTGACTGGCGGTACTAATTAAACGACCAACACCAGGTGGATGCACTTCGATACCAATAAAGTTCTTTTCCGGCTCATTCGCTGCCATTTGCAGCAATGAGTCGCCCATACCAAAGCCGATTTCCAGCACCAAGGGAGCCTCGCGGCCAAACACTTCAAAAGGATTAATAGCACCGGCAAACAGGCTTAAGCCCAAGGACGGCCAGTATTTATCAAAGGCACTTTTTTGCCCAGCAGTAATGCGTCCAGCGCGAATCACGAAGCTGCGAATGGATTTGGGTTTAAATTCAGGCTTGATCAAAAAGCCTTCCTCTCCACCTTCAAGATCAGGAGTTAACTCGGGAAACTCAGACATAAAGACATTCAAATAATTTAGGAAGAAAATATCAGGATTCAGATTTCAAACGCCAAGCTGCCACGGCCAGTAAAACCCAACCCATAAGAAAACACAGCCCGCCTAGCGGTGTAATTGGCCCCAACCAATGCGGAGCACCCAGCGCCAAAGCATAAAGACTGCCACTGAACATCAGGCTGCCCAGTATAAAGGCCCAGCCACCAGCTTTTAACCCCGGGGTTGAAGGTTTATGGATAAGTAGCAGGGCAACCATTAACAACGCCAATGCATGGTACATCTGGTACTGCACCCCCGTTTTTACTACCTCGATCATCTCCGGTGTCAGCACTTTTTTCAGGCCGTGAGCGGCGAAAGCGCCAACAACTACGGACAAAAATCCGCTAACAGCGGCGATCAAAATAAAAGTGCGCGCCACAAATTCCTCCTCATTTTGGTAATTAGAAAACGCCCGGGCAATAAAAAAGCCGCGCTTAGCGCGGCTTTTTTATCAACGCCAGAAACTAATCAAGCTTCCAGCATCATGGTTTTTACTTTGTTCATGGCATTTTTTTCCAACTGGCGAATACGCTCTGCAGAAACACCATATTCAGCTGCCAGATCATGCAAAGTCGCTTTGTCATCGTTTAACCAGCGACGCTGCAGGATAACACGGCTGCGATCATCGAGTTTTTCCAAGGCTTTTTCTAAACCATTAACGTTTGACTCTTCCCAATTAGACTCTTCCAAGCGCGCTGCCGGATCGTAACGGTTGTCTTCCAGGTAATGGGCAGGTGCGACATAGCTGTCATCTTCGTCATCTTCACCGGCATCAAAACCAGCATCATAAGATGCCAAACGACCTTCCATTTCACGCACTTGCTTAACATCAACACCCAGATCTTGCGCTACCGCGTGAGCTTCATCATTGCTCAACCAAGCCAAGCGCTTCTTGGCGCTACGCAGATTGAAGAACAATTTGCGCTGGGCCTTGGTGGTGGCGATTTTAACAATGCGCCAGTTTTTCAAGATAAATTCGTGAATTTCAGCTTTTATCCAGTGTACTGCGAAGGATACCAAACGCACGCCTTTGTCCGGATCAAAGCGTTTTACCGCTTTCATCAGACCGACGTTGCCTTCTTGGACCAGATCGCCGAGTGGCAAACCGTAACCGTTGTAGGAGCGGGCAATGTGGACCACAAAACGCAGGTGTGCCATCACGAGTTTACGTGCGGCATCAAGGTTGCCATTGTGGTGCAGATCGCGCGCCAGTTCCTGCTCCTCATCAACCGAGAGAATTGAGAAACTACTAACCGCTTGCACATAGGCATTCAGGTTTGCACCGGGGGCAAGGGTGCCAATAGGTTGCAGACTTGTGCTTGTGCTCATGATTACCTCCAGTAACAATATGGCCCGAGTGTAACAGCTGCTTATTGGTTCCGCTAGCACCGAAAAAGTTCACTTAACACGGATTTTGCACCTATTCACACCCTGAGCCGAAGATTTCCTTTTTATCGGGGCTGGATCAAGTAGAGATGCCGTGCCACCGCTATCCACGCCCCCAATAGCCCGGTTAGGCCGGCGATCAGGACTAGCTGGAGGCTCTCAATGAAATTTAAACCCTGCAAACGAAAACTGCTTTGATACAAATCAGCCAGTTGTGTGACCGGCACCGATAACCACCAAAAACCTATCGCCAGCAGTATTACCGCCAGAATTCCTCCTCCGACGCCATACCATAAACCGGTATAGAGGAAGGGGCGGCGGACATACGCATCTGTTGCACCTACCAGTTTGACCACCAGGATTTCGTCGCGACGGTTTTCAATTGCCATACGGATGGTATTGCCAATGACTAACAATACCCCCAAGGCTAGCAGGCCTGCCAGTGCGACCACAAAGCGCTCGGCAATGGTGATGAACTGATGCAAGCGTTTGACCCAGAGCATATCCAAACGCACGTCAGCCACCAAGGGGTCGGCAATTAGTGCCTGTTGTAGCGAGTTGAGCACATCGGGCGCATTGCCACCAATTCTGGGTTTGATCAGGATAACCGCCGGCAAAGGGTTCTCATCCAAATGATTCGCTAACTCACCTAACCCCGAACCACGCTTAAACTCATCCAATGCCTGCTCTGGCGAAACATATGTGGCTAGGGCAACATCCGGCCGCTGCGCCCACCGACCGCGCAAATCCTGAGCTTGATTGGAGTTAGTGTCTTTTTTGAGGAACACGGAAATCTGGCTGGAATCCTGCCAGGTCTGACCGATTTGCTGCACATTGCTAAAAACCACAAACAGCGCTGCCGGCAAGGCAACAGCGATAGCTATCACCAGCCAGGTCATCAGGCTTTGCAGCGGCGTTTCGAGCAGGCGCAGCAAACTTTCAATGGCGGAATTACTGTGATGGGCACTCCAGGCATCCAGCTTGTCGCGCCAGGAAGTTTTACTTTGTACAGCGCCTTGCGAGCGTGCGGCCGCGCGCGGTTCTGCGCGCACCGGTTCACGCACAGTGCGCTCGCTGCGATTTGCAGTGGCGCCCATGCGATTCGGGCGACGCTCGGGTTTAGGTCTTTGCGGTTTCACCAGAGCACCCCGTCATGTACCAGCTTGCCTTGCACCAGCCCAAGTACGCGTTTATTCATTCGCTTAAGCAGCTCAACGTCGTGGGTAGCGATCATTACTGTGGTACCCACTTCGTTAAACTGGCGAAATAAGGTCATGATTTCGTTGGATAACTCCGGATCCAGATTACCGGTCGGCTCATCCGCCAATAATAACGTCGGCTTATTTACGACCGCCCGTGCTATGCCTACACGCTGCTGCTCGCCACCGGACAACATAATCGGGTTGCTGCGCTCTTTATCGAGCAGATCTACCTTGTCCAGGGCCGCGCGCACACGTTTGCCAATTTCCTGATGCGGATAGCCAGCCACTTGCAGGGGCAAGGCAACGTTATCGTAAACCGTACGATCAAACAGCAGTTGATGATTCTGGAAAACTACCCCGATATTGCGGCGAAAATAAGGTAGTTGGCTTTTGGACATGCGCGCCAAGTGATGACCATCGACAAATACATTGCCATGGGAGGGCTGCTCCATTAGCAGGATCATCTTCATCAGAGTGCTCTTACCTGCGCCCGAGTGGCCGGTCAGGAACAGCATTTCGCCGGCCTCAACCTCAAAATCCACGCGCGCCAAGGCTTCGTAGCCAGTATCGTAGCGCTTGCTTACCGTTTCGAATCGAATCACAACCAATCCTGTGTATTAATTTGCGTCGGCCTGATTAAACAGGGCTTTGATAAAGGGCTCAGCGGCAAAGGGTTGCAGGTCTTCGATAGACTCGCCTACCCCGATAAAGCGCACTGGCAGGCTAAATTTTTTGCTCAGCGCGAAAATCACGCCGCCTTTGGCGGTCCCATCCAGTTTGGTCAGCACCAAACCGGTGACGCCTGCCGCGTCGCGGAATTGTTCAGCCTGATTAACCGCGTTTTGACCGGTGCCCGCATCCAGTACCAACAGTACTTCGTGTGGAGCAGACGCGTCCAATTTGGCCATCACTCGCTTAACCTTGGCCAACTCCTCCATCAAGTGGTTCTTGTTGTGCAGACGACCAGCTGTATCGGCAATCACCACATCAATACCGCGCGCCTTGGCTGCATTAAGCGCGTCATAAATTACCGAGGCGGAATCGGCGCCGGTGTGCTGGGCGATTACCGGTACATTGTTGCGCTCACCCCAGACTTGTAGTTGTTCGACCGCCGCCGCGCGGAATGTATCCCCCGCCGCCAACATGACTTTTTTACCTTCATTTTGCAGACGTTTGGCCAACTTGCCGATGGTGGTGGTTTTGCCTACGCCGTTGACACCCACCACCAGAATTACAAAGGGCGCTTTGGCGGAATCAACTACCAGTGGTTGCTCGACGGGCTTTAAAAGGTCAGCCAGTTGGTCACGTAACGCCTTGTAGAGTGCATCGGCGTCATTCAACTGTTTGCGCGCCACCCGCGCGGTGAGGTTATCGATAATTTCGCTGGTAGCTTCCATACCCACGTCAGCCAGCAACAACTGGGTTTCCAGTTCTTCGAATAGATCCTCATCAATGGACTTGCGACCAAGAAACAGATTGCCCAAGCCTTCGGCAAAATGACTGGAAGTGCGACTCAAACCCTGCTTGATACGGGCAAAGAAGCCCAGTTTAGTTGGCGCAGGTTCAGCGGGCACTGGCGCCTCAGCAACCACTTCAGCACTGGCCTCAAAAGGCTCTTTCTTGTTTTCGACAAGAGTTTCATCGAGGATTTCAGAAACATCCGGCTGGACTTCAACCGCTGTTTCAGGGCTGGCTTCGTTAACCTTATCGGCTTCTGACTTATCAGATTTTTTAAACAGATTGAAAAACATAATCGTGATCTGGGGAGTGTCGAGGGAGAAATCCGGTTGGCCGAATCATTCCAGCCAGGGCAGTAAAGGCGCTATCCTACCACTTATGTTTACTTGTGCGAGAGAAGACCTTGTCCAGACCCGGCAACAAAGCTGCAAACTCCACCGCAAACTCCACCAGAGGCAACAATCAGTTGCGCATTATTGGCGGCAGCTGGCGCGGGCGAAAATTAAGTTTTCCTGATGTGGATGGCTTGCGCCCCACCGGCGATCGTATCCGCGAAACCCTGTTTAACTGGCTGGCACCGGATATTCAGGGTGCGCACTGTCTGGATCTATTTGCCGGTTCTGGCGCATTGGGGTTGGAAGCTTTGTCGCGCGGGGCAGGTGAAAGCGTGCTCATCGAGAAACACCCCGCGGCAGCGCAGGCGCTGGTAAAAAACCTGACATTGTTGAATGCAACCGGCGCCAAGGTAGTTAATACTGATGCGGTCACCTATTTAGCAAACACCGACAACCCAAAAGCCTTCGATGTTGTATTTATTGATCCGCCGTTTCAGTTAAAGCTTTGGCAAAAAAGCATCGACCTACTGGAACAAGGTAATTGGCTGGCGGGGGGATGTGCGATCTATGTAGAATCCGGGCTAACGGACTCCTACTGCCCCCCGGAAAGTTGGATTCTGCATCGCGATAAAACAACCAGCACCTTGCGTTACTGCTTGTTTTATCGTGAATAAGCTAAGAATTACAACGCCTGAATATTTACAAACTTGCTGTAAAACCCGTTTTTATCAAACGCAGCTATTTCAAACACGTAACTTCCATTTGCCAAGCCGTTCAACGTAAAGCTGTTGTCCCAAGGGCCAATGCCAGTTGAAACATAGGTGTATTTGGTGTCGCCTGCGAGTTTATAGCGAATCTCATACCCGCCCAAATCTTCCGCATTCAATACTTCACCATTGGCCCGAGCGGTAGGTGGCGTCCATTTGAAATATGCCTCTCCTGTCGTAACATCACTGGTCGTGGTTGTAGAGGTGGAAGCTGCACTGGAAGAACTCACAGCAGCTGCAGAAGAACTAGAAGAACTGGAACTGGTTGTTACTACACTGGGTGCAGAACTGGTTGAGCTGGTCACCGCCCCGGCTGAGCTTGATTGTGCAGACGAGGAGGTTGCGGTCGTTGATTCGATTTTAAACCAGTTGATATTAAAGCCGTAACTGCCACGCGCCAAAGCGGTAATTCCAAACCTGTGTGAGCCAGCAGTTAAGGTCACGGTTTTCTCCACATCTACCCACTTTTGGGAGTCTCCGGTTTTAGGTACAGACACAGTTGCATATTGCGCACTACCATCCGCCTCATGAAACGCAAAACTACCCCCCCCTGCCAAACTGGCAACCCGGTAGGTAACTTTGTAGGTTCCTGTAGTGGGAATATCTATGACTTTGTCGCTGTAGGATAGCCAATCATTTTCATGGAAATAACCCACATTCAACCCGCCCCCTATATCCGTTGTAGGCTGGGTTTGTATTCCACTCATCTCTGTATAGTCTTCAGCCTGGATAGTGGCTGGCAAAGGCAGGCCACGCAGTTCCACTTTAAACCAGTTGATATTGTAACCCGAACCACGAGTTAACGTGGTAATCCCCAAACTATGCACGCCCGCTTTCAAGCTAACAGTCCGCTCAACATCAATCCATTTTTGGGTACCACCTGTGTTGGGGACGTTTACGACATCGTACTGGGCACTTTTATCAGCTTCATGAAGCGCAAAACTACCACCGCCACCGTTACTGGCAACACGATAAGTGACTTTATAATTCCCCGTTAACGGCGCGACAAATTGAGTATCCGAATAGGACATCCAATCGCCTTCATGGAAATACCCAACGTTCAAACCTCCGCCAACATCCTTGGTTGCTTCAGTTTGCACGCCAAACATACTGGTGTAACTTTCAGCCTGGATAGTAAGCGGTAGACTGGTAGTTGTACTGCTTTTACTGCTGCTGGACGAACTTGTCACCTGAGCTGCGGCCCCGGTTCCCAAACTCATCAGCGGCGCAAACAAAGCCATCGCAAATGTCATGCGGCGCAAAGACATTTGCCACCCAAGGCCGCGTTTCAATTGTTGATGATTGATGTAACCTAACCTGATTAAAATCTCGCCAATGGAAGTGACTTCCATGGCGGCCTTGTCATTCTGGTCTATATCTGCCCGCAAACGTTTTTGTTCGGCAATCGCAACTTTCAATTGACTAGTACTGATCAAGCCTTTTTCGACCAGAATGTCCCCTAAACGCGTTGCCTTGATATTCGTGGCCATCTGCTACCTCCAAAATACAATTACCGACCCTGAACCATACTCAAGCGAAAATGAAAATGACGCCTCAATTGAGTCTAGTTCAGGGGTTTCCAAGTTTGTGATCCAGTAATAGACCAAATTGTGCTTTAGAGTTTGCTGGTCAGCTCATTACGAATTTTGTACCATGCGCGACCCACCGACCGGGACTCAATAACGGAGAACAACCATGCGTACAGTGGTCTACCCAGGCACTTTTGACCCGATTACCAATGGCCATATAGATTTGGTAGAGCGCGCCTGTCGGCTGTTCGACAAGGTGATAGTGGCAGTTGCGGCCAGCAACCGCAAAAATCCACTGTTTACCTTGGAAGAGCGCGTGGCACTGGCGGAGGAAACACTGGCACACCTGCCTAATGTGACCGTATGCGGCTTTGATATTTTACTGGTGGAGTTTGTACGTCAGCAGAACGCGCAGGCCGTACTGCGCGGCCTGCGCGCCGTTTCAGACTTTGAGTATGAATTCCAATTGGCGAATATGAACCGGGCTCTGGCCCCCAATATGGAAAGTATCTTCCTGACTCCGGCGGAGCACCTTTCCTACATTTCTTCGTCGATTGTGCGCGAAATTGCGTTTTTGGGCGGCGATGTCAACAAATTCGTTGCGGGTCCGGTCGAAGCAGCACTGCAGCGTAAATTTGGCAAATAGCTCCTTAAATGGTGCATCTTATTTCTGGCAATCCACACAGTAAACTGTGGTGCGATCATTCATGCGCACCTCTTTAAGCAGCTTTTTGCACCGCGTACAGGGCTCGCCGCCGCGACCATAAACCAGTAACTGCTGTTTGAAATAGCCTGGTTTGCCATCTCCACCCACAAAGTCGCGCAGGGTTGTTCCGCCCTGATCAATCGAACGCCGCAAGACAAATTGGATATCGCGCACCAGGTCTTCACAGTTTTTCCGTGTCAGTGAGCCCGCCTTGCGAATCGGCTTGATTGCCGACATAAACAGCGACTCATTAGCGTAGATGTTCCCCACACCCACAACGATCTTACTGTCCATAATGAATTGTTTGATCGCCTGGCTGCGTTTGCGCGTCCGCTCAAACAGATAATCCGCAGTGAAATTATCAGCCAGGGGTTCCGGCCCCAAATCGGCTAATAACTTATGCTTTTCAGGCTCACCTTCAATCCATAACAAACAGCCAAAACGGCGCGGGTCGCAATAACGCAGCGCCTGCTTGCCAAACACTAGATCAAAATGGTCGTGAAACGATGGAGGTTCATCCACGTTGACGATACGCAAGCTACCTGACATCCCCAAGTGAATTAGTGCGTGCCCCACACCAAAATCGAGCAACAGATATTTTCCACGCCGCCGCACACCCAGCAGCTTTTTACCCGGCAATAAGGCAGCAAGCTCGGTTGGAATCGGCCAGCGCAGACGCGGCTGGCGGATGACAATCTCCGTCACTTTGTGACCGAGAATATGGGGGCTAATGCCACGCAGGGTAGTTTCAACTTCAGGTAATTCAGGCATATCTCATCCGTTACAGAATCAAAGCGGGAAAAAACTAATCAATCAAGCACCAATCTGGCGTTGAAAATAGCAAAATGTCACCTACAATAAAAATGTGACTCAAATCACAATCATAATAAGATTTGATTCGCACTTTTAAGCAACTTGGCCTGCAATTTGCGACGGCCATGATGCCAGTTCAGGCGCCATCCCAGCGGTAACGGGTCAACGCCACAGGAATAGATATCCTACTGGTTACCTTATCAACTGTTTGCCTCTGGAGTTTTTAATGAAAAACCTGATGCGGTCGCTGCTTTTACCGTTGCTATTCATAGCTGGCAGCGCCTCGGCGGTACCTATTGTATCTTTGTCTGCAGCCGGTCAAACAACCACCTCCGTTGCCGATACCACAACTATCGACTTCAACAGCGGTTGCGGCTACGTCAGTTGCAGTGGCGATTTTATCCTGGCGACCGGCAGCCAAAGCGGCCTCTATGCCCAACCCTTTGGCACCAACACTCAATACCTGAGCGTACCCCATCCATCTGCCAGCACCCTGAGCGCCGACTTTACTCTGGGCACAGTCGCCAACTATTTTGGGCTTTTTTGGGGATCAATTGACAGCTATAACTTCGTTAGCTTTTACCTGAACAACACCTTGGTTGCCAGTTTTTCCGGTAGTGCGATCGTGGGTCAATTCGCTGATGGTAATCAATTGAGTTACAGCTCTAACCGCTATATCAATTTTGATTTCGGTAGCGAGAGTTTTGATCGCGTGCAATTAACCAGCCACGGCTTTGCGTTTGAGAGCGATAACCACGCCTTTAGAAAACTGGTCGCAGTCACTGAACCTAGCGCAGCGCTGTTGCTGTTATTGGGCTTGATCAGTTTGACGTTGATGCGTCGCCAACTTAAAACTGTTGAGCTTAAATAGTCTCCGCCAGGCAAAAAAATCCCGGGTTCTTTGCCCGGTATTTTTTTGCGCCTCATTTAATCGTATAGATTTAAATATTCTGCACGCTACTAATGTGCGGCACTAAGACGCATCATCAAATTTAGTTGGTTGGCAATTAACTGAAACTCTTCAAACTGACGCGCCGACAACTTTCCACTTTCATTATCCGCATAGGCAATTGCCATCAAGCGTTTATTCAACTGCAAGGGCGCAATAAAAATATCGCCTTTGGCAGCCATGGCTTGCAATGCGCCCACGTCAGCCTGACCGGCTTCGACACTATAGTGAAACGGCTGCTGGGTGCGCAGCAATTCATGTAACAACTCCCCCTTGTGAAGTCTTTCCAAACTGATTTTTATTTGCTGCCGCCACAAGTGTGTCCCCTTACCCGCGACATAACGGACATCCAACACTTTGTTTTTATGGTCGACAATCAAAATAGCAAGACGCGCAATATCTGCACCCTCATGCAGCGCCGCAAGCGATAGCTGGGTTACTTTAGGCAGGTCACTACCTTCCAGCATGGCTTTGTGAATCTGGTTGAGTTGCTGCTGAAATAAATAATCGGTTTTAACTGCAGGTGTGTCTTTTTCCTCAAGGAGGTGGGGGTCTGGTAATGCGCTAATTAATACATCCACACCGTAAATTTTGGCGATCACTGAGGCCTCATCAGCCATACGCAACACTTGTTTTTTGGCGTCTTCAAATGGAATTTTGCACAAGCTTGCGGTTTGTTGACACAACTTTTGCATTTCAGCGCTTTTCATTCCGCGCTGAATATAAGTGCTGATTTGATTGCCCAAATTAACCGCGCGTGCTGCCGGGCTGGAGTGCACGTGGTTTTCACACGACTCGCTGAGTAAATCACCCAGCGCCCAATCCTTGATTAAGTGACGCGAGAGCAAACTGGTATCAACCCCCAGATAGTCTAATGCAAGGCTATGCTCTGCTTGTGGAGCCTGGTCACGCGCCACAATGAAATCTTCCACTACCTTTCGCCCGGTAGAAATTAATGCGAGCTCGCTGATATTACGCAGCAACGCTGCAATAAATACTTGTTCTTTTTTATCACCATCAAGAAACGGCACCATCGCTTTGGCTTGTACTGCTGCATGAAACGACCGCGCCAGACTTTGGATTAATAAAGTTTTGGGCTTACCCTTGAGGAAGTTATCAATCAACGTAGTAGCCAGTGTGATGTTACGCAAATTATCAAAGCCCAAATGCACAATCGCGCGCGAAACCGTTTTTATGGGAGCAAACGATGGGTTGTAGTGCACAGAATTGGCAATGCGCAAAACCTTGGAGGTGAGATCCGCATCGCGCAGGATAATTTTGGTCAGATCTTCCGCGCGGCATTTTTCATTTTCACTCAGCTCGCAAATTTCCCGCACTACCGCATCGAGCGTAGGCAGTTCCTGTTCAGCGAGCGCATCCATCCATGCCTCAAGCCCACGAATTTCTGTCATAGGGGAAACCTGTAGTAGCCGATTTTGAACATGCGCGTCGCTCGGTACCGCCGACGACGATATTTTTTTATTATGTCGCTTGAGTGTAGTTCAGGTCGCTGAATTCTGCTTTTTGGCGCAAGCTTCGCCGCAATTATTTTTTATGGAACCGATTTAGCTAATTTCAGGCAATAAAAAACCCGGTGCTAAGACCGGGCGTTTCAAAAGCAATATTCAAATAAAGCTATTCAGCGAATTACTTGATTTTGCCTTCTTTGTAGACCACGTGCTTGCGCACAACTGGATCGTACTTTTTGATTTCCATCTTTTCTGGCATGGTGCGCTTGTTCTTGTCAGTGGTGTAGAAGTGACCAGTACCAGCAGAAGAGTTCAGACGAATTTTTTCGCGCATGACAATAGCTCCTAATTACACTTTGTGGCCGTTGGCACGAACATCAGCCAACACAGCTTCGATGCCGCGCTTGTCGATGATACGCATACCTTTTGGAGTCAGACGCAGAGTTACGAAACGCTTCTCAGCTTCTACCCAAAAACGGTGAGATTGCAGGTTTGGCAAAAAACGACGCTTGGTGTGGTTTTTTGCGTGGGATACATTGTGACCGGTAACAGGGCGTTTGCCGGTAACTTGACATACTCTGGACATTTTATTGCCTCATTCAAAAATCAGTGCGCTCTGCTGGAGGCGCGGTGCTAGAACCGTTAGTGATTAAACCGTTAAACAGACTAACAACCAGCAAATGCGCCTTGTAATCAGCCTATTCTTTCCTAAACGCGGCGGGATAATTCGACACTGCCGCAAAGAGCCGCGCTTTATACCAAAAGCCGGCCCCAATAGCAACGAAAAGGTTATTTTTTGAGCCTCGATTCGTTTAAATCAGGCCGCGCTCGGCAAAGGACACCACTTCCAGGTCTCCTACCACCATGTGATCCAGTATCCGCACGTCAATCAGCTCCAACGCCGCTTGCAGCCTTTGCGTAATCCGTTGATCCGCCTGACTCGGTTCCGCAATACCACTTGGATGATTGTGAGCGAGAATCAAGGCAGCGGCGTTGTGAGTCATAGCCCGCCGTACCACCTCGCGCGGATAGACAGCTGCACCATCGATAGTGCCGAAAAATAACTCTTCGTAAGTAATCAGTCGATTCTGATTGTCGAGGAACAAGACCGCAAAGACTTCTCTCGGTTGATGGCGCAACTGGGCGCTCAGGTATTGTCGCACCAGCTCTGGGCTGGAGAGCAAATCACCCGCTTTCATTGTTGCCGACAGATGACGGCGAGCCATCTCCAACACCGCCTGCAGCTGAGCATATTTTGCATTGCCCAACCCCAGTCCTTTGCAAAAATCGACCTGGGTTGCCTCGAGTAGAGGGCGCAACCCCCCATAGTGTTGCAAGAGATCGCGCGCCAGATCTACCGCCGATTTGCCGGCGACACCGATTCGCAAGAAGATCGCCAGTAATTCAGCGTCGGATAGCGCGCGCGGGCCAAGTGCCAGTAATTTTTCACGCGGACGTTCGGCCTCAGGCCAATCAGCAATAGACATCACGAAAACTCCTTTTTGAATAAAAGAACACATTAATCAATCCCTGTTCGCCTGTTATACCGGGTTGGGGCAGCAGATGCGAAAATGCCGCCAAGAATGGTATCTTAGCGGCCGTTCGTCAAGCATCGCGCTGCTTGGGCTCCAAGCCCGGCAAGGCCGTGGCCGTTAGTGGCCAATTACGTACTTTCAGCTAAGGTTGTTCTCTAGCTGTCCACTTTTTCCCCGGGGCTGCCTTATCCATGAGTTCATTGGCCAATAAACAGATTCTGCTCGGCGTCACCGGTGGCATCGCCGCCTATAAAAGTGCCGACCTGGTGCGCCGCCTGCAAGACGCCGGTGCCAGCGTGCAGGTGGTGATGACCCCTGCCGCGCAGGAATTTATTACTCCGCTAACTATGCAGGCACTATCAGGCCATCCAGTACACACTCAACTATTAGATCCGGAAGCAGAAGCGGGCATGGGTCATATCCAATTGGCGCGTTGGGCCGACCTGCTACTGATCGCCCCCGCAACGGCTGATTTTATGGCGCGCTTGAGCCAGGGGCTGGGTAATGATTTGCTAACCAGCATCTGTCTGGCCACCGCCGCCCCTATCGCCTTGGCACCCGCGATGAACCAGGGCATGTGGCGCAATGCGGCAACGCAAGCCAATCTCGATATCCTTATCGATCGCAAAATCCATATTTTCGGCCCCGCTGATGGAGGCCAGGCCTGCGGTGATATTGGCCCGGGGCGTATGCTGGAACCCTTACAAATTGTTGATATGGCTGCACGTCTATTCGCCACTGGCAGTCTTGCCGGCAAAAAAGTCGTCATTACCGCCGGCCCTACCCGCGAAGCCATAGACCCGGTTCGCTACATCAGCAACCACAGCTCAGGCAAGATGGGTTATGCGTTAGTCCAGGCAGCAATTGAAGCAGGCGCACAAACCGTATTAATCAGCGGCCCGACGCAATTGGCAAAGCCCGCGCGCGCGCGCTGTATTGATGTGATCACGGCTGAAGAGATGTACAACGCCAGCATGGCCGAGGCACTGGATTGCGATCTGTTTATCGCCGCCGCCGCGGTAGCTGATTACCGTCCGATAGAAGTGGCCACCCAAAAAATGAAAAAGGGTGATGACGATGACATCACCCTACACTTGATAAAAAATCCCGACATAGTTGCGAGTGTCGCTGCGCTCACACCGAAACCCTTAACCGTGGGTTTCGCGGCCGAGTCTGAAAAACTGATCGACTATGCCCGGACTAAACTGGAACGCAAAAATCTTGATTTGGTAGTCGCCAATAATATTGCCGCAAGCAACATAGGTTTTAACAGCGACGATAACGCCGTCACACTTATCGATAAGCATTCCAGCACCGACATTAGCCAGCGCAGCAAACAACAACTTGCGCGCGAACTCATTGCCTGTTTTGCACAAAAACTGGCACCACAACGATAAGCACGCAACAGAGAACAATGGGAAGGTAGACGAGTGAACCCCAAAGATCCGCTCCTTGCAAAACCTGAAGCAGGCACACACCTTTCACGCACAGCACAGCGCGCGCTGGAAGCAGCCAAACGCAAAGCAGCTATGCAACAAAAAATCTTGTTGATCTTGCTGGGCATAGGCCTGCTTATCAATGGGGTAATTGCCTATGTGCTCTATCAGAATTTGGTAATTAAACAGGCGGAAGAGAATCTTGCCGGATTAACGCAAGAGAAAGTTAATGAACGCAGACTCGCCTTGGAAAAATATTTTTCTGCGCAAGATAAATTCATTAATCAACTAGCAAGTGATGCCGCATTTGTCAATGCACTCGACCCAGCCGCCGAACCGGAATTGCGCCAACAAACTGAGCAGGCTTGGCAAGCAAAAATCCTCCTTGCCTTACACCTACGCCTGACGCCGATTGGCACCGCCGCTTTGGAGCGTGAAAGCGAATTTCCCTTGCGCTTTGCCGAGCTTGATTTAATTCAGCGCGCCGAACAGCGAAAGACCATATTACCCGAGCTTGCCACTATAGGTGATCGTCAATTTTTATACTGGATTCGCCCCATACCGACCGACCCGCAAAGTGACCCACTAGGTACACTTATGATTACACTCAATCCGGAGGAGGTATTCAAAATATTTTCTACCGCAGATGCAACTCTGGGTGAGTACGTGTTACTGCAACAATTTAACGGAAGCCAACCACAAGTATTAAAAAAGCTTGGCGCCGGTGCTGCGGGAACCAACATGCAAGCCAGTGTTGCAGGCAGCCATCTGCAAATAAAATTTACTCCGTCTGAAGCACTGGTCGACGCCGCACAAGAATCGCCAACACTCTGGATACTTATTGTTAGTCTAATAGCCGCCGCAAGCCTTGCAATAATATGGTTATTGAGCAAAGTGCTTGTTCGCAGAGAAATAGGCGAGCTTGAAACATCCCCACTACTTCCCGAACTTGCCAAGGCAAATAAGCAAGCCGTTGCAGACGAAAATACCCCCGCAGATCCACTCTTCCAGAAACAGGATATTCTCGATATAGCGATGATTGGCGAAGATGAAAACATTCTTGGTTTAGATCAAGCCTCGGGTAAAAAGTCAGCGGCCAATCCACGCAATAAGATCAACGAAACCAATATCCCCGCAGAGATTTTTCGCTCCTACGATATTCGCGGCTTAGTTGGCAGTCAAATTACACCCGAGCTGGCGCAATTAATTGGTCAGGCGGTCGGCAGCGAAGCAATCGATCAGGGCGAACGCAACATTGTGGTCGCCCGCGATGGACGCACTCACAGTGAATCACTTACCGATGCGTTAATCAAAGGTGTCCTACGCACTGGTTGTAACGTTATTAATATCGGCGTAGTACCTACTCCGCTTATGTATTTTTCTACTTTTCATTTTGAAGATACTAATAGCGGCATCATGGTAACGGCCAGCCACAACCCCAAGGAATACAATGGTTTTAAAGTCGTCATCAACAATCGCGCGCTCGCCGATGATGCTGTTACTGAATTACGTGCTCGCATTATTGGTCAGCGCTTTCACCAGGGGCTGGGTGAAGAAATTCCGCGCGCCATTATTCCCGACTATATCGACCGTATATTTTCCGATGTTGCGTTGGCCAGCAATGTGACTCTGGTGGTAGATGCAGGGAACGCGGTTCCCGGTGTGGTTGCACCGCAATTATTTGAAGAATTGGGTTGCGATGTAATTCCGTTGTTTTGTGATCTGGACGGGGAATTTCCCAATCATGAACCAGACCCAACCCATGAAAAAAATCTCACTGCACTCATTGAAAAAGTACGGGAAACCAACGCCGATATAGGTGTTGCGTTCGACGGTGACGGTGATCGACTGGTGGTGGTAACACCCAAAGGCGATATTATCTGGCCTGATCGATTGTTGATGTTATTTGCCAAGGACGTACTCGCCCGCCACCCGGGTGCTGATGTGTTATTCGATGTAAAATGCTCGCGCCAGTTAAATCAAGTAATCAGTAGTTACGGCGGTCGACCAATTATGTGGAAAACGGGACACTCGCCCATGAAAGCCAAAATGGAGGAAACCCAGGCATTGATTGGTGGCGAATATTCAGGTCATATTTTTATCAAAGACCGTTGGTACGGCTTTGATGACGGCATTTATGCCATGGCGCGTTTGCTGGAAATTATCACGTTGCGCGACCAAAATATTGACGATATTTTTGCCGCCTTCCCGCAACTTTATTCAACACCAGAATTGAAAGTTGCTGTATCCGAGCAGGAGAAGTTTGAGCTCATTAGCAAAATTACCGAGTCAGGTGATTTTGCCAATGGCACAATCACCGCTATTGATGGCTTGCGCGTAGATTACACCAAGGGCTGGGGACTGGTGCGCGCCTCTAACACATCGCCCGCACTGACTCTGCGTTTTGAAGCTGAATCGCCCGAAGCATTGGAAAAGATCCAGCAAATCTTTAAACGCGAATTACTAAAAGTGGATAAAGCCCTCGCAATTCCGTTTTAGTTTCGCTTTGATTATTAATTATTTTTTATTGTTCACAGGACTAATTAGTTATGTCACTTAATCGCGAATCGGCAATGAATATTGCCAATGTACTCACTGAAGCATTGCCTTACATCCAACGTTTCACCGGAAAAACCGTCGTGGTTAAATTTGGTGGCAATGCGATGGAAGGGGAAGAACTGCAAAATAGTTTTGCACGCGACATCGTACTCATGAAACTGGTTGGTATGAACCCCGTAGTGGTACATGGCGGCGGCCCGCAAATTGGCAGTCTGCTGGAAAAGCTCAATATTAAATCCGAATTCATCAATGGTATGCGCGTAACCGATAGTGCAACTATGGATGTGGTAGAAATGGTATTGGGCGGCACCGTCAATAAACAAATCGTCAGCCTGATTAACCGTAACGGCGGTCAGGCAATTGGTTTAACCGGTAAAGATGGACAATTGATTCGCGCGAAAAAATTAACTGTCACCCACAAAACACCAGAGATGCTCGCACCAGAAATTCTCGATATAGGTCATGTCGGTGAAGTAGAAAATGTAAATACCTCCGTTATCGACATGTTGATCAATAGTGATTTTATCCCGGTTATTGCGCCGATTGGCGTGGGTGAAGATGGCGCATCCTACAATATCAATGCTGATTTGGTTGCCGGAAAAATTGCTGAATTCCTGCGTGCAGAAAAATTAATGTTACTGACCAATGTTTCCGGCTTGCAAGACAAGCAAGGTAATGTACTGACCGGTTTGAGCACCGAGCAAGTGGATGGTTTGATTGCAGACGGCACCATCTATGGCGGCATGTTGCCCAAAATTGCCTGCGCGTTGGACGCAGTTAAAGGTGGTGTGACCAGCGCTCACATTATTGATGGTCGCGTAGATCACGCAGTACTGTTGGAAATTTTTACCGATGCTGGTGTGGGCACATTAATTACCAATAAGCCACGCAATAACTAATTAAGTTGCCGCAGCAACTCTATGTTGCTGCGGCGCGAATGGAGGCGGCATGAAAACCCAAAAAACATCGCGCAAGCAGCAAATTCTGGAGTGTCTGGCGCGCATGCTTGAGGCAAGCCCCGGCGAACGAATTACAACGTCTGCCTTGGCTAAAGAAGTCGGAGTGTCAGAAGCAGCACTCTATCGCCACTTCCCCAGCAAGTCCAAAATGTTCGAGGGTTTGATTGAGTTCATTGAAGAAACTATTTTTTCGCGCATTACACTAATCCTGGCGGAAGAAAAGTCTGCGCTCAAACGCTGTGAAAAGATCCTTGCACTGCTGCTTGGTTTTGCCGAGCGCAATCCAGGTCTTACGCGCTTACTGACCGGTGATGCCTTAACGGGGGAGACCGAGAGACTACGCTTGCGTATCGGGCAATTATTTGATCGCATCGAAACCCAGTTAAAACAAATTTTGCGCGAAGCTGAATTACGCGAAGGACTTCACCCTCAGTTACCTGTCGCCGCCGCCGCCAACTTGTTAATTGCATTGGTTGATGGACGAATCGCAGAATTTGTCCGCTCGGAATTTCGCCGCCTACCGACCACTCATTGGCAAGAACAGTGGCAATTACTGGCTCAAAGTTTTCTTGTTCCCAATACCTTGCCGGTATTCGAATAAAAACAACAAACCGGTATCGGTTTTTCTATTTGAATCACCTTCAACTAGGGTGATTTTTTACTAATTTCTATAAAGCGGTTTTTATCGCGATCGAATTTTTCCGCGACATCCTTGTGTTCCTGTTCGCGCTGTTTGATTTGCGCCTGGATATCTTTTTCTTCCTGCACCAAATTATTAATATTTTTCAGTAGCTCATCAGATAGTTGACGACCACCGCGCTCTACTGCTGCTGCCTGAGCTTGATACTCTTGCAAGCGTTTGCGCGCCGACACCAAATTAGCCTGCAAAATACTGATGTTGCCACGTAAACTCTCCAGATTACGAGACTTGGCCGCATCTATGTCTGCCACATTGCTGTAGGCGCGACGCAATTGCAAATCCTCTCGGGCTTGCTCTTCGCGCTTTAATTTTTCCTTGCGCAGCCGCTCTGCCTCCGGCCCTTTAGGGGCAGGAGGAATAACTTTCAATACTTTCCCGGAACGCGAGACTATCTCATAGCCATCACTGACATATTCCGGGGGAATTTTACTATCCAGAACAGTCACTCCATCCTTGTTTTTATAGCGATAAATAACCTTGCTGTTAGCCTCTGTAGCAGCCATTGAAATGCTGCCCAGTAACAGCGAGCAGCAAGTAATTACAATACCCAACAGGTTACGCATTGGATTTAGGTGCCTCATCTAAAGTTACAACTCTACCCCGTAGGTCGTACGGTATTGTTTGATTTTTTCTACCATCGCCTCTTGGCCTGCCTGACCCTCCAGATACGCAACAATGTGATTCAAATTGATAATGCTGATTACAGGAATGCCAAATGTCTGCTCGACCTCCTGAATCGCGGATACCTGCCCCTGGCCTTTTTCCATTCGATTCAGACCAATTAACACCGCCGCTGGCTTGGCGCCCGCCTGGTCGATAATAGCCATAACTTCACGTACTGCCGTACCGGCGGTAATCACATCGTCTACGATCAGAACTTTCCCCTGTAACGGCGCTCCTACCAGGGTACCGCCTTCGCCGTGATCTTTAGCCTCCTTGCGGTTGTAGCAATAGGGCAAGTCGCGCTGGTAATGATCTGCCAACGCCACCGCAGTCGTCGCCGCCAACGGAATTCCTTTGTAGGCTGGGCCGAACACTATATCGAAGTCTACGCCGGATGCAGTGATTGCGGCCGCATAAAAACGACCCAGATCCGCCAGAGCGCTGCCGGTCTGAAAGCGACCCGCGTTGAAGAAATATGGACTGGTACGCCCGGATTTGAGAACGAATTCACCAAAGCATAACGCCTGATGTTTAAGCGCCAGCTGAATGAAGTCAAATTGGTATTTTTCCATGCAAAGTATCCGACTATGAACTAAGTTTTAGGTGACAGAATAACTACAACGAGGTTTGGCCTATGAGCCGGACCCGCATTTGGGCCACAGCAGCCATCCAAATGTTAAGGATGTGAAAAAAAGTAACGCCTACCACAAAAAACCCAGCGGTGACGGTAACACAATCACACAAAGCTCGGGTATGATACACAGTCCGTAATCAAGGGGCTAACATGAGAGTTATCAGTCTTAGCGTCGATGGTATTTTTCAGGCGGCGCAGCGCGGCCTATTCACCTGGCTCGCGAATCAGGATGCAGATTTTATCTGTTTACAGGATCTTCGCGCACTAGAGCGTGAGCTTGAAAAACCCGAGTTTGAACTCAAGGGCTACAACGCCTATTTTTTCGACTCAGGCACCAAGCACTATAATGGTGTCGCCATCTATACCCGTTTACAACCTAAAGCCTTGATTTATGGGCTCGGCTTTGCTTCCGGCGTCGATATGGAAGGCCGCTACCTTCAGGTAGATTTCGAGCAATTGAGCGTAGGCTCATTACTGGCTCCCAGTGCTAGCTCCGAATTGGAATCCCAGGAAGTCAAAATAAAATTCTTTGACGATTTCCAGGCCCATCTGGATAAGATCACCCGCAAGCGTCGCGAATACATTTTCTGTGGCAACTGGCAGATGGCTCATACCCCCAAAGATGTCAGCAATAGTGCTACAAACCAACACAACTCGGGCTTTTTGCCGCACGAGCGCCAGTGGCTCAGCCAACTATTTAACCAGATCGGTTATGTAGATGCATTCCGCAAAGTGAACAAAGATGGCGATGAATACAGCTGGTGGCCCAACGGCCTGAAAGGAGATGGCGACGGCTGGCGCACCGATTTCCAGGTAGTGTCCAATAGTCTGGGACCTAAAGTAGAATACGCCACTATCTATAAAACCCAGCAGTTCTCCAGCCATATGCCGGTCATTATCGATTACGACATTGAGCTGTAATAGATCCCAATAAAAAACCCGCTCGTGCAGCGGGTTTTTTATTGGCCATTAACAGCAAGTCACTTCACTTCCAGCGCGTCGTAAACCACGACCTTGCTCCACAGATGCTGATGCTCTTCCACAAATTTTTTATGCAGTGGATGCACCTGGTAGGCATCCTGCCCGGCAACATCATCAAATCCCAGGAGTTCAGAGACGTGATAGGAATTATCGATTACCTCACGTTTCTCCGTCGATGCTGGTACCCCCACATGAATACTGCGTACTGTTTCAATGGCAGCCAGGGATTTAACTCCCGCTATTAATTTCTCGCGATCAGCCGCTGAATCCGGATTCTTCAGCCAGAAAAAAACGTGATGTAACAATGTTGGCATTGCTGTGGTTCCTGTTGCAGGTTTGGCAAGCGCGTCTCCCGCTACCAACGCAGCGCCGGCAATGGCAGTGGTGGTGAGAAAGTCGCGACGACTAGTATCGGACATTGATCAGCTCCTGAAATAAAAATCAGATAAAACACCGTAAGCAGATCAACTGGCAAACGGCTTTACCTAAGATTACCCAGACAGATTTAACTCTGTTACTCTCGCACCGCTGAATAAAAATATAACCCTGTGAGAGAAACTCCATGAAATCAACCATCATCATCGCCAGTCTCGGCCTGGCAATAGGCACCAGTGCTCTCGCGCACGAAGGTCATGACCATGCCTTGAGCAAAGAAGAAATTGCCCAGCAGGTGAAAGAGGGCAAACTCTGCATACTGAACAATGAAGCCAGCCCCTTGGGAGCTGTTATCGAACAAGAAGGAAGATATTACCGCTGTGTAAAAGCCTATGGAAAAGATCTCTCCGCCCACACTGAATTGGTCTGGGTTGAATTACATATCAAGGACAATGCGCTCGTCACTGTTCCCTGAGTTTTTATTTGGTGTGCGTTAAACAAACCTGCGATAACTTCTTCGCAGGTTTGTCATAAATCACTAACCAATCACCACGGCAGTACCACTTGCCGACACCATCAACATACTGCCATTCTGACCTATTACTTCGTAATCCAAATCTATGCCCACCACCGCATTGGCACCCAGCTCACGCGCGCGATCTTGCAATTCCTGCAGCGCAATCTCACGCGCTCTTTGCAATTCGCGCTCATAGGTTCCGGAACGCCCACCTACCAGATCGCGAATACCGGCGAATAAATCCTTGAATAGGTTTGCACCCAAAATTGCTTCACCTGCTACCACACCGCAGTACATGGTGATGTGTTTTCCTTCTACACTCGGGGTAGTCGTCAGTAACATAACAGTCTCCTTTGATTAACCAGCTTCGTGAATAAAGGCTTGCAATACGCGATTTAAAAAGCGACGACCTAATAGCGTTGGTCGTATATTACCATCAACATTTTCGACCAAACCCTGCCCTTCCAACGCCCGCCAACTATCCGCCAGCAGCGACCAATCCTGGCCGGTACGCTGCGCAAAATACTCTTTTGCAACACCATCATTTAAGCGCAGAGCATTCATCATAAACTCCAGCGGCAACGCGTCAGTGGTCAACAAATCGCTGCCTCCGCCAAAAACATTTTGGTGCCCTTGTAAATTGGTGGAAATTTTTTGGCTCTGCGCCGCCTCCAGATAGTGCTTTGGTAACCGGGTTTTCCACAAGCGCATAATTTTATTATCCGCCGGAAATGTAATCTTCCCGTGTGCACCGGCACCGACTCCAAGATAATCGCCAAACTCCCAATAATTTATATTATGGCGCGCGCGCTTTTGCGCACGTGCGTAAGCAGAAATTTCGTATTGTTCGTAACCGGCGTCAGCGAGTAGCTCTATACCGGCATCCTGAATATCGGCCAGAATTTCTTCTTCCGGCAGCACCGGCGGTGCTGAATAAAATGCGGTGTTCTGTTCAATCGTGAGTTGATACCAGGAGAGATGTTCCGGCCCCAGGTCAATTGCCTGTTGTAAATCTGCTTTAGCCGCATCCACCGATTGCTCCGGCAAACCGTGCATCAAATCCAGATTCAGGTTATCGAATCCGGCATTGCGCGCTACACCTACAGCACGCAGGGCTTCGTCGCGACCATGCACACGGCCCAACAACGTTAATTGCTGATCGTTAAAACTTTGAATACCAATAGATAGACGGTTGACACCCGCTGCGCGAAAGCCGGAAAATTTCTCCTGCTCAAAGGTGCCAGGATTCGCTTCCAGTGTTATTTCAATATCTGTTTCAAAACCAATAATTTTTTCCGCGTCGTTAAGTATCTGCCCGATTGCCTGCGCCGATAACATGCTCGGTGTGCCGCCACCAAAAAAAATACTAGTGAGCTTGCGCCCCTGCGCCAGTATTTGATCCTGCTGCAAGTCAAACCGCAGCGCATTTACGTACTCGGCTTCAGGAATATCATTATTGGCCTGATGGGAATTAAAGTCGCAATAGGGGCACTTGCGAATACACCACGGCACATGGATATAGAGCGCAAGCGGTGGTAATTGCAGCGCAAGCGGTGGTAATTGAAGCCCTTGTGGCGGCAATTGCAAAACCATTTTATTTGCTCACCAGAGCCGATAATTTTTGCAGCAACTCCTGCATGGCTTTGCCGCGATGACTGATGCGGTTTTTCTCATCTTTACTTAATTCCGCCGACGCACAATTGTGCGTGGGCACAAAAAATAAAGGATCGTAGCCAAAACCACCTAGGCCGCGTGGCTCGGAAAGAATTACACCTTCCCAGACTCCGTGGCACAAAATCGGGGTTGGATCTTCGGCATGCCGCATAAATGCCAGTACCGAGTGGTAGCGTGCGGTGCGCTGCTTAACGGGAATATCGTTTAATTCCAGCAATAATTTCTGATTATTTTTTTCATCATTTGCACCGTCACCCGCATAGCGCGCGGAATAAATTCCCGGGCGCCCATTAAGCGCATCCACTTCAATACCCGAGTCATCTGCCAGCGCCGGCAAGCCGGTTTTCGCGCAGGCATAGCGTGCTTTAAGGATGGCATTTTCAACAAAGGTCAAACCGGTTTCTTCCGCGTTTTCGCTAAAAAATTCTGATTGCGGTACCACCTCGAAGCCGCAGCCGCCAAGCAAATCCTGAAACTCACGCAGTTTTCCTTTATTGCCGCTAGCCAATACGATTTTTTTCATTAACTCATTACCTGATAGAATTTGGTAATGCGGATACTTTTGCCTTATCGACAAAAAACGCATTGTTTACAGATACAAAAGGCGCCCGCTGGCGCCTTTCTTCAAGCACGTAATCCGGCGGTAATTTACTCGGTATAAAGCGTGCGGTTAAACGTAACACTTAACGGCTTGGTATCACCCTGCGCCACATCGACATTGAAGTGCAACACTTCTTCGTTGTTAAACACAAACGGCGCCAGGTAGTAAGTGGCATCGCCTTCTTTAATTTCAATAAAACTCAGCGATTGTTGCTGTTGCATTAAATTTTTAGTGTTGCCGGTGACGGTAGCAGGCAAACCCAAACTGGTTTGACCATTTTCAGTTTTAGTGAGGCTGACATTCACCAGCGCGCGATCTTTGCCGCGTACCAGCTTGTAAGTTTCAGCAACCTTGGCCGGGATATCGGTACTGTGAAACACATTGTAATGTACGGTGTATTCACCAAATGTTTCGCTGGTTTTGATTTCTTTAGGTTGATCAACTTGCGCCTGGGCCATTACTGCTATAAGGCTTAAAAAAATACTTTGAATTAACCATTTCATAATCATGCTCCGGAAATTAATAACGGCTTGCTGTTATTTACTGAGGTGGTAAATCGCTGTTTCACCAAACAGATTGGGCATTAGGTCTTTTAAGGTCTGGCCGGATTGTTCATTCACTACCTGGCGGTTGATAACTTTGATGTTGCGCTCACGGCAGAGCACTTCAAAATCCTTAAACGTACAGAAGTGAATGTTAGGGGTATTGTACCACTCGTAAGGCAGCAAATCCGACACCGGCATACGCCCGCGCGTTGCGAGATAAAAGCGCGCTTTCCAGTGGCCAAAGTTCGGGAAAGTCACAATACATTCTTTGCCGACCCGCAACATTTCATCCAATACCAGATGAGGAAAGTGCAGGGTTTGCAGCGCTTGGGTCATTATCACTGTATCGAAACTTTTATCGGCAAAATTACCCAAGCCACGATCGAGGTTTTGTTCGATTACGTTCAATCCTTTGTCGATGCACAGATTGATCTGCGCAGCATCGATCTCCAGCCCGTACCCTTGCACTTGTTTGGTGTCGATCAAAAATTTTAGCAATGTGCCATCGCCACACCCCAAATCGAGTATGCGGCTGCTTTGCGTAATCCAATGTTGGATTTCATTTAAATCAATACGCATCAGACTGTCACTCCCGCAAGGTATCGACCGAAGACTTGTTGATAGCGCTCGTCGGGTAGTAAGAAGGCATCGTGACCGTGTTTGGATTCAATTTCTGCATAAGTCACTGCACGGTTAGCACCAACCAATGCATTCACAATTTCGCGCGAACGCTCGGGGGCAAAACGCCAGTCGGTACTAAAAGAAATCACCAGAAATTTTGCCCGTGTTTGTTGGAAGGCAATAACTGGATCGTCATTGAACTCACGTGCGAGATCAAAATAATCCAGCGCTTTGGTGATGCGAATGTAGGAGTTGGCATCGAAGCTGTTGGCAAAGCTGTCGCCCTGGTAGCGCAGGTAGCTTTCAATCTGGAATTCCACCGGCTCATCGGTACCCAATTCAAAACTGCCACTGCGCAAATCGCGCCCAAATTTTTCGCCCATCGCAAAATCCGACAGGTAAGTGATGTGGCCAATCATGCGCGCCACCGCCAAACCATTCTTGGGGATAGCGTTATGCGCCTGATAATCACCATCAAAAAAATTCGGGTCACTGACAATCGCCTTGCGCGCGGCTTCATTAAACGCAATATTTTGTGCAGATAGTTTCATCGCAGAAGCGATGACGACGGCATGGCGCACACGCTGCGGATAATCCAGCGCCCAGCGCATCACCTGCATTCCCCCAAGACTGCCCCCGATAATCGCCGCCCAAACATCAATGCCCAGTACATCCGCCAAGCGCGCCTGGCTTGCCACCCAATCGCGCACGCGCACCATGGGAAAATCGGCGCCCCAGGGTTTGCCGGTCGCCAGATTGATGGAACGAGGCCCCGTAGAGCCATGACAGCCGCCGAGATTATTTAGTGCCACCACAAAAAATTTGTTGGTATCGATGGGTTTGCCCGGGCCGATATAGGCATCCCACCAGCCGGGGCGCTTGTCGTCCATGCTGTGGTAACCCGCCGCATGGTGATGACCTGACAGCGCATGGCAAATTAACACTGCGTTGGACTTGGTTGCGTTGAGCTGGCCGTAGGTTTCGTAGACCAGATCGTATTCATCCAGCGTTTTGCCGCAGGCGAGCAGCAACGGCTGAGTGAAATGATGCGTCTGTGGCGTAACAAGACCCACCGAGTCAGCGGGTAATTGGTTGGGCATGGCAATCTCTTAATACTGGCGTGAAGCCGGTGTGATTCAAAGTGGCGCCAGTCTAAAGAGACCGGCATTAGCCTGCAAGATTAACCCCCGGTTCCCACCGGGTTTATACTGACCGCATCGGTAAATAAAAACGGGCCGCATGGGCCCGTTTTTTAACAGCTGATTAGCCAATTACTTACCGTAGTAGGCCAGATATTTTTTCGCATACTTAGCCAGTTTCTTGTTAGTGGCGCTGCTGGCTACCTTCTCTACCGTAGACTTGTATTCCGGCACTCGGCTACCTGCCAGGGCACGACAAGCCCAGGCAATCGCATCCGACCTGTCGGCATCCAACGGCTGCTCGTAATTACTTTCTATCACTTTGCCAAGTTGAGCCAACAGCTCTGGCTGATAATTGTTCACATAGTGGATGCGCTTGGCTGCAAGGCGAATAAGATCGGTATTGCCACTGTTCAACATGTTCAACAAGCGCTGGTTAAGCGCCGGATGGGTGGCCTCAGGCCAGGCTTTGGGCGCAATCAAAGGATTGATTGTGCTATAGCGCGGCAACTCGGCCAGTGCGCGGGTAGCATGCTTTTTCAGTTTTTTATGCGGCGCCTCTTTGATAACTTTTTCAATCGTTGCGCGGTATTTCTCGTTGCCCGAATAAGCCAGCGCCCAAGTCAGATAGGCCACGTAATTGATGTTCACCTTGTCGGTCGCTTTAGGCAGGTTTTCCAGCACCTTGGCCTCAATCAAATCAAATAACTTGGGTGAACTTAGGCCAGCCCACTCCAACTCTTTTGCTGCTTTTTCCTGTTCCAGCGGGCTGCCCGATTGGAAGGCTTTTACATAGTCCTCCGGGTTTTCCGTTTCAGCCAGCGCCATCCAGCTAAAGCTGATACCAGCAATCAATAACAATGCACGTAATAACATCGGTAGTTCTCCTTGAGTTAGACAAAAATCAGTTGGGCCAGCGCTTGAAAATCAGTGAAGTATTTATACCGCCAAACGCGAAATTGTTGCTCATGACTATGTCCGCATTAAATTCACGACCACGGCCGGTAATGTAATCGAGCGGTGCGCACTCGGCATCCACCTGCTCCAGGTTGGCTGTGCCGTGAAACCAACTGTCATGCATCATCGCAATACTGACCATGGCTTCCAATGCACCGCAAGCGCCCAGGGTATGGCCGGTAAAACTTTTGAAGGCACTGATAGGTGTGTCGCTGCCAAACAGAGCATAG
>JACCEA010272317.1_pt1 | contig 35226 bp, 22 predicted proteins | sample 7449851 | NCBI WGS metagenome assembly JACCEA01 (sample SAMN15323453, study PRJNA562643) | freshwater metagenome | isolation source: river surface water | place: USA:Blue River Watershed | collected 2017-08-18 | reverse complement strand
GCATAAGTTTTTTCAGCAACTGGTGCTGCTTTTACTTCTTCTTTTTTCACTTCTGGTGCTTTTTCAACAGCAGGCGCAGCAGTAGCTCCGTCTGGTTTTGCAGCAGCCGTATCAATATGACAAACTACTTGTCCAACAGCCACAGCGTCACCTTCTTCTGCTTTAAGCGTAATAATTCCGCTTGCTTCTGCTGGTAATTCTAAAGTTGCTTTGTCTGAATCTACTTCAGCAATAGCTTGATCTTTTTCAACGTAATCTCCGTCTTTTACTAACCAAGTTGCAATTTCAACTTCGGTGATAGATTCTCCCGGTGATGGGACTTTCATTTCTAAAATCATATTCTTTCGTTTTTAGTTTTAGGTGAAAAGGCTACCTAAAATATATTAATGTGTTGTGTAACTATTATTGAAATAAATTCTTATCAAAAACCATAGCAATGGCATTCGCTTGACGTTTTTTCGAACGTTCGTAACTTCCTGCTGCTGGTGCACTGTATGCTTTTGGTGAGGCTAAACGTAATTTAACTAAATCGAAATTCATTAACATAAATCCGTAAGCTCCCATGTTTTTAGGTTCTTCTTGCGCCCAAACATAGTCGTCTACATTTGGATACGAATCGATAATCGCTTTGATTTGATCTGTTGCTAATGGGAATAATTGTTCTAAACGAACCACTGCTACATCATTTCTTCCTAATTCTTCACGTTTGGCAATAATATCGTAATAAACTTTTCCTGTACAGAATACTAAAGACTTAATTGTTTTTTTATCTGTAACATTCGGATCATCTAAAATTTCTTGGAATTGCCCGTTTGCTAATTCATCGGCACTAGAAACTGCTAATGGATGACGTAGTAAACTTTTCGGTGAAAACACAATTAACGGTTTACGGAATTTCGTTTTCATTTGTCTTCTCATCAAGTGGAAGAAATTCGCTGGCGTAGTCACATCGGCAACATACATGTTGTGTTTGGCACACATTTGTAAGTAACGTTCCATACGAGCAGAAGAGTGTTCAGCTCCTTGATTTTCATACCCGTGAGGTAATAAGAAAACTAATCCGTTTTGGTTGTTCCACTTGTCTTCACCGGCAGAAATGTATTGGTCAATCATAATTTGCGCTCCGTTAGAGAAATCTCCAAACTGTGCTTCCCAAATGGTTAAAGTGTTTGGTGAAGCTAAAGCGTAACCATATTCAAAACCAACTACACCATATTCTGAAAGGTGTGAATTGTAGATGTAAAAGTTTCCTTTTTTATTGTTGATGTCGTTTAATAAAACCACTTCTTCTTCAGATTCTTCAACTTTAACAACAGCATGACGGTGTGAGAAAGTTCCACGCTCTACGTCTTGTCCAGAAATACGAACATCGTAACCTTCCGTTAATAAAGATCCATAGGCTAATAATTCTCCCATTGCCCAATCTAGTTGGTCTTTTTCGAAGAACATATTTTTTCTATCACCAACTAACTTAGTAATTTTGCTAATGAATTTTTTATCTTTTGGTAATTCTGTAATGGTTGAAGCAATATCTGTTAATTGTTTCTTGTCAAATTTCGTATCAAATTTAGAAAGCATTGTGTCGTTTGAAACTTGCTCAAAACCTGTCCATTCATTTTGCATAAATGGAGAAATAACCGTTAAGCTTTTCTTACGAGATTCTTCTAAATTTTCATCTAGTTTCGTTTTGTATGCCTCTTCTAATGTTTTTACATAATTTCCATCTATTACGCCTTCGTTTTTCAACTTTTCTGCGTAAATATCTCTTGAATTTTTATGTTTTGAAATGGCTTTGTATAATTTTGGCTGTGTGAAACGAGGTTCGTCACCTTCGTTATGTCCATATTTTCTGTATCCTAATAAATCAATAAATATGTCGCTACCAAATTCCATACGATAATCTAAAGCAAATTTCATGGCGTGTACAACTGCTTCTGCATCATCTGCATTTACGTGTAAAACTGGCGATAAAGTTACTTTTGCGATATCCGTACAATACGTTGACGAACGTGCATCTAAATAATTTGTGGTAAATCCAACTTGGTTATTAATTACTAAATGAATTGTTCCACCTGTTTTGTAACCGTCTAATTTTGCCATTTGGATAATTTCATACACAATACCTTGACCTGCAACTGCAGCATCACCGTGAACGGCAATTGGTAAAACTTTTGAAAAATCGTCAGCAAAATATCTGTCTTGTTTAGCTCTTGTAATCCCTTCTATAACCGCACCAACAGTTTCTAAGTGCGATGGATTTGGTGCTAAGTTTAAGTTAATTTTCTTTCCAGAATCGGTTACTCTGTCTGAAGTTAAGCCTAAATGGTATTTTACGTCACCATCAAAATGCATGTCTTCATCGTAATCTTTTCCGTCAAATTCTGAGAAAATGTTTTGTGTGTTTTTACCAAAAATATTGGCTAAAACGTTCAAACGACCACGGTGAGCCATTCCCATTACAAATTGTTCCACGCCTTTATCAGCTGCGGCTTCAATTAAAGCGTCTAAAGCAGGAATTGCGGCTTCACAACCTTCTAATGAGAAACGTTTTTGTCCTACATATTTGGTATGTAAAAATGTTTCAAAAGAAACCGCTTCGTTTAATTTTTTTAAGATATTTTTCTTTTCATCAGCGGAGAAATTCGGCTGATTGTCGTTAATGTCTAATCTGTTTTTAATCCAATCTTGTACTTTAGGTTCTCTGATGTACATGAATTCTACTCCAATTGACGAGCAATACACACTTTCTAGATGTTTGATGATATCCGCCAATGTACTTGGTTTCATATTCACCATTTTAGCTGCATCAAAAACGGTAGTTAAGTCGGCTTGAGTTAATCCAAAATTTTCAATAGCTAAAGTAGGAGAATAAGTTCTTCTTTCTCTAACAGGGTTTGTTTTGGTAAACAAGTGTCCGTTAGTTCTGTAACCATCAATTAGTTTAAGAACGTTAAATTCTTTTTGAAGTTGCTCTGAGTTTCCACCAGAAACGGCGTTGTTAGCAGCATAAGCAATTTGCTCACCTGGGTTAGAAAATTCATTAGCAAAATCAAAACCTTGAAAAAAACTTCTCCAACTTGGTTCTACACTATCTGGATTTTGTAAATATTGGTCATATAAATCTGCAAAAAATGCAGTATGTGCTGCGTTTAAAAAGGAAAACCTATCCATAATTCTGTCTTAATGACGATTTGGTTAAAAAAATTTATGCAAAAGTATAAACTTTTATGCTAAAAGTTCAAAGAAATTTATACTTTTATGTTGATATTAACAAATAAGTAAAAATTCTCATGAAATTACACCCAAAGTTACTAAAAACGTTTTTTTACACACTTGTTTTTTTGAATTCTGCATTCCTCTTTTCACAACAAGATAGTATTCCAAAAGAGAAGCGTGTTTTTTGGAAGCATGTACAATTTGGTGGTGGATTAGGATTAGCTGTTGGTAATGGTTTTACTAATATTTCCGTTTCCCCAACAGGTTACTATAATTTTAATAAAACGTATTCAGTTGGAGTAGGTTTGACAGGAAGTTATGTGGCACAAGAACAAAATCCTTCCAATTTTAATTCTATCGGATATAAGTCTACAATTTTTGGTGGCAGTTTAATTGGTTTGGTACATCCTATTGAGGAAATTCAACTTTCTGCAGAATTAGAAGAGTTGAGAGTCCAAAGAAATTTTGATGACGATTTTTTGTACGATGATACTTTTTGGAATACCGCTTTATTTTTAGGTGCGGGATATAGAGCTCAGAATGTTACTTTAGGGGTGAAATTTAATGTGTTACACAAAGCTGATAATCATGTGTATTCACAAGCTTTGGTTCCTTTTATTCGATTGATGTTTTAATATTTATTTCGAAACCAAACTTTTTGCCATTCGCGTTTTAAAATTAAGAACGTGACGTCTTCAGATAATTTAAATACATCCGAACCGTCTAATTTCTTAATTTGATCTTCTGAAACATCAATGATATAAAGTAAATTTAAATATTCGGCAAATTTGTGATTGATTAATTTTAGAATTTTTTCTTGAACCATTAATTTTAATTCGAATGGAAAAATATCCAAAGGAATATCTATATTTTCATTGGCTAAAGCAAAATCTTTGTTGGTTTGCTCTATCAATTTGAAATACAAATGTTCTTCTTCAGCTTCGTTAATTAAAGCGTCAATAGTTGCTGGTGTTTTATATGACATAGTTTATAAAATTGAAAATTGACACATCGAAAATTGACACATTAATTACACGTTTCTATTCATTAATTTTTCACCAAACAATCTTAAAATCATTTTTTTATCTTCTGTTAAATGCATTTTTTCTAACGTTTCAAAAGCTTTTTCAGTATAATTTGCGATGGCATCTTGTGTAGTTTTACTCGCGCCAGAAGTATTAAAAATGGTTTTTACCGATTCTATTTTATCTGTGTTATCTTGTGGTTGAATGGAGAATAAATGTAGTAATTGTTGTTTGTTTTCTTCATTAGAAAATTCCATGGCTTTCAAATACAAATAGGTTTTTTTGTTTTCAATAATATCACCACCAACTTGTTTTCCAAAAGTTTCTGGATTTCCGAAAGCATCTAAATAATCGTCTTGTAATTGAAAGGCAATTCCTAAATTCAATCCGAAATTATAAATTAAATCGGCATTTTCTTCTGAAGTTTGTGCTACAATTGCACCCATTTTCATCGCTGCGCCTAATAAAACCGCCGTTTTGTATTCAATCATTTTTAAATACTCTGGAATGGTAACATCATCACGGGTTTCAAAATCTACGTCATATTGTTGTCCTTCGCAAACTTCTAAAGCCGTTTTACTGAATAACTTCGCTAAAGCTTGAAATATTTTTGGTTCGTAATTTTCAAAGTATTGATAGGCTAAAATCAACATGGCATCACCAGATAAAATCCCAGTATTGATATTCCATTTTTCGTGAACGGTTTCATTACCTCTTCGCAATGGCGCATCGTCCATAATGTCATCATGTACTAATGAAAAATTATGAAAAACTTCTACTGCTTTTGCCGCTGAAATCGCTTTTTTATGATCACCATCAAAAATATCAGCAGCCATTAAAGTTAAAACTGGTCGAATTCTTTTCCCTCCAAGCGATAAAATATAATCTATAGGTTCGTATAAATTTTTAGGCTGTTTGTTAATATGTAAGTTAGAAAACTCTTCTGAAATGATATTCTGGTAATCTGATAATGAAAGCATACTTGTAATTTTTGGTAAATTTAAACTAATAATTGCAAAGTAACTTACTTATTCAAATGTTAAATTTATGTGAAAATCATGGAAACTATTTTAGTTTCTAAAGTTTCCGTTATACATTTGCCTCGTAATTTTAAGATCGTACCGCAATGACAAATATAAAATGGAACCTAAATGTAAATCAATCTGATTTTATGGTTAGAGCAAAAAATTCAAGTATTGCTTATTTGGATAGTTCATTTAATCAACTTTCGAGTTCAATTGCAATAGAGAATAATCACTTAACAAATGCAAATTTGGAGTTTGTTTTAGACGTGAATAAAAAAGAAGGCAAATTGGAACACATTAAAAATAATTTAAAGTTTAAAGATTATTTAAACGCGAGTCAATATCCTTTCGTGGTTTTTAAATCGATTTCTTATGAAAAAATTAATGATGATATCAATTTCGTAAAAGGCTATTTGACCATCAATAATATTACAAAGATAGTTGAGTTAGATGCAAAAATTGTAGCCTTAGAAAGCACTAGTCGTCCATCAAAAGTTTTAGTAGAAATAATTGGAGAGATTAACCGTCAGGATTTTGGTTTGTATTCCAATTCGAATATAGAAAACAATGGATTATTAGTTGGTTATAATTTAAACCTAACTGCTAATTTAGAATTCACAGCAAATAATATTAATTAATCATGATATTTTTATTCCTACTAGTTGTGGTTTTAGTTGTCGGAATTAAGCTGTTTTTCCAACAAGAACAATTTGGAAAGCGTCCTAATGGATTGAGATTACAACTGATACAGAATTCTCCGAATTACAAAAACAATGCGTTCCAGAATTTAAGTCATACTCCAAGTTTAACAGAAGGGGTTTCTATGTTTTCTGTTTTAAAAGAGTTTGCATTTAAAAAAAATGAATTCAAAAAACCGAATCAACATATTCCAACCATTAAAACCGATTTATTGAATTTAAATCCGTTAGAAAATGTAGTGGTTTGGTTCGGACATTCTTCGTATTTTGTTCAAATTGATGGAAAAAAAATATTAGTTGATCCAGTTTTGAGTAACAATGCTTCTCCATTATCCTTCACCACGAAAGCATTTGAAGGCACCAATGTGTACACCACTGATGATTTTCCAGAAATAGATTATTTGTTTATTTCACACGACCATTGGGATCATTTGGATTACAAGACAATTATGAAATTGAAACCTAAAATTAAAACGGTAATTACCGGAATCGGAACGGGAGCACATTTTGAACATTGGGGTTTTGATAGCGAGTTAATTATAGAAAAAGATTGGAATGAAACTTTAACATTAGAAGATGGTTTTGAAGTTACCATTGTTCCAGCCCGACATTTTTCAGGAAGAAGTTTTGTCAGAAACAAAGCACTTTGGGTGTCATTCGTAGTACAGACACCAACTGCAAGATTGTTTATCGGCGGTGATAGTGGGTATGATTCTCATTTTGCAGAAATTGGAAATCAATTCGGACCTTTTGATTTGGCTTTTTTAGAAAACGGACAATACGATAAAAGTTGGAAATACATTCACATGACACCAAATGAAGTACTTCAAGCGGCAATGGATTTAAAAGCAAGAGCTTTGTTTCCAGTACATTCCTCTAAGTTTACATTAGCCAACCATAATTGGAATGAACCACTTTCCAGAATCAGTGAATTGGCAGAAACTTCAGAAATAAAATTAATCACACCATTAATAGGAGAAAAAACAAATCTGAATTCTGAAAAGGTATTTCCTAAATGGTGGGAATTTTCAGCTTAAAAATCGGCTGCTCTTAGATGTTAAATTAATGTGAAGATTATGGAAACTATTTTAGTATTAAAAGTTTCCGCAATATCTTTGCCTTCGAAAAGAATAGGCATACAAAGAATAAAGTACAAAATACCCAATAAAAATGAAAGATAAAATCATCAAGAAAGCAACAGATATGTTTTTGAAATTAGGTTTCAAAAGTGTAACAATGGATGACATTGCTGGTGAAATGTGTATTTCTAAAAAAACCATTTACAAATATTTTTGCAACAAAGAAGTATTAATTGAGGAAGGAACATCTGTAATGCACGACGAAGTGCATAAAATTATTGATGAAATTGTTGCTAAAGACTATAATGCGATTGAAGAGAATTTCGAAATCAGAAAAATGTTTAAGGAAATGTTTAAGTCGGTTAACGATTCACCAATCTACCAATTAAAAAAGCATTATCCTGAAATTTATTCCAAAATGATGGCCAATAAATTAGACGATTGTAACATCATGTTCAGACAAAATATCGTAAAAGGAATTGCACAAGGTTTATATAGAGAAAACTTAGATGTTGAAAAATATATTCGGTTTTATTATATGTTAATTTTTACGATTAACGAAACCATTGCTTCAGAAAAAGAGGCATTAGAATTAGAGCTAGATGCTTTAGAATATCATACCAGAGCTATGGCAACATTAGCCGGAATCAAAGAATTAGAAAAACAATTACAATTAAATAATAATTAATTTAACAATAGAATGAAAAATAAAATTATCATTTCAATATTGTTCTTGGTTTCTTACGCGAACGCACAAGAAGTGAAGACTTTAAATTTGAAAGAAGTTTTGCAATACGCTTTAGAGAATAAAGCTGAAGCTAAAAAAGCAAAATTGCAAGTTGAAAATAGTGAATATAAAATTCAAGAAGTTCGTTCAAGAGCCTTACCGCAAATTGCAGCTAATGGAAGTTTAAATTACAATCCAATTTTGCAAACGACAGTTATTGATGGTGATAATTTTGGAGCACCAGGAACTACTATTCAAGCAGCTTTTGGTCAAAAATGGAATTCTGGAGCTGGAATTTCATTAACTCAAGCTTTGTTTGATCAATCTGTATTTACAGGTTTAAGAGCTGCAAAATCTACTCGAGAATTTTATCAATTGAACGCGCAACTAACTGATGAACAAGTTATTGAACGTGTGGCTAACGCTTATTATCAAGTTTACGTGCAACAACAAAAGTTAATTGTAGTGGAAAATAATTTAAAAAACACCACTAAAGTTAAAACTATTATTGAAGGACAATACAATAACGGTTTGGCTAAAAAAATTGATTTAGATAGAATTAGTGTTCGTGTGAATAATATCAATTCAATGCGTCAACAACTATTAAACGCGATTACACTTCAAGAAAATGCCCTGAAATTTTACATGGGAATGCCAATGGAAAACACCCTTGTTATTCCACAAACAGCTTTTGAAGTTTCACCACAAGATATATTGTCAAGTGCAGATGTAACCAAAAGAACAGAATATTTGGTGCTAAAAAAACAAGAACAATTGTTAGAATTACAAAAGAAATCTTTCCAAGCGTATTATTATCCAACTTTATCTTTAAGTGGTGGTTATAATTACATTGGTCAAGGACCACAATTGCCATGGTTTGCTAAACCATCTGATGGCGTGTATTGGTCGGATTATGCTTCTGTTGGTTTAAGTTTAAGAGTGCCTATTTTTTCAGGATTCGGAACTAGAGCTAAAGTTCGTCAAGCGGATAACTCTTTAAAAAGTTTACAAGTAGATTTAGATGATACGAAACTAGCTTTAGATTTAGCCTTCGAAAATTCTAAAAAACAAATTGAAAACAGTTTAATTACCATTTCAAATCAGAAAGAAAATGCCAAATTAGCTCAAGAAGTTTTCAATAATACAAACAACAACTATACGCAAGGTTTAGCTTCATTAACGGATTTGTTAGATGCTGAAAACGCTTTAGTTGATGCTCAAAATAATTATACAGCGGCAATATTAGATTATAAACTTGCCGAAATTCAATTAATCAAATCAAAAGGAGAACTAAAATCATTAATCAAATAAGTAACACCATGAAAAAAAATATTATCACCTCATTAGTAATTTTAGGAGCTATTGCAGTAATAGCTGTAATATTAATGAAAAACAAAGAAGAAAACGCTGCTAAAGTAGCTGTTGTAGCGGAGAAAAACGCATCAGTTTCTGTAAAAGTTGCCACTGTAAAAACGGAAGAAGTTTCTTTAGATTTTAGTTCTAATGGTATTTTCGAACCTACTCAAGAATTAATTGTTTGTGCCGAAAAATCAGGAAAAGTAATTAGCGTTTTAGTGAAAGAAGGCGATAGAGTGAGTGTCGGACAAACGTTAGCTATTGTTAGAAGTGACGTTATTAATGTAGAAGCTCAAACAGCTGAAGCAGCATACCAAAATGCTTTAACAGATTATAATCGTTTTGAAAATGCTTATAAAACAGGTGGTGTTACCAAACAACAATTAGATCAAGCAAGATTAGGAATGGTAAATGCAAAAGCAAGATTAACGCAAGCAAGAATTAACGTAGGCGATACAAGAATTAAAGCGCCAATTAGCGGAATTGTTAACAAAAGAATGATCGAGCCAGGTTCAATTTTAGCTGGAATGCCACCAACACAAATGTTCGAAATTGTAAACGTTTCTAAATTAAAATTAAAAGTTACGGCTAATGAAGGTCAAGTTGCAGGTTTAAAATTAGGAAACGTAATTAACGTAACTTCAAATGTATATCCGGGAAAAGTGTTTTCAGGAAAAATTACTTTCGTAGCACCAAAAGCTGACGCTACTTTAAACTTCCCAGTTGAAATTGAAATCACCAACAATTCTTCAAACGATTTAAAAGCAGGAATGTACGGAACAGCTGAATTCGCTTCAAATCAACAGAAACAAAATTTAATGATTGTACCAAGAAATGCTTTCGTAGGAAGTGTGAGCAGTAACCAAATTTTTGTAAACGAAAATGGAGTAGCTGTACTTAAAAATGTAACTGCTGGAAGAATTTTAGGTGATCAAGTTGAAATCGTAAAAGGACTTAACAACGGAGATCAAGTTGTAGTAACGGGACAATTAAACATTGTTGACGGAACAAAATTAGAAATCATTAAATAAGATTTTTTCATAAAGTCTTTAAACAATAGTATATGAAATTAGCAGAAATATCTATAAAACGTCCTTCGTTAGTCATTGTATTATTTACAATTCTAACTTTAGGAGGACTGTTCAGTTACAATCAATTAGGCTACGAGTTAATTCCTAAATTTGATATGAATGTAATTACGGTTTCTACAGTTTATCCAGGAGCTTCTCCGAGTGAAGTTGAAAATACCGTAACCAAAAAGATTGAAGATGCGATTGCGTCTTTAGAAAACATCAAAAAAATTGATTCTAAATCCTACGAAAGTTTATCCGTAGTTTCTATCACATTAACTTCAAATGCTAATGTTGATGTTTCTATGAATGATGCACAACGTAAAATTAATGCCATCATCAGTAATTTACCAGATGACGCTAAAACGCCAGGATTAAATAAATTCTCCTTAAGCGACATGCCAATTATTACACTTGGTGCTTATGGGAAAATGGATGAAGCTGCGTTTTATGATTTAATTGATAAAAAAGTTACGCCCGTTTTATCTCGTGTACAAGGTGTGGCTCAGGTAAACATTATTGGAGGTCAAGAACGTGAAATTCAAGTCAATTTAGATGCCACGAAAATGCAAGGTTACGGTTTGTCGATACCACAAGTGCAACAAACTATTTTAGCCTCAAATTTAGATTTCCCAACAGGAAACATTCAAACACGTGATCAAAAGATTTTAATTCGTTTAGCCGGAAAATATAAATCAGTAGAGGAATTAAGAAACTTAGTAGTGTCTTCTCAAAACGGAATTCAAATTCGTTTACAAGATATAGCAGACGTTCAAGATACTCAGAAAATTGCTGATAAAATTGCTCGTGTCAATCAGAAAAGTGCTATCGTTTTACAAATTATCAAACAATCAGATGCCAATGCCGTGGCAGTAAGTGAATCGGTAGCAGCAACGATTAAAAAATTAGAAAACGATTATAAAGTCAATAGTTTAAAGTTAGAAACAGCCAAAGACAGTACGATTTTTACACTAGAAGCGGCAGATTCTGTAATCCACGATTTATTAATTGCGGTAATCTTAGTAGCAATTGTAATGTTGTTTTTCTTACACAGTGTTAGAAACTCATTAATTGTAATGGTGTCGATTCCGGCTTCGTTAATTGCCACTTTTATCGGAATTTATTTCTTAGGTTACACCCTGAACTTAATGAGTTTATTAGGACTTTCATTAGTAGTAGGTATTCTAGTAGATGATGCAATTGTAGTATTGGAAAATATTTACAGGCACATGGAAATGGGTAAAAACCGAGTACGTGCCGCGTATGATGGAACAGCCGAAATCGGTGGAACAGTAACTTCAATTACTTTGGTTATTGTGGTAGTGTTTTTACCAATTGCGATGAGTTCTGGATTAGTATCTAACATCATTACGCAGTTCTGTATGACGGTAGTAATTTCTACTTTATTGTCACTTTTAACATCATTTACAATTATTCCTTGGTTGTCTTCTCGTTTCGGAAAATTAGAACATATTGAAGGTAAAAACTTATTCGGAAAAACAATTTTAGCTTTCGAAAATGTATTAACTCGTTTCACAAATTGGGTTACAAATATATTAGTTTGGTGTTTAGATCATTATATCAAAACCATTGTTGTGGTTCTAGTATTGTTCTTTACTTCAACAATCGGATTAATAGGTGGTGGATTTATTGGTGGTGAGTTTTTCGCTTCTTCAGATAGTGGTGAGTTTTTAGTTCAAATTGAAATGCCAAAAGACGCATCTTTAGAACAAACGAACTTCATGACACAAAAAGCAGAAGCGTATTTGAAAAAACAAGAATATGTATATAGCCAAATTACAACAGTTGGTCAAACTTCTGAAGGAATGGGTGCATCACAAGCAACAGCATACAAAGCAGAGATTAATATCAAAATGATTGATCAAAAAGATCGTACAGATGATGCTTCGGTTTATGCTGCTAAAATTAAACGCCAATTAGAAAAAGTTTTAATTGGTGCGAAAGTAAAAACGGTTCCTGTTGGTATTATGGGAACAGCTGAAAATGCGAAGTTAGGATTAGTTGTAACTGGTCCAGATGTGGCAAGTGCGATGAAATTTGCCAAATTAGCAGAAGCTGAATTAAGAAAAATTCCTGGAACAACAGAAATTAAATTAACGGTTGAAGACGGAAATCCAGAAGTAAATGTTCAAGTTGATCGTGATAAAATGGCGGCTTTAGGATTGTCACTTCAAACTGTAGGTATGACGATGCAAACGGCTTATAGTGGAAACACAGATGGACAATTTAGAGCGGGTGAATATGAGTACGATATTAATATCAAATACAATGCTTTTGACAGAAAAAATATTGAAGATGTAAGTAATTTGATTTTCATTAATAACGCAGGTCAACAAGTTAAATTGGCGCAATTCGCAACCATTACAGAAGGTTCTGGACCAAGTCAGTTAGAACGTAGAGATAAATCAGCTTCGGTTACGGTTCAAGGGCAAAATGTGGGTGTACCTACAGGAACTATCGTAACGCAATGGCAAGAAAGAATTGATACTTTAGAAAAACCAACTGGAGTAAATTACATTTGGGGTGGAGATCAAGAAAATCAATCGGAAGGTTTTGGTACTTTAGGAATTGCCTTATTAGCCGCTATTATCTTAGTATATTTAGTAATGGTTGGATTATATGATAGTTTTGCACATCCATTTGTAGTATTATTCGCGATTCCACTTTCGTTTATTGGTGCGATGTTAGCCTTAGCTTTAACGAATAAAACATTAAATATTTTTACCATTTTAGGGATTATTATGTTGATTGGTTTAGTTTGTAAGAACGCCATCATGCTTGTAGATTATACGAACCAAAGAAGAAAAGCAGGTGAATCAATTAGAACAGCTTTAATTCAAGCGAACCACGCTCGTTTACGTCCAATTTTAATGACAACTATTGCCATGGTATTTGGAATGTTTCCAATCGCATTAGCTTCTGGAGCTGGAGCAGAATGGAAAAACGGATTAGCTTGGGTTATTATCGGTGGATTAATCAGTTCGTTATTCTTAACATTAGTAATCGTACCTGTAATTTATGAAATTATGGAAAAATTAATTGCTAAATTCTCTAGAGGAGAAAAAGTAGATTATGAAGCAGAAATGGTTGCGGATTACGAACATAAAGAATTAAGTGAAGACGGTTTTACCCCTAAACATAATATGTAATCTGATTAGAAAGTTTTAGTTTATTAATTGTTAAAAAGGCAATCTCTTTGTTGAGGTTGTCTTTTTTATTTTCTGTCTGAAAGATTAACCGAAATTGCGTAAACAATATTATGAAAAATCTTTGGGAAACTCTGTGATTTCTCTTTGAACCGCTGTGTAACAAAAAAAATCCGAAAACAAAAGCCTTCGGATTCTTTAAAATATATTTTAATTAGAAATTATTTTTTCAATAAATCTCTAATTTGTGTCAATAATTCTTCTTGAGTTGGGCCAGCTGGTGCTGCAGCTTCTTCTTTTTTCTTAGCGGCATTCATACCTTTAATGATCATAAATAATACAAACGCTACAATTATAAAATTGATAACAGCAGATAAAAACATACCATATTTTACACCTCCAAAAATAGTCAATTCTTCAATTTTAGAAAGATTTGCAGCTTCTAGTGCAGGTTTTAATAACAGTGGTGTAATAACATCATCAATTAATGAACTTACAATTTTTCCAAATGCAGCTCCAATTACAACCCCTACTGCTAAATCTACAACGTTACCTTTCATTGCGAAAGCTTTAAATTCTGATAACATTCCCATATTTTTTAAATTTTTAGTTAGTATATTACGAAGTTAAATAAAATTTTAACAAATTTTTTAATTTTTGTAGAAAATTCTTTTTACACGCTGCGAAATACTTGTTAAAATCTCATACGGAATGGTCTGACAAACTGCTGCGATTTCAGTCACGTGTGGGTTTTCTCCAAAAATAGTCACTTCATCTCTTTCCTTGCAATTGATATGCGTTACATCTACCATCAGCATATCCATACAAATATTACCTAAAATGGTAGCTTTCTGATTATTGATAGAAACAAATCCTTTTTCATTTCCCCATGCTCGTCTAATACCATCAGCATAACCAATCGGAATGGTAGCAATTCGCATCTCTTTTTTTACCATAAATTTTCTGCTGTAACCTATACTTTCATTGGCTTCCACCGTTCGTATTTGAGAAATAATACTTTTCAAAGTACTTACGTTTTCTAAAGAATTTTGTTCTTCAATTGCATTTCCAACACCATAAATTCCAATGCCTAATCGTACCATTTCATATTGGTATTCCGAATAATTAAAAATTCCAGAAGTATTCAAAATATGACGAATCGGTTGTATGTTCAAAGTGCTCGAAATTTGTTTAGAAATCGTGTCAAACAATTGAATTTGATGCAGCGTAAAATCTCTAAAGTTCAAATCATCTGAGGTTGCTAAATGCGAAAAGATACTAGTTACTTTAACAAAATTATTGTGTTGTAGTAAGGAAATTAATTCTGAAATAGCTTCTTTTTCGAAACCTAAACGGTGCATTCCAGTATCAATTTTCAAATGAATTGGATATGCATAACTGTTTTTTTCTTTAGCTAATTCTATAAAGGAAGTTAGTCCAGCAATACTGTAAATTTCTGGTTCTAAATGATAAGCAATCATCGCTTTATAACTACTAATCTCTGGATTTAAGACCATAATTGGCGTGGTAATTCTAGCTTTTCGAAGCGCAATTCCTTCATCAGCGAAAGCTACACCTAAATAATCGGTTTTTAAATGGGCGAGTTGTTTTGCAATTTCATAACCTCCATTTCCGTAACCAAAAGCTTTTACCATTACCATAATTTTGGTCGTGTTTTTCAGCTTTTGTTTGTAAAAATTGTAGTTGGAAGTTAGCGCGTCTAAATTAATTTCTAAAACGGTTTCGTGTACTTTTTCTTCTAATAAAACCACAATTTCGTCGAAATTAAAACTTCTTGCGCCTTTGATTAATATGGTTTCGTTGTTAAAAGAATCTGTATTAAATTGTTGTAAAAAAGCATTCGTATTTGCAAAGGAAATTACATGTGGAATATCTTGAAAATAATTCCCAATTACTTCTCCAATAGTAATTATTTGAGTTATGTTATTTTGTTGTAACAGCTTGATAACATTGCTGTAAAGTTCTTTTACATTCAAGCCGCTTTGAAAAATATCCGATAAAATAATCGTCTTTTTCTGATGTAATTTCTGTTGTTCTAAAAAATCTAACGCAATTTTTAATGATTGATAATCGCTTGAAAAACTATCGTCAATTAGTAAGCAATTGTTAATTCCTTTTTTAGCTTGTAAGCGAATTTCGATATTGTATAATTTCGATGTTCTTTCAATAATTGTAGTAACATCGGTTTTTAAATACCATAATGTTGCAATACAAGTTATCGCATTTTCAATAGAAATATCATCTATAAATGGAAGTGAAACCTTGAAATTTTGAGTTTCATGTTGTATTTCTAAAGTGGTTTTTAAGTTATTTTTGACTTTAGAAAGCACAAAAAGATTGGCTTTCGGATCTTCAAAACTCCAGGTAAATGTTGGAACTTTTATATGTTTTTCTATCCAATCGTTTTTTTCTAAAATGACAACTTCCGAATTCGTAAACAATTGGCATTTTTCTATTATTTTTTCTTCAACAGTTGTAAAACCTTCTTGATGTGCGTTGCCTAAATGAGTGAAAATTCCAATATTTGGTTGGATGATTTTCGCTAATTTTTCCATTTCGCCTTTTAATGAAATTCCGGCTTCAAAAATCCCTAAATCATGGTTTTCATTTATTCCGAAAATCGACAAAGGAACTCCAACTTGCGAATTGAAACTTTTCGGACTTCGTACCACAGAATAATCCGGACTTAATAAGAAGTTTAACCATTCTTTTACAATGGTTTTTCCGTTACTACCTGTAATTCCGATGGTTTCAATTTGAAATTGATTTTTATAAGATTTCGCTAAACTCTGTAAGGCATTTGTGGTATTTTCAACCACGCAAAAATGAGCTTTTCCGGCTACATTTTCAGGAATATATTCTACTACAAAATGTTGTACGCCTTTTTCAATCAAACTTTGAATATAAACATGAGCGTCGTTATTTTGCCCTTTCAAACAGAAAAATAAAGTCGTATTTCCGTTTTGTAAGCTACGACTATCAATAGAAATATGGTCAAATTCAATTGCTGAATTAGAAAAGTTTAATTGGGCTGAAGTTAAAATGGCTGAAGTGATTTTCATTATTCTTCTTTTTCTTCGCGCATGGCTTTGTAATACGCTGCTCTACTTAAAGGTTCGTATTCTTCCGTTTCACCCAACATGACTAACTTTTCGTCTGCTGATTTTCTAAAACTATAATGGGCTAAATTTCCTGTTCTGGTACAAACGGCATGAACTTTCGTTACATATTCCGCAGTTGCCATTAACGCTGGCATGGGTCCGAAAGGATTGCCTTTAAAATCCATATCTAAGCCAGCTACAATTACTCGGATGCCGCTGTTGGCTAATTCATTACAAACATTCACAATTTCATCATCAAAAAACTGTGCCTCATCAATACCAACCACATCGCAACCTTGTGCTAAAATTCTAATATTTTCAGAAGCAGGAACGGGTGTAGAACGAATTTCGTTTTTATTGTGAGAAACCACCATTTCATCATCATAACGGGTATCAATCGCAGGTTTAAAAATTTCTACTTTTTGTTTGGCAAATTGGGCACGTTTTAGTCGACGAATCAATTCTTCGGTTTTACCCGAAAACATCGAACCGCAAATAACTTCTATCCAACCAAATTGTTCTTCCTGATTTACCGTATTTTCTAAAAACATTTTCTTTTTTTGATCAAAATTAATTTGTGCAAATTTGTGTAAATCTGTGTTGAAAAAAATCGATTAAAAATAATTGATACCACAACAGAAACACTTTTTTTCTTTTACCTTTGTATGAATAACAAAAATATAAAAATCACCGCTATAAACGTTCAACACAAACAAAAAGTTATGAAGAAAAAAATTGAAGGCGAATTAATTAGCATAGCGCACCGTTTATTAAAGCTAAAAAATCATACAGAAACTGTTCAATTGCATGAAGAAGTTAAAAAACTGTACGAACAATTAACGTTATTGAGATTTTACGAAGCCAATACAGCTTTGGTAAATGAGGAATTTTCGGAAGCAACTTTTGAAGAAAAAGTAGCCAAAATTGTGGTGGGAACTATTGAAGTGGAAGATGAGGAAGAAGAAATGATGGAATTGGCTTCCAAAGAACATATTGCTCAAATTGAAGAAGAACTTTTTGATAAAAATGACATTTCACACGAAGCGTTTCCTGGAAATGGAGAAGATGAAGTAGAAATGGCTTCTAAAGAACATATCGCACAAATTACAGAAGAACTTTTTGAGAAAAATGACATTTCGCATGAAGCTTTCCCAGAAAAAGAAATTAAAGAAGAGGTAGTTGTTGAAGCAGTAAAATCCAAAGAAAATTCGCAACCTGAAAAGAAAGAAATGACTTCTAATCCAGAAATTATTGGAACGAAAGTTTCGAAACAAATTTCAATGGATGATATTTTGGTGCATGATTATCAAGCTACGATGTTTGTGAAAAAAGACGAACCAATTATTGAAGAATTAATTAAAGAACCTGTTTTTGAAGCGGTACAACCAGAAGCTGCTGAAGAAGAACCAGTAAAGGTTGAAGAAATTAATAATAAACCGAAAGTTGAAGAAGTTGTAGCGGAAGTCAAAGAAGAACAAAAAGCAGAACCAATTCCAACAGGAAAGGCAATTGTTTTAGGTTTGAACGATAAAATTGCTTTTGAGAAAAATTTATTCGCTGGAAATGGCGACGATTTACAACGTGTAATTTCACAATTAAATACGTTTACCAATTGGGACGAAGCGAAATCTTTCGTCTTAGATTTTGTAAAACCAGATTATAATAATTGGGAAGGAAAAGAACAGTTTGAAAAAATGTTTTTAGAAATTGTTGAAAATAAATTTAAATAAATGAACACAGATTTCACAGATTAACACGAAAAACAATCTGTGAAAATTTGTGTAATCTGTCTTTTAAAATTTCGACAATGTCGATAGTTATTCGAGTAACTAATAAAGATTAAAAAAATTCGTTAATTCGTGGCAAATAATAACATTTTCCGTTAAGCATTTTATGAGCAAATTATATATAGTTCCCACACCCATTGGTAATTTAGACGACATGACGTTTCGTGCCATTCGCGTACTAAAAGAAGCCGATTTAATTTTAGCGGAAGACACGCGAACCAGCGGAAAATTACTAAAACATTTCGAAATTTCTACGCACATGCACAGTCACCACATGCACAACGAACACAAAACCGTAGAAAATTTAATTGCGCGTTTAAAAGGTGGCGAAACGATTGCACTAATTTCTGATGCCGGAACGCCAGCGATTTCCGATCCTGGATTTTTATTAACCCGAGCTTGTGTAGAAAACGGAATTACGGTTGATTGTTTACCAGGCGCGACAGCTTTTGTACCCGCTTTGGTAAATAGCGGATTACCCAACGATAAATTTATTTTCGAAGGGTTTTTGCCCGATAAAAAAGGAAGACAAACGCGTTATTTGGCTCTTGCCGAGGAAACTCGAACCATGATTTTATACGTTTCGCCTCATAAATTAGTGAAAACCTTAACGGAATTTATCCAATACTTTGGAGCAGACAGACCCGTTTCTGTTTCCAGAGAAATTTCCAAACTACACGAAGAAACCATCCGTGGTACGGCAGAGGAAGTATTAAAACACTTCGAAGCTAAACCACCAAAAGGCGAAATTGTTGTAGTTGTTGGCGGGAAATCTTTAAAGTAATCTTACAGACCTGATAGGATTCAAAAACCTGTCAGGTCTAAAAATAAAACGTATGCAACAACTACTTAACAAAAAATCATTCCCAGAAACCATCGCTTTCATCGATGAAAATTATACGTTCACACCGACAACTTTCAAAAACGGGAATCAAATGAACAATGCGGGAGAAAATAACGGTTCGTGTAAAATTTTTGCTTTTGCACAAATCAATCAATTATCTAAAGATGAAACCTTGAGTCTTTTTGGAGATTTTTATCAAGATGTTTTAAATACACCAGAAGCAACAGACCACCAAAATATTAGAAATTTCATGATTTTCGGTTGGGAAGGGATTCAGTTTGAAGGTGAAGTATTAAGAGCCAAGTAAAAAGAGCCAAGTAAAAAGTAATAAGTGAAAAGGCAAAAGGGAAAAGTTAAAAGTAAAAAAATCCTTTCAATCCTTTCAATCTGCGTGAAATAAAATTTTTCATATATTTACAAATCAATACTATTCGCCAAAATTCATAAATCGTAACTCATAAATCCAAAATCATCATGCGTTGGACCATCAAATCAAAGCCAGAAAAAGAAAAAGTACAAGCCTTACAAAACGCGCTTCAAGTCGATGAAAACATCGCAACACTTTTAGTTCAAAGAGGTATTGAAACCTACGAACAAGCCAAAACATTTTTCAGACCTACCTTAAACGATTTACATAATCCGTATCTGATGAAAGATATGGACAAAGCCGTTGTTTGTATCGAAAAAGCGATTGCCAATAACGAAAACATTTTAGTTTTTGGCGATTATGATGTCGATGGAACTACTGCTGTTTCTTTAGTTTCAAGTTATTTGCGAAGTTATTATCCAAATGTTGCAACTTACATTCCAGACCGATATAATGAAGGTTACGGAATTTCGTATATCGGAATTGATTATGCAGAAGATAATGATGTATCGTTAATTATCGCACTAGATTGCGGAATTAAATCTATCGATCACGTCAATTATGCGAAAGCCAAAAACATCGATTTTATCATTTGCGACCATCACCGACCAGGCGATTCTTTACCCGATGCGATTGCTGTTTTAGATCCAAAACGCGCCGATTGTTCGTATCCATATGACGAATTATGTGGTTGCGGAGTCGGATTTAAATTGATTCAGGCTTTAGCCGAAAACAGAAACCAAACTATTGAAGATTTACTACCATATTTAGATTTAGTCGCTACCGCCATTGCTGCAGATATTGTTCCGATAACTGGAGAAAATCGCGTACTAGCGAAATTTGGATTAGAAGTGATTAATACGAAACCCCGACCAGGAATTAAAGCTTTGATTCAAAATGTAAAGAAGAAAGTGTTGACCATTACCGATGTGGTTTTCATTGTTGCGCCAAGAATTAATGCGGCAGGAAGAGTGAAACACGGAAACGAAGCGGTAGCACTTTTAACAGAATATAATTTAGAACAAGCCGAACAATTCGCCTCGGAAATTGAAGGGTATAATTCGGATCGAAAAGATTTAGACAAACAAATTACCAAAGAAGCTTTACTTCAAATTGAAGAAAATAAGGAAACGGAACGTTTTTCAACAGTCGTATATCAAGAGTCTTGGCACAAAGGTGTCATCGGAATTGTAGCTTCTCGTTTGGTAGAAAATTATTACCGACCAACAATAGTTTTTACAAAAAGTGGCGATAAATTAGCAGCTTCGGCACGTTCTGTAAAAGATTTTGACGTATATAATGCCTTGGAAGCTTGCGCAGAACATTTGGAACAATTTGGCGGACATATGTACGCTGCAGGAATGACCTTAAAAGAAGAAAACTATCAAAATTTTAAAAAGGCGTTTGAAAAAGTAGTCGAAAGTACCATTCATCCGGATTTATTAATTCCAGAAATTTCGGTCGATTTAGAAATTAAATTTTCAGCTATTAATGAAAAATTCATGCGCATTCTAAAACAATTCGAACCTTTCGGACCAGAAAATATGACACCTGTTTTTATGTCGGAAAATGTAGTAGATTCTGGTTACGCTAAAACATTAGGGAATGACGCTGAACATTTGAAAGTTTTTGTAAAACAGAACGATTCGCCAAATTTTAATGCGATTGGTTTCGGTTTAGGAAAGAAATTAGATATCGTAAAAAATAAACAACCTTTTGATGCCGTTTATATAGTTGAAGAAAACGAATGGAACGGAAAAGTAAGTTTGCAATTGCAATTACGAGATGTAAGAGCCAAGTAAAAAGAACCAAGTAAAAAGAACCAAGTGAAATCAATGTAAAATAGCAAAATCTTTGCGACCTTTGCGAAAATCTTTGCGCCTTTGCGGTTAAAAAATATGACAAAAAAAGATCCATTCTCGTCCTTAAGAATCCCAGAATTTCGTTGGTTTATTTCCATGCGATTGGCAATTGTTTTAGCTTGGTCGATGCAATTTGTATTGATAGAATGGGAAGTGTATAGAATTACTAAAAACCCATGGTCACTTGGATTAATTGGACTTATGGAAGTAATTCCAGCCATAACAATGGCTTTGTTTGCTGGTCATATCGTAGATCAATCCGAGAAAAGAAACATGTTACTCAAATGTTTTTTGGGTACAACCTTAATAAGTATTTTGTTGTGTTATTTAGTCCATCCCGAAACCGTTTCTGTTATTGGAGAACACTCTTTTTTATATGCTATTTATGCCTTGGTTTTTTTAGGAGGTATCATTCGTTCGTTTATTATTCCCTCAATTTTTAGTTTGTTAGGATTAATTGTTCCAAAATCTCAATTTACCAATGCGGCTACTTGGAGTTCTTCTTCTTGGCAAGTTTCAGCGGTGATTGGTCCAGCTTTAGCGGGATTTTTAATTGGCGGAATTGGTGTTTTTAATTCCATGATTTTCGTGACAATTTCTATTATTTTGGGAATTTTCATGCTGTTGCAAATCAGTAAAAAACCTATTTTAAATAAAAAAATTGGCGAACCTATTACGGAAAGTTTAAAAGCGGGACTCCAATTCGTGTTTCAAAATAAAATCATCTTAAATGCCCTTTCCATTGATATGTTTGCGGTTTTATTTGGTGGAGCAGTAGCTTTATTACCCATTTTTGCACAAGATATTTTAAAAGTTGGTTCAGAAGGTTTCGGAATTTTAAGAGCGGCACCAGCTATTGGTGGTTTGTTAACTATGTTGGCTTCTACGATGTTTTCTATCGAAAAAAATACCGGAAAAAAATTATTATTGGCGGTTTTCGGATTCGGAATTTGTATTATCGTTTTCGGATTGTCGGAATACTTCTGGCTTTCTGTTGTAGCCTTATTTTTAAGCGGTGTGACAGATGGTTTTTCAGTCGTAATTCGTTCCACTATTCTTCAAATTTACACGCCGGATGATATGCGTGGTCGAGTTTCTTCTGTAAATTCTATTTTTGTAGGTTCGTCTAACGAATTAGGTGCATTCGAAAGTGGTTTAACTTCCAAATTATTTGGGGTAGTCAATGCCGTAGTTTTTGGAGGAATTATGACCTTAATTGTGGTTGGAACTACAGCGGTTGCGTCACCAAAATTCAGAGATTTAGAAATAGAAAAGTAGTTTTTTAGGCGTTATCTCGTTGCAGACATTTAGTTTTTTTTAAAATATTTTTTAGCAACGAGAGTCGGGCTGTGCGCTATATCTTTTTATTTCGTTCTGCTTTATGGCAATCAAAATAAAAAGGATGCCGCTTCCATCCCTAACGCAAATTCACATTTCAGAAGAAAATTTGTTATTAATATTTTTTCAATTGAAATTTTTCGCCATCAAATTCGCCATACGTAAAATAGCCAATCCAATCACCCAAGTTAATGTATTTGGATTGTTCGTTTAAGGTAATTTCCATCGGTAAATGGCGGTGTCCGAAAACAAAAAAGTCATAATGTTGGGTTTCTAATTTGCGTTTGCAATATTGTATTAGCCATTCATTATCTTCGCCTAAAAACTTTACATCTTCTGAGCCCGAAATCAATTTGTTTTTTACAGATAAATATTGAGCCAATCGCACCCCAATATCTGGATGCAACCATCGGAACAACCATTTAGAAAACGGATTGGTAAATACTTTTTTCATACGTTTGTAACCCATATCGCCAGGGCCTTTTCCGTCACCATGTCCAATTAAAAAAGTTTTTCCGTTAAATGTGAATACTTCGTTGTCGTGATAAACAGGAATGTTTAGTTCTTTTTCAAAATAATCTCCCATCCATAAATCATGATTTCCAACAAAAAAATAAATCGGAATTCCAGCATCTTTTATTTCCGCTAATTTTCCTAAAACACGAACAAATCCCTTAGGAACAACCGTTTTGTATTCGAACCAAAAATCGAATAAGTCACCTAATAAAAAAATGGCTTCCGCGTCTTGTTTTACTTCATCTAACCATTGTACAAATTTTTGCTCTCTTGGAAAGCTAATTTCTGGTGTTGGTGCTCCTAAATGCTGGTCTGAAGCGAAGTATATTTTTTTTGGACTCAAAATGTTGATTTTTTTACAAATTTAAAGAAAATAATTTAGTTAAATTAAGCTTTTTATCGATGAAAACATGCTTTTCGTCGATATAATCTGAATGTTCCCTTGTAATTTATATTTTTGTGTAGTTAAAGATATTAATTAATCACTACAAACTATAATGAAAAAACTACTTTTATTATTATTTATGTTCGCTGGTTTAAACCTTTTCGGTCAATCCGAGAATTTTGAAGGCGCAACATTTCCGCCTACAGGGTGGACACAATTCGAATCAGGTACGGGTTTACCTGCAGGACCAAGTTGGTCCGAAACTAGTGTTGGAGCATTTACTTACTTAGGTGTAGGAAAATCTGCTACGATCACAAGAGAAAATGTAGCTACAGGTCAGGCAATTGACTGGTTAGTTACGAATCAGATTACTGTTCCTGCAAATGGGCAAATACGTTTTTATGCGAAAACTGTTCAAACAGGAGTTCAGGGTGGTACTTTTGAAATCAGAATTTCAAATGCTTCACAAACTAACCCTGCAGATTTTACGAATATCATAACTTACACGGAATCTACATTAACAGCAGTTGTCAATGTATATGAAGAAAAAGTAATTGACATTCCAGCTACTTATCCACCAGGATCACAAATTTACATTGCTTTTGTAATGTCAAATGATAATGGAGAAAACAGATGGTGTTTGGATAATGTTAATGTGGTAGAAAAATGTAATGCGCCTACTGGTCCGTTATTAACATCATTAGAATCTACCACATCTGCACAATTAAGTTGGGGTTCTCCAGCTGGGGTAACTCTTTTTGATGTTCAAGTTTGTCCTCTTGCTGATACTTTTGGAGGTCCAAGTACCATCACATATACAGGTGTTACTAATCCATTTATAGCAACTGGTTTAGCTGCTAATACTTTATACAAGTTTCAAGTTCGTTCGGTTTGTGTTTCTGGTTTCCCAAGTGATTGGTTCGGACCTAGAAATTTCCAAACTGCTTCATTCGGTGATACTTGTGCTGGCCCAATTGTGGTAGGTGCTTTACCTTATCAAACAATTGATAATACGGCAAATTATTTAGATACAAATGATGTTGCACAACCACTTGCTTGTAGTAGTACCGCTACTAACTATATGGCAGGAAATGATGTTTTTTATGCTTTTACACCAACCGTAACAGGTAATTATATTTTTAATTTAGCACCAACAAACGCTAGTTCAAGTTTACATGTTTACAGTCAATGTCCTGTAGCTGGAATGCCTGCGACTTCATGTTTAGGTGGTGTGGCTAATCCAGGAACTACACCTAGAAACATTGTTTTAAATGGATTAGTTGCTGGAACTACATATTATGTTATCGTATCATCAAGTGCAGCACAACAAACTGTGGGTTATACTTTAACAATTCAACAAGCTTTTTGTAATCAACCAACAGGATTAACTGCAACAAATACTTCTGGTACTTCTGCTGATTTATCTTGGGTGGCGGATGCAGGAATTACTTCATGGGAAGTTTCTTATGCGCCAGCGCCTTATGGTTTACCAACAGGAGCAGGAACTACAACAGGAATTCCTTTCTCTGCAACAGGATTAATACCTGGGATTGTTTATCAATATTATGTAAGAGCAAATTGTAATGATGGTAACTTTAGTATTTGGTCTGGACCGTTTACTTTTATTATGCCACAAGTTGCCACTCCATTAAACTTTATTGATGGTTTTGAAACACTTACTGGTTGGACATTAAATAATGCTTCTCAAACGAATAAATGGGCAGTTGGAACTGGAGTTAACAATGGTGGAACACACGCCTTATATGTGACAGATACCAATGGCGCTACAAATACATACAATGTTACAGGAACATCAGTTGCTCATGCTTATAAAGATTTTGTAATTCCTGCTGGAGCTACACAATTAGATTTAACTTTTGACTGGCGTTCATCTGGAGAAACGGCTACCGATTATTTCAGAGTATGGACTGTTCCTACAACGTATAATCCTGTTGCTGGAACACAAATTCCTGCAATAGCAAATCATATTAAAGTTAGTAACGATTTAGCTTCGATACCAACTTTTATCACACAAAATTATACTTTAAATGCTACTCCATATGCTGGAGGAACAATGCGTTTAGCTTTTGAGTGGAGAAATAATAATACAGCAGGAAATCAACCTCCAGCTGCAATTGATAACGTTAAATTAGATTTAATTACTTGTCCTAAACCAGGAAGTTTAGTTATTTCTAATATTTTATATAACTCAGCTCAATTAACTTGGGTAAATGGAGCAACAGAAACACAATGGGAAGTTCTTGTTTTACCTGCTGGTTCGCCAGCTCCAAATGCAACAGCAGTTGGAGTAACAACTACAACAGGAAGTCCTTACATGATTACAGGATTAACTTCTGTAACATGTTATGATGTTTATGTAAGAGCAAAATGTGGACCTACAGAAGTTAGTTTATGGTCTATTCCAGTAAATTTCTGTACTACACCAAACTACTGTGCTGGAGATCATTTTTATGACACAGGAGGAGTTTCTGGAAATTATTCAAACAACCAAAATATAACCTCTATAATTTGTCCAGATAATGCTGGAGATATTGTAACAGTTGTATTTAATGATTTTAATCTTGCTACGGGTGATAATTTAGTAATTAGAGATGGAAATTTACCAACTTCACCGATTGTTGGTACTTATACAGGAACTGCATTGCCGCCATCATTCTCTGCAACTTCTGCTAGTGGATGTTTAACATTTGTATTTACTTCTAACGCAACTACTACAAGTGCTGGATGGGACGCAACTATTTACTGTACACCACCAATTACTTGTTTTAAACCAGTAACTTTAGGAACTATTACAGTTGGAGCAACTACTGCAACTTTAACATGGACAGAATCTGGAACAGCAACACAATGGGAAATTTTAGTTTTACCATTTGGTTCAAATGCTCCAATATTAGGACAACCTGGAGTTCCTGTGAATTTCCCACCTCCTTATGTTGTAACTGGTTTATCACCATCATCAGCGTATACTTTTTATGTTAGAGCAATTTGTTCATCAACAAATGCAAGTTTTTGGTCTGATGGATTCACATTCTTTACTACACCAATTAATGATTTATGTGCCAATGCAACAGTTGCATCAGTTAACGATGATTTAAATTGTTCGCTTTTAAATCATGGAACTCTTGCAGGTGCTTCAAACTCTGGAGGTCTTCCAGCAGGTTGTACTACTACAGCAAATGATGTATGGTATCAGTTTGTAGCTACTAAGCCAACTTATATTATGAATATGTTGAATGAAACTGCAGGTACTGTAAATTATTCTATTTATACAGGTGGTTGTGGTTCATTAGCAACAACATTACCAACAGCATATTGTGCTTTAACAAATCAAAACACAATTAACAATTTAATTGTTGGACAAACTTATTACGTTAGAGTATACAGTAGTACTGGTTCTATTGCTGAATTTGATTTATGTATTGGAGCTATTCCTTGTCCAGAGGCAATTCCATTATGTTCTACACCTTTGACTTATCCAAACACAACAAATATTGCTAATTTAGGTTCGTTTGGTTGTTTAGGAACTTCACCTAATGCAAGTTTCTTCTTCTTAGAAACAACAGTAGCGGGAACGTTGAGTTATACTATTTCTCAAACTTCTGGAGATGTGGATTATGCATTATGGGGGCCTTATCCAAGTAGAAGTAATGGATGTGGTTTTATTCCAAATGGTTCGCCAATTAGATGTAGTTATTCTACTGCTGCAGTAGAAACATTTACATTGCCAGCTTTACCAGGACAAGTTTATATCTTGATGGTAACAAACTTTGTGAATACAGCTGGAACGATCACAATTGGTGCTAACCCTACAAATACAGCTCAAACAGCTTGTTATACTTATAATACATTTAATTATGCTTCTGTAACTTATTGTAATTCTGCTGCAAACGAAACACCAACATTAGTGGCTGGTGCAGTTGCTGGAACTTATACAGCTTCACCTGCAGGATTAAATATCAATTCAACTACTGGTGAAATTAATTTCTCATTAAGTACACCTGGAACGTATACTGTTACTAGTACTACAATTCCAACTTTACCGGCTCCGGCGTTAAATGATCCAATCATAACTACGCGAACAGTAATTGTTACACCTACTCCAAATGCAACTATTGCATATAGTAGTGCTTCATACTGTAAATCTAACTCAACTTTACAACCCGTAACTGTTACAGGTAATGGTGGTACAGGTAGTTATTATTCTGCTACTCCAGCAGGTTTAGAGTATGCTTTAGATCCAGTTACTGGAAGTATCATACCAGTTTTAGGAAATGTTGGAATTTATACAGTTACTTTTACCGTACCAGCTCAAGGTGGATGTCCTCAATATACTACAACTACTCAAGTTGAAATTTTGGCATCGCCAGTAATTCCTGCTCAAGTAGATATTAATGCATGTAACAGTTATATTTTACCTGCTTTAACAGTTGGTAATTATTATACTGCAACAGGAGGTACAGGAACACCTTTAAATGCTGGTGATGTTATTACTACAAACCAAACTATTTATGTATATGCTACTAATGGAATCTGTTCTTCAGAAGATCCATTTAATGTAAATATTGTTTCAATACCAACTCCAACTTTCGATTACTTAACACAACCTACTTGTGCTGTACAAACAGGTTCAATTAATATTACTGCACCAGTTGCAGTAGGAGGTACAATTCCAACTAACTTATTTATTTCGGAAGTTACGGATGCGAATACAGGTTCATTAACTTATGTAGAGTTATTCAATGGAACAGGTGCTCCAATAAATCTTGCTGGATATAAATTGAGAACATTCAATAACGGTAGTGGAACAGTTACTGGAGGATGTGATAATGTTTTATCAGGAACTATCGCTAATAATTCAACTTTTGTAATCAAATTAAGTAACGATGCCAATATACCAGGTGTAGTTCCAAATCTTTCATTTACTGGTTGTTCAGCTGTAAATGATAATGATAATATTAGACTTACAACTTCTGCAAATGTATTAGTTGATATTTGGGGATTAACTACAAATACTTCATTTACACCTTCAGGACAGCCAGGTTATACTTACAGAAGATTAGCAAGTGCAACTCCACTTCCTAGTACTACATGGGTGCCAGGAGATTGGACAGCTATCGATCCTGAAAATTATTCTGATTTAGGTCAGTATACATTAAATAGTTCAAGTTATGAATACAGTGTTGATGGAGGTGCTTATCAAACAAACACCACATTTACAGGAATTGCTCCAGGCACACATTCATTTATCGTACACGATTTAATTAATAACTGTTATTCAGCACCAGTTTCGTTTACTATCAACCCAGTACCATATACAAATCCGGTTACAGATTTTTCATATACTACACCAATTTGTATTTCTTCAACAAATCCAACACCATCTTTAGCTGCTGGATTTACATCGGGTGGAACTTATAGTTATGTAGGAACTGGATTAGATTTAAACCCAACTAATGGTACAATTAATTTAGCGACTAGTACAGCTGGAACATATGTTGTTACTTATACATATCCAGTTGATTTAGCTAATTGTATCAATACAGGAAGTAGTACAGCAACAATTGTTATATTAGCTGAACCAGTAGCGGATGATTTAGTTGATGTGTCAATATGTGATTCATATCAGTTAACAGCATTATCTGCTGGAAACAATTATTATACTGCTTCAGGTGGTACAGGAACTTTATTGAATGCAGGAGATATCATTACAACTTCTCAAACAATTTATGTTTATACTCAAACAGGAACTACTCCTAATTGTACTGATGAAACAAGTTTTATTGTTACTATTCAACCAAAAGTTACTCCAACTTTTGATCCAATTCCAGACTTATGTATTGGAGATGGAAATGTAACGTTACCAATCACTTCAACGAATGGAATTGATGGAACATGGTCACCTGCATTTGTAGATACTACTGTTAGTGGTACTTCGGTGTACACGTTTTCACCAAATACTACAGAATGTGCGAACCCAACTACAATGACTGTTCAAGTTGAATTATGTGAAATCCAAAAAGGTATTTCGCCTAATGGTGATGGTTCTAATGATTATTTAGAACTTGTAGCTAATAAAGTTGAAATCTTCAACAGATACGGTAAAGAAGTTTACACGAAAACCAATTACAACAACGATTGGCATGGTCAGTTTAACGGAGGTGGCGATATGCCAGACGGAACTTACTACTATGTAATTGAGTTAGTTTCTGGAGAGAAGAAAACAGGTTGGATTTATATTAATAGAGTACATTAAGAAAAATAATTCTACTCTTTTATCAAAGTGGTAAAAGAGTAGATTTTATTAAACAACATCAATATGAGAAAAATATATTTAGGTTTATTGTTGACCCTAGGATTACTTTCTGAAGTATCTGCGCAACAAGACCCACATTATACACAATATATGTATAATATGAGTGTGATGAACCCTGCTTATGCTGGTAGTAAAGAAAATTTATCAATGGGTCTTTTACACAGAAGACAATGGGTAGAATTGGAAGATGCTCCAACAACAAGTACTTTATTCGGACACAGTCCAGTAGGAAAAAATGTAGGTTTAGGATTATCTGTGGTTTCAGATAAAATTGGACCGGTTGAAGAGAATAACGTTTATGGGGATTTCTCTTACACTTTAAAATTAGGTGGCGAACACAAGTTGGCCTTAGGATTAAAAGCAGGATTAACATTACATAATGTTGCTTTAAATAGTAGAATTGCAAGTACATTACCAGACCCAACAGACGGAGTTTTTGGATCTGATGTTAGTAATAGTTATTTCAATTTTGGTACAGGAGCATTTTATTATACAAATAAATACTATATAGGTTTGTCTGTTCCGAATATGATGAGATCTAAACATTTGGATTTTGACGGAAGAAGCTATGGTAGTGAAACGAGTCATTATTTTTTCACAGGAGGTTATGTTTTCGATATTAATGAAAACGTAAAATTCAAACCTTTCTTTATGGCAAAGTCTTCATTTGAAGCACCTGCTTCTTGGGATGTTTCTACTAACTTTTTGTTCAAGGATAAATTTGAAATTGGAGGAACTTATAGGTTAGATGACAGTTTTGGCGCTATGGTAAATTATGCAATTACACCATCTTTAAAGATTGGTTATGCTTACGATCATATCGTTTCAGATTTAAAAGTAACGACACCATCATCTCACGAGGTAATATTGTTGTTTGATGTTAACTTTAGCAAAAAAGTATCACGTTCACCACGTTATTTTTAATCTATCCAACAAAGAAAAATACATATGAAAAATATATATATACTAGCAAGTGCATTATTTCTTTCAACAGGATTAATGGCGCAAAATAAAGACACCAAAGAGGCAGATAAATTATTCGACAGATTGGAATATGTGGATGCAGCTAAGGCCTATTCAAAATTAGTTGAAAAAGGTAAGGCTGATGGCTATGTGTACAAACAATTAGGTGATAGTTACTTTAATATTTTTAATACTAAAGAAGCAGCAACTTGGTATGCTAAAGCAGTAGAAACTTCTCAAGATGCTGAAACGCATTTTAGATATGCTCAAATGTTAAAAGCAGAAGGTAATTTAAAAGGAGCAGAAGCACAAATGGAACAATTTGCAAAAATGCAACCTAATGACGCCAGAGCTAAAGCATTTAAAAACAATCCTAACTATTTAACAGTCTTAAAAAGTCAAAGTAAACAATACGATGCTAAAAAATCTGATGTAAGCAGTGATAAAGCAGATTTTGGAGCTGTTTTAACCAATAATAACGAAGTGTTTTTTACAAGTGCTAGAAATACTGCTAGAAAAGCTAGTGGTATGGATGATCAACCTTATTTAGATTTATACAAAGCTACAAGAAATGCAGACGGGACTTTAAGTCAAGCTACAGAAGTTGCAGAGTTGAATACAAAATGGCATGATGGTCCAGCAACTATCACATCAGATGGCTCAACTATTTATTATGGTAGTGAAAGTTTTAATGAAAGTGAATTTAAAAAGAATAAAGAAAAAAAGCTAAAATTCGGTCAAATCTATTTATATAAAGCGACGAAAGATGGCGATAAATGGTCAAATTCAAAACCATTATCTATTAATAGTGTAGATTATTCTGTAAGAAACCCAAGTATTAGTAAAGACGGAAAAACATTATATTTTTCTTCTGATATGCCAGGTGGATTTGGAGGAGAAGACATTTGGAAAGTAAGTGTAGATGGTGAAACTTATGGAACGCCAGTTAACTTAGGATCTAATGTTAATACAGAAGCGAACGAAAGTTTTCCTTCAATCCAGGATGACAATATTTTATTCTTTTCATCAAACGGAAGACAAGGATTTGGTGGATACGATGTTTTCAAACAAAATACAAATACTAACGAAAAAGCTACAAACGTTGGTGAGCCAGTAAATTCACCAAAAGATGATTTTGCATTTTCATACAACTTGCAAAAAAATGTTGGATATTTTTCTAGTAATAGAGAAGGAAACGACGACATTTACCAAGCTAACGCAGTTTGTGGTGTAGATGCAACTATTGTTGTTAAAGATTCTGAAACAGGTAAATTGCTTTCAGGTGCCAATGTTACTTTCTTAAATAATAAAGGTGTAGAAAAAGGAAATCAAGTTTCTAACGATATGGGAGAAACGAAATTTGGAGTAGAATGTGACCAGGTGGCAAGTTTTAATGCTACTAGAACTGGGTACGAAAACGGGAGTGTTTCAATGGAGAAATCTCAAAACGGACCAAAATCGATTGTGTTAAACATGACGCCTATCAAACCAATTATTACAGAAAGAGAAGTGATTTTGCAACCAATTTTCTTTGAATACAACAAATCTAACATAACTGCACAAGGTGCTGAAGAATTAGACAAGTTGGTTAAAGTAATGAATGAATATCCGAATATGGTTATTGATGCTAAATCACATACAGATAATCGTGGTGCAGATAGCTATAACTTAAAACTATCAGACAGAAGAGCAAAATCTACTGTACAATATATAGTTTCAAAAGGTATTGCTAAAAACAGAATCACAGGAAGCGGAATGGGAGAAACTCAACCAAAAGTTCCATGTACAGATTGTACTGAAGAAGAACACGCTCAAAACAGACGTAGTGAGTTCCTAATCATTAAGAAATAATAAATCAAAAAAGGCAGTTTAAAATATAAACTGCCTTTTTTCATATCAATAAATCTCTCAGAAATGAGGGATTTTTTTATTTTTTATGCATTTCATCGACTAATATGTGATTTTGTCGATGTTTCACTTCGCTTTGTTAAAAAAATAATACTTTAGTTAGCTTTTTATAAAATTTTTAACAAACATCCATTATTCTATGAAAAAATTTTACTTTTTTTCTGTAAAAATGATAAGTACCAAAAAGGTATTTATGTTTTTAGTGATGGTGTTTAGTTTATTTGTGAGTACGGTCAACGCTCAAATTGCGGTTACTGTAACAAATAATACAAACACCACACCAAATTTAGCAATAAGTTATACATCACTTGCTAATGCTTTAACCGATTTAAATGCTGTAAATGCAATGTCGGGACCTATTACATTAACATTAGCGGCTGGAACGGAAAATACTCCGCCAACTGGTTTATTGCTTGGTAGTGCAACTTTAAATCCAGTGTTAAATTCAACAAACACTATTACAATTATTGGAACTGGTGCTACTACAGTTTTAAATGCTGGTGTTGGAACTGCAACACCTTCTAGTGTTGTACCTGATGGTATTTTTAAATTAGTCGGTGCAGATTATGTTACTTTAAACGCAATCACTTTTACAGATTCTAATACAACTAACCCTGCTACTATGGAAGTTGGTTTAGGTATGTTTAAATTGTCTGCAACTGATGGATGTAATAATAATACGATACAGAATTGTATATTTAACATGCAACGTGTTAATAATGCCAACAGTACAGCTCCAATGGTAGAAGGTTCTGTTGGAATTGCCATGATGAATTCTACTGCTTTAGCTTCAACTACTGTATTGACAGTTACTGCTGCTTCTGGTGCTAGTTCAAACAATAAATTTTATAGTAATACTATTAATGGTGGAAATTATGGAATTGTGTTACGTGGTTTTGCAGCTGCATCACCTTTTACTTTGGCTGATACAAATAATGATGTAGGAGGACTTTCATTAGCAACAGGAAATACCATATTAAATTACGGTGGAGGTGCTGCTGCTGCAAATCCTGCTGCTGGTATTAGAATTGTTGATCAATGGGCTGCGAATGTTTCATTTAACACCGTTAACAATAATAATGGTAGTGGTGTAAATCATGTCTCAACATTAAGAGGGATTATTACTTCAGGGAGTACATCAGCTTCGTTAGCTATCAATAATAATGCAATTACGCTTTCAGGTGGAGGTACAACATCGCAATTAGATGGAATTAGTAATGCAGCTGGGAGTACAGCAGCAGCTAACACAATAAATATTAATAATAATACACTTGTGTTAAATTATTCTACTGCAACTGGAGCAACTATTAATGGTATTGTAAATTCTGCAACAGCTACAACGGTTAATATTAATGGTAATAATATTTCTGCTGGAAGTGTTATACCAGGTACAGGAACTCATATTCTAATAGCTGGAGGTTCTCCAATAAATTTAAATGTTTCAAATAATACGATTAATAACTTTTCAAGAAGTACGGCTACATCTGGTACTTTAAGAGGAATAGTAATTACATCACCAACTACTACAGTAATTAACAACAACATTATAAGTAATTTATCATATACTAATAATGCTTCAACAGGAACTATTGATGGTATTTATGGATTTTCAAGTTCAGTTGATGTTACTATTTCTAATAATCAAGTCAATAATTTAATATCTGCTGGAGGTGCTATTCGTGGTATTGTGGAGTTTGGAGTTGCTGGTAATAAAAATGTTTTTGGCAATACAGTTCATACTTTTACTAAAACAGCCGGATATGTTGGAGCTGGTGTAAATTATACAGCAATAACATGTTCTGTAGGAGTTATTAATTTAAGTAAAAATAAAATTTACAATATTTCTAGTTCTGGTGCAAGTGCAACTGTAGTAGGTATTTCTCTTACAGGAGGAACAACTAATACTATTACTAACAATATTATTGGGGAATTATTTACACCAACTGCTTCCGCTTTAAACGCAATTAGAGGTATAGACGTTTCTGGTAGTACAACTTCGAATGTAAATTACAATACCGTAATGATTAATGCAACTAGTTCAGGTGCTACATTTGGTTCAAGTGCAATTTCTGTTTTAACAACCCCAGTTGTTGTTTTAAGAAATAATATTTTTGTAAATAATTCTGCTGTAATGGGAGCTGGTTTAGCTGCCGCTTACAGAAGATCTTCAACAACTTTAACTACTTACGATGCAGCTTCTAATAATAATTTGTTTTATGGAAGTACTATATTTACTGATGGTACAAATACAGATGTAACTTTAGCAGCATTCAAAACTAGAGTTGGAACAAGAGATACAGCTTCAATAACAGAAAATCCAACATTTGTTTCTACAACTGGATCAAATGCGAATTTTTTACATATCGATACTGCTGTAGCAACACAAATTGAAAGCGGAGCTTCTCCTGTTCCAGGTATTACTGATGATTTTGACGGG
>JACCEA011121938.1_pt1 | contig 35244 bp, 30 predicted proteins | sample 7449851 | NCBI WGS metagenome assembly JACCEA01 (sample SAMN15323453, study PRJNA562643) | freshwater metagenome | isolation source: river surface water | place: USA:Blue River Watershed | collected 2017-08-18 | reverse complement strand
AATGCGGTGAAGATTTGTGCAGCCGAAGCATGTCAAGCAGTTGGTTGCGATTCCTTAATTGCAGAAGCAGAAAAAGCTGGACTTGAAGTTGAGAAAGCTTATTGCTTTGGCAATTGCGCGCTCGGCCCTGCTGCGATGGTCGGTAATCGCTTGATTGGTAGAGCAACTCTGGAGAAATTGAAATGAAAATTTATATTCCAGGAGATGCTGCAGCTCAATCAGTTGGTTCAGATTTAGTTGCAGTGGCGATTGCAGCGGAAGCTGCAAAGCGAAATCTTGACATCACTATTGTGCGTAACGGCACCCGCGGTGCGCTATGGCTTGAGCCATTAGTTGAAGTAGAGATATCTGGTCAACGAATTGGCTATACCAATGTAACTAGCGATGATGCCGCAGCAGTATTAGATGGTAGCCATCCTTCAATTGGCGATGTGGACAGCTTTGATTGGTTAACAAAACAAGATCGAATTACCTATAAGAGAGTTGGAATAATTGATCCACTCTCAATTGCCGATTACGAGGCCCATGGTGGCTTTGTCGGATTGGCTAAGGCGCAGAAATTATCGCAAGCAGAAATAATTGCAGAAGTTACTGAATCAGGCTTACGTGGTCGCGGTGGTGCAGGGTTTCCAGCAGGCATTAAATGGAAAACTGTTATGGAGGCAGAAGCCGATCAGAAATACATTTGCTGCAATGCCGATGAGGGAGATAGCGGAACTTTTGCAGACCGAATATTGATGGAAGGCGATCCGTTTACATTAATAGAAGGTATGGCGATTGCAGCGCTTGCAGTCGGTGCGACTAAGGGTTTTATTTATATTAGATCTGAATATCCAGCTGCAATTTCGCAAATGAATAAAGCGATCGAAATTGCTGCACCTAAGTTGGGTAATTTTGAATTAAAGGTACGCGCAGGTGCCGGTTCATATGTTTGTGGCGAAGAGACCGCGATGCTTGAATCACTAGAAGGCAAACGTGGAGTAGTTCGGGCAAAGCCGCCGCTACCTGCACTTGAAGGATTATTTGGAAAACCAACTGTGATTAACAATGTTTTGACATTGGCTTCCGTGCCAGAAATTTTGGCAAGTGGTTCCGCTGCTTACAAAGCACGTGGTGTGGGGCGCTCGCTCGGAACTCAAATTTTCCAATTAGCTGGGAATATCAAACAAGGTGGAATTGTCGAAACCGGTTTTGGAATTTCTCTTGATGAATTAGTTAATGGTTATGGCGGCGGAACTTTGACTGGAAAACCGATTCGCGCAATTCAAGTTGGCGGCCCGCTAGGCGCTTATTTTGATGTTGATAAATTATCTGTAAGTGCAGATTACGAATCTATGGTTACGGCCGGTGGCATGTTGGGCCACGGTGGAATCGTGGTCTTTGATGATTCGGTTAATTTGGCCAAGCAGGCACGCTTTGCAATGGAATTCTGTTCGATCGAATCATGCGGCAAATGCACGCCATGCCGTATTGGTTCTACTCGAGGTGTAGAAACTATTGATTTAATTATCAATGGTAAGGATGTAGCGAAAAACAAGGAGTTATTGCTAGATCTTTGCGAAGTGATGACAGATGGATCTCTTTGCGCCATGGGTGGTTTAACACCACTTCCAGTAAAGAGCGCTTTAACAAACTTCCCAGAGGACTTCGGAGGAGCAAAATGAGCTTAATAATGGAACCAGATTTCGGTACTCCTAAATCTAAGCGCACCGAAAAAGTTACGGTCGAAATTGATGGCCAAACTGTAGAAGTCCCAGCCGATACCTCAATCATGCGCGCAGCAGCAGAGTGCGGCATCGATATCCCTAAGTTATGCGCAACCGATCGCTTAAAAGCTTTTGGTTCTTGCCGACTTTGCGTAGTTGAAATTGATGGCCGCAAAGGAACGCCTTCTTCATGTACCACTCCAGTTGCTGATGGTATGAAGGTTTCAACAAAATCAGAGAAATTAGATCGCATGCGCCAAGGCGTTATGGAACTTTACCTCTCTGATCATCCAGAGAATTGCGAAGTAGGAGATGCCTGCCAAGTGCATGGCGTTGCTAAGAAAGTTGGACTTAAGGAAGTTCGATACGAATCTAACAACAATAGAAAGACCCATTTAGATTTACCAAAGGATGAATCAAATCCATACTTCAATTTTGATTCAACAGAGTGCATTGTCTGTAATCGATGTGTTCGCGCTTGCGATGAAGTCCAAGGTACGTTCGCACTCACTATCACCGGCCGTGCATTCGATGCTCGGGTAAGCGCCGGAAATAAGAATTTCGTTGAATCTGAGTGCGTTTCCTGCGGCGCTTGTGTTCAAGCCTGCCCAACTGGCGCGCTAAAAGAGAAGAATCTGCTGACTATTGGCGCACCAACAAGATCTGTAGACACTACCTGCGCATATTGCGGAGTTGGTTGTTCATTTAGAGCAGAGATGAAGGGCAATGAAGTTGTCCGCATGATTCCTCTGAAAAATGGTGGGGCAAATGAAGGTCATTCATGCGTGAAAGGTCGCTTTGCTTGGGGTTATGCCTCCCATAATGATCGTCAGCTTTCTCCAATGATTCGCGAAAAAATCACGGATGAATGGCGCAAAGTAACTTGGGATGAAGCTATTGCTTATGCTGCAAATGGTTTGAAAAAAGTTCAAGAAACCTATGGTTGGAACTCTATTGGTGGAATCACTTCATCTCGCTGCACCAACGAAGAAGTTTATGTAGTACAGAAAATGGTACGTGCAGCTTTCGGTACAAACAATGTTGATACCTGTGCGCGTGTGTGCCATTCACCAACCGGTTATGGATTAAATAAGACTTTCGGTACATCTGCGGGCACTCAAGATTTCGAATCAGTTGAACATTCAGATGTAATCATGGTTATTGGTGCAAATCCAACTGATGCACACCCAGTATTTGGTTCACGCGTAAAGCAAGCGCTTCGAAAAGGTGCAAAACTTATTGTGGTGGATCCTCGACAGATTGATTTAGTTAAGTCTCCACACATCAAAGCAGAACATCATCTTCAACTTCTGCCGGGGACCAACGTCGCAATTATTAATGCGATTGCACACGTTGTTATGACCGAAGGACTTGAAGATAAGAAATTCATTGAGGAACGTTGCGATACTGAAGCATTTAAAGTCTGGGCTGAGTTCATCAAGAGACCAGAGAATTCTCCAGAGGCGATGGAGAAAATTTCTTCTGTTCCTGCATCTGAAATTCGTGCCGCTGCTCGACTTTATGCTTCAGTGCCAAACGGTGCGATCTATTACGGCTTAGGTGTTACCGAACATAGCCAGGGATCTACCATGGTTATGGGCATTGCAAACCTAGCGATGGCAACTGGAAATATTGGCCGCAAGGGAGTTGGCGTAAACCCACTACGTGGTCAGAACAATGTCCAAGGTTCCTGCGATATGGGCTCTTTCCCGCATGAATTACCGGGTTATCGCCACATCTCTAATCCAGATACTCGTGCAATTTATGAAAATCTTTGGGGCGTAAAGTTAAAAGAGAAACCAGGAATGCGTATTCCAAATATGTTGGATGCGGCAATTGCCGGTGAATATAAAGGAATTTATATTCAAGGCGAAGACATTGCGCAATCTGATCCAAATACTCAACACGTAACAGCGGGCCTTGCAGCCATGGATATGGTGATTGTTCAGGATCTATTCCTAAATGAAACTGCAAAATACGCACACGTATTCTTACCTGGAACTTCTTTCCTTGAAAAAGATGGCACTTTCACAAATGCAGAGCGACGCATCAATCGAGTTCGTCCAGCAATGCCATCTCAAACTGGTAAAGATGAATGGGAAGTTACCTGCGACCTTGCTAAAGCAATGGGTTACAACATGCATTACGAAAATGCCGCACAAATCATGGAAGAGATTGCAGCCACAACGCCAACCTTTGCTGGCGTTTCACATGCTCGCCTTGATGCCGAAGGCAGCATGCAATGGCCTGTTAACGAAAAAGCGCCTGACGGCACACCAATTATGCATATAGAAAGATTTGTGCGCGGTTCCGGAAACTTTATGTTGACTCCATATGTAGCAACTGAAGAGAAGACCAATCGTAAATTCCCATTATTGCTCACAACTGGTCGTGTTTTAAGTCAGTACAACGTGGGCGCACAAACTCGACGCACTGAAAATAACGTTTGGCATCCGCAAGATACTCTTGATATTCACGAATCAGATGCTGAGATGCGTGGCATTAAGGATGGATCATGGGTCAAACTCTCAAGTCGTGTTGGAGAAACTTTGATGCGCGCGAGAGTAACTGATGAAGTGGCACCAGGCGTGGTTTGGACTACATTCCACTTCCCAGAATCTGGTGCAAACGTAATCACTACTGATTATTCAGATTGGGCAACAAATTGCCCAGAATATAAGGTAACCGCGGTACAGGTGGAACCGAGTGAAGCGGTTGCTAAGTTGGCACATCATGGAGAACATGGTGATGTTCAGTTGGATTCAATTATTCGCATGGCAAATCAAATTGCGTTGAATATTCCATCTGCTGGAGCACCTGAAATCGAAGTAGCTCATCACATGACACAGTTTTGGACACCAATCATGCGTCAGCGTTTAGCTGAAGATGTTGATCCGAAGCTGCTATCAGATGTGGTTAAGAAGGCGCTTGAGCTCGTCAAGCAATCCTGATTCACCTACTACTTCAATTTCTAGAGGTAATTTCATTAAATCGGCGGCGGCTTGTGCAGCAATTTTTAATTCTTCAGTTGGATTCTGGGCAAGCCAGACAACTTTTTGGTAATTCTTAAAGTAATCATCAATCAGTTCGGGGTGTTTAACCAAACCTAATTCCACAACTATGCTTCTATGAAATGATTTAACTAAATAGTCTGTAAAGAAATAGGTACCGCTAGTTGTTAATTCGAAGACTCGTTCTTTTCCAGCAAAAACGTCATAACAATGATCTCCGCCAAGTCTTTGTATTCCGTACTTTTCAATAACTTTATCTAGCGCTCCATAGGTACCACAATCGGAGTAAGCAACTGCAATTTTCTGGTACTTATCTTTAATTTCTGCAATTTTTAACTCTACCTCGCCAGCAATTTTTTCAGGCTGGTTGTGAAGTAATGGCGGCAACGGGTAGATAGTGATATCAAAATTCTCTCGTGATGCGATATTAGAAATATGGCTAGCTATCGCACCACACGCAATCACTGCAGTGGTCAAACTGGGAAAGCCAATCTTTCTACGAACTTATCATTGAAATCTTCGCGATCAGATAGTTCTACGTATTTGATTTCATCCAGCAGGGTCATAGCACCATGGCGCTCTTGAGTTGAAAGTAGCGCCATCTTTGCACCTTCACCAGCTACGTTACCTGCTGAAACTATTCGCAAAACGCTGATTTTTGGCACAAGTCCAATCTTTACTGCAGATGCAGGGGATAGGTAGGAACCAAAAGAACCTGCCAGTAGCACTTGCTGAATATCTTTATCTTCAATGCCAAACTCTTCAGCCAATAACGCCCATCCAGTAGCAATTGCAGCCTTGGCAAATTGCAATTCGCGGACATCTCTTTGGCTTAAGAAAACATCTTCTGTGAGCATGTAAATCTTTTCGCCATCTCGTTCGACTAAATTTGGATCATCCACTGCATTGAACTTGCCAGATGAGTCGAGAATACCTAATTGCACCAAACAAGCTACGGCGTCAACTAGACCAGAACCACAGATACCGATTGCTGGTGCGTCATCTATAGTGCCAATTTCAAGTTTGCCATCTACAACTTTTACGGTTTCAATAGCGCCAGCCGCAGCACGAACACCACATTTAATTGAGGCAGCTTCAAAGGCAGGTCCTGCTGGGGCAGCAGTTGCCAGAATTTTTTCGCCATTACCTAAAATAATTTCGCAATTAGTTCCGACATCGATAAATAAACGTAAACGTTTGTCACGATCCATACCTGAGGCAAGTGCTCCGGCAACGATATCTCCACCAACGTATGCGCCAAGTGAAGGCAAGATGATTGCTTTGCCTCTTGGGTGAATTGAAAGTCCAAGTTCGGTTGCATCAACTGGCTGATAATCAGCAGTAGCCATAATAAATGGCGCAACACCTAGTGGTTCTGGATCTATACCTAGAATTATTTGAGTCATAGTTGCATTGCCAGCCATCGCAACTTCGTAGACATTAAGCGGATTAACGTCTGCTTCTTCACACACTTCTCTTGTTAATTGCGCCAAAGTCTCTTGCGCCAAAGTTCGAAGTTTGCCCAAACCTTCTGGATCCATCATGGTTGCACTTATTCGAGTGATGACATCTGCACCAAAAGGTTGTTGCTTATTTAGTATCGATTTAACGGCCGCAGGCGCTCCAGTATTTAAGTCAATCAAAGTGGCAACTACGGTCGTGGTGCCCAAATCAAAGGCAATTCCGTAACGAATTTCGCTGGTATCTCCACCTTCTATTGCGATTAACTCTTGGTCTGCGAATACCGCGGTGACTTTAAAATTATTCTTGCGCAGGACTGTTGGTAGCTCTCGCAGAATATCTAAAGAATATGTTGGCTCAATATCTTCAATAGCTTCAAGAAGTCTAACAATGTCAGTGCGTTGATCTGAGAGTGTAGGTTCTGAAAGTTCGACATATCGCTTTTGGATTCCAGGTCGCAAAATAATTTGTCTGCCAACACCAACGGTGGCCGCTTTTGGTCTAGTAGTAAGCGGTGGCACATCAATAGAGATATCTTTTGTAGTTCGGACCATGCAAGCAAGGCGCCAACCACTTTGAATCTCATCTGGGGTGAAAGCGCGGAAATCTAATTTTGAAGGCTCTACGCTGCCATCCGTGATTTGAATTTTACATTTCTTACAAGTTCCGTAACCGCCACAAGTTGAATCAATCGCAATGCCATTCCATGATGCTGCATCAAATGCACTAACGCCAGATGGGACTGTAACTATCTTTTCAGCAGATACTTCGCCATCTTTTTCTAGCGCGCGAAAATGTAATTTAACACGGCTAGCGCCATCATGTCCGGCAAGATCCGGATTGAATTCTTTTGCCATAACTAGAAAATCATGCCTGTGCTTTAGCAGCTGCTTCCATGGCGCGGAAGCGAGTAATCCATGCTCCGCCATATTGATCGTTTCCAAGCAGAATATCAGTAGCGCGTACTGCAGAGACGATTTCAGGAGTACGTGCATCCATAACAGCTGAGGTTAAACCTACGGTCATTGCAGCAGGCAAGAATGCCGCATTAATTGCATGTCGGTTTGGCATACCAAATGAAACATTTGATGCTCCACAAGTCATGTTCAAATCCCAACGTTGCTTAATTTCATGAACTGTTTCAAAGAAAAGATTGCCAGCTTGTGGTTCTGCGCCAATCGGCATAGCTAGCGGATCGAGCACAATTCGGTCATGTGAAATGCCATGTTTGTCGCATGCCCGAAGGATTTTTTCGGTAATTTTTAGCCGATCTGCAACAGTCATTGGGATTTCAGTTTCATCGTTTGGAAGTGCGATCACTGCAGCGTCATACTTCTTAATCAGCGGCAAGATATGGTCTAATCGATCATCTTCACCAGTTGTTGAATTAACTAAAGCACGACCTTGATATGTCTGAAGTCCTGCTTCTAACGCTTCGAGTACTGATGAGTCGATACAAATTGGAAGATCGGTAAGTTCCTGCACCATCTTGATTGCTTGGCGCATCAAATCTGCTTCATCGGTTAGTGGTACGCCCATGTTGACGTCCAACATATCTGCGCCACCTTCTACCTGCGCCTTAACATCTTTAATGATTGCTGATAAATCTCCAGCACGTACTTGCTCTTGGAAAATTCGGCGACCAGTTGGGTTGATGCGTTCTCCGATGATACAAAAAGGATTGTCATCACCGATAGTTACGGTCTTGGTTGGTGAGCTAACTACTGTTTGCATTTCTTATCCATTCTTCCTGGTTCGGCCAAGATCCGTCATTAATCGATCGAGTGAGTCGTCGTGACGGAAATCTGTTACATGTAGGCCACGCACACCTGGTTGTGCCAATGCATGCTTAGCTAGTTCGAGCGTTAATTGGTAAGCCTCTTCAGCTGGGTCAGCTGCTTTAGCAACGCGGTCAATCATTTCTTGCGGAATATTGATGCCACGAACATTTTCGTTCATGAACTGCATCCCTTTAGCGCCCTTTATCAAAATGACGTTAGGCAAGATTGGCAAATTTGTTCCGTGAGCAGCTACGCCTTTGCAGAAATTTTCTAAGCGATCCATGTGGAAGCAAAGTTGTAATTGCAACCAACGAGCGCCAGCTTTCTGCTTCTTGATGGCTCGATCAATTCGATATTCAAAAGGATGAGTTCCGGGATTTTCTACCGCGCTAATAAATAGCGAAGGAGCGGGATTGATTTTGCGACCGGAAAGGTAAGTTCCGTTACGGATAATTTCAGCGACTTTAATTGCGATTGGGCCATCTAAGTCAAAGACTCGGCGCGTTTCTGGTTCATCGCCAGCCGTCACATCATCGCCAGTCATAAGCGCAATATTTTCAATGCCATGAAGTGCAGCGCCCATAATGTCAGCCTGAACTGCCAAACGATTCTTATCGCGTTGCGCGATCTGCATAACTGGTTCGAGACCATGTTGTTTGATTGCAATCGCGACAGATAAATTCGAAGCATGCGCATGAGCCGCAGCATTATCTGTTGAATTAACTGCATCAAACCATGGGCGTAAACGATCTGCCTCTTTAGCCACTTTCTCCATGCCGCCACCATCAATAGATGGAAATTCAGCAGTAAAAACTAAATCATTAGTATTTTCAAATAAATGTTGCAGATTACTCATTAGCCGCCCAGCCAGCTGGTGTTTGCTTATCTCGCTTGGTAATTAAATTTAACCAGGAAGAAGTTCCTTTTAGACGCATATCTACAGGTGGGCGCAAATCGTTGTAGTGATCTTTCCAAACCTGAGGTAGATGTAGAGTTTCTTTGCGATCATATGCTTTAACCCAAATGCATTGCATCTCTGGTTTAACTTCGCAATTGCCATTTTCTCGAACTCCGCCACAAGGTCCATTGCGAAGAGTTTTTGGGCATGTCATTGGACAAACCATTCCAGTTGAGTGGAGCACACATTGACCACACATCTGGCAACCAAAAACCGGCTTCTTGATTGCGTCTTCGATTAATGGCAGGAATTTCATACTGCTGCGCGTCTCTTTGCTAGAAGATCTTTTGCAACCTTTACGGCACTTGAAGCATCTGCGGCATAACCATCAGCACCGACTACATCTGCATATTCTTGAGTAACTGGAGCGCCGCCAACCATGATGATTACTTGATCACGAAGACCAGCTTTATTAATTTCATGGATGTTAACTTTGAACATTGGCATGGTGGTAGTTAAGAAGGCTGACATACCAACAATATCTGGCTTATGTTCGTTGATTGCCGCAACAAATTTCTCAGGTGCAACCTGAACGCCAATATCAATTACGGTAAAGCCAGCGCCTTCAAGCATGATGTTTACCAAGTTCTTGCCGATGTCGTGAACATCGCCCTTTACGGTACCCATTAAGAATGTACCGACAGATTCAGCGCCAGTTTGCGCTAGAAGTGGACGCAAAACGTTAAGCGCACCTGACATTGCCTTACCTGAAATCAACATCTCTGGTACGAAGAAATCGCCACGCTCGAAACGGGCGCCAACCTCTTCAAGAGCTGGAATCAAAGCGTCAAAGAGGATTGATGATGGGTCCATGCCATCTGCAATTCCTTTATTGGTTAGTTCGAGTACTGCAGGAGCGTTTCCTACAAGAGTCTCATCGAATAAGCCTTTGAGGATCTCTTCATGGCTCATGCTGCGCCTACCTTTCCTTTAGCTTTCGCTATCTGTGTGCTTTCTATCTTTAACTCTTTGATGATTAGTTCACCAAACTTATTTAATTGCTCGCGACTGATTCGAGCATCCGGTCCTGAAATTGAGATTGCCGCAATGACATTTCCATCAATGGCGAAAACTGGCGCAGCTACTGCAACTAAACCATCTTCAAGTTCATTGTCGATAATTGCAAAACCTGCTTTTCGCACTTTTTCCAACTCTGCATTTAGCATTGAACGAGTTGTGATGGTGCGAGTAGTTTTTGTTTGAAGTGTTCCGGTTGGCAGTGAAGCTGCACCAAATGCGAGCAAAACTTTTCCAAGTGCGGAAGCATGATAAGGAACATTACGCCCAATCCAATTAGTGGCACCTAGCAAATGCTTGCCATCAACTTGATCAATTAATTTAAGATCATCAGAACCTGGCACAGCTAAATTAACTGATTCCGAAGTTTTCGCAGCCAAACTTTCTAGAACCGGGCGCATTCTCGCAATCAATGCTGCATCCTGATTCTGAGTTGATGCATATCGAAGTAATACTTCGCCACCTAGGTATGCGCTGTTGCGATCTCGACGAACAAGACCCTGACGTTCTAGCGCACCAAGAATTCTGGAGGTAGTTGATTTAGGTAAACCAAGTTGGCGTGAAAGTTCGGAGAGCAGTGGTGGTTCGGGTGAATTTAAAATTGCAATCAGCAGCGAAGTTGCACGATCAACTGCTTGCGTTCCGGTTAGAGCCATAAATTCACCGCCTATGCCTGCACTATGGTTAAAATTTACTGTTCCGCATAATGGAACCCCTGTTCCATTATCTGAGCGTATTCTCTAAGGTTGGCTCAGGTCAAGCAAGCGAAAGGCGAAAAATGTTTGTAAATAAAATGCCTCGTTACGAGATTCTCTCTGAAGAATCGATGGCAACATTAAATGCTGGTTGGAAGCGAATTGTTTCCGAAATCGGTCTTGAGTTCGCAAGTCCGTGGGCAGTCGATATGTTGAAAGAAGCTGGCCAAGAAGTTACCGGTGAATTAGTTAAGTTCGATCCAGAATGGATTTTGAAGCAAATAGCTAAGGCACCATCTGAATTTGATCTACGCGCTCGCAATCCAAAACGAAATGTGCACATTGGTGGCAACCACATGGTCTTTGGTGGAGTTTATGGCCCACCTTTCGTATTGGAAGGTTCAACTCGTCGCGATGGTACGTTCAATGATTTCCAAAACTTCTGCAAGCTTGCGCAGAGTTTTGATGCACTCGATTCTGTTGGTGGCGTTGTAGTAGAGCCAAATGACCTTTCACTTGATTCTCGCCATTTAGATATGGTGATGGCGCAAGCTACTTTGACCGATAAATTCTTCATGGGCAACGTGGTGTCGGCTGAGAATGCACGCGATGTAATTGCGATGACCGAAATTATTCACGGTGGCCGCAAGGCTATTGAAGAAACTCCTGCACTTATCTCTCTTATCAACTGCAACTCACCACTTCGTTGGGATGATCGCATGCTTGATTCGATGCGTGAATATGCGCTCGCAGGTCAGCCAGTGGTATTTACTCCATTCTTATTAATGGGTGCGATGTCACCAGTAACAATTCCAGCAACTTTGGCACAGCAAATTGCGGAAGCGCTCACCGGTATTGCACTTGCACAATTGATTCGCCCAGGAACACCGGTGGTATTTGGTTCATTCTTATCAAACGTAGATATGCAATCAGGTTCACCACAATTTGGTACTCCAGAATCAGGTATTGGCCTACTTTGCACCGGCCAAATTGCCCGCAGTTTTAACTTGCCTTTCCGTGGCGGTGGAACGCTAAATTCATCTCAAACTGTTGATGCGCAAGCTGGATATCAAACTTTGATGACCATGTTGCCTACATTCTTAGCCGGAACCAACTGGGTTATGCACTCAGCCGGTTGGCTAGAAGGTGGACTTGTTTCGTCATATGACAAGTTCATTGTTGATATTGAAATTCTTCAAGCATTAATGGCCGAATTTACTCCGCTTGAATTTAACGAAGCATCACTTGCATTTGATGCTCATCAAGAAGTTGGCCATGGTGGACACTTCTTGGGAGCTGCACACACCATGGAGCGTTTCCGTGATTGTTTCTATCGTCCATTTTTAACAAATAGCGATAACTACGATCGCTGGACACGTCTTGGCGCGAAGGACACCCGTGCTCGTGCAGAAGAAATTTGGAAGAAGAAACTCGAAGAGTATGTACAACCAGAGATGGATGCCTCAATTCTTACTGGGCTACAAGATTATGTAGCAAAGAGAAAATCAGAGTTAGGTGAGTAATACTCTTTACGTAAACGGGAAGTGGGTCTCGCCGGTAGAAGGTCAGACCTGCGATGTCATAAGTCCCGCTGATGGACATTTAGTTGCAACTGTTGCTGAAGCAACTGCACCTGATGTTGAACTTGCAATCAAAGCAGCTCGTAACGCTTTTGATTCAGGTGAATTTACTAGCTGGAGTTTTGAAAAACGTTCTGACTTAGTAAGCAAGATTGCCGATTTGATGGAACGCGATCTAAAGATTTTGGCAAAACTTGAAAGTGATGACACCGGAAAGCGCCTCATTGAAGCTGAATATGACATTGCAGATGTGATTGCCTGTTTTCGCCATTTTGCTGAGATTGGCAAGAAGGAACATGACCGCGTTGTAAATGTAGGCATTGAACACATTGATTCTCGTGTGGTTCAAGAGCCAGTTGGAGTTTGCACTTTAATTGGACCTTGGAATTACCCATTGCTTCAAGTCTCTTGGAAAGTTGCGCCCGCGTTGGTTGCCGGATGTACTTTCATCGTAAAACCAGCTGAACTTACGCCGTCGACTGCAATACATCTATTTAAATTAATCGATGAAGCCGGTGTTCCAGCTGGTGTTGCAAATTTAATTCTTGGCAAAGGTTCCTCAATCGGAGATTTACTTACTGCAGATCCACGAATTGATTTAGTCTCATTTACGGGCAGTCTTGGCATTGGCCAGCGAATCATGTCTTTGGCATCAAAGACCATAAAGAAAGTTGCCCTAGAGCTAGGTGGCAAGAATCCAAATATCATCTTTGCTGATGCTGACTTAGATGCGGCAATCGATAACGCGGTCACCGCAGGTTTCCTACATTCAGGTCAAGTATGTTCAGCCGGCACTCGATTAGTAGTGGAAAAATCAATTCACCAAAAAGTAGTCTCTGAAATTGCACGTCGCGCTAAAGAAATTAAAGTTGGCGGACCAACTTCAACAGAAGCGGAAACGGGTCCATTAATTAGTGCAAACCATTTAAATAAAGTGCAGGAGTATGTCGATAAGGCAGTTGCTGAAGGTGCAAAACTCTTAGTGGGCGGCAAGAAATTAACCGAAGGAGATTTTGCAAAGGGCAACTTCTTCCCGCCAACCGTTCTTGATGGTTGCAATACCAAAATGAGTTGTGTCCAAGATGAATCATTTGGCCCAGTAATTACGGTAGAAACTTTTGAGACTGAAGCAGAAGCCATTGCGATTGCAAATGACACGATTTATGGCTTAAGCGGTGCGGTCTGGACCAAAGACGATGCTAAAGCCAAACGTGTTTCACGGGCACTTCGCCACGGAACCGTTTGGGTAAATGATTACGGTCCATACAAACCGCAGGCAGAGTGGGGCGGATTTAAAGCCTCTGGCATCGGCAGAGAATTAGGAGAGCACGGACTCTCGGAATTCCTTGAAAGTAAACACATTTGGACCAACAATATGCCTGCTAAATCAGGTTGGTTTGCCGAACGCTAACCACAGACAAATCCGGAGGATAAATGTCATCAACGTCGATGATCTCAGTTAAGAATGTTTGGAAAGTTTTCGGGCCAAACGCTGAGAAGTTAATTGGTACTCCTGATGCTGATTTAACTCGCACCGAACTTAGAAATAAGACCGGCAATACCATCGCCGTAAGAGATGTCTCCTTTGAAGTAGCAAAAGGTGAAGTCTTCGTCGTAATGGGTTTATCTGGTTCAGGTAAGTCAACCCTGGTTCGCTGCATGACTCGATTAATCGAACCAACCCAAGGCGAATTGGTTTATGACGGGGAAGATATTCTCAAAGTAGATGCCAATCGACTACGTGAACTTAGACGCACTAAATTTTCAATGGTCTTTCAACATTTCGGATTACTTCCACATCGAAAAGTTGTCGATAACATCGCATACTCTTTAGAAATTAACGGAGTATCAAAAGCAGAACGTCACAAGCGAGCCCATGAAGTAATTGAATTAGTTGGCCTACAAGGTTATTCCGAAGCTTACCCAGAGCAATTATCTGGCGGCATGCAGCAGCGCGTTGGTTTGGCGCGCGCGCTTGCAGTAGATCCACAAATTATGTTTTTAGACGAACCATTCTCAGCTTTAGATCCATTGATTCGTCGCGACATGCAAAATGAAGTTATTCGTTTGCATCATGATTTAGGTAAAACCATGGTCTTTATTACTCATGACTTGCAAGAAGCAGCAAAAGTTGGCGACCGTATTGCAATCATGCGCGATGGTGCACTGATACAAGTGGGCACACCGGAAGAGTTAGTTGCCAATCCAAAAGATGATTACGTAGCTAATTTCGTGCGAGATATCGCAAAGTCACATGTTTTGACTCTTAAGTACTTAGCAAGGCCGCTTCGTTCAGACGAAACTGCGGCTAGTATTGAATTAGCTTCAAATACCATCATTCGCGAAGCGACTTCAAAGATCCTTGAAGCTCATCACCCAGTGCATGTAGTAGATAATGGAAAATCAATTGGCGTGGTCTCAGCAGAAGATGTGCTTGGGCTAATTGCCGGAGTCAATTAATGCTGGAAAAAGTAAAGCAACATAAGGGTTATTTCCTGCTTGGCTTAGTTGCCATCTGGTGGGCGCTGGCCAAACTGTTACAGGGCCGCGACACCATGGAACTTTCGGTGGCCTCAAACACTCCCGTTACTACAGTGTTTGGTGAAGCCGCCGAATCAATCCGAGGCAATCGCACTAAGAGTCCACTCTTTATATACCTATTTAACCCAATCCGGTTAGCAATAACCGGCTTCGTAGAATTTATTCGTACCTATATCTCGGTTCCAACTAATGGCGCTCCAGCACCATACATTGGTTGGTTTGGAGTTATCGCAATAGTTGGTTTCATTGTTTATGCAACAAGTCGCTTAAGAATTGCACTGCTTTCAGTTGCGCTCCTACTTGCTTGCGGCGCGCTTGGCATGTGGCAATTTACGATGGACACAATTGCAATGACCATCGCGGCAGTATTACTTTCACTTGCAATCGGAATTCCACTTGGAATTTGGGCTGGTCTATCCGATCGAGTATTAAAAATTCTTACACCAATGTTGGATTTAGCCCAAATCCTTCCTACCTTGGTTTATCTCGCTCCGTTAGCCCTCTTCTTTATGATTGGCGTCGCTGCGGCAACTATTGCAACCATGGTTTACAGCATTCCGATAACTATCAGAATTACTTCACATGCAATTAGGACTTTAAACTTTTCTCCCGTAGAAGCTTCCATATCGATGGGTGCTACCAATAAACAGACTTTGCGCAAAGTACAACTGCCAATGGCAAAGCAAATGATTGTGCTAGGTATTAATCAAACAGTTATGGCCGCACTTTCATTTGTGGTTATCGCCGCTTTAATTGCCGCACCTGGACTTGGTAAACCAGTGGTCGAAGCGCTAATCATTCGAAATGTTGGTCGTGGTTTTGTGGCAGGTTTTGCAGTGGTTTTTGTAGCCATCATGCTGGATCGAGCCACAAGTGCGGCCGCAAAGAAGCAACAATCATTTATTCCACCTACACCAGCTCAGTTAAAGGCGCGCCGAAATAAGGTGATTGGCGCTGGAGTATTTGCAGCGGTAGCGACCGTGTTATCAAGTTTTGTGGAATTTCTAGCAGTATTTCCTGAGAAATTCAGTATTGCCTTGCAAGTTGAAACAATAACTAACAAAGTTAATACTTTCTTAACCACAGATTTATATTTCTTAACTGTGGGTTTCAAAGATTTAATTTCAAATTGGGTCCTAAACCCAATTGAAGATGTTCTTGCAAGAGCACCTTGGTATATGACGGTCACCATGTTTGTGATTGTGGCATTGGTAATGGGTGGTTATCGCGTAGCAATACTTACATTTTCACTTTTGATGTTAATTGTGGGATCTGGCCTTTGGTTTGATGCGATGATTACTTTAACCCAAACAATTGTGGCAACTCTATTAACAATGATTATTGGAATCGGTCTAGGAATCTGGGTTGGTAGAAGTAATAAAGCCGATGCCTTCTTACGTCCATTCTTAGATGCAGGACAAACACTTCCTGCTTTCGTATATCTAGTTCCGATGCTTGGCCTATTTGGCCCAACTAGATTTACGGCGATTGCTACGGGCATCATCTATTCAATTCCAGTAGTGGTAAAAATTGTTGGAGAGGGAATAAGGGCAGTTCCTGCGACCATTGTTGAAGCGGCCACTGCAGCCGGTTCTAATGTCCGACAAATTATTACAAAAGTGCAATTACCTGCTTCTAAGAAGGCGCTACTACTTGCCACCAATCAAGGAATGATTTTCGTGCTGGCAGTAATTGTCATTGGTGGATTCGTTGGTTCAGGTGGTCTTGGATACCTAGTAATTCTTGGCGGTTCAAAGCCAGAACTTCAAGGTAAAGGTTTGGTTGCTGGATTAGTGATTCTTTTGCTTGGTGTAACTATTGATCGAATTGCTCAAGCTGCCGCAAAAAGAGCGTAAAAAAAGTTAGTTTTGCTATTCCATGTGAGGCCAATAACGCTTAGGCTTGCGCTCACACTTAAATTATCCAAGGAGGGGTAATGAGATTAAAGCATGGTCGCAAAATTGCGCTTGCATCTTCAGTCTTGGCATTCTCCCTTGTGCTTACAGCTTGTAGCTCAAAGTCCGAAGAGGCTTCAGCAGATTGCGGTACCTGGGGTATTGCAATGCATGCTTGGAATGGTTACACAGCATCAGCACAAGTTGTAGCAGAAATTGCTAAGAAGGAACTAGGTTGCACAATCAACCAGACCACACTTGAAGAAGCTGGCGTGACTTACGATGCGATGGAAGCTGGCACAGTTGACGTAGTAATCGAAGACTGGGGCGGCGGCCGTTGGCAAGAATGGGTAGATCGCGAAGCGATCGTTGAAGTTGGTCCAAACGGCAACATTGGTCGTATCGGCATGTACGTTGCACCTTGGATGGTTGAAAAATACCCAGACATCACAGATTCAAAGAACTTAAATAAGTATGCAGATCTATTTAAGACTGCAGACTCTGGCGGCAAGGGTGCTTGGTATGAAGGCCCTCCTGGCTACACCACAATCGGTGAGAAGATGATTTCAGCTAATAAGTTGAACTTCAAAGCAATCTCAACTGGTTCAGAAGCTGCGCTGATTGAAGTTCTTACAAAGGCAGAGGCAAATAAGACTCCTGCAATTGCATACTTCTATGAGCCACAGACCTTCTTCGTGAAGATGCCTGGCCTATTGAAGTCACGCGTTAACTTCCCAGCTAACGATTGGGCAGATGCTGCGAAAGCAAGCGGCCTAACCGATTATCCAGAAACAGTTCTTGTGAAGCTTGCTTCGAAGAAGTTGATGGACTCTGGTTCACCATTTGCAACACTTGTCCAGAACTTTAAGTGGACAAATGATGATCAGAACTCTGTAGCTGCAGATATCGAAGGCGGAATGAAGCCTGAAGAGGCAGCACAGAAGTGGATTGATGCTCACGCTGACCAAGTTAAGGCTTGGACCGGTAAGTAATTAATTACTAATAAAACCGCCCGGCTAGATAGAATTTAGCCGGGCGGTTTTATTTATGAACGGAGTAGTTCTTTGAAAACCTATGATTACATCATCGTCGGTGGTGGTTCGGCAGGTTGCGTTTTAGCTAATCGTTTGAGCGCAGATCCCAATAAAGAGGTATTAGTTCTCGAAGCGGGTCGCCCAGATTACATATGGGATGTTTTCATACATATGCCGGCAGGTTTAGCTTTCCCAATCGGTAGCAAGTATTACGACTGGATGTACGAATCCGAACCAGAGCCTCACATGAATAATCGAAAGATTTATCATGCTCGCGGCAAAGTCCTCGGCGGATCTTCTTCAATTAATGGCCAAATTTTTCAACGTGGCAATCCATTGGATTACGAACGTTGGGGCAAAGATCAAGGAATGCAGAATTGGGATTTTGCACATTGCTTGCCATATTTTAAAAAGATGGAAACTTGCATTGCAGATCCAAAAGGTGAATTACGCGGTGGCGATGGTCCACTCAAACTCGAAAGAGGTCCATCAAAGGGACCGCTATTCAAAGCTTTTTTTGAAGCGGTGCAACAAGCTGGATTTAATTTAACCAAAGATGTAAATGGATATCGCCAAGAAGGTTTTGCGCGATTTGATCGAAATGTTTATCGAGGTCGACGTTTAAGTGCGGCTCGCGCCTATTTATATCCTGTTAAGAAGCGAAAGAATTTAGAGATCAAAACTCGCGCGATGGTGACTAAAGTTTTGTTTGAAGGCAAAACCGCAGTAGGCGTCGAAGTGTTGATCAAAGGTAAGAAGCAGACAATCAAAGGACGAGAAGTAATTCTCTCCGGAGGTGCAATTAATTCACCACAGCTGCTACAGCTATCTGGTATTGGCAATGAGAAAGATTTAGCGCCACTTGGTGTGCAAATGGTTCATCATTTGCCTGGCGTTGGCGCTAATTTGCAGGATCATCTAGAAGTTTATGTTCAATACAAATGTAAGCAGCCAGTAACTCAACAACCTTCACTGAAATTCTGGAAGCGACCATGGATTGGCTTCCTTTGGCTCTTCTTCCGCACTGGTCCTGGCGCGACAAATCATTTCGAAGCGGGTGGCTTTACCAGAAGTAATGATGAAGTTGCCTATCCAAATTTGATGTATCACTTCTTGCCGCTGGCAATTCGTTATGACGGTTCTGGACCAAAAGGTGGACATGGCTATCAATTCCACATCGGCCCGATGTATTCAGATTCTCGTGGCTGGTTAAAGATTAAGAGCACAAATCCACTTGAGAAACCTGCAATGCTTTTTAATTATCTCTCTACGGATCAAGATCGACGTGAATGGATTGAGGCAATTCGCCAGGCACGCCACATCATGACCCAACCAGCAATGGATTCAATGAATGCAGGCGAAACCTCACCTGGCCCATCGGTATCAACCGATGAAGAGATTCTCGATTGGGTGAGAAAAGATGCGGAAACTGCGCTGCATCCATCATGCACCGCGAAAATGGGAACCGATGAAATGTCTGTTGTAGATCCAGAGACTATGAAAGTTCATGGAGTTGAAGGCTTACGCGTTGTAGACGCTTCAGTATTCCCATATGTAACCAATGGAAATATCTATGCGCCAGTGATGATGGTTGCAGAACGTGCTGCTGATTTAATTATCGGCAAAGGTACATTAGCGCCTGATCACACTGAGTTTTATCGTCATGCAAAATGATGCGCCTTCATCAATTCAAAAGGTAAAGGTAAAGAGAAGTGATTCTGATGCCACCACATCAGATAGCGTGGTGGTTGAAGAGCCATTAGAAATTAGAATTAAAAAAGGTGACCAAGAAGAACAACTTGGTATCACTATGCGCACCCCAGGCGCAGATTTGCAGCTTGCTGCTGGTTTTCTTTGGGGAGAAGGATTTCTAACTAAACCAGAACAATTAATCTCAGTAATTGTTTGTGGCGATAGATCTTTAACGCCACGTCAGAGAGCCAATGTAGTTATTGCAGAAGTTACAAATGATGCCCCAGATTTTTCAAGAAAATTAGATCGTAGATTCACCATGAACTCTGCATGTGGAGTTTGTGGATCCGAAAACATTTCTGATCTACATAAGCGTGGAATAGCAAAAGTAAAACCAACTACCAAAAGTGATATGCAGCTTTCGCATTACACAGAACTGCTAGATAAGAATCAAGCAATTTTCTCTAAAACCGGTGGATTGCATGCTGCGCTATTGGTAAATCCACATGGTGAAATCAAATATTCCAAAGAGGATGTTGGTCGACATAACGCAGTGGATAAAGTAATTGGTCAAGCGCTAATGGATGGCCAGCTACCACTTTCAGATTGGACTTTGGTGGTCTCTGGCCGCACCGGTTATGAAATTGTTCAAAAAGCTATAACTGCTGGAATCTCAGCCATGGTTGGCGTTAGTGCACCCACTTCACTAGCCATCGAATTGGCCGATGAGTTCGGCTTAACCTTGATTGCCTTTGCCCGAAATGGGGTAGGAAAGCGCTTCATTTCGACTATTTTGTAGTTGCGTTGCAACTGATGCAACCGACTTATTGCCAGTATATATAGGTAGATGCCTACCATTCTCACTATGTCTACAACAGAGATCTGGCAAGAACGAGCAAGTAAAGTAAAACCTAACGGCAATATATTTATTGATGGTAAATCAATTCCATCTGCTTCCGGCAAAACATTAGAAGATTTCTCACCGGTGCTAAATAGAAGCATTGCCAATATTGCAGCGGGTGATAGCGAAGACGTCAATAAAGCAGTCGCGTCTGCAAAACGTGCTTTTGATTCTGGCATATGGTCTCAAATGAACCCAAGAGATAAAAAAGCAATCATGTTGCGCTGGGCGGAATTGCTAAACCAACACCGAGATGAATTAGCTTTGCTAGAAACACTTGATGTTGGAAAGCCAATTAGTGATTCCTTAGCAGTTGATACTCGAAACTCAGCTCGCGTAATTCAATGGTATGCCGAAACTATAGATAAGACCTACGATGAAATTGCACCAGCACCTAGAAATGCTTTGGCAATGGTGACGCGAGAACCACTAGGTGTAATTGGCGCAATTGTTCCTTGGAATTATCCAATGAGTATTACTTCATGGAAACTTGGACCAGCTTTAGCAATGGGTAATTCAATAGTTATCAAACCCGCTGAAAATTCATCGTTAACTGCAATTCGTATGGCAGAACTGGCAATCGAAGCAGGTTTGCCAGAAGGTGTATTTAATGTGGTTCCTGGTTTAGGTGCAGAAGCTGGGCAAGCTCTGGCAAAACATATGGATGTGGCAAAGATTGCTTTTACCGGTAGCGGTCCAACCGGTCGCAAGATGCTCCAATATGCAGCGGAATCAAACATGAAGCAAGTTTCGCTAGAACTGGGCGGGAAAAGTCCGCAGGTAGTACTTAGCGATTGCACTAATTTGAAATTAGCGGCAGAGACCATCGGCTGGGCTATTTATTACAACGCCGGTCAAACTTGCAATGCTGGCTCCCGAATTATCGTTGAAAAGAGCGTGAAAGAAGAGCTATTTAGCCACTTAAAGGAGTTTGCAAAGAATTTCAAAGTTGGCGATCCATTAAATCCAGAAACCATGATGGGTCCAATAGTTTCTAAGGTGCAAAGAGATCGCGTTAATTCCTATCTTGAATTAATCGGTCAAAATAACGAAGAGGTTGTTTTTGGTGGCGAAAAAGCGACCGGCGATGATCTCTACATTCAACCGACTTTGATTTCTAATGTTTCAAACACTTCTAGACTTGCTCAAGAAGAGATTTTTGGTCCGGTGCTAGTTGCCATTGAAGCAAAAGATTCAGATGAAGCGCTAAAGCTTGCCAATCAAACCGAATATGGTTTAGCGGCATCTGTTTGGACTGATAATGTTTCAAAGGCACATAATTTTGCCAGAGCTCTAAGAGCTGGAACCGTTTGGATTAATACCTTTGATGCGCTAGATGTAATTACTCCTTTCGGTGGATTTGGCGCATCAGGAACCGGCAGAGATAAATCATTACATGCATTAGATGCATATAGCGCGCTAAAGACTACTTGGGTAGATTTGTCATGAGCATTGAAGTTCTAGGGAAGAAAATTGATCGCCAAGAAGAAATTCTTTCCGAATCAGCGCTAGAACTCATAAATAAATTACATACTCAATTAAATCCTAGACGTTTAGAACTGCTTGCAAAGCGTAAGGAACGAATTGCAGCGATTGCAAATGGCAAGGAACTTACCTTTCTTGAAGAGACCAAAGCAATTCGTGATGACAATTCCTGGAAAGTTGCGCCGCTGGCACCAGGGTTGATTGATCGAAGGGTAGAAATCACCGGTCCAACAGAGCGGAAGATGACTATCAATGCCCTCAATTCAGGGGCAAAGGTCTGGCTTGCTGACCAGGAAGATTCCACGACCCCAAACTGGGAGAACGTCATCCAAGGCCAAATTAACTTAAATGACGCCATTCGTGGCCGTATTGAATTTACTAATGATGCCGGCAAGAAGTACCAGTTAAGAACAGATGCGCCACTTGCCACAATCGTGATGCGACCTAGAGGTCTGCATCTTCCTGAAAAACATATCCTTGTAAATGGGGAGGTAACTTCAGGTTCATTTGTGGATTTTGCGCTTTACATGGTGGCAAGTGCCAAACTTCAAATTGAAAATGGTTTAGGCCCATACTTCTATTTAGCAAAACTGGAATCACACTTAGAGGCAAGAATGTGGAATGAGGCATTCTTGATTGCACAAGATCATGTGGGAATTCCTAGCGGAACAATTAGAGCAACGGTTCTGATCGAAACTTACCCAGCAGCTTTCGAAATGGAAGAGATTCTTTACGAATTGCGGGAGCACTGCGCTGGTTTAAATGCTGGTCGCTGGGATTACATGTTTAGCGTTATAAAAACTCACAGAACTAGCGGCAAAGATTTTGTACTACCGGAACGAAATGCAGTAACTATGACTGTGCCATTTATGAAAGCTTATACAGAGTTGCTTGTGAAAACCTGTCATAAAAGAGAAGCATCAGCAATCGGTGGTATGGCTGCTTTTATTCCAAGTGCAGATCCAGCTGTTAATGAAGTTGCATTCGCTAAAGTCCAAGCAGATAAATCGCGCGAGGCAAATGATGGTTTTGATGGCTCATGGGTGGCTCATCCAGGAATGGTCGAACTTTGTCGTAACGAATTCGATAAAGTCCTAGGTGCTAAGCCAAATCAAATTGATGAGAAAAAGGAGCAGAGCCAAGTAAGCGCTGCTGATTTATTGAACGTCAAAGCAACCCCAGGAGTAGTAACAGAAGTTGGACTTAGAAATAATATAAGTGTTTCGATTCAATATTTAGAGAGCTGGCTGCGCGGAGTTGGCGCGGTAGCAATTTTCAATTTGATGGAAGATGCGGCGACTGCAGAGATTTCCAGGAGTCAGATCTGGCAGTGGATTTATAACGAAATCACGCTAGAAGATGGTCGAAAAATCACCAAGGAGCTAGTCCGAGAGCTCACCGAAGCAGAGGTAGCCAAACTCGGCGACCCATCTAAATATGCGGCCGCCAAAGAAACATTTATCGCTTGTGCTTTAGATGACGAATACTTAGATTTTTTGACTTTGCCAGCTTACGAGAAGATGGCTTAATAACCAGCTTTATTAAATAAGCTGGAAATTTCATCAGCCGCATTTAAAAGAGTTGGCGCTAAAGATTTAACTCTCTCCTTGGTATTATTAAAAGTCGGCAAGGTTACGTTTAAGTAGGCAATAGTTCGACCAGCGCGATCTTTAATGGCGGCAGAGATGCCACACCATTCTTCACGGTGCTCTTTGTAATTAATAGCCACGCCAGTTACGCGTGCTTCCAAAATCTCTTTGCGCAGTAGTTGCGGTTTAGTGATAGTGAATCTGGTCGGCGCGGCTAACTTCTGTTTGAGGTATTCATTTAACTCTTCATCACTTAAATTCGATAAATACAATTTTCCAACCGACCCACAATGAAGTGGAACTACCATCCCAGCTAAGTCCACTTGAATTGGAGAATCAGATCTAACTTGATCCATCACCACAAGGTCTCCTCGTGTTGCAATTTCTAGAAATGCGCTTCCACCAGTTTTCTTTGCAACTTTTTCTAAGAGCGGTCGTGCTTTTCTAACAAAACTTGAATTATCAGTAGCGGCAGCAAGTCTGAGCGCACCGGGGCCAACTTTGTAAGTTCCGGTAACTTCATTTCTTTCAGCCAAATCAAAATGAACTAAAGTATTCATTAAGCGCCAAGCAGTTGCGCGATTTACCTTTGCGGCTTTTGCTAATTCAGGAATAGTAGGTGGCGCCGAGTAACTTGCGAGTGCATCGAGCAAACTAAGTGCTCTTTCGACCGATTGAACGCGTTGCGCCATGTGAACCACCGTTTCATTTGTTGGGAAAATTTAACTCAAAACCAGCGAAAATTCATCAAAAAGCCTTTCGCGCGATACGAACCAGGTGTACTTTCACTCCATTCCAACGAGGGAAGGCGAGAGGTTTAGACGTGAAAATCAAAGCTGCAGTATTAGATGAAGTAGGTAAAGATTTCCGAATCGCAGAGGTTGATATTGATAAACCTAAATCAGGTGAAATTCTCGTAAAAGTTGCAGCGAGCGGACTATGTGCCAGCGATTTAAATGCAATTGATGGCAAGCGAAAGCTGGTGCCATTTCCAGCAGTTATTGGCCACGAGGCTGCAGGTGTCGTAACCGAAGTTGGCCCAGATGTTTCAGGAATTGCAGTTGGCGATCATGTTGTCATGTCTATCGTGCCAAACTGCGGCGAATGTGAATGGTGCAAACGAGGCATTCCAAATTACTGCGCGACCGCCGGAGATGCGATGAGCGTTGGCGGCTTATTTGATAAAACTAGCCGCTTATCTGAAAATGGTTCAAAGTTAAATCAATTTCTATGTGTAGCATCCTTTGCAGAATATGCAGTAGTACCAGCATCTGGTGCGGTTGTGATTCCAAAAGAGATGCCATTAGATCGCGCTGCGCTTTTAAGTTGTGCAGTCTTAACCGGCTATGGCGCAGTTGTTAACACCGCGAAAGTTCAACCTGGCTCTTCAGTTGCAGTATTTGGTTGCGGTGGAGTTGGCTTAAATAGTATTCAAGGCGCAAGAATTATTGGCGCAAAAACCATCATCGCGGTTGATGTGAGCGATGAAAAGTTAGAGATTGCCAAGAAAGTAGGCGCCACTCATACGGTCAACGCAGCCAAAGAGGATCCAGTTGCCTTTGTGAAATCAGTTTGTGGCGGCGCAGATTATGTTTTCGATGCCTCTGGCCGGGAAGCCACAATTTCTCAGGCATGGCTGGCAACGGGTGTTCAGGGCCAATTGACTCTGGTTGGACTACTAAAAAATGGAGCGCAATTGACCATCGATGCCGGGCCTTTTGTCAATGAACAATCGATAAAAGGTTGCTATTTCGGCTCAGCCAACCTTCAGAAGGATGTCATTTCGTTAGTAAAAAGTTATCTAAATGGTCAATTATTCCTAGACGAACTCATCAGCGAGCGAATAGGTTTAGAGGGTCTTAATGATGCCGTCAAGCGATTGAGGGCAGGCGAGGGGGCCAGAAACGTTTTGGTGTTTGACTGACCAGACAACCTACGCAAAGATTCCCGCGTTCTGAAAATTTCACGTGATTTTTCAGGAAGCGGGTAACAATTAAATATCCACCCCACTAAAAGCAATATCAAACAAATAAGGAGAAAACAGTGAAGTTTTCAAAGCTAGCTAAAGTGGCTGTTGTTGCAACAGTTTCAGTAGCTCTTGTGGTTCCGACACTGACTTCTGCTACTGCGGCTAGCAAATTCGCAACAGCTACCAGCGCTTCACAGGCTGGCGGTCTTGCAGGATTAGCAGCAGAGTGCAAGAAGGAAGGTCAACTAAACGTCATCGCATTGCCACACTACTGGGCAAACTATGGTGACATGATTGAAGGATTTAAGAAGAAGTACGGCGTAAAGGTCGATGAGGCTGATCCAGAGGGTTCATCACAGGATGAAATCGATGCAGCTAATCGCCTAAAGGGAACCAACCGTTCTCCAGACGTATTTGATATCGGTCTTGCAGTTGCAGATAAGTACAAGGGAACAGGAACATTTGCTCCTTACAAGGTACGTAACTGGAAGAACAACTTAGGTGCAACAGATGTTCCATCTGCAGAATACACACCTAACTACACAGGTACCATGACAATTGGTTATGACGGATCACTTGGCACAATTACCAAGCTTGATGATTTAATGAAGCCAGTATTCAAGGGCAAAGTAACTATTAACGGTGACCCACAAGGTTCATCTGCTGGTCTTAACTCAATCTTCATGGTTAACCTAGCTCTAGGTGGAACTCTTGATGATATTTCACCAGCAGTTGCTTGGTTCAAGAAGTTAAAGGCTGTTGGTAACTACATCAACGTAAACCCAACACAGGCAACCATCGCTTCAGGTCAAACACCTGTAGTTATGGATAATGGTTATATCTCAGCTGGTATTGCAAAGGAATTTGCTAAGGCTGGCAAGACCTGGAAGATGTTTACCCCAGCATCACTTGGTTCAACATATAACTCAGCAGTTTCAGCATGGGCGCCACATCCAGCATGTGCTCGTCTATGGATGGAATACACACTAGGTGAAGAAGGCGCAGCAATCTGGGCACAAGGTGGAGCTACACCAACACTTTGGATCTGGATGGTAAAGACCAAGCGCGCACCAGCTGCAGGTATTGCTGCAATTGGTAAGAGCAAGGTTGCACCATTAAAGGCAACTGGTGATCAATCTACAAAGGCTCGTGAATATCTAAAGACAGCATGGGCTGCTGCTGTAGGAACCAACTAAGTAATAATTTCTTAGATGGCTAATACTCAATATCAGGGAACCGGCACCACCACAGGTGGTGCCGGTTCTCGGTATTGGCGTAAACGGAGCGCATATTTAGGCGTAGTTCCATTTTTTATCTTCACAGGAATTTTTTTAATTTATCCAACTTATAGCGTGATTACCGGAGCTTTCCGCAATGAAGCCGGAGAGTTCGATACCGCAAAAATTAATGAACTTTTAGCATCACCAATTGTTCGTAAAGCTTTCTATAACTCACTAGAGATTTCATTTAAAACCGCTGTCCTTGGTGCAATTCTGGGCGGATTATTTGCATGGGCACTTGTTTCTGGAAAACCAGGTGGCCGCTTCTATAAAATTACCGTTGCAATCTCATCAGTATTGGCGCAATTTGGTGGCGTAATGCTCACCTTCGCATTTCTAGCAACTTTCGGGTTTAACGGCGTAGTCTCTTCAATATTTGTGAAGCTAGCGCCCGAATCATTTTTAGCTCAATCATCATGGCTCTACACAATCAATGGCTTAGCTGTGGTTTATACATTTTTCCAAATTCCATTGATGGTGTTGGTTTTCTTGCCAACAATCGAAAACATGAAACCACAATGGCGTGAAGCATCTGATTCGCTTGGCGGTAGCCCGCTTGAATACTGGAGAAGTGTTGGTATTCCAGTTCTTACTCCATCTTTCTTTGGTGCGATGTTGCTCTTATTTGTTAATTCTTTCTCAGCATATGCAACTGCAGCAACGCTGGTAAATCTCTCTGACTTCTTAACCCCACTTCAAATCGGTAATGCGCTATCTAGCGAAGTCGGAAATGCAAACCCACAAACTGCTAAAGCGCTTTCACTTGCAATGGTTATTGTGGTGATCATCGTGATGGCGTTATATGCCCAGATTCGCCGTCGAGTAAGTCGTTGGGAGTCATCACGATGAAACCAACTTGGAAAGTAAAACTATGGCGCTACACAATCATCGGAATTGTGGGCTTTTATCTATTACTTCCGCTCTATTCGATGTTGGATTTCTCTACAAAGCCTTTCGCCTTTTTTCAAAAGGGTCGTACTTTAGATGCCTGGAAAGTTATTCCTAGCCAACCAGATTTAACAATTGCGGTATTTAGATCGCTAGTGACAGCGGCAATCGTGATGTTTTTGATTTTGGTTTTGATTGTGCCAACCGTGGTTTGGGTGCATCTAAAGTTACCTAAATTAAAGAGGTTAGTTGAATTAATTTGCTTAATTCCATTGGCGATTCCAGCAATTGTGATTGTGGTTGGTATTGCTCCGCTTTATCGTTGGATATCAATTAATATCACCGAGTCGCCAATTTCATTAGCTTTGGTTTATTCGATGTTGATCCTGCCGTATACCTACCGAGCGTTATCGGCTGCGCTGGATGCGGCAGATATCCATACTTTGGCAGAAGCAGCCCGCACCCTAGGCGCATCAACCACCAGAATGATGGCCGGCGTAATCATGCCAACTCTACGAACTGGTATTTTGAATGGATCATTTATTGCCATTGCGCTGGTGCTTGGCGAATTTACAATTTCTAATCTACTCAATTACAAGACTTTCCAAGTGGTAATTGCGCAGATTGGCCGTACCAGCGGAAACGTGGCTGTTGCAGTTTCACTGGCTTCAATTTTCTTTGTATTAATTTTGTTATTGGCAATCCCACAGAAGAAGCGTCAAAAAGAAGTTCTTGACGTAGATGTTGCGTAATCGAAAGGAAATGTAGTGAGCTCTGCATATGTGCAATTGGTTGATATCGCTAAGCACTTTGGCCCGGTCAAAGCGCTTGATGGATTAACTTTAGATATCGCCAAAGGTGAGTTTGTTGCGCTTCTTGGACCTTCAGGTTGCGGTAAGACCACAGCGCTTCGCGCATTAGCTGGCTTACAAGAGTTAGATCGCGGTCAGATCATTGTTGATGGAAAAGATATTACTTACACTGCGCCAAATAAGCGCAATATGGGTATGGTTTTCCAGGCTTATTCACTATTTCCACACATGACTGCTCGTGAAAATGTTGAATATGGTTTGAAATTAAAGGCGCATAAAACAGCGGCAGATAAGCGTGCCGATCGTTCAGGTGAATTACTCGAACTAGTTGGCCTATCAACACACTCAAATCATTATCCACATCAAATGTCTGGCGGTCAGCAGCAGCGTATTGCGTTGGCACGTGCGCTAGCTATTTCGCCGCAAGTTTTGCTGCTTGACGAACCACTATCTGCGCTCGATGCAAAGGTGCGTACCCAACTGCGAGATGAAATTCGTCGTATTCAATTAGAGCTTGGCACCACCACATTGTTCGTAACTCACGACCAAGAAGAAGCGCTAGGTATTGCTGATCGAGTTGGTGTTATGCGTAACGGTCTGCTCGAACAGATCGCTTCACCTGCCGAACTTTATGATCGCCCAGCAACTTCATTCGTTGCAGAGTTCGTAGGACTTACCAATCAAGTAAAGGTAAAAGTCTCTAACGGCAAATTCAGTGCATTCGGTACCGAACTGAGCACACTGCCTGGATCAATAACATCTGGTGAAGGTGTGGCGCTAATTCGCCCAGAATCATTGACAGTAAAAGCGAGCAAGAGCGGTGATGGTCGCGTAGTTGCAACATCATTCTTGGGTTCAATCTGCCGAGTAATGGTCAGCTTGCCAGATGGCAGCAGAATCAACGCGCAGATGGAATCTCAAGATGCATCAGGATTGCTACCAGGCACTGCAGTTGATGTCAGTGCAGATAAATTTGCAGTTTTCGTAAAGTAATATGAATTTCGGAAAGATAACCTCATTAGAGAGTTATACAGATGAATTTGTCTGCTTTGTAAAGGTAACTACCGATGAGGGCCTAGAAGGTTGGGGACAAACCTCTACCTACAACGCAGATATCACTGCACAAGTGCTACATCGCCAAGTCGCTCCTTGGGTTTTGGGGCAATCTGCAGATGACATTGGCTTTCTAATAGATCGAGTAGAAGCTAAAGAACATAAATATCCTGGTAGTTACCGTTGTCGAGCTAATGCCGGACTTGATACTGCGCTCTGGGATTTGCAAGGAAAAGCGCAGAATAAGCCGGTTGTTGAATTATTAGGTGGAAAAGTTAAAGCGCTACGAGCCTATGCATCATCAATGAAGCGCGATATCACTCCGCAAGATGAAGCAAAGCGATTTGTAGAGCTGCGTGACAAGTATGGATTTGATGCATTTAAGTGGCGGGTAGGCGCTGAGTGCGGAAATGATGTTGATGAATGGCCGGGCCGAACTGAGGAAGTGGTTCCAGTAGTTTCTAGGGCACTTGGTGATGGAATTTCAAAGTTAGTCGATGGCAATTCTGGGTTCTCTCCAAAACGTGCAATTGAAGTTGGCAAACTACTACAAGCCGAAGGTATTTCTCACTTTGAAGAACCATGTAAATATTGGGAGTTGTCAGAAACCAAAGAAGTAACCGATGCTTTAGAAATTGATGTTACTGGCGGCGAACAAGATTGGGATCTCTCAACTTGGCAACGAATGATTGATATGCGTGCAGTAGATGTTCTACAACCGGACGTCATGTACATGGGTGGAATTTGGCGCACTCTTAAAGTCGTCGATATGGCTAAAAAGGCTGGTCTACCAATTACGCCACATAGTGCAAATCTTTCACTCGTTACGATTTGCACAATGCATCTACTTGGCGCGATTGATAATCCTGGAAAATATTTGGAGTTCTCAATCGAACAAGAGGATTACTATCCATGGCAGGTCGGTTTATTTCTTGGCGATCCCTTCAAAGTTGAAGGCGGCAAAGTGATAATTCCTTCCGAGCCAGGGTGGGGAGTGACAATTAATCCAGAATGGTTGGCAAAGGCCACACGCCAAGTTTCTTCTAAATAAATTCCATTATGTAGCACTTCAGTTCTAGTAAGTGGAACTTAATTTACGTACTATTTCTCGCTATGAAGAACATCCTTGATGCCATTGGCAATACCCCATTAATAAATATCGAAGGCATTTGGGTAAAGATGGAGTATTTGAATCCATCTGGTTCGATCAAAGCTCGTATTGCTAAGTACATGATTGAACGTGCTGAAAAAGAGGGACTTTTAAAGCCCGGTGACACTATCGTTGAAGCATCTTCTGGCAATACCGGAAATGCAATGTCTATGGTTGCAGCAGTCAAGGGCTACAAAATGTTAGTTGTGATGCCAACTGGTTTATCACAAGAGCGCGTTGCGATCTCTAAAGCATTCGGTGCAGAAGTTAGAGAAATCGGCGACTTCCATGTAAATGAGGCTCTAGATGAATGTCGACGTTTAAGCAAAGAACCTGGTTATTTTGCACCGCAACAATTTGATAATGAGTGGAATGTAAATGAGAATTCAGAATGGCTGGCTCAAGAAATATTGAAGGAGCTTCCATCAAAACCAGAATTAGTTATTGGTGGAGTCGGAACTGGTGGCACCATCATTGGTGTGGGTAAAGCATTTAAAGAGGTAAACCCAAATTGCGAAACTTATGCACTCGAACCTTCTGAATCTTGCACTATTGCTTGCGGAGAAGTTGAGAAGCATTTGATTGAAGGAATTTCAGATGGTTTCGTGCCAGGAATCATTCAGCGCCACGAACATGAAATCGATGGTTTTGTTCATATCCATTCAAATGACTCAATTGAAGAGATGCGCCGCATCGCCCGCACGCATGGAATTTTTGTTGGGCCATCATCTGGCGCGCACCTATTGGCAGCGAAGAAGTTAAAAGAAGAACATAATTTACAAACCGTAGTCACCTTCTTCTGTGACGAAGGTGAAAAATACATGAAAGATTATTGGCTTAAGTATTAATTTGAAAAGCTGTTAGCAGTCTTTAGGAATTGCGTGCAGCATTGGCCAAGATGGCATCATGAATGTATTTAGCTAATCCAGCTTGTTGCTTTTCGTAGTGTGCAGTAAATCGGGGATCTGCTAGATACATAGTAGCTAAGCCAGTATGTATCTGATAATTACAGTCATACCACCAATCACTTATTGACTTGCGGTGGGCTTCTGCGCCGTCCATAGCCCTTTCGCTATTAGCAGGTAATCCCTCGTTAAATGCTGCCAGAACTAAATTTGTCGCATCTTGCAGAGCGCTCTGCGCCTTGGCGATATCTTCTTTTGAATAGCCAGCAAGACGTTTCTGTGAATCTTTATATTCCGCAGTATCGCCCCAACGTTCTTTGGCCTCTGCTTCATATGAACCAGCTGCATTGGAATTGTAAGACATAGATAAAGTTTAACTGATGGCTACTATTTGCCCTGTGCCGGACTTAAGTAATTTTCCATTAACAAAACCTTTAGCTAATCGTTTTCGTGAAGTTGTTTCAGGTTCAAAAGACGGCACTCCCAAATGGGCTTATCAGATGCTCGAAGGTGATGATGAAGGCTACTTTGGACCAGAATCAGCAGTTTGGGAAGTACATGGTTGCGTCTCAACAATTGTGGGCGGAATTAGAGCGCTACTTTTGCAAGCTGCCCATCCTGCGGCTCTAGCAGGTGTAGCAGAGCATTCGCGTTATCAAGCAGATCCACTTGGTCGCTTAGCAGGAACTACAAAATGGTTAACAATTACCTCATTTGGCGCAACTGAATTTATTGAAAAGGAAGCGCGACGCGTAAATGAAATGCATGGTCGTGTTACCGGAACTTATATTGGCAAAGATGGTCAAGTTCATGATTACGCTGCCAAAGCAAGTGAATATTTACTTTGGGTACATTGCGCCTTCACCGATGCCTTTTTGAAAACCTATGTTGATTTAAATTATAAATTTAAGACTTCGGCGGACCAATATGTAATGGAGTGGGCAAAAAGCGCCGCACCACTAGGTTTAAAAGATGCACCAAAGTCAGTTGCAGAGCTAGAAGAGAAGTTAGATTATTTTAGAAACCACGCTTTAACCGCTAATGCGACCACAAAGGATGTAGTTAAATTTATTTTAAAGCCGCCTTTTTCTAAATTGGGCTTGATTCCATTTACAATTTTTGCAAATGCGGCGGTCGCAACATTGGATCCAAGAGAGGTGGCGCTATTAGGGCTGAAAAAACGCGGCAAAGTCTGGCTCAGGTTTTCTAAGGTTATTTTGGAATTCTTAAGTGCAATTTTGGGCCATGAATCACCTAGCCAGAAGTTTGCTCGGCAGCGAATCGCTAGGCTACGTAAATGACTAGAGTGATTGCACATCGCGGCTATTCGGCCAAATATCCAGAGATGAGCCGAGAGGCATATGTAAATGCAATTCCGGTGAGTGATGGTTTTGAATGTGACTTGCATTTAACTAGCGATCTAAAACTCTTCTGCTGGCATGACGACACCATGGATCGAACGTCTAACATGACCGGCGATGTACATGAAATGACCTGGGAAACTATTAGCAAGGCAACGCCACAGCCAATTCTTTTTAAAGAATTTATGGAAATCGCTATGAGTGCAAGTAAAGATGTTTTGATTGAGACCAAGCATCCTCAAAAATTTAAGGGCTTACTTGAGAAGAGATTGAAAGCAGAACTAGATCAATTAAATCCAAAGATAGATATGAGCTTCATGTCGTTCGATCCCAGGGCAGTCTGGAGAATGCGAAATTTTCCCGGGCGAAAAGTTCAGCTACTGGAAAAGAAAGTTTATGTCCCTAAATTTTTTGCTGACGTAGTAGCACCTTATTGGAAGTTAGTTACCAAAGAATGGGTAGACCAGGTGCATGCGCGCGGTCAAGAGATGTATGTGTGGACTGTTAACGATCCAGAAGTTGCTAAACGTTTAGCCGGTTGGGGTGTGGATACTCTGATTAGTGATAACCCAGAGTTGATTGCTAATTCGCTCTAATTTCTCGCACTTCTTTAACTAAAAATGGTAGCGAAATTGTTAGCACCAGAATTACGGCCAAAATATTTAGCGTTGATCTAGAGCCAAAGATTTCAATAGTAGGTCCCGCGAGTCCCATAATAAATGGTGCCATTGCGGTCGAACCCCATGCGTCGTAAGCCATAACTTTAGACATCGATTCTTTTGCCACATGCTGCTGGATTGTGGTTATCCAAAGTACATAGAAGAGATCTAATGCAATTCCAAAGAAGAATGCCGAAGCCGCAATTAAAATTAAGGAGTCACTATTACCAAGTGCCAATGCCCAAATTACGGTAGGAAATTGAGCTAAAAGTGCGATTCGGATTGGGTATTTTGGTCGGACCTTTCCAGCCACTACAACTCCAAATACCGAACCTAGCGACATAAAAGTGAGAATTACGGACCATGGTTTTGGGCCACCCAAATCTTCTTTTGCAACTATTGGGCCGACCACTGAATAAATTGAACGCTCCGCGGCGTACATAAATGTGGAAGCGGCAACGATTGCCACAATCCATTTGTGCGAAATAAATTCTCGCCAACCATTTCTTAGTTCCTTAAATGTGGACTCAGATGAGGGTTTAGCAACTGGCGTAAATTTTTTGAGCGAGAAGACAATCAAACCCGCCAGTAAAAAAGTTAAACCATCGATTGCGATTGCCCAACCTGCGCCAAAAGTCGCAACCAATATTCCACCAGCAGATGATCCGAGAATTAGGGCAACGTTGGAAGCCAGACCAATTGCGGAGTTCGATTCTTGAAGAATCTTTTCATCAGCTAAATCTGTGGTCAACGCTCCCATCGATGGATACCAGATAGCATTTAAGAATCCACTGACTATTCCAACAATTATGAATATTGCAACACTTCCATGACCTGTAATTAATGCAAGGCCATTTCCTAAAACGAAAATTCCCAAAAGAATATCGGTGCCGCCGACCATTTGAGCCCTGGGAAATTTATCTCCAATTACACCGCCGATTAACATAAATCCGGTCAACGGCAACATATTTGCAAGCCAAACTATGGAAAGGGTGGTGGCGCTAGTATTTGGTAAACCAAGCACCCCAAACGGAATAGCGATTGGCCCTAAACCATTTCCAAAATTGGAGATAAATCGAGCTGAAACTAATTTACGTAAAGTTGGAGTCTGCCAAACCCCACGAAAGCCATTACTCATTATTAATCTGTCGCTTGGCCTGATTTATGTTGATAGCGACCTAGAAATTCTTTCTTTAATTCTTGGAAAGTGCCATCCATCAAAGCTGCTCGCATCTGATCGACTAATCGCACAATAAATCGCTCATTATGAATAGTTGCAAGAGTTGCGGCAGCCATCTCTTTAGCGCGGAAAAGATGGTTTAAATACGCCCGGGTGTAGTTCTGGCAGGTGTAGCAATCGCAATTTTCATCGATAGGGATGAACTCACGACGGTGCGGGCCGTTAGATACATTGAAACGCCCTTGCATTGTATAGACCGCTGAAGTGCGCGCAATTCGAGAAGCCAAAACGCAATCAAAGGTATCAATACCATTTTCAACGCCAACAAATAGATCTTCCGGCGCACCTATCCCAAGCAGATGTTTTGGTTTGTTGACAGGTAATTCTTCATTTACCCATTTCACGATTGTGCCCAATGAATCTTTATCTAAGGCGCCACCGATTCCAAAACCATCAAATTGAATACCGGAAGATTCCATGGCGCCAAGTTCTTGCGCTGCTTGTCTACGCAAATCTTCATATTGGGCACCTTGTATAACTCCAAATAAAGCTTGGTAAGGCTTGTTATGTCGAAGTTCAGTGAGGCGTTTATGTTCATCTAAGCAACGGATGGCCCAAGCATGTGTTCGGGCCAAAGCTTT
>JACCEA011724797.1_pt1 | contig 35361 bp, 54 predicted proteins | sample 7449851 | NCBI WGS metagenome assembly JACCEA01 (sample SAMN15323453, study PRJNA562643) | freshwater metagenome | isolation source: river surface water | place: USA:Blue River Watershed | collected 2017-08-18 | reverse complement strand
GGCAATTCGCAACCGTGTTGGATCGCCGGGGTTCCAATCAAAAGTCGCAAACAGTGCTTCGTGAAACAACTCCCGCGCCTCACTCGGCTGCGCGGCTTCGATACGGGCGATTAGGTCAGGCTGCATCACTCTGTCCTTTCAAATGTGCGCGACGAGGTTCCCATATGGCGTAAAGACCGCAGCCAGCGCACTTCCGCTGCTTGTGCGTCTTGCTCATCTTTGCGGCCCAATCGTGCCATCCGAGGTAGCCTGATGGACAGGGCGTGTGGTCCTCAAAGTGCAGGCAATTAGCCGCAGTCAGCGACTTCGCCAGTTGGGATAGGTCGGTCATGACAGCCACCATGCGATTGCCAGCCACGCAGCCTTGCTGACGTAGTGGATCGCTTGATCTTGGTTAAAGTTGATCGCGCCCCGGCACTTCGCATCGTCGGTCACAAAGTGAATGGCGGCTTCGGCCAGTGCCAGCCACCAGATACCAGTGACCAGCGCAACAACAGCGCCATGAATTGCGCAGTGCGCGCCGAGCAATTGCTGCCAAGCCATGCCGGGTATCGGAGTGGTGCGGTTCTTCCCTTTCGCAAGGAAGTCGCCTTGCAGCGGATAATCCGCCAGCGCGTGCCCGCCGATCAACAGAACGGCCATCATCGCAATATCACTCACTTCCCCGCCTCCTGCGCTTCAAGCGCTGCTATGATGGTGTCCAGGTTGTTGCGGAGCAGGACGATTAGGTGTGGGTCAGCGCGGCGGATGTGCTTAACTCCGCTCAAGGTGTATTGAACGTCGCCAGTTTCATCGTCGAATGATGCTACGGAGATTTCCCAAGCCCCCGGCGTAGCCTTCTCGCCAGCTTCTCGCAGTTGTTGGGATAGGGTCATTGGTCGCGCTCCTGTTCAATCGCCTTCACAATCCCGGCATCTTCCAGCGCGCGGATCACATACCGCGCCGCGTCAATCGGTCGCCAGTCAACGTCCAGGCTGTCGCTGATCGCCTCGGAGATCAGGTCGGCCAGTTCATCGTCATCGAGGGCCAGCGCGCCAGCGGCATCATACCGGACAGCGCCTTCAAACGGCTCATGCGACCACTTGCGGATCGTGGGGGCGGGGGTGAATTCGATGTAGATCGGGGTTTTCCCGCCATTCGCTAAGCCATTGGCAGCGCTTGAGTCAGTTTTCCCCGCCGAAACGGGCAAGTCACTGTTTTCAAACGGCTCAGCCTTACAATCTTTAATCATAGAGCCTCCGATTTCTGCGGGTTTGTGGGGTGGTTTTCCCGGCTGTTTTCCCGTTCCTTCTTTGTCCTGCGAACCATCCGCTTATACGCGCGGTCGTAAATCCGCTGCATCACGATCCTGTCAGCAGCGTGGCGGGCCTTCATAGCATCCAGTGTGCGCCGTTCGCCAGCGGTAAGAAAATCAGTCCATTCCATCCATGTAATAATATGGACGCTCGTCCATGCTGTCAAGCGGACGTTTTGCGCGCCTGCTCAAACTTCACAATCGCCGCCTTGCCCAGTTTGCGCCGGTTCACCTTGGCCGCGTAATGCTCGACGATCTGGTGCGTTTGCCCGGTGATGGCCGACACCTCGGCAATGGTGCATCCGGCCTCTAGCAGCGCATTGACAGCGTTCTTGCGCAGGCCATGCGGAACGGTCTTCACCCCATGCGCCAGCGTGAATGCCTGCAGGCGGCGGCGCACATTGTTTTCGGTCAGGCCTTCCATGATCCGCAGCCCCCTGCGCGGAGTGCGGTCCAGTTCGGCGCGCAATTCGGCCATAAGCGGCGGCTCTACAATCTTGCCGGTCTTGGTCTGCTTGACGAACACATGGCCATCCCGCAGGTCGCCCCAGCGGATTGCCATTACGTCCCCGATGCGCTGCCCGGTGAAATACAGCAGATGCACGGCAAGCCGCACTAGCTGGTCGTCGCTGGCCAAGGCCGCTTCCACAATGTCGTCGGGCCAAGGTTCATGTTCGCCGGTCTTGGCGCGTTCAATGTCTTTGACCGGATCAATGGTGGCTTTGTGGTTCTGCCGCCCCCAGCGATAGATGACGCCAAGCACCGCGCGCACCATGTTGCACGTTCCCGCGCCCCACTGGCCGCTTTCCAGCACAAGGCGAACGTCAAACGCTTCTAGACGGTTGACCGGGTATTTGCCCCATACCTCTACGATCTTGGCAGCCTGGTTGCGGTAAAGGGCCTTGGTGTTGTCGGCCAGCTTGTCGAATTTCGCGCTTTTTAGGTATTGGTGAGCAAGGTCGGCCACCGTGTATTCCTTGGCGGCGCGCTTGCTGCGGCCCGCGACAAACGCGGCGTAGCTGTCGAAAAAGCCGGGGCTGGCCGGATCGGGTAGGCGGGCATAGATCGGCTTGCCGTCGCGCTTTTGCCCGGTGTTAAAATAGGCATAAACACGCCCGCGCCGACGCACGTATTTCACATGGTCAAGTTTAGGCAGCTTGCGGGCCATAGCGTTCCAGCAGTTCCTTGCGGTAGTCCGGGGTGTCCCCGCCGCCAGTGAGGTTGTCCAGCGCCTTGTCGAGTGCATTGCGGCACCAGTGTTCGCGCCCGCCAAGCTGGACGCTGGCAGGAAGTCGGCCCGCGACGATCTCGCGCTCGAATGCTGCCACGGACAGGTCGCAATAGGCTGCGGCTGTCTGACGCTTCATCATGCGGGGCCATGCGTTCATACCGCCTCCAACCGATCAGCTACCAGCTTGGTATAGCCGATGATGTCGTGCCAACTGTCGTGATAGTCGGGATCGCCGTTCAGGATGCGCCCGATCTTGTGCTGCACCATTTCCAGTGCTTCACGTTGATCGTCGGTCATGCGCGCCCAGTTCGGGCTATCAGCCATCGCGCGCTTGAGGTTCTGTGTGATGCGCGCGTGTTCGTCAAAACTGCCGTAGCGGTTGCCGCGCTCGGCAAGGGTCTGGTCAATGGTAGCCATCACACCCCCTCCCGCATAGCTTCAACCGCCCGCACAACATCGCCAACGGTCAGCCAGCGCTGTTCCGGTTCGCCGTCGAACATGAAGCCGTGCGCTTCCTCCAGGTCGCAAGCGATGCTCAGCAGATCGACCATGCAAAGCCCCAGATCAGACAGCAGCGTGTCGTCGGTAATCAGGTGGTGCAGCGCTGGGTGAACGCGCTTGGTGATGGCTTGGTGCGGGCTCACACCACCTCCCGTTCGATCCGCTTCACCTCGAACAGGCGGAGCATGACCTTGGCGCGGGCAAAGTGCTGGTCGCGGAAAGCCTTCGCGCGGTCGATCTGGTCAAACGCCATGAAAGGCCGGTTGTGGTTGGTGCGGAGTTCGTAGGTGATCATGCGAATAATCCGGCGGCGCTTGTTGGGCTGTCCCGCCGTTCCCTTGGTGGAAAATCAGTTCTGTTCAGCGCTTGTCCTTGGCCAATCCAAGTCGGTCCGCGAGTTGCGTTACTGCATATTGAATAGCGTCAGCTTTGAACTTGGTATCAACCTGCTGCGCGATATGATCGCGAACTTCTTTGGTTTTCAGTTCGACAATCGACTTCACCGCCTTGGTGAATGCGTTTTCCTGATGGCTGTAATCTTTTGGCTCATATTTCATCTGCTCACCAATTGAGCGAATAATCTCGCTTCGGAACGTGGTCTTTTCCCCGCGATCTCCATAACGCCCTACCGGTCTATATTCGGCGTTCAGAATGTCATCGACAAAGGTCGGCATCTGCGTTTCCATGACCTTGCCGATCTGCTCTCGCATGATGTCGCCTAGTTCTTGGTCGAACCGCTGGAATAGGCGCTTGCGATAATCATCAGTTAGGCGACTGATGACCTGACGGCGCACACTTTCCTCAAGGCTTTCCTCTGGATTGCCGTTTTCATCGCGAAAAATGTCGTTTAGATCGATCTTCAGTTCCATAGTGTGCTCCACATCTTGTTGTTGCGCGCGTTGCGATAAATCTGGCTTTAGTTCTGTTCAGCCTTCGCGCGCACTTCGCGGCTGGCGTTGGCGTATTTCACGCGCACACCGCGCTCGTCGGTCAGGAAGGCATTGTTGCGCAGGTTGGTGAGGGTGCGGCTCAAGCGCACGTTGCGGCACCACAGCCAGCCCAGCGCAATCAGCAGCGGTGCGGCGTAGGCGAGGGCTTCAAGAATGGTCGCGTTCATGGTCATTCCTCCCAATCCGCAGGCTCTGCGCCGTTGAAGCCTTCGCCCATGTCGGGGGTGTCGCGGCCTTCGCTCTCCAGTTGCGCGCGGCGGGCGGCATAGGCGGTGTTGACCTCGGTCCAGAGCGCGGGGTGTTCGCTTTCCAGCTTGACCATCGCGCGGGCGCCGGCGCCGATCACGTTGGACAGTTCCTCCAGCGTATCCGCGTCCTGCGTTGCGGCGATATGCGCGGCGGTCCATTCCGCTGCCGTCTCACGCCCTTTGACGGGCTGCACCAGTGCGACTTCCTCGACAGTCGCCTCCTCTGCCGGTGCGGCCTGTTCCAGAAGCATGGCGGCGTTGAGCGGGGCGGCGACGGGCGCGGCGGCAATCACCACGTCCTCAACTTCTTCTGCCGTCTGGTAGCCCAGCATGACGTCCGGCGCGTAGAACCGGATCAGGAACGCCGCCGAACGGTAGCGCAGCATCACTTCCGGCATGGTCTTGTACTTCGGGTTCTTGGTCCAACCTTCCGCCTGAGCCATCGCCATGTCGGCAGTGAACTCGATCAGGTCGCCGGTATCGGCCAGCGTGGCAAATGCAGTGACGGCCAGGTTCTGCGGATTGCTCTTGTCGATGCGCCAGTTGATCCGGCCCTTGAACACCCCCGACGCGTTGGCCCGCGCAATCATGTATTGCGAGGCGAACCCGGCCTTGCCGCTGACAACGTGGATGTTCTGCAACACGACCAGCGCGTCCTCGCCCATCGTGCGCGCCATCTTGAGCGCGATGTAGCAGTTCGCCATCGCCTGTTCCGGCCCGCCCTTGCGCAGGTGTTCCGGAATCAGCGGCGAGGTGGCGAACAGCCGCGCCTCGCGCTGCATCAGGTTGAAGCGTTCCCCCTCGTCCGTGGGGATGGTGGCAATTGCATGGGAAGCCATATAACGTCTCCTTTATGCCGCTTCGGAAAGCGGTTCGGCATCTTCGGTGGGGGGATTGTCGATCTGGTGGCGCAGCCATCCGGGCAAGCCGACCGGCAAAGGTTCGTCCGCGTAACCGGGCCACTTGCCTGATGCGAGGCAGTCCGCGAACAGCCGGATCGCCTTGCGGTTCAGCCAGCGCCCCCGGTCAATGTCCTCGGCGGGTAGTTCATAAAGCGCGACACAGTGCGGCGCGTCCTTTTCAACTGCAACGTGCAGCCAGTGCGTCGGGCGAACGCCGAACACGGCCTCGATGCCGTCAAAGTAGAAAGCGGCACTCTGGTGGTAACCAAAGTTGCCGATCGCGCGCTTGAACCCGTCCGGGCTGGCGTGAGTGGCGGCAATGAATTTCAGGTCCGACACAATCCGAACGGCGCGGCCTTCGGTGATCGAGTTGGGCCGAAAGTCAGGGCGGGCGCGAAGCCACACGCCGGTTTCCGCGTCCTGCCAGACCAGCGTTTCTTCGGTCACGCCATTGGTCAGCGTGGCGACGGCCAGCGGATTGCGCTTGATCGCCTCGGCCACCGCTTCAACCGTGCGCGCGTCTTCGGCCCGTAGGATCGTCAGGCCAGCCTCTGTCGCCGCGTCCGCCTCGGCAATTGCGTCCGCAAACTGCTTGGTCTTGGCGCGGCTGAACCCTTCTGGCGTGACGTGGTAAAACTCAGGCCAGCGCTCCGGCAGCAGGATCATGTCATGCGCGGCCTTGCCAATGGCAAAGTGCGGCTTGGCTTCCTCTGCCGGACGATCCGGGTTCAACGGGCTGTCGTGCCAGTAGTGCAGCGGCGATTGCGCCAGCAGCTTCTTTGCACCCGACGATGACAGCGATGGACCGGGCAACAGGTTCGCGTTGCGGTGGTAATCCTCTGCCGGAATGTCGGCATAAGCGCCAGCCTGGGTGATAAGCGCGGTCACGCCCCGCCCCCATGGCTAAGCGTCCAAGCCGCAATGGCTGCGAACCATGCCGCGCCAACCGTCATGCAGTAGGCAAAGTCGCGCCATTCGTGGCGGAACAGGCGGGCGAGGGTGATGATGTCGCGGGTCATGCGTCGAACTCCTGCGCATGGGTGGTGGGGAACAGGCGGGCGATGATCCAGCGGATGAGGCGGGTCATGCCGGGTGCCTTGCAAGCAGGGCGTCAACGCGCTCAAAGGCTTCCCGCTGGCGCTTTTCGTGCGCCTCGATCAGGGCGATCATGGCGCTGTTGGTGGCCATTGCGGCAGCGTTGCGGGAAAGGTCGGCCAGCGCTGCGTTCAGGCAGTTCGCGGCGGTGCGGGTGCGGGCGGTCATGCTGCCACCTTGAGCGCATCGGCCACATTGGCGCGGATCATGGCAAGGCGGGCGGCGCGGGTGGCGTCGGCCCATTCGAGGCCATCAGGGCAGCCAAACAGCGCGGCCAGAACTTCGTCGGCGCTGTTGTCAATGAGGCTGGCGGCGGCATCGCGGTCAAACGGTGTGGTCGCCATGCATTCGGCAAAGCGCTGGCCGTAGATCGCGCGCAGTTGGTCAGCCTCGGCGCTTTCGTAAGTGTGCCATCGGTCGCTGGTCAGCGGGTAGTGCTTAACGTGGCTGACGCGGACCGGGTTCAGCGCGGCAATGGCCGTGAGCGCTGCGGGTTCGAGATACCAAGGGGTCATGTGCCTGTCTCCGTTCGTTGGAGACAGGGGTATGCGATATTCGGAATTATCGCAAGATTTATTTTGCGATTATCGGAACTTTTTAGAAGGCGCGCTCTTTCACGCCATCATCGACCCTGCACTTTCCGCGAAAGCCATTGGTTGTGGCAATGGAGCCGTCACCTCGATCGATGAACAGTGAGCTGGACGCCAGCAGCGCTACGCGGACCTTGCCTCGGATCGCTTGGTCAGTGATCGAAAGGTTGCGGATTGCCTTCTCTTCGCCATCCGGAAACTGCACCGTGCCTTTTCCGTCCTTGATCCGGATACGCACCGAAAAAGGGATATAGGCCGGCTTTGCTTCGGTGGCGGTCGCAACAGCGCTGCCATAGCTGCCGATTACAGTTGCGGTGCTTGAGCCAGTTGCCACGCTGGCTACTGTTCCGCCATCGCAAACAAGCGACATGTCAAGCACGCCCGCGCTCAGGACTAAAGCCGCCGCCCAAACCATACCGGCCTCCCGATGATGCGCGTGTGCTCAGCTGGCGCGGACTCAGCGCTATACTTGGGGTTACTGCTGAAAATCCGCACTTCGCCAGAACGTGCCCGCTCGACATTCTTGACTACAAACTCACCCCAATCGCCATCCCATAAGGCGAATGGGCCAGGTTGCGCCGGGCTTGTGTCCCGCTTGTCGATCAGGATTTGATCGCCGTGCCGGAAATCCGGCTCCATGCTGTCACCGCGCACGTTGATAAGAAGAAAATCAGCGGGCGACCCGCGCAAAACGTCAACAATCAACGCGCGCGGGATCAAGGCAACTTCGCGGTCGCCATCGCCGTTCCCGCCACCGCCCATGCCCGCAAACGTAGGCAGGACTTCTACCGGCACATACGCGGACTCTGGATCCGCCTCCGGTATATCAGCCGTCACCACGAAGCCGCCGCGCCGCTCGATCGCATCAAGCCACTCTTTCGCGCGCAAGACTTCGCCGGCCTTAAACTGGCGCTCCCCAGCCTTGGCCTTTGAAATCTTGTTGTCCTCCAGCCCCAGCACTTTCGCAAGGTCGCGCTGCTTGAGGCCAAGGTCATCCAGCCTGCGGAAAATGTCAGCAGCTTCTGGCTGGAGTCGAGATTGTAGGGCCATGCGCCCATTGGGCACATTATTCCGAATGTCGCAATCGCGATAATCGGAACTTTTGGCTTGCGATGAACTTCCGATTATCGCATACATCATCGCATGGATACTTTCGCAGAACAGGTGATCGACGCGCTGGGTGGCACGAGTGCCGTTGCGCGGTTGATCGAAGCCCCCACGTCGACCGTCCACAGTTGGCGCAAGATTGGCATCCCCCCTTCGCGGTTGGCGCATATCCGCCTTGTTGCCGCAACGCAGGGCATCTCACTGCCGGTTGAGGCGCAGCAAGGCCATGCAGCATGACCTTCGCTCTCGCATACGCCACCGCATCCGCGATCAGCGCCGTGATCCTGTGGGCCATGTGCGCTTTCGCGCCGCACGCATACCAAGATCATCGCGGCTTTCACGCTGGCGAACCGGAGTAACCCCCGGTGCTGCCCTTCATCCCCGACAACGGGGCCGACCTTCCCGATCCGACTGCGCACCGGCTCTCCTACGACCAGTGGGAATATCGCTGCCTGACCGATCTGGTCGACGCCCGCGCTGAGGGCCGTCCGGTTTCCTTCAAGGTTCCTTCTGCTGTTTTCCATGAGAGTGACAATGGCCAGTAAGCCCCAAGATGTCCCGTTGCCAATTGCAGCCCCAACCACAGAGGCTCTTAGGGAAGCGGTTTCGCAGATCATCCGCGATCTGACTTCCAGCAAGGGCATCACCGACTTTGAACTGGCCGGTAAGCTGAACGTCCATCCCAACACGGTGGCTGCTTGGCGGAACAAGAAGAACGACATGGGCGCGCTGATGATTGCGACCATCGGTTCCATGTTCGGCGCTGAGGCTGTCGCGCCTTACAACGCGCTCTACGGCGCAACCGCGCACGGCATTGTGGCGCAGGATGCCGCACCGCTGCGGGAAATGGCCGAGGCTCTGGCAGCGCTGACTTCATCGACCAATCCGAAGGCCCGCTTTGACAGCCTGCCCGCCATCCATCGCGCCATCAGCGCCATGGAGGGTTACGCCGTGATGCTTGAGCGGTGGAGGATCGCAGCATGAGCGTTTACGACGCATCCTCACCCATGAGCATGGCCGCGCGCCTTGCCACCTATATCTCCGACCCGTCCACGATCCGCGTCCGTGTGCTGGAACACTATGGCCGCGCGCCATCGGTTGAACGCTGCGCCAACTTGCGCAAGGCGGCGATCCGGGAGCGGGAGCGCGAAAAGGAAATCGCGGCGCGGCGCACGGTCGATTACAAGCTGGGCGATACGCTGGGCTGCGGGCATCCGAATACCGATGAAAACATCACTTTTGTTGGCGAGAAAACAGTTTGCCTGACCTGTGAAAAGGCGCGGATTGAGGCGGCGCGGCTGCGGTGGGCAACGCGAATGCGCGTCAAGGCCGACCTGATTTCGGACGAACACCGCGCCCGCCCGACTTATGACGCGATTCTTTCGCCGTCGCAGCGGGTTCTGAAAGCCGCCTGCTTTGAGTTCCAGGTTCCGCACGAGGCGCTGATTGGCCCGTCGCGGGACCGTGGCTTGGCCAATGCCCGCTTTGCCGTGGCGCTGGTGCTGCGCGAGGCTGATCCGCTCAAATACACGACGCCGGTCATTGCCGCCGTGGTGCGCCGCAAGGATCACACGACCATCCTGCACGGCATCAAGCGGGCGCGCGAACTGGTTCAGCAGGATGCACTGTATGCGGCGCGGGTCGAAGCGCTGCGCGAGGCATTTGCTGCCGGACCGGAAAAGGTGCCGGGGGACGTGGTTGATGCGCTGATGCGAGATGCCGCATGATTGCGCTCAGGCCGTATCAGCAAGCCATGATCGATGACGCGCGCCAAGCCTATCGCGCCGGTCATCGCGCGGTGCTGTTCCAGCTTCCCACCGGTGGCGGCAAGACGATCACTGCTTCGACCGTGGTGCATGGGGCCAGCCAGAAGGGCAACGTGACCTGGTGGCTGTGCCATCGGCGCGAACTGGCGGCGCAGGCCAGCCAGACTTTTCACAACCTCGGCATCCCGCACGGCACGGTGCAACAGGGCTGGGTTTCAAACCCCCATGCTTGTGTGCAAGTGGCATCGATCCAGACCATCGTGCGCCGCCTCGATGAACTGCCCCCGCCGTCGCTGATCGTGTTCGATGAGGCGCACCATATCGGCGCGGCGTCATGGGATGCGATCTATCACCGCTTCCCCGGCGCAAAGGTGCTGGGCCTGACCGCGACACCGTGGCGCTTGGACGGGGTAGGGCTGGGCCGCTGGTTCGGGCATATGACGGCAGGCCCTACCGTGGCCGAACTGATCGAAGCGGGGAGCCTGTCGCGGTTTCGCCTGTTTGCGCCGGCCAAGCCTGATCTGTCTGACGTTGGCGTGACGGCGGGCGATTATCAGCGCGGCGCACTGGCCAAGGCGATGGACAAGCCGCAAATCGTCGGAGATGCCATCGCGCACTATCAGCGTCTGTGTGCTGGCAAGCGCGCCGTTGCGTTCGCCGCTGGTGTGCCAAACTCGGTCAACATCGCCGCGCAATTCAACGCCGCTGGCATTCCCGCCGAACACGTTGACGGCACGATGGCGGCTGACCAGCGCGATGCAGCGGTTGAACGGTTCCGGCGCGGCGAGACGCTGGTGCTGTGCAATGCCGACCTGTTCGGGGAGGGCTTCGACGTTCCCGCGATTGAAGCGGCGATCCTGCTGCGCCCGACCAAGAGCCTGAGCCTCTATCTGCAACAGGCTGGGCGCGCGCTGCGTCCCTTTGATGGCAAGAGTGAGGCGATCATTCTGGATCACGCTGGCAACAGCGTCACGCACGGCCTGCCAGACGATGAGCGCGAATGGAACCTGGCCGACCGCGAAAAGCGCCGCAAGGGCGACAAGGCCGAAGTTGCCGTGCGCCAGTGCCGTGAATGCTTCTTCGTTTACCGCCCCGCGCCGAAGTGCCCGAACTGTGGCCATTGCCCGCCTGTGCAGGTGCGCGAACTGGAAGTGGTCGAGGGGACGCTGGCTGAGGTGACGCGCGCCGATCCGCGCGCCAAGTTCCGCGAACAGGGCAAAGCCAACAGTCTGGAAGCGTTGATCCAGCTTGGCCGCGAACGGGGTTACAAGAACCCGCGTTTCTGGGCTGAGCGCGTATGGGCGTCACGGTCGGGGAGGCGCGCGGCATGAGCGCCCGTCACAACGACCTCGTGCGCCTGATCCGCCTGTTTCTGTCCGAAGTGGGCGCGGTGTCGGTGCCGATCGATACCCCTGGCTTGCTTTACACCCGCGACGGTCGGCCAGCCATGTTTGGCACAAAGGGCGCGCTTGACATTGCCGCCACGCTCAAGGGCCGCGCGATCTGGATCGATGCCAAGATCGGCAAGGACCGCCTCAAACCGGCGCAGGTCAATTTCTGCGCGGCGCAGGAGCGGGCTGGCGGCATCGCCTTTGCGGCATGGTCGGTTGACGATGTGCGCGCCCGCCTGACTGCGGAGGGGCTGATCGATGCTTGACGTTCACCCCAGCGTGGCAGCGTGGAACGAGTTGTGCGCCACCGTTTACGCGCGCTCCAAAGACACGCCCGCAAAGACTTGGTGGGAAGCGCAGGCGATGCACCCGGCGCTGTTTCGCGCGCTGAGGATCGATCCGGCTGAGTTTGGCGCGGTCTATGCCGTGCATCCGTTCCGTCTGGCGCGGGTCGATGGCAAGCCGGTGGTGTTGGCCGCGCATCCCGCCCCGCGCATTCTTGGGCCGGTTGATGACGATTGGCTGGGCATCGAAACCGTCATTGCGTGGAACCCGGTGGACAACACCGCAACCGTGCTGGGCGATCCGGTCCCGCAACTGGTGGGCGCGCTGTCGGACGAGGCTCCGGCGCTGTTCGCCAGCCCGTTCGCGTTCTTTCGGGCGTGGCTGGAGGAGCGCGCGGCGTTTGCTATGTTGCGCAGCCAGCTGGTCGGCAAGGATTGGGCCGCGCGCCCGACCGAGCGCGGCCACGTCCCCGGCGCGCTGATGATCGGGACGCCGGAGCAAATCCGCTGGAACCCCGCCAGCCTGCCCCAACATATCGAGTGCCACGGCACGGACGCCAAGCGCGTCAATTCCGCAATCTTCCGCGCCGCCAGGTTGCCGCGCGTGACCATGAGGGCCGCAGCATGATGCCGGACAAAGTGATCCCCTTGAATGCGTGGAAGGGGAAGCTCGACACGGGACCGCGCGGCCCGAAAAAGACCCTGCGCAACCTGATGCTGCATCTTCAGAACGTCCCCGGTCTTGGCGCATCGGTGCGCTTCAATGACTTCACCGGGCGCGTTGAATGGCGCGGGAGACCACTTCAGGACGAGGACATCATTGATGTTCGCATGATGATCGAGGACGCGGGTTATGAGCCGAAGGACAGCGATGTTGGCCCCGCGTTGATCCGCCATGCCCATGACAACGCCTATGACCCGGTGCGCGAGTTTTTGGACGGCCTGACTTGGGACAACGCGCCGCGCATCGACCTTTGGCTGCAAACCTACATGGGCGCACCACACCATGAAATCCTCACGCTGTTCGGCGCAAAGTTCCTGATCGGCGCGGTTGCGCGGGTTTATGATCCGGGATGCCAGATGGACAATATGCTGGTGTTCGAGGGCAAGCAGGGCGCGGGCAAGACCACCGCTGTCGCGGCGCTGTTCGGGCGCGAATACATGATCTCATCGATCAGCGACTTCAAATCGAAGGAAGCCAGCATTGCGCTGCAAGGGCGCTGGGTGGCCGAAATTGCCGAACTGGCCGCGCTCAAGAAAACCGACATTACGGACGTCAAGAAGTTCATCACCGAGACGGTTGACCAGTTCCGCCCGGTGCATGGCCGCAACACCATCGACCGCCCCCGGCGCTGCGTGTTCATTGGCACGACGAACGAACACCAATACCTGAAAGACGCAACGGGCAATCGCCGCTTCTGGCCGGTCCCGTGCGGCGATGTCAACGTGGCGCGCATTGCCGCCGACCGTGCGCAACTGTGGGCCGAGGCGGTGCACCGGTTCCGTGCTGGTGAGCCGTGGTGGCTGACTGATGCCGAGCATATTGCCAAGGCTGAGCTGATCCAGGGTGACCGCGCCGAGAGCGACGTTTGGGGCGAACTGATCGACCAGTGGCTTGATGAGCCGGAGAACAGGTCAATTGAGTTCCTGACTGTTGGCACGATCCTGAGCCATGCGATCAAGATGGCCGCTGACCGGCAAGGGCGCGCTGACGAAATGCGTGTTGCCAACCACCTGACCAAGCGTGGCTGGTCCCGCGCGAAACGCCGCATTTTCAAGGGTGGTTCGCCTGTCTGGTGCTGGAAACGACCGGAGGCAAACTCGTGATTGTTCCGTCCTTTGCGCATATTGACCCTACCTTTTTTGGAGGTGGGGGGAACGAAAAAACCTCGATGGCGCAAGGGTTTTGCACCTCTGTTCCTACTGTTCCTACCTATAATATATATATAAAAAGCAGTGTAGGCCGATGGGGGGTATGCGCTGCTCCCGCCAGAAAAGTTAGGCGAAAATGGTGGGAACAGGGAACGGTTAGCCTGAAGCCCGCAGAAATCCGCCAAAAAAACCGTTCCAAGCTGGCAGGAACAGACGGAACGGCGAGGTTGGAACGGTGACCGACCTCTTCACCCGAAAACCCGTCCACAAAGTCGGCTACGGCAACGCAAAGTTCCTTGCCGACCTCGCCACCAACGTTCCCGATGAAACCATGCGGGCACGGTTCAAGGCTGGCGAATATCCCGACATCCACACCCCCAGCATCCCGGCGATGCGCAAGATGGCAGGACGAAGCTGATGGCAAGAGCAGGACGCAAGATGAAACCCGGCAAGCGCACCAAGACGGGCAGGCTCTCCCGTGCCGGGATCAGCCCGATTGATCGCGGGACTGAGCGGGTGCAGGCGATGCGCGCTCGGTTCGGCGATCACTACCAGACCGCATTAGGCCGTGCTTACGCTGTGGGCCTGCTGGGAGAGGGGCAGGAGGGCAAGGATAGGATGGAGGTCGCCAAGCGGTTTGCGCGTCTGGTGCGCCGTTATTTCGAGGCAGTTCCGTATCGCTGCGCACTGGACACAAGCCCGCGCGGCAATCCCGATGTGGCGCTGGTTGACCTTGACCAGATCGAACGCGAACAGGCTGAGTTCCGCTGGCTGTGCGACAAGGCGCGCGAACTGGATCACGCCGGGGTGCGGCCATACCTTGACCAGATGATTGCGGACCGGTTCATTGACCACGACCCGCCGTGGCTGTCGCGGATCATCAACGGCGGCAGGCACTTTGGTGACATGGCGGTGATGGACGCGGCGCTGCTGGCGATGGATGTTTTGGCAGGCCGTAAAGCCCCTTGACGAATTGCCAAGCATCGGATAAGGCAGAAATTGATCGTGGCGCGTTGCGTCACCAAGCCCTCGGAGCAATCCGGGGGTTTTTGTTTTGGGCCTTGCGCCCGACCCGCGCTCTCCATCCATCGCAAGCACTCTGACGGCCCAAACGCGGCACGGTAGCGCATGGCTCTGGCAGTAGCGCGGGGTTAATTAATACCCGAAACAGCCCATCCTTCCGGAAGCTGAAAGCAAGGGTTCTGTCATGGAAAAAGAAACCGAGAAGAAACCGCGCCGAGTCGGTGACGGAACGCCGGGGCCTGGTCGCAAGAAAGGTGTCCCGAACAAGACCACGACCGCCCTTAAGGAAATGATCCTCAAGGCGCTCGATGAGGCTTCACCGGGCGGCGGTATTGAATACCTCAAGCGGCAATCGTCAGAGAACCCGGTGGCGTTCCTGTCGCTGGTCGGCAAGGTGCTGCCGCTGACGGTTCGCGGTGAAGGTGACAACGGCGAACACATCGTCGCTATTGAGTGGCGGCGTGCAAATTGATTACGCGCCGGTCTTTGACCCGCTGCTAGATCCCGCCCGCTACAAGGGGGCATGGGGTGGGCGCGGTTCGGGCAAGTCGCAGTTCTTTGCGGACCTGATGATTGCCAGCGCATTGCGTAAGCCTGGCTTCCGTGGATTGTGCTGCCGTGAAGTGCAGAAGTCGCTGAAAGAGTCGGCCAAGCGCCTGCTTGAGCAGAAGATCGAAAAGCACGGGCTGTCAAAGCGGTTTGAAATTCAGGAAACGCAGATCAAGACGCCCGGTGGCGGTCTGATTGCCTTTGCGGGTCTGCAGGATCACACGAGCGAGTCGATCAAGTCCTACGAAGGGTTTGACGTTGCCTGGGTGGAAGAAGCGCAGACGGTGTCCGACCGTTCGCTGAACCTGTTGCGCCCGACAATTCGCGCGCCGGGGTCTGAATTGTGGTTCAGCTGGAACCCGCGCCGGAAACAGGATGCGGTGGACAAGATGCTGCGGGGGGCGGAACTGCCCAGCAACGCGGCGGTGGTGCGGGCCAACTGGTGCGACAATCCGTGGTTTCCCGATGAACTGGAACAAGAGCGGCTAGACTGCCTGCGCCAGCAGCCGGATCAATACGCGCATATCTGGGATGGTGATTACGTCAGCGTTGCGGACGGGGCTTATTTTGCGCGGGATATGGCGCTGGCCCGGTCGGATGGTCGGATAACAGATCTGGCGGTTGACCCGGTGTTGGGCGTCAAGGCGTTTTGGGACATTGGCGTAAGAGACGCGACGGCAATATGGGTGGCGCAGTTCAGCGGCCAGTCAATCAAGGTGCTGGATTACTACGAGGCCAGCGGTCAGCCGCTTGGCGCGCACTTGGAATGGCTGCGGTCAAAGGGTTACGGCAATGCGCTGTGCGTCCTCCCGCATGACGGCGCGAAGGCTGACGCAATTACGGCTGTGCGGTTCGAGGATCACATTCGCGCGGCAGGGTTTCAGGTTCAGACCGTTGCCAATCAGGGCAAGGGCGCGGCGATGAAGCGCATCGAAGCGGCCCGCAGGCTGTTTCCGCGTATCTGGTTTGACGAGCGCCGCACTGAGGGCGGCAGGCTGGCATTGGGCTGGTATCACGAACGCAAGGACGAGGCGCGGGGTATTGGCCTTGGGCCGGAACACGATTGGGCAAGCCATGCTGCTGACGCCTTCGGGCTGCTGTGTGTGGCTTATGAGGAACCGCAGGTATCGCGCCCGCTTGACCTGTCACAACTGACCAGAGGGATGGTATGACCGAAGACCGCGCCCCTGGCGTTGACATGGCGAAACTGGCTGCGATCCTGCAAGAGGAATACCGCGCGGCTGACAGCTACCGCGACATTCTGGCGCGCTTGGAAGAACAGGCGTTCGCCTATTACGAGGCGCAGCCGTTCGGCAACGAAGTGGTTGGCCGTTCGCAGATCGTCCTGCCTGACGTGCAGGAAACCGTCGATTATATGACGCAATCCGTCCTGCGCACGTTTGTTTCTGGCGACCGCACGGTTGAGTTCGAGGCGGTTGACGAGGCCGACAAGCAGGCGGCGGAAGAAGCCACGGCGGCTATCAACTGGACGTTTATGCGCCGCCAGGATGGGTATCGCATTCTGCACGATGGCTGCGTTGACGGCCTGCTGCGCAAAATTGGTATCTTCAAGACGGTAGTGGAGACGCAGGAGCGGGTGAGCCGTGAGCGCGTGACCATTGATCCGCTCATGTTGGGCGAACTGCCTGACGCGGTGCAGCTGGAAAGTGAACCGGTCCAGAACGAAGACGGCACGATTACGGTTGATCTGAAATTTCAGAAGGTCGAAAAGCGCTTTGTCGATTACGCGATTGCGCCGGGCAATTTTCGGTTCAGCCCGCGCGCACGGCACGAAGACGAAGCGGATTACCTCTGCCACGTTGATGACGAAAAGACGCGCTCTGACTTGGTGGACATGGGTTTTGACCCCGATCAGGTTTACCGCCTGCCGGGTTATCACAGCACCAAGGCGCACGAGGTTGAAAGCAGTGAACTTGACCAGACGCTTGACGTAGAGTCGTCACGCGCGCTGGAACGGGTGGAACTGTGCGAGGAATACGCCCGCATTGACATCGACGGGGACGGTATCGCCGAGCGCGTCAAGGTGTTCCGCGTTGGCAACGAAATCCTGATTGATGCCGAGACGGGCGAGCCGGCCATCGAGACGGTGGACGATCAGCCGTTTTCGGTGTTCTGCCCGTTCCCGCGTCCTCACCGTCTGGTGGGCTATTCGCTGGCCGATAAGGTAATGGACATTCAGTTGGCCCGCTCGTTTATGGCGCGTCAGCTGTTCGACGGCATGGCCTTTGCCAATATGCCGCGTCCGGTGGTCGATACGAACTTCGCCGACGCCGACACGTATAACGACATCTTGTCTCCGATCCCCGGCGCACCAATTCGCGTCAAGGGCGGCGTTGGGGCGGTGCAGCCGTTTCAGACGGGCTTTGACATCGGAAAGTCGCTGCAAGCGATGGAATGGCTGACGGGTGAGCGTGAAAGCCGCACTGGCATTACGCGCATGAACCAGGGCCTTGATGCCGACACGCTGAACAAGACGGCGACCGGCACCGCGCTGATGCAGGCGCAGGGCCAGCAGCAGGAAGAATACATCGCGCGCAATCTGGCCGAGACGATGGCCCGGCTGTTCGTCAAGAAATACCGCCTGATGCGCGCTGAGGCCGAACCGTTCAAGGTCAAGGTTGATGGCGAATTCCGCATGGTTGACCCGTCGCAGTGGCCGGAAGACATTAACATCAACGTGCGTGTTGGGCTTGGCTCTGGCAGCAAGGACAAGCGCATTCAGGCGCGTATGGCGATGGCGAACCTGCTGGCCCAAGGAACGCAGCTGGGCGAGGTCAGCCACGAAAACCGCTTCAAGCTGATTGACGGTCTGGCCCGTGACATGGGCATCGGGCAGGGCGACGATTACTGGATTGACCCGGCCAACAGTGAGCCGAAGCCGGAACAGCCTGACCCCGCTGTGTTGGAGCAGCAGGCCAAGGCGGAAGAAGCGATGGCGCGCCTTGAACTGGACCGCGCCAAGGCCGAGGCAACTGTCGAAACCGAGCGGATGAAGGCGCAGGCGCAGATTGACGCGATGCGCGAGAAACACGCGCTGGAAATGGAGCAGCGCCGCGAACAGGCCGCGCTGGAAGCCGAACTGGCGCGCGAACGCATGGCGATGGAAGCGCAGTTGGCGCAGGAGGAAATGCTCCTGAAAGCCAGCGCAGACGTAACGCTGGGCGGCTATCGACCTGGGGGCGACCTGAATGCGTAAGCTGATTGGTCGCTTTGCCGTGTGGCTGGCCCGTAAGTGCGGCGTCCCGGCGACGCTGAGCATCGACCAGGCGCGGCTGATGAATGGCGCTGACGCCGTGGAGCGCGGGGCGCGGTGGGAAATGTTCTACCGTGAACAGGGCGGGCTGGCCGACATGATTGCGGCCCTTCGCCAGGAAGCCTTCGAGGCAGCGGCGGAACTGGACCCGAAAGACACCGACAAGATCTACTATTGGGCGATGGCTGACCGCAATTTGCGCCGCCTGCAAGCCCGTGTGGAGGCGATTGTTATCACCGGCCAGACGGAGGCCGAGCGCATTCGTGCGGTTGAACGCGAGGCGGCTGTGCGCCGTCTGCGCGCGGTAGAGTTTTAAGCAGCCGCATACGTCGCGGCATATTCTAGGAGCGTAGCGAATGGCCCATCCGGCAACCCCGGAAGCTAGTCGCGCGCCTGCTACAGTAGCAGACGCGGCGGCTGATTTTGAGAATTTCCTGTTTGCCGATGAGGATGAACAGGACGACGAACCCGCGCCGGAAGGTGACGAGGCCGAAGCCGAAGAAGGCGACGACATCGAACTGGACGACGAGGACGAAGGCGACGAGGACAGCGGACCGGAACCGGCCACCGCCCCGCCCGTCAGCCTGACAGCGGAGGAAAAGAAGGTCTTTGCGCAGCTTCCCCCGGAAGCCCAGCAGGCATGGGCCGCAAGTGAAAACCGCCGCAATACGCAGGTCCAAGAGGCCACCACGAAGGCCAGCAATGCCCAGCGCGAAGCAGAAGCCCGCGCAGCAGCAGCCGACGCAGAAGCCAAGGCCCTTTACGGTCAGCAGCTGGATCAGTTCGTGCGGGCGTTTGAGCCTGTCGCGCCCGATCCGCAGTTGGCATATCAGGACCCGGCTCGTTATATTGCCGAGAAGGCCCAATACGACGCGCAGAAAGCCCAGCACGACACGCTTGTGCAGCAGGTGCGCGGCATTGCCCGTGAAGCCGACACGCAGGCGCAACAGACGTTTATCGCCCAGCGCGACCGCGAGTTGCTGACCATTCCCGAAATCGCCAACCCTGAAACCCGCGCGGAATATATCCAGCGGGCATTCGAGGTGGCTGGTGAACTTGGTTTCGACCAGGCGGAACTGACGCAGAATGCGACCGCCAACGACATCAAGGCGCTGGCTAAGGTCGCGGAATGGAAGGCGCAGGCCGAACGGTATCAAAAGGCCATGTCCCGGCAGATGCAGAAGGTCCGCGCCTCCAAAGGCAAGACCCTCAAGCCCAGCGCCGCGCCCCATGCTTCGGCAAGGTCGGCCCGTGGTGAGCAAGATTGGCAGCGCGTCAAGAACGCCCGCTCAAAGAATGAGCAGGCCGAGGCGATGGCCGATTTTCTCGGACTTTGATCCGGTTTTCGCAAGCAACCCCATTTCAAGGATAAAACGACATGGCTGTTCCCAGCAACACCATTCAGAACGTCGCCCGCGTCGGCGTTCGTGAAGACCTCGACAACAAGATTGCCGAACTGTTCCCCGACGAAACCCCGTTCCAGAATGCAATCGGGCGCTCGAAGGCGAGCAACACCTACACCGAATGGCAGACCGATGGTCTTGCCGCTGCCAACCACGACAACAAGACCATCCAGGGCGATGATCTGGCGAACGAAAGCCGCGCGAATACCGTTCGCGTCGGGACGCATACCCAGATCTTCAAGAAGGTGGTTGGCGCTTCGACGACCGTGGAAGCCACTTCGAAGGCTGGTCGCCGTTCGGAACTGGCCCGCGAAATCATGAAGGCTGGCCGCGAACTGCGCACCGACAAGGAAAAGCGCTTCCTTGGCAACTACGCCTCTGTGGCAGCGGCTGCTGGCACTGCGGGGGAAACCGCTGGTGCGCTGGCGTGGCTGACTTCGAACGTGTCGCGCGGTGCGTCGGGCGCCAATGGTGGCTTCTCAGCAGGTATCGTCGCTGCGGCCACCAACGGCACCCAGCGCGCCTACACTGAGGCCCTGCTCAAGACCGTGCTGCAATCGGTCTGGACCTCTGGTGGCAATCCGAAGATGGTTATCACCAACGCGGCGCAGAAGCAGGCGGCTTCGGCGTTTGCCGGTATCGCTAGTGCGCGCCGTGAAACCGGCAACAGCAAAGCCACCATCATTGCCGGGGCTGACGTTTACGTGTCGGACTTTGGCGAGGTGCAGTTCGTTCCGGATCGCTTTGCTTCGGCCCGTGACGCGCTGGTTGTGGACCCGGAATACTGGGACATCGCTGTTCTGGACCCGATGAAGACCCGCGACCTCGCCGTTACTGGTCTGGCCGACCGCAAGGCGCTGTATGAGGAATGCGCGCTGCGCTGCCTCAACCAGGCTGCGTCTGGCGTGGTGGCCGACCTGACCTGATCGGTCGGGACATAACCCAAGTTGAGGGGGCTGGCTTTCGGGCTGGCCCCTTTTCTTTTGCAGAGGTGACGCATGGCAAGGCTGAAGAAAGCCACTGGCGAGAAGGTCACGGTTGAGGCGCTGCGTGATGGCGTTTTCGTGGCTGACGATGTGCGCTGCGACAAGGGCGAACGCGCGACGGTTTCGGCGGAACTGGCAAAGATCATGCAGGAGGCGGGACTTGTCCGGCTTCACTAATTGGGAACTGCTGGACGATGGCAGTTTCAATGGCGTCCGCAAGTGGATCAGGTCGAGCGACGACGACCACGGCACGGTGGAAGTCAAACACGAAGATGTAGGTTCGCACCTGCTGCTGGAAAGCAACAAGCGGGCGCAGAACGAGAGTTTCGATAAGCGGTCGGAGATGTGGCACGTGGCCAGAATCCCCGCTTACGTGCTGCTGGAATGGCTGACGAAGTATGGCGTTGACCCGTGGGATCCAAACCACGCCGAGGGACGCCGCCGTCTGCTGAATAGCAGCGAATACGCGCACCTAAAGCGCGCACCGATTGTAATTTAGGGGACACGCCATGCCAGCCTTTGACGTTCCCGCGAACCTTGCCTTTGACAATTACGGCGAGTTGATCGCGGGTATTAACGATTGGCTGGACCGCAGCGACCTGACCGGCAGTGCGCCGACTATGATTGCGCTGGCGGAGTCGCGTTTGCGGCGCGAACTGGCCCCATTCTTTGTCGAAAAGTCGGCTTCGATCGGCGTGACGGCGGGTGTCGGTGCGTTCCCGGATGATTTCGGGACGCTGACGCTGGTTAGCTGCGATGGCAAGCCGCTGGTGCAAGTCAGTCCGTTTGCTGCGCTGGATATTCCGGCAAGTTCCGTGGCAAGCGCTTACACGGTCGAGGCGTCCGGCATTCGAGTATGGCCCGCCGGTGATTTCACTGTCACGCTGCTTTACAAGCCGACGCTGCCCCAGTTGACAGAGACGACGCCAACAGCAAGCCTGCTGTCCGCGCATCCCGATTTGTATTTCTTCGGCGCGATGATGTTTGCTGAGGGCTATGTTGCCAACGACCCGCGCGCTTCGCTGTTCAAGGGGCTGTGGGATGAGGCGATTGCAGAGGCAAAGGTTTACCTGACGCGACAGTCGTTCGGTGGTCCGCTGGTTCCGCGCCTTGGGTTTGTGCCATGAAGGCCGCGCTTGCGCTTCCCCCGTTCCTGCCCGACCAATCGGTCAATAGCGGAGCACTGAGCGAGGCAACCAACGTCTATCCGCGCGTTGATGGCTATGGGCCGGTGCGCGGTCTGGTTTCGCAGTCTGAGGCGCTTCCGGCGGCTTTCAAGGGCGGGGCCTCGTTCATTGCTACCGATGGCACCAGCTACCTGCTGGCCGGTCACGCTGAGGGCCTTTCTAAATATGGCGGCGGAACGTGGGCCGATCTTGTCACGGGCATGACGATTTCCGGCCAGTGGCGTTTTACCCAGTTCGGCAACTACGCGATTGGCGTGAACGGCGTCGAAACCAAGGTCGTGGACCTGAACGCCGGGACGGCCAGCGCCTTGACCGGAGCGCCCGCTGGTGTCGCAATTACGGTGGTGGGCGATTACGTGGTGATCGGGCAGGACAGCGGCGACCTGCTGGGCATCTATACGAGCGCGTTCAACGATCACACGGGATGGACGCCGGGGGTGGACGGGGCGACCATTCAGCCGATGCTCACCGGCGGCGAGGTCATGGGCCTTGCTGGCGGCGAATACGGGGTGATCCTGCAACGTCAGCGGCTTGTTCGAATGACCCGCACCGGGGATGCCGACGCGCCGTTCCAGTTTGACGAAATCACGCCCAACGTGGGCTGCGCATCCAAGGCTTCTGTGGTCGCGGTGGGCCGCACGGTGTTTTTCCTGTCCGACCGTGGCTTTATGGCGCTGGAAGACGGGCAGGCGATCAAGCCGATTGGCTCCGAAAAGGTCGATCGCACGTTTCAGAGCCTTGTGCCGCGCGATGATTACGAGCTGCTGTTTTCGGCGGTTGATCCTGAAAACAAGCTGGTGATCTGGTGCGTTCCGGGTGTGCCGGGGCGGTTGTGGATCTACAATTTCGAGTTGGATCGCTGGTCGATGGCCATCCTGTCGATTGACGGGGTGTTTTCTGGCTTCACTTCGTCCGTGACGCTGGAAGAACTGGCGGTGACTTACACCGATCTGGACGCCATGACGATCAGCCTGGACGATCCGCGCTTTTCAGGCGGCAATCCGCGTCTCTATGGAGTGGATGGGGCTGAACTTTGCACGTTCAGCGGCGATACGCTGGAAGCGGTGCTGGCATTCAGCTTTCAGGAGTTGGCCAAGGGGCAGATTGCGCGGCTGCGCTCGATCCGCCCGGTTGGGGATGCGCTGACGGGGCAGTCCATCACGGTGGATTGCCGGTCGCGCATTGGCGACCCTGAAAACAAGATCGCGGCGAGTGATCTGCGGGCCAGCGGCATCATGCCGATCCGGTGCGCTGGCCGTTACATGAAGCCGCGCCATGTGATCGCGGCGGGGTCTGCGTGGACGTTCATGCAGGGCCTTGAGTTTGATTTCGAGGCCGCTGGTGATCGGTAGGGTTATCCCCGAAACGGGGGCAGGACGGCAGGATTGGCCGCGTCTGGTGGCTCAGGGGCATAAGGCGCATTCCAAGCGCCTGAAAGCCTCTGAGGGCGCTGTAGAGGCTCTTGACGCGCGTGTGGCCGCTATTGAGGCGGACATTGCCACGTCAACGGGCGGGGTTGGCGGTTTGAACAGCCGGACGGGCGCGCTGGAAAACCGCGTGGATGCGCTGGAAAGCCCATCGACCATCACGCTGACGCCAGGAAGTGCGCCGAGCAGCCCGGCGCGGGGTATGATTTATTACGACGACACTGCCGACAAGTTGAAGTGCTGGAACGGCACGACTTGGAACGACCTGTGGTGATTACCGCAGGTGCGCCTCTGACCGTCGAGGCTGTCGCGGCGCTTGATCCGGCGATGCAACGCGGCGGGCATGATTGGTTAGAATTGGCTGACGATCTGGACAGCGGTGGGGCCTGTTTGTGGCGCGTTGACGACATCGCTTGGCTGGTGACGCGGCCCGATGATGCCGGGGTGATTGAAGCGATTGCAGCAGGCGGGAGACAGGCCGCGCGGTGGGCCAGGCCTATTGAGGCTGCTATTCGCGCGCATCCCGCACACCAAGGGCGGCGGCTTAGAATTTGGGGCCGTCATGGCTGGCGGCGGTATTTCCCGGATTGGGAACTGGTCGGGGTCGAGGGCGGCATGAGCATTCTGGAAAGCGAGAACTGATATGGGGTCGAGCAAGAAAACGCAGACGACCAAGCCGATCTATGAGGCGCAGCTGACGGGCGCGGCTGATACGTTGAAGGGCGTTTACAGCAACAACGCGGCTAACGTGCAGTCGATTTCTGACCAGTTGGGCGGGCTTATCCCGTCAATGCTGGACAAGTATCGGTTGGGTGACAGCGGCGTCAATGCGGCGCGGGGCTTCCTGACGCAGACGCTGGAAAGCCAGCCTGACCAGAACCCCTACCTTGAGCAGATCGTTGCGCAGACCAACGCTAACGTGGCTGACAAGACGCGCACAGCGATGGGAGCGCGCGGCCTGACGGGCGGCACGGTGATGCAGGACATTGTTTCGCGCAACCTGGCCGAGAACGAAACAGGCCTGCGGTACAATGACTACGCGCAGGCGATGGCGCGCAAGATGCAGGCTGCGGGCATGGCTCCGGGCATTGCGGCGGGTGACGCGATCCAGATCGCACCGCTGTTGTCGGTGGCTGATGCCGCGACCTCGCTGCCGCTGGATGCTGCAATGAAATACGCTGCCGGGACAGGCGGGCTGCTGGGGCAATATACGAACACCACGCAGAAGTCTTCGGGCGGGCTGCTGGGCGGGCTGCTGGGTTCGGTGCTGGGTGGCTGGGCCTCTGGCGGGTTCAAGGGGATTTGAGCATGACGATGGGAACCGGCGGCATTTTCGGAAATCCGTCTGGCCTGTTTGGCCGCCGCAAAAGCCCATTTGGGCGCGCGGGCGACATGGCCGATCAGTTCATGCCGCAGATCGCACCAGAAACGCAGGGCGCAATCGACCAGTACGCCGCCATGCCGGAACAGAAGCGCGGCGGCGGGTTCTTTGGGCAGGGCGGGATTGGCCGCGCGATTGCTGGCTATCTTGGCGATGCCTTGCTGCGACAGGCCGACATGGATCCGATCTACGCGCCGAGCATGATGATGCAGCAGCGCGCGCAGATGATGGCCCGGCAGGCCGAGGCAGAGCGCCGCGCCCGTTTTGATGACTGGCGGCAGCAGTATGATTACGAGCGGGCCAATCCGAAGCCTTCGACCGCGCAGCCCTATCGCTGGGAAAGCAATGACGGGTCGCTGATGGAACTTGGGCCTGACGGCCAGCCACGCAAGGTCTATGCTGATCCGACGCCCAAGATGAACTTCATCCCCGATGGCATGGGCGGCGGGCAGTGGGTGGCTATTCCGGGGGCTGGTTCTGTCGCTCCGCAGGCGGGCGGCGCGCAGTTGCCAGAGGGTTACAAAATCCGTGGTGCGGGAGGTGGTGTCGGCAACGGCACCAGCAACTTTCGCCGGTAGCAAACTCGATTACATCACGATGATGTCAGAGAGCGCGGGTAATCCGAACGCGGTCAGCCCCAAGGGCGCGCGGGGATTGATGCAAGTCATGCCCGCAACGGCCCGTGATCCGGGTTTTGGCATCCGCCCATCTAATGGGACGCCCGCAGACGATGTTCGCGTTGGGCGTGAATATCGCGCCAAGATGCAGGAACGCTACGGCGGAAACCTCCAGAAAATGTGGGCGGCATACAACTGGGGGCCGGGCAACCTTGACCGCGCGCTTGAAGCGCATGGCGAAAACTGGATGCGGGCTGCCCCCACCGAAACTCGAAACTATATCGCGCGGAATATGCGCCAATTGAGGGGCCGCTGATGTTCGAAGAAGGCACCATTGCTGACGGCCCGAACGGCCCGATCATCTTTCAGGGTGGGCGCTGGGTTCCGATGGGTGCTGGTCAGCCTGTCGTGGTCGCACCGAACCCCGCAAGGGAGCGCCAGAACGAGGCTGAGCGCGCGGATCGCGCTGCCTCTGCCGCGCGTGACGAAACCCGTACCGGCATCGCCATTCGCGGCGAACAGCGCGACATTGAAAACAAGGGTAAGGATTATGCCTTGCGCCTGCGTGGCGACTTTGACGCCATGCCGGGGGTCAAGGAATACCGCGCAGCTATCCCGCAGCTTTCGCTTGGCCTTAAGACGCAGAATACGCCGCAGGGCGATCTGGCGCTAATCTACGCTTACGCCAAGATCATGGACCCCGGTTCGGTGGTGCGCGAAGGCGAAGCCGCAGCGGTGTCCAGTTCCGACACTCTGGCGGGCCAGATCGTCGCCAACCTCCGCAAGCAGTTGGGAGGCACTGGCTCATTCTCGCCCGAAGCCCGCGCGAACCTCCGCCGCGAAATGCTGACCAAAGCGCAGGAGCTAAACCGCTCCTACAACGCGCAGCGCCAGCGCTACACGGCTGATGCGCAGGCGCTTGGCGTTGATCCCGCAATCGTCATTGGCAAGCATGACGGAAGCGCGTTCTTGCCTGAAATTGAACGCGCACTAGGCGGCACTGGTGACGGCAAGCAGGCCGCTGCGATTGTTGGTGGCCCGACGCCGGGTCTGGCGAGCCGCGGCTCTGGCACGAAATCCATTCCGGCCCCTGCGGCTATGCAACAGGAGTATGAGGGCTATGTTCGTTCCCGGCTCGGTCGTCTCGATCCGAACGAATACGCTGCATTCCGTTCATCGCTTGACGCGAAATACGGCTTCCCCGGTTCGCAGGGTGCGGTTTATCTGGAAGAAGCCAAGACGCTGAACACGGCAGCGCAGAACCCGGACAAGTACAACATCAATCTACAAATCCCGCCTGCTAATGCGCGGATGACGGGTATCGACCAGCTGAATGCTACGCTGTTCAATAACCCGCTCGGCGCAGCTGTGCTGGGAGCTGGATCACTGGCTGGCGGCGCTGACGAGGTAGCTGGCTTTGTCCGTTCTATGGCGAACGGAACCGACTACAATGTCGAGCGCGACAAGGCGAACGCCATGCGTCAGGCTGCGGCAGAGGCTTACCCCCTGGAAACGCTGGGCGGAAATGTCGCTGGCGGCATTGGTGCAGGCCTAGCGCTTGGCCCGCTTGCTCCTGCAATGAATACGCTGCGCGGCGCGATGGGGACCGGTGCTGTCTATGGCGCTGCAAGTGGCGCACTGGAAGGCAACGATAACCGTCTTGGCGGCGCGATGATGGGCGGCGTTGCGGGCGGTGCTGGTGGGGCCATTGGCCAGAAGCTGATCGCCCCGGCGCTGTCCGCAGTTGAGCGCAGGGTTGCTCCGGCACTTGGCAACGCAATCGACGTTCTGCGCGGCCAGCAAGGCACCCGTGAGGCCCTGACGCTTACCCCGGAACAGGCGGCGATCCAGCGCACTGCACCTGATTTGCAGGCTGTGCGTGACCGATTGGCAGAAGCGGTAAACCTTAACCTGCCCTACGCGTTGGCCGATGCTAACCCAAAACTGCGGGCGCTGGCCGGTGCTGTAACGCGCAAGTCGGTGAACGCGCGCGAATTGGCGGAAAACACGTTTCTTCCGCGTGGGCGTGGGCAGGCCGACCGGGCGATGGAGGCAATCGACAGCTATCTTGCTCCGATCACTGACATTGAGGCCCGCAGCCGTAATCTGATGCAGGCTGGCCGTGATGCCAGCGCACCTTACTATGCGATGGCCCGCAGCCAGGCCGCACCCGTTGACAATCAGGTTGGCGCGTTCCTGAATACGCCTGCCGGTCAAGATGCCATGCGCCGCGCGCGCGAAATTGCAGCCAATGAAGGCCGCGATCCTAACGCTATGGGCTTCGACCTGAACGATCAGGGCGATGTGGTCATCAAGCAGATGCCGTCTTTTGAGACGCTCGATCTGGTTAAGCGCGGTTTTGATGCGCGGCTGAATGAGGCTCGCAATCCCATGACCGGGCTACTCGATCTGGAAGGCAACCCGCAGTTGCAAGCTATCGAAGGGCTACGCCGCAACTTTGTCGGAAAGCTTGACCAGTTGAACCCGAACTACCCGCAGGCGCGGGCAGAATACGCCAAGTTTGCGCAGCGCCGCGATGCACTCACCACCGGGCGCGACTCCACCAAGCAGACGATGCTGCCGCGCAACCTCCAGCCCATTCTGGACCGGCTTGAACAGCAGTTGAAGCCGGAGTTTCAGCGCGGATATGCAACCGGCATGGCGGATCAAGTTGGCAAGGTCCGGTTCGCGTCCAACCCCTATGACGCGATCTATGGTTCGCCGCAGCAACAGCAGAAGTTGGCTCAGGTGTTCCCGGAAGGCGCGCAGCGGTTCAACCGCGTCTATGACCTTGAAGGCGATATGGCGCGCACTCAATACGAAACGCTGGGTGGTTCCCCGACTGCCGCGCGCTTGCAGGCTGACAACCAGCTTGGCGGCGCGGTGATGGAGCAGGGCGTCAACGCGATGGGTCAGGCCGCAACTGGCGGGTGGGGCGTCGGCACTGCCATGCGCCTTGCCAGCGATGCGCTGAAAATGGGTATTGGGTCAGCCGCAGAGCGTAGGGCCGACAAGATTGCGCCGGTTCTGTTCGACACCAACGACCCCGCCGCGATGGCGGGTTATCTTGATGAATTGATGGCCCGTTCGCGCGCAGTGCAGGCAGTCACGGACAAGTACAAGCGCCGTGCTGGCCTATTCGGGGCGACCATTCTTCCGGCGGTGACGCTTCCCCAATCGGTCCCGTAATTCGGCTCCAATAAAGAAACCAATGCTGCCGGCAACGATGCCCATGATCTGCATGAAGGTCATTCAGGCAGGATAACACGCACCCCCAACAAAGGCAAAACCAATGGTTGATGTCGCAACCTGGTCGGAAACTCCGGCCAGCAACACTACCGTGGACGGCGTGAACATCGCTGAAAACTGCTCCCCCGGCGTCCTGAATAACGCAATTCGCTCGGTCATGGCAGGCGTAAAAACGTTCCACATTGCCTATTCGACCACAGCCGGTTCCATCGCGGGCAAGGTCAACGCAGTGGGCGGGATTTTCAGCGGGACGCAGCCGGTCTATTCGGGTGAGGGCGCGTTCCTTCACCACCAGAGCAGCGCCAATACGTCTGGCCGGATCTACTTTCTGGCCGAAGGCGCGGCCCGTCCTGCATCGCCCAGCAATGGCGACATCGTGTTTTACTACAGCTGATGGACGTTCGCCTGAACGGGGCTTGGGTAAGCCCGGAGCGCGCCGAAGTCCGCATTGCCGGACAATGGCGCACGATCGTTCGCGCGGAAGCCTATGTAGGGGGCGCGTGGAAGGCCGCCGCAACATTCCTGCCGCCAGTCACGCTGTCATTGAGTGCTGCGGTGGTGTCCGGGTTTGCGTTTAGCGGGACGGTTTACACCAATGCCGTGACGGTCACGCCAAGCGGCGGGCAGGCCCCTTACTCTTACGCATGGTCGCGCGTTTCCGGTGCGGGAACGGTCGCAAACGCTGCCGCTGCAACGACCAATTTCACCGACACGCCCGGATGGGGGAACACCACCGAGGGCTATTTCATCTGCACCGTGATTGATGCGCTCGGCAACGTGGCCGTGAGCGATCAGGTGCAGGCCATCTTCGTAGATTATGGGAGCTTTTCCTGATGTTTCATTGGTTTGGCACCGTCACGAGCACAAAAGGCGATGGCCTGACCGGGTGGCAGGTAGAATGCGTCCATCTGTCGGACGGCTCTACGGTTGTTCCGATCTATGCCGATGAAAACCTGACCCCGGTGCAGTCGGTTTCCGGTGTGGCTGATCGCGCCGTGACGGACAGCGCCGGGAATTACGATTTCTTCGTTCAGGAAGGCACCTACAGCCTGCGGTTCTACAACGCGCAAGGCGTGTTCCAGCGGTTGCAGCGGTATATGCCGATGTACGGCAACGCGCCGGAAGCTGCCATTGCCGCGATGGAATCTGCACAGGCGGCGCAGGAGGCGGCAGAGGCCGCCGCGCAGACGGCGCAGTATAGCGCTAACGCGACCGTTTATGGCTCTTGGGCCGATCTGGCCGCCGCATCGGGCATGACTGCCGGTGACTCGGCCATCGTGTTTGAGGATGCTGGGACACACACCGACCCTGTGACAAGCGCAACGGTCGATAACGCTGGGATCTATGTTTACAGCGCCGCCCCCACAGGATGGGAGCGTGTAGCAGATACGGAGGCAGTCAAGGCGGCCACTAGCGCCGCCGAAGCTGAAGCATCCGCTCTTTACGCTGAAGCCATGACCGGCCCGACCTATGCCAGCACCGCAGCGGGCCTAGCCGCCACGTCCAACGGGCAGGGGTTCGCAGTGGACGCAGGCGGTGGGCTGGTGTCGGTCTATCTCAACAGCGCTGGGACTGCGGTTTTGCAGCGGACGCTTGCCACTGCGGCCTACCTTGCATCGTCGGCGGGGGCTGGGGCGGTTGGGTTCATTCAATCGGGAACTGGTGCGGTTACTCGCACCGTCCAAGACAAGCTGCGCGATGTCGTCAGCGTCAAGGACTTCGGCGCGCTTGGCGACAATAGCGCGAACGACACGGCTGCAATTCAGGCGGCCATTGACGCGGCGGCGGCTGCGGGCGGGGAGGTCTATTTTCCGGTCGGCACCTATCGCTTTACCGCACTGACGATTTCGGGCCGCGTGGCGCTGCGTTTTGCGTCCGGCGCAAACCTTGTAAAAACGACCACCACCGGCAACGGGATTTCTATCGTCGGTTCTGGATCGCGCATTTTCGGGATCAAGATCGAAGGCCGCCCGCGTATGTCGGCGCTCGCGGCCTGCACTGCCGGGGCCATGATCTATGTCGAGAACGCTGGGCAGGTGGCGCTTGATGTGCGGATCGACCAGTTTCCTGCTGCGGCATATCGCGGGATCGAACTATACAACGTCTCACAGGCTGTTCTCGATGGTGCGGTGCAGAACTGCGTGGAGCGCGGGTTGTATGCGCGCGACTGTCTGGACGTTACGCTCAAGCCGGGGTCGCGCTTTGACGCGAACGGGACTGTCGGCGTGGAAATGGACACGGTTTCGGGCGTCTATGGCTACTGCACGGCCTACGGCAACGGCACCAACAACTATCGCCTTGTAACGACCATCGGTTCACCAGTCCTAGCCGATACGAACGGCTTCCACTTCTGGACCGGCGCAATCGCGGACACGGGTGGGGCGCACAACTGGTATTGCGAAAGCCTCTACCGTTCTGTGTTTGATGCCTGCTGGGGCGCAACACAGTCCAGCACCACCACCGATCAGCATGGGTTCTACTTCAAGGACTGCGGCGGGATTGAAATGTCAAACAGCATTGCGGAAAACTGCAATGGTTCCGGCCTTTTCAATGACAACTCGGATATTATCGTTACTGGCGGGCGATACAATCACAACGGGGTGCAGGCTGGATCGACTGACCGCGCCGGGATTACCGCGCAGGGTGCATCGGCCAAGCTGATTATTGACGGTTCCGCGCTTGTGGACCGCTTCATGGGGGCCAAGACGCAGACCTATGGCCTGAACGTCAAGAACACCATCGCGCGCCTCAAGGTAACGCATAGCGATCTGACGGACAACGCTGGCGCGCCATATGTGATTTCCGCCACGCCCGCCGAGTTTTACGAAAGCGGCAATTCGGCCGGCGAAAGCGAAAACATCGCATCCGCTGCTACCATCACCCTGCCGTGGTTCGGTCAGAGGTTCGTCATTACCGGGAACACCAACATCGGCACCCTGAACACGATGTATAAGGGCCGCCGCGTTGACTTCATGTTCACCGGAACGCCATCGGTTCTGCCTGGCTTCGGGCTGGTCATGGCTGGCAACTTTGCAGCCACGGCTAACGATACGATCAGCTTCATGTGTGCCGATGGCGCGACCGTTGTCGAAATGTCCCGCAGTGTCAACGCGTAAGGAGGCGCACGATGGACACCAACGCAATCGCCCGCAAGCTGGCCAGTTTTGGCCGTGAGGAAGCCGCCGCGCTCCGCATGATGGACCGCGCCAAACTGCGCCTTGAAGTCATCGCCGCCCAGCGCTGCGACTTCCTGCAAACCGTGGCCAGCCTGCCGGATGCGGGGCTGGACGATGAAACGGCGGCTTATGTCGTTCGGCCCAAAGAGGACTGACCATGCGCCAGCCTTCGCACTCCGAGCTTGCGGAAAAGATCGACCGGGACGCAGCCGCGATTGAGGGGCGTTTCGCGCGGGGAGAGGAAAGGTTCCGCGCCATCGAAGATAAACTTGACCAGTTGCTCGATGCGGTGGCCTGCATCCCCGACATTCAATCTGATCTGGCGGAAGTCAAAAAGGACGCCGCCACGACCAAAGAAATTGTCGAGGCGTGGGCCGCTGTGAAGACGGTGGGCAAGTTCCTCAAGTGGTTCGCCGGGATCATCGCTGCCGTTTCCGCGATCATCGTGGCGGCCAAAATCAGCGCGGCTCACTTGCTGCGCTAAGCCTCGAATCATAGGTGACTGGTGACGATAGATGCAAAGCTATACGAATACGCCACACCCCGACAGCGAGAGTTCCTAGACGCCATAGCGCAACACGGCTCTGCCCGCGCTGCTAACGTGGCGCTGGGGCTGTCGTCCGATGTTGTGGGCAAGTCACTGCGGCGACTGAAGGCGTTTGCCGCCCGCAGTGGCTACGCGCCGGGGCATTTCGAGAACGGCACCGCGCCCGGTTACGTCATGGGCAAGGTCACAGTTCAGCGCGCAGGGGACGGCACAGTTGAGCGGACATGGGAGCGGCAAAGCCCGGATCATGTCAACCTGATTGAAGCTCTGGAAAATGCCGTTGATGCGATGGCATCGCGGATCACGCCGGTTGCGCCAATCCCTGCGCCGCAGGGCCACCATGACAACCTGCTGACCCTTTACACGTTCACCGATTACCATGTCGGTATGCTGGCTTGGCACAAAGAGGGCGGGGCCGATTGGGATTTGCAGATTGCCGAAACGGTGGGCGTCAAGGCAATGGCTGCGTTGGCGTCTGGCGCACCGGCAAGCGGGCGGGCCATCGTCAACATTCAAGGCGACTTCCTGCATTGGGATGGCCTGACCGCGATCACCCCGCAACATGGCCATGTGCTTGATGCTGACGGGCGGTTCGGCAAGGTGGTCGATGTGGCTATTCGCCTTATCCGCCAGTTGGTCGCGGAGGCGCTGGCGAAACACGCTCATGTCACGCTGCTGATTTGCGAGGGCAACCACGACCTTGCCTCTAGCCTGTGGCTGCGCAAGCTGTTTGCCGTTCTGTATGAGAACGAACCGCGCATCACGGTTCATGCTAGCGAGTTACCGTATTACGCGGTCGAGTTCGGCAACACCCTGCTTGGCTTCCATCACGGCCACTTGCGCAAGAATGAGCAGCTTCCCGCGCTGTTTGCGGCCCAATTCAGGGAAATGTGGGGACGGTGCGCCAAGGTCTATATTCACACGGGCCACCGGCACCACCGGGAGGAACGCGATCACACGGGCGCGCGGGTAACGCAGCACCCAACATTGGCAAGCCGGGATGCCTACGCAGCGCGCGGTGGCTGGTGGTCTGAGCGGGAAATCACCGCGATGCACTACAGCCGCGAATTTGGCTGGGTTGGCTCCAACAACGTCACACCGGAGATGCTGGCATGACACCATTTGGCACTCCGCTCGACCGGCACCATGTCCCCGACCTGCCCGAAATCAGCGACCACGCCGACGCACTGGCGAGCATCCTGCGGCGTTACGCCAAGCTGATTAGCGAGGGCAAATCCGCAGAGGATGCCGCGCGCGAACTGCTCCCCATTATCCGCATTGCAGCGAGGTATGTATGACCAGCTTTAGCAGCGCCTTGCGTGTTATTCTGCACCATGAAGGCGGATTCGTGAACCACGCCCGCGACCCTGGCGGCATTACCAACCTTGGCGTGACGAAAGCCACTTGGGACGATTGGACCGGGCGCAACAACAGCGCAGCCGATATGCGCGCACTGACGCCCGCCAAGGTCGAGCCGCTCTACAAGTCCCGCTATTGGGACGTAAACCGCTGCGACGAACTGCCCGCAGGGGTGGCGCTGTGTGTGTTTGACTTTGGTGTGAATGCCGGTCCTGCACGGGCTGCGCGCTATCTGCAAAAGGAAGTCGGCACGGGGGCTGACGGCAAGATCGGGCCAGCGACTATCGCGGCGGTCAATGCATTCGTTGCCCAGCATGGCAGCGCGGAACTGGTGCGCCGGTATCAGCGCGCGCGTGAAGGATATTACCGCCAGTTGCGCACGTTCGACACGTTCGGGCGGGGTTGGCTGCGGCGGGTAAGCGAAGTTGAAACGGAGGCATTGAAGCTGTCATGATGAAACTGATCGATGAAGCGCGCCAGTGGCACAAGTTCGCCAGCGTTCGCCTTGCTGCACTGGCTGGGGTGGTCGCGGCGTATCTGGCGGCAAATCCTGACGTTACGCAAGAACTGCTCAACCTGTTGCCCGAAGGCCCTGCGCGTGTGTTGGCATCGGCGGGCATCGGCCTGTTTGTGTTCGGGCTGGCAACCGGCGCGCGTCTGGTGAAGGTGGGCGGCCCGGTGGTGGATGAGACTGACAGTGCTGGCGCTTAAGCTACTCGGCATCTGGCGCTGGCTCAAATCCGGCCTCTCAGCGCTTCTAAGCCTTGCTGGCCGCTATCCCCTACAGGCGGCGCTTATCGCGTCCCTGTGCCTCTCTGGCTGGCTCTGGCACGGCAAAGGCAAGGCGCTGGCCGAACGCGATGCAGCCCGCGCCGATCTTGCCACCATCACCGCCGCGCAAAAGGCCGCGACCGAGAAGGCAAAGCAAGCCCGCGCCGATGCGGAGAAACTGACGAAAGACCTATCCCATGCGACCGACAAACACGCTGCTGACCTTGACGCTATCAGCCGCCGCGCTCTCGCTGACAGGATGCGGGCCAAAGCGCCTCGATGTGCATCCAGCGGAACCGTTGCCACCGCCTTGCCTATCCATCCCGAAGGTGATCCTGGAGCCGATACCGGGGGTGTTTATTTCACCGCAGCCGAGGCCGATCTCTTACGCAGGCATGAAGTGCGTTCGACAGCCTGTCACGCATGGGGGCAAGCCTTAGTGGATATGGGTTTGGCGGTCAGCGGTGATTGAGCAAGCACTCAACCGCGACCTGCACAGGACCGGGAATATCGCTGCCGTCTCGCTCCCACCGGCTGACTGATTGCCAGCCATGTTCGCCCATGCGCAGGGCCTTGGCCAGCTCCTTTTGGGAGAGGCCAAGGGATTTGCGGGCGGCTCGGAGGTCGGCGGGGGTCATGCCGGGAAAATTGCCCGGCATTGCTGCTTCACAAACGCAACGTCGCCGCCGCGCTTTGCTATAATTGCGATCCATTCATCGCGCGCCTTGTCGCCTTCAGCGTCCACTCCGGGGTTATAGCAGCCATCCCAATGTGCGTTTTGCAGCATAAGAAGTTCCTCGCACTGCTCGCAGTAGCGCCCATCGGAATTGATGGTGTCGCGTGTCATGCGACCGCAGCACTCGCACTTGTAAGAGCCTTCACCAGCGCGGAACTTGTTATTACGTGCCATCTCACATTCTCCTGTCGGCGGGGTCAATCCCCAGCACCCTCGATATAGCAATTTACTATACAGTCAAGCGGAAAAATGCATGGGGGCAAGCGCTGATTGATACGGGGGTTGCCATCAAAGAGTAATGGCGGCGGCACCGGATTCGAACCGGACCCGATAAGAGCGTTGGACCGCTCCTAACCTGCCCATGCAGCGTTCCGCCGATAGTGACCCCGGAAGTGTGCTTCACTACTTGCTAGCGTCCTAGCTTTCGCATCGAGAGGCATCCGGG
>JACCEA010155437.1_pt1 | contig 35370 bp, 66 predicted proteins | sample 7449851 | NCBI WGS metagenome assembly JACCEA01 (sample SAMN15323453, study PRJNA562643) | freshwater metagenome | isolation source: river surface water | place: USA:Blue River Watershed | collected 2017-08-18 | reverse complement strand
TTTCGCTCTCCCATCGGCTCCTACACCCGAGGTGTAAGGAGGCTACTGCGACTTGGGCCGGTGGGACGGTGGGACGACGAGTCGAGCAATACCATGATTCGCGTGGACGCGCGAGGTTCAGCGGATGTGATCGAGCGGGTCGATGCTTCTTCGGCAGAACGCGAGCATGACGGACTCCGCTCGGTCGGGTGATTTTGCACCGCGCTCCTTCAGCGAGTCCTTCGATTCGAACTTCCGGCGACCCGCCGCGTCCGGCGCGTAGCGGATGTTCGCCAGCTGCCGGAAGGTCTTGTCGTCCGTGAGTCCGCCGAGCTGCGCCATGCCATCGACGTCGGGCTTCATGCGGTCGCGGAGCCCCCACGCGATCTCGTCTCGGAGCAGCGGGAAGTTGTCGCGGTCGCGGGGAGCCTTCGAGACCTTGATCGGCACGCACTTGAACCCGGCCTGCTTCAATGGCGTCGCGAAGTACGCACCGACGCCGATCGCGTCGTAGGCCACCATGATGTTCTTGTCGCGGTACGGCTTCAGCGCCTCGATCACCTCGCCTTGGATCGTCTCGGGGTTCTTCGACCAGGACCTCGGGAAGCCGGGCTGGATCATCGGCCCGTGACGGACCGTGAGCACGGTCTCGTCCTCTCCCGCTTCAGCGATGTCGAGCCCCGCCTGCCACTCGGCGTTCGCTGGAACCTCGATCACCCGCTTGCGTGCGGCCTCGAGCCACGCGAGCGGGTAGGCGGCATACGCGCTCTGGCTCGGGAACTGCGCGAGCACACGTGACTCCCAGATCGGCGAGTCGACGCCACACTCGTCGTGCATCTCCTTCACCCAGTGCCGCCCGGCGAGGTACGGCCTCGGGTTATCCTCGAGCGCCTCGGAGTCCAGGGCGAGGAGAGTCTGCAGCGTCTCCTGCCACGGCTCGTCCGGGCGCTTCCGCAGCGACGACAGGTTCGGGATGTCGAAGGCGGAGATCGTGTAGCAGCGGTACCCGCTACCGACCGCGGTGAACGCTTCGCTGTACGGCCCGCCCTCGATGTCCGGGTTCCCCAGCATCAGGATGCGCACGTCTCCACCGGCGCGGATGCCGCGGACGGCGTCGAAGATCCCCGGCCCGATGCCCGGAGCTTCGTCGATGACGATCAGCACCCGCCCATGGAAGCCGAGGGCGTTGACGCCGGAGTCCGTCGACATGCCGAGCGCGAACACCTCGGGGGCGATCTGCAGCTCGGTGTTCAGCAGCTTCCCGCCGAGCGGGTAGAGGGCTTTCGCGTGCGCCGTCCGGATTGCGGGCCACATCGTCTTCGTGACCTGCCGGAAGGTCGGGGCTGTGGTGAGCGTGATCCCGCCGTGGATCGTCCACCAGAGGACCGTGTCGGCGGCGAGGTTCGTCTTCCCTGCGGCGTTGCAGCCCTTCACCGCAACCCTCGCTCGAGGGACGGTCAGGTCGTCGGCGATCCTCTTCTGAAGCTCCCACCGGTCGCGACCGAGGATCTGCCGCGCGAAGAAGTTCGGGTTGGCCTCGGTCTCGCTGACGAGGTCGAGCTCGTCAGCGGTGAGCGGCCGCGGCCGCTTCGCGCTCCGCACGCGCCTCCCGTGCTCGGGCGGCGAGGTCGGCCAAGCTCAGGTCGTTCCCTTCGCCGTCGGTCTGCGCGACCTTGTCGACCACGACGCCCATGAGCTTCGCCCAGTCCATGATCGACTGCCGCGCGAGGTTGAGCGCTGCGACCTTCTGGCCCTTGAATGACGCACCGCCGTCCTCGTCGCGCAGCGTCAGCTTGGTGCCGTCTCCGTCGAGGTCGACGTCCTCGCCAAACAGGACGGCCCGCTCGCATCGCTGGTCGAACTCCGCGGCCGCGAACGCTCGACGCGTCACCTCTTCGAGAACGGCGGCCGCCTTCGCTCGGTGCTCCTCCTGCGTGGCGCCGACGCGCTCGATCCAGAGCTCCGTGAGGCGGCCGACGTCGAGGCGGATCGTTCGTTCGTTGACGCCGATCGACTTCGCGATCGCCCTGCACGACATGCCGCCGACGTGCAGCCGCTCGACACGCTCCATGCGCTCGAGGATCTCCCTGTCGCGGCGCCACGGCAGCTGCCCCTTACGTCCCTTCCTGGCTCCTCGCTTCGCTGGCATGGGTACTCACCACTGCGGATTCACTGGAAACCCGCGAACTACCGTGCCTCGTCGTACGAAGAGCGTTGCCGCGCGGCACGAGCCCTCTCACGGCGGGCCGGGTCAGGGCCGGAGAAGCCTCCGCTCTTCGGGCCATTCGAGATCTCGATGCGCAGCGTGCGGCCGCGGAGCTCCTGGCCGAAGAACGGGCCGGACTCGTCGGCCGGGTCGATGTCCTTGTCGATCTTCACGAACGCGAAGCCGAGGAACTCCCTGGTGTGCTTGTCCCGCATGAAGCGCGGGGCGTCGAGGACGTGCACACCGCGGTCTTCGAAGAAGTCGACGATCTCCTTCTCGGTCGCGTTGAACGGGACGTTGCCGACGAAAAGTTCCCTCACCTGCCACCCCTACTTTCGAACCATCGGCGGTTCGCTTCCATCCGCGCCCGGAAGCGCACCTCGTCCTCTCGCTGGCAGCTGCGCTCGCGCAGCCAAGCCACACCAAACAGGACCATGGCGATCCCGAGCAGCGCGATCGACCCGTAGGCCCCGGCTGTCACGCGGTGCCCGCTCCGTCGCCGTGCATCTCCGCCAGGAACGCCGCCACGGCCTCGGGCCCGTCCGCCGTGACGTCTCGCATGCCGAGCCACATGCTCGGCGTGAAGATGCGCACGACGCGGTTCTCCTTCGTCGCTGGATCCTGCGCGGCGAAGATCAGGTGGCCGGTCTGCGGCATGCCGACGGAATCGGCGACCACCACCAAGGTGACCACGTGACCGTCTTCGACCGCCTTCACCGAGAAGAAGCGGCCGGTCGGCCTGGTCAGGCGCTGGCGTATCGCTTCGGTGAGGAGCTGTGTCACCGCGCTCGTTTCTGGTCGGGTGTCGCTCATGCGTCCCTCAACTGCTCGGCGTACCGCGCCCATGCGGGCTGCACCTCGAGCAACTCGAACCGCTTGCCCTCGTGCTCGAGGAACTCCGGAGCGAACGGGTGCACGCGGGTCTCGAAGATGCACCGCCCGCACTGGTCGTGCAGGTAGGCGCGGATGGTCTGGTCGCTCACCGGCCCGGGGGAATCGTGCGCTCGAACGCCTCGAGCGGATCACCCGCGGGCACCGCGCCGGGCGCCTCGGGGACTTCCGGCGAGACGCTCTCCGACGGCTCGGTCTCGCGCTGCGCGATCTCCTCGGCGATCTCGCCGGGCGATCGGCCGGCGGTCTTCACCTGATCCGAGTGCGCGCGGTGCTTCTCGCGGGCGAGGTGGTCCGCCTCTTCCGCGGTGAAGCCGAGCTTCACCAACTCGTCGGCGACCTGTGCAACGTGACTCTTCTCCACGACGACCTCCACAACCCAGCGTCTTCGCTGCTTCGACCGGGATTCTACTGCTGTTCCGGATCGCTGTTGAGGACGACCGCGCGAGATTTTCGCTTCACGCCGCGGTCGGTCCGGGGTCGTCCGGCGGCTTCCACATCGGAACGGGCTCGTGATCCTCGATGCGGCGCTTCCGGAAGTCGTCGATCCGCGCGACGCGTGCTGCACGTCGGAGGTCCGTCGGCGGCCGAAGCTCAAGGTGCGGCGACCGGGAGAAGAGCGAGCGCAGGCCCGCGATCACGGCAGCGATTCCGGCGAGGTAGAGCAGGGCGGAGAAGAGGGTGGAGAGGGTCATGGTCACACCGCGATGAAGAGCTGGTCGAGACCAGCCACCAGCGCGTACGAGCGCGCCCATGCGCCGTTCGCGGCGTCAATGCGGCCCAACTTTCCGTCGAGTTGCTCTTTGAGCTGGGCAACGATGGCCTCCGGGCTCAGCGCCCGGTTCATCAACGACGGCACTTTCGCGACCCGTGCGAGTTCGCCGAAACCCCATCCGTCCCAACCGAATGCGTCCGGTCTGTGCTCGTTCGACATCGCAGCGTCCCGTTCCGTCCGGAAACAGCCGCTGCACCAGCTGGTTGTTGGGGCCGGGATCTGCCAACCCGCCACCGTGAGCCAACTTTCCGGTTCCGGCTTGTCCGTGCCGTGGAGCACGGTGGCGAAGTGGCATCGCGCCGCGGCGCCAATGGCGCGCTCGATGGCGCCAATCGCGCTTTCATCGCTTCGGCTACCGGGTCGCACGCTGGGGACGCAGTCGCGGCGCAGCTCGTCGCCGTCCTGCCAGACCACGTGAAGGTGGTCCCCCGTATAACCGCAGTCGGCCCAGAAGTAGTTGACGAGGCCCCACGGGACGCCGAGGAGTTCACCCGTCGATCGGTCGATCAGGTCGCGACGCAGGAGCTGCCGAAAGACGGCCATTGTGACCTGTTTACCCTCGATCGTGAGCGCCTTGATCTCCGCGGTCGCGGTGCGGATTACCGCGTTGCGCGCAGTCAGAACATTGCCCATCACACCATCCTCCGTTCAGTCTGCTGCGGCCCCGCAGCGATGCTGCGACTCGCCACCCTTGAGCGGCTTGTTCCCTTCCCGGTTGAAGACGATCGCCTGACCCCAGCTCCCGATTGAGAGGCGCCAGATCGGGGCGCCGCACGTCTTGCACTTCGAACGGCGGGGCGGGGTCTTGGAGATGACGGGGCGAGTCATCAGTCCCACGTCACCAATTCGCCGTGGCGGTAGAACGGGAGTGGTAGTGTCGCCGCCTGCTCGGGCGTGAGGTTCCAGGTCAGTTCGCGCCGACAGCGCTCGCACGGCAGGCCAATCGCCTGCATCTCCCGCGTCACGCGGTGGCGCCGCTTGCACCGGATGCACCCGCGCGTCATCGGTCGCGACGACCAGTGGCGAAACCGGCCGTCGTCGTGCAGGTATCCGCTCGGTGCGATCCGCTGGTGGGCAACTCCAAGCGCCCATGGGAACGAGGTCCAGCGCCGCACGTCACTCCCCCTCGGTGCCGTCGTGGAGCTTGACGATCATCGTCGCGCCTCGCATTCCGAGCGACGGCGCAGGAGTTCGTCGCGCAGGTCTCCATAGAACAGTTGGTGCGACCCGGTGCTCGACTCCGCGAGCATGAAGTCGAAGAACCGCTCGGTCTCCGGGTTGACGACGTAGATCGTGCCGTCGGGAAACAGTGCGGTGACGTTCGGCGTGGCGCCCTCCCGCAGCGCAATACGGACCTTGTGCTTTTCGATCTCGGTCACGGGTACCTCTCCCTTTGCTCCTCGCTCCACCTCGGACGCGACCACGGATCCGGCGGCTCGGTTCCCGGCCTCACGTTCGGCGAGAAGCGGATTCCATCGACCAACTCGGTCGTCGCAGGCCCAGCGCAAGACCGACAGGGGACTCGGTGCTCGCTCGTTCGATTTCGGATCAGCTTCCCGAGCTCGACACACCACTCGGCGTATCCCTCGACGTCGTCCTCGGTCAGCGGAGAGCGGCACCACGAGCAGAACTGATCCCTCCAGCGGAGCCACGTCCGACCGAAGCTCTTGATCGTGTCGGTCAGGTTCGCGCCAGCGTTGGCGGATTTCATCGCGCCGTCCGAAGCCGCCAGTGCCCGGGCGGGATGCTCTTCCGCTTTTTTGGCGCCGGCGGGGCATCGACTACCGGTCGCTTCGCTGCACGGCGCCACCGCGCGATCGAGCGGCGGAGCTCGGCCTTCTGCCCCTCCCGGGCGATCGGCAGCTGCGCCTCGAGATCGGCGATCATCTGCCGGCAGAGGTCGGCGTACGACTGGTCAGCCACGGGTTGCCTCGATCTGCTTCGACGGCCGGCGGTCGGGAAGGGCGGGCCCGGGGGACGGCGTGGGCATGATGGCGCCCTCGCTCGATGCGCTCTCGGAGAGGGCGCGGGTGAGCAGCTCGCCGTACAGCTTCCGGAACTGCCCGCGGACGACGTCGACGTTGTCGCTCGCGCACATCTCGCGCCAGCCCATCGCGTCGACAGCGCGCTTCACGAGCGGGTGCTCGTCGGGAAACTCTCGATAGCGCCCGACCGTTCCGAAGGACCGGTTCACGTAGGCCCATGCCTCGTCGACCGGCAGGAAGAGCTTGCCGCCGGCGAGGTTCTGGTGCTGCAGCTCGGCGACGGCCTTCCGGATGTCGGCGATCGCCGGCCGCTCGCGCCGCGACGTGATCCAGTCGTGGGCCGCGCGCGTCAGCGTAATCGGGTCGAGGTCCTCGAGCATCTCAGCCCACAGGTCGACTTGCCCCTGCGTCCACGCCGGGACCGGGAATGCGCGCATGATCTGGCGCACGATCCGCTCGTGCGGCGTCAGCTTCTCGTCGTCCACGTCGGGCCTCCATCGCGGCCTCGAAGGCCGCTTCGCTGTGCTCTCCGGCGGGCATCGAGTGCGGCCGCGAGAGGTTGCGGACGCCGCCTCGCGCGCGCAGCGCGGTCACGATGCGCCGGCAGTTGTTGTCCCAGGTGAGATCCCAACTCAGCTTCCGCGCTCGCGTGCCGGGCAGGGACCGCCAGAAGGCGCAGAACTCGTCGAAGGCGTCCTGCACCATGTCGGGCGGCAGCCCGAGCAGCAGGGCGCGCTCGCGTCGCATCTGGGTCAAGGCGAAGTCTTCGGGGATGCGCGTGCCGCGCGGGTCGGGCCGCGAAGGCGCTGGTGCGGCGACCGGCTGCGGCGCGACCGCTCCGGCCGGCGGCTCGTCGAAGACTCCCGCCAGTTCGGCTTCGACGATCGAAGCGTCGACGCCATCACCGTCCGGTTCGTCGGCGCCAGCGGCGCCAACGGTAGAACCGGATGAGCACGTAGTCTCCACATCATGTGACGGCGAAGGTGAAGACGAAGGCGAAGGCAGCCCGTCGAATTCAGACGGCGTCTGACTCTGTCCGACGTCGTCTGACGCTGACGGACTCCGCCGGTCCTTGGCGGACGAGCGCTGACGATTCCCGTCGTCGTCCGTCGACTTCGGGGGCTTCGCGCGCTTGCTCGGTGTTCCGTCGGCGAACGTCTGACCAGCTCGAGCGAGCTTCCAGTGCACGGTGTCGTCCGCATGCTGCGGCCAGTCGTGCACGATGAGCCGATGCCGCTCGTCGCGGTCGAGAAGTCGCCGAGCGACCAGCACGTCGACCAGCTCGTCGGCGTCTCCCTCGTACCCCTCGATCTCCGCCGCGATCTCCTCGTTCGACAGCCGGCCGATGTCCCCGCGCGGGAAGCGCAGCGAGGCCGTGTTCCAGATCGTCTCCATCAGACCGTAGGCAGCGAAGACGGGCAGCTTCAGATCTCGCGCGACCAGGCGGAACTTCGCGTGGCCGAACGCCTCCCGCTTCACCGACCACCCCAGGTCGACGAGCCCCTCTCGTCTCTCATCGGAACCCCCGGCGGCGCCCCCGCACCGCCTTCCACGTCCACATCCCAAGCGGCGGAGACCGGCACCCCAGATTGCACCGGCCTCCGCGCGCTGGCGGTTGTTCGTCTCGTCCTCGAGACTCAGGTCACGTCAGCATCGAGCACCTCCCGCGTTGGAATGGTGACGCCTCGCTCCGACCGTTCCGCCGAATTGCGGACCGGGTGTCTCGGCGGGGTGAGGCGTCAAGCTGCTCGTCGCTACTCGCGCGTGAGCGTCCGAAGCGGTCGCATCAGCGATCCATCCTTGCGACGCCACTTCTTGCGCAGACCGACGATGGCGCGGCCGAGGAACAGACGATCGCCGTCGTACCTCTCGCCCCAGTGCTCGAGGAGGTCGTCCTCGACTCCGCCGAAGAGGTAGCCGTTGCAGTGCTTGACCAACCACGAAGCGGCTTCGTTGCAGTGCCTGCAGTGCAGATAGACCGAGACGCTGCCGTCGTAGGCCATCGCGTGCCGCAGGTACTTCTCGCCGGTGGCGATCGTCCGGCGGCACTCCTCGCACTGATGCTCCTTGCGGGCGGTCCGCCAGGTCTCGCAGTAGAACGAGTTGTCCTCGGCCATGTCGACCATGCACATCTGCGAAATCTCCGGATCAGGACCAACCTCGAGCGGGCCGCGGAAGCTGAAGAGCCCACTCGAGGTTGATCCCCATGCCCGCACCGTCGAAGGAGGGTATCCGGTGCGGGAAGTCGTCAGCCCTTGAACGCGACCAGCGCGCTCGCGACGTCGGCCTTGAGGCCCACCCACCATCCCTGCGCGATCTCGTCCTTCGCCGGCGGCTTGATCGCGCGACGGGCCTTCTCGACCACGCGGTTCGCGATCTTCTTCGCCTCACGCTCGTCAGCGAGCTTCTGCTGGGCGAGTTGGTCCTTGGTCATCTTCGGCATCTTCTTCTCCTGCGGCGTCACGCCGCGTCTGCGCTGGGAAACGGCACGTGCGCACCGCGGTCCCGGCACTGGTGAATCCACGCAATCACTGGCTTCGGAAGGTCCGCGACGATCATCTTGTGATCGTCGGACTGCCACGCTGCGAGACCCATCTCCGCAAGCTCGGTGGCGATCTTTACGGCGTCCTCGCGGGCGTAGGTGTGGAGCACGGCGAATCCAGTCCGGATGTGGCTGATGGTCCACTCCTCGAGTGCTCCGATAGAGCGATGAACGGCAAACGTGTCGCCGACCACTTGCGCCGAGACCATCCTCGGACCACTCGGCAGCTTGATCGTGATGCGGTTGGCCTGCTCCGCGAGAAGCTCGGCGATACGGGGAGGTCTCCAGCCGTGAGGCTTCAGGATCTTGCCGTCCGCCCGCGTGGCGCCGCCGTCCTTCGCCATGTTGGTTCGGTGCACCTCGGCGAACATCGGCTCGAGGTCGACCCCGAACGCCACTGCCGCTCCCACCGCGACGTAGATCAGGTCGCAGAGACCATCGACCGCGGCCACGAGGTCGCCAGCCCTGATCGCGTCGACCGTCTCTTTCGCTTCTTCCTCGATCAACGCCGCGCGAAGCTCCGGGTCGCGAATCGCTGGGGTGTCACCGACCGTCGCGCCGAACTTGACGTTGAAGTCTCGGACCATACTCTGCCAGTTCACTCGGCACCTCCATGCACCTCGAACACCACGGACCGCGTCTCGACTTCGATCACGCGCACCCTGGTCTCGTTGTCGGACTTCGCCTGAGCTGCTGCTTCCGCGGCGAGCTTCAGATCCGACGTGCCGACCGTCCTCCACTTGCCGTTGCGGTCGGCCTGGATCTCGTAGGTCATGCGAGGGCAAGCTCACGCTGGTCGCGCATCTTGTCCGCGTTCTCCGCGGCCCACTCCAGATTGCGGACGGCCTGCCGGTAGTACGACGGCTTCAGCTCGACTCCGATTCCCCGACGGTGGTTCATCACCGCCGAGTAGACCTCGGAGCCGACACCCATGAACGGCGTCAGCACGTTCTCGCCGGGGTTGCTCCATAGCGTCAAGCAGCGGTCGATCACGTCCAACTGGAGCGGATGCACGTGGCGCTCGTCTTCCTCGTCCCGCGCCTGCTTGAACGGCAGAACTCGGTCGAGGCGGATGTCGTCCCAGAACGCCGAGGCGTACTGTCGCCAGATCCAGTGTGAGTAGCGGTTCTCAATCTGGTTCCCCTTGTACCCGCGGTAGGACATCAGCTCGGCGGGGATCTCACGCGCTCCGGCGTACTCCATCAGCCCGTGCGGGTGCGCGATCGGGACCGGGTTCGTCCCGGACCGCCGGAACATAAGCAGGTAGTCCGCGGATGCGACAGAGCACCGCGACGAGTCGTCGACGATGGTCTTGTGCGCGAGGTTCTTCTGCATCGTCCGGTTGCGAACCCCGAGAGGTTCTTTCCAGATCGAGTACCGCGCGACGTACCGGAACCCGCACTTCTCGTGCAGGCGGATGATGTCTCCCGGGAAGTCGCGCAGAAAGTCGCAGCCGGTGTTGCTCGACGGGACGTCCATGCAGTGTACGCCGGTCAGGCGGCCAGGCATCGTCAGCCGATGAAGCTCCCGCACGACGAACTCGTAGTGATCGAAGAACTCCTCGTAGCTGCGGGCGTTCGACAGATCGCGCTCGCTCGAACTGTAGTGGTACAACCCGCCGAACGGCGGAGAGTAGACCGAGAGGTGGATCGACTCGTCCGGGAGCGTCGGCATCACCTCGCACGAGTCGCCGTTGTAGATCGCGAAGCGATCGGTCACGCACTGATCTTGGACAGCCATCGAGGAGTCTCCGTTTCCTTCGTGAAAGGGTTCGCACGCTGGATCGCAGCGGCGTGATTCATGTGCTGGACGAGAGACGAGAACATCCGGTCGGCCTGCTGTGCCTTGCGTCGAAGGTTCGCGAGCACGCCCTTCTCGCCCTCGGTTGCGACGACATCGACTCGCACCGGGCGCTGCTGACCGAATCGCCAGCACCGACGAACGCCCTGGTAATACTGCTCGTAGGAGTGCGACGGGAAGAACGTCACGTGCGCGCACCGCTGAAGGTTCAGTCCCCACGCGCCGATCTTTGGCTTCGTGATGAGGACGCGGACCTCTCCGTTGGCGAACGCCAACAGGCGCTCTTCCTTCGCGTCGTCTGAGTCTGACCCCGAAACCTGAACCGCATCAGGGATGAGCTTCTCCAGTAGGGCGCCCTCGTCGTTTAGGTGGCACCAGACCATCGACTGGTCGGTGTGCTCGACGAGTGACGCGACGACTTCGCAGCGCTCCTTGATGCTTCGACGGCGCTCCTCTCGCTGCTCGTGTAGTCCCACAGCGGGAAGGTCGAAGAGCATCCCCTCGCGCGGCTTCTCGACAGCTACTAGGTGCTCGATCTCTTCAAGCGGCGGCAGCTCGAACCGCTTGTCGGAGAAACCGAGATCGGAGGGCTTGCGGATCGCCCTTGCCCACGAGCACACCCACTTCCAGAAGGGCTCTTCCGCGTGGCCCTTGAAGCGCCACACCGAGCCCGGCTCTTTGTGGTGCCACCGAGAACTTGCGCCGCCACCGCGAGCGTTCGAGTGGTTCTGGTCGTTCTTGAAGAACCGCGACAGCATGTCGGCGTGGCCCATCTCGCCGAGGGCCTCGCTCGAAGTGCCCAGCTCCACGTAGTCGTTCGGAGCTGCGGTGGCGGTGCAGAGCAGTCGATACGGCAGCGTCCGCATGAACTCCGTGACGATCGCCTTCCGCGCGCCGTCGAAGTTCTTCAGGATGCTCGACTCGTCGCAGACCATCCCCGCGAAGTCCGACGGGGAGAACCTGTCCACCCGCTCGTAGTTCGTGACGATGATGCGGGCGCCGTTGGGCACCGATCCGTCCTGCACACGCACGGCGTCGATGCCGAACTTGTGCGCTTCCGCGACGGTCTGGTGCGACACCGCGAGGGGAGTCGCGAGCAGCACCGGGCGGTTCGTGTGGCGCACGACGTTGTCGGCCCACACGAGCTGCATGTAGGTCTTGCCGAGCCCGCAGTCGGCAAAGATCGCGGCCCGCCCCTTCCAGATCGCCCATTCGACGAGCGCCTTCTGGAAGTCGATCAGGTCATCCGGCATCGCTACCGGCGAGAATCCGCCAACGCTGCCGAGTTGAGCCTTGCGCGTCAGGAACTCGTCGTAGGAGGTCATCACTGGCCCTCCAGAACGAGCGTCCCGACCCAGCGCTCGGACGAGTCGTCGCGCAGCAGTGGCAGGAACGAGGCGGCTTGCCGTCGAGGTTCACTAACGGCTCGCTGCGGCGACCATCCGCGCTTGATGCGATTGAACAGCGTGGATAGCGGGAGGCCGCTTTCTAGCGCCCACTGGGCGAGGCACTTGGTTTCTCCGTTCACCGTAAGTAGGTGATGGCGTCGACGATTGCGCTGTTGCTCAAGGTGGGTCGCCCAGCGGACGTTCCCGGGCTCGTACCCGCGCTCGGGATCAATTCGGTCGAGCGACGTGCCGGCAGGGCGCGGCCCCATATGGTCAAGGAAGGCCGCGAAGTCATGACGCCACCCCGGAAACATTGAGACTCCCCGAGCTCCGTAGTGCGCGAAGCTCGCATTGTTTGGATTCTCACAGCGCTGGATGGCACCGCACCACGCCTCATACTCGCGCGTGCGCAGTCCCCTGCGCTTGCCGCCGTGTTTCAACTTCGTGCGGGCGTTTTGTTCCGTCACCCGTTCTGACTTCAGGCAGCCGCAGCTCTTCGTGTCACCGGACCGCAGGTCGCGCTGGTCGACATCGACCAGGCGACCGCATGCGCACCGACAGAGCCAACGTGCCCGGGATCGACGGCGAAAAGGCGCAGCATCGACTACAGTGAGGCGTCCGAAAACGTCACCTAAACGAGTCGGAGTACCAGTGTGTCGGGTCATGCTATTGACCCTCCACTTCGAGTCGCCCGACCCACCTCGTCGATGCGTCGTTGTGTAGTAGTCTAAGGAACGACTGCCCCTCGACACCGCTTCGTCCGACGTTCGCGAGCCGCAGCACGGTGGCCGACACGTCGACGAGCGAGACGATCTCGCGGCGTCGAGCGGGAACGACGTCCGGTCCCCAGACGATCAGCGGCACCTGGACGGCATCGAGCACGAGCTCGGACTTCCCGGTGCGGCCGTTCTCGCCGTACATCCACCCGTTGTCCGAGGTGAAGATGACGTAGGTGTCCGAACCTCGAGCCTGGACGATCGACGCGACCAGATCGTCGAGGCCGCAGAGCGCCGACATCCTCTGCGACCAACGCTTCTCGGTTACGGTAGGCGGACGCTCGCGGATCGGCTGCGCCTGGCAGCGCTCAGGTCCGGGAAGCGGACCGTGGGGAGCGACGGCCCCCACGTAACAGAAGTGCGGCGACGATCCGGACATGCACTCGAGCGCCTGCCTCTTCAGGACGTCGGATTGCGCGGCGCCGAAGTCGTCGTGATGATCGAAGGGGAGGTAGGTGTCCCATCCTGCCTCGGGGTGCGTCGCCTTCCAGTGCTTGTTGAGCAGCTTCCCGGCGATGGTGGTCGCGTAGCCCGCGGCGTTGAGCCTGGTCGCGATCGTGTCGCGCGCATCGAACCCGGTCGGGTCGTTCGAGCGAAATCCGTGCGAGCGGGGGAGCTTCCCCGTGAGCAGCGAGATGCGCGACGGGCCGCAGAGCGGGAGGGGCGTGAACGCGGCGTCGAACTGGACACCCTCGGCCGCGAGCTCGGTGACGCGCGGCATCGCGAGCGGGAGGTCGCGAACGGCGAGGTCGTCCGCGATCACCACCACGATGTCGGGACGCGGCTCGGCGCTCGAGGTACAGGCGGTGAGGAGCGTCGTCAGTCCGACGATCAGCGACGCGACGTGTCGCCACGACTTGCGGTTGGCGATCGCGGCGATCGTGCAATGGTTGACCCCGTACTCGCGCCCGAGAGCGACGTTGCTCTCGCCGCGCAATTTGCGCGCGCGGATCTCGCGGACCTGCGCCTCGGTCAGGACCGCGCGGCCGTTCTCTTCGCCCTTCGCCTGTCGTCCCTTGGCGACGCAGTCGAAACGATTGCCGGCCTGGTCGGTCTTGAACAGGTGCGCCGGATTGCAGCAGGGCGGATTGTCGCAGGAGTGCGCGACGACGTCGGCCGGCAGGAGAGAAGAGTCGTGGTTCGCGTAGAGCCAGGCGAGCCGGTGCGCAGCGGTCTTCTTGGTCTCTGCGCGCTTGTCGATCCTGAACTCGCCGTGCCCTTCGCGCTTGCAGCTCGCGGTCCAAGGCCAGCACTCGTCGGGGCCGCACTGGTCTACATGCCGCCAGAACCGCAGCCAGTCTCCCCAGGTCAGCGACGAGAACCGGAGAGCCGGTGTCTCATCAGGAGAGATCTCGACTTCAATCGCACCGTCTTGCATGCCCACGTTTCCGTGGGCACCGGGTGCCCAAAAGCGGCGAGTCCGGTGTGATCGGCTTGACGCCGGGCCACACCAAAACCCTTGCGAATCCTAGCTCAGCACCCCACCGGACCCCATGCAGCTACTGCGTTGCAGGGGTTCAAATCCCGTCGGGGACGCTCAATTTCGCTAGGAAACGCGCGGGCTTTTCACGCGCCCTTGGTCCCGGTGCCCTTCCTGGTGCCCAAATGGTTTCCCCAGAGCGCCGCCGCGACACGAGCACCGTCCTGTCGCGTAGGCTTGGCGAGATACTTGTTGTAGTGCCGCAGGAGCGTGGCGACCGTGTCGCCGACCTGCTGCGCGATCCACGACACGTCCTCGGTTTCGCTGAGCGCGAGGGTGACGAACGTGTCCTTGATCGCGTACTCACCGCGTGGGGCCAGGCCGACCTTCTTCAGCGCCTTGTGCCAGACGTCGCGGTTGAGGTCCTCTTGCGAGAACGGCTTCCCGTTCCTGTTCGGGAAGACGTATTCCGGCATTCCGCCCTTGAGGATGTGCTCGCGCAGCAGCCTTACGACCTCGGGATCGTGGCCGAGATCGATGATTCGCTTCCCGGTCTTCGGCTCGTCCTCGATTCCGCCGAGCCGCGGCGTCCGTGCGCGCTCGAGCGAGATTTTTTTGCGGGACCAGTCGAAGTCGTCCGGCTTCAGCGCAACGATCTCCCCCGGACGCATGCCAGTGGCGAACCACAGCCGGTAGAGCAGGAAGTACCTCTTCGGCATCGCGGCGAGGATCGCGTGGACCTCCTCGATCGTCAGCGGGTCGCAGTTGGAACGGTAGATCCGGTGGCGACGCTCGGCCGCCGTCGTCTTCGGCACCGGGTTGCGCTCGATTAGGTCCTCGTCGATCGCATCGTTGATCGCCTTGCGAAGGATGCCCATGACATTGTGGACGGTCTTGGCTGAGAGGCCCTTGCCCTTCAGGCCGCCCGAATCGAGCATCCGCCTACGAATCTCGTTGACCTCGCGCTTCGCGTTGGCGAGCTCGGATAGCCTCGCCGAGCCGAAGGCAGGGATGAGCCTACCCTCGACGACGTTACGCTCGTGGTACCAGGTCGTCGCGTGAATGCCGGCCCCTTGGATGAGAGAGCCATCGGGACGAAACGGCTTCCGCCGTGCAACCCAGCCCGTCAGGTACTCACGCACGAGGATGTCAGCCGGTCGGGCGCGATCGGGGTAGAATCCCGCGATCCGGGTGCCGTTCGGGAACCAGGCAGCGTAGTCGAAGACGTCATCGTCGATCTCGGCCTTGATGCGGGCGAACTTCCGATCGACGATCTTGCGGTTCTCCGGCGTGTCGGACAGACCGGTGAATTCGCGGCATCTCACGCCACGCCAGCGGAAGTCATAGAAGAGCTTGCCGTGTTTAACCCTGACGCCCACGGGCCCTCCGGCGCTCTCTCGCGCGGCCGCTCTTTCGATCGCGCATCCAGCGCTCGAAGTCGGGCCAAGAGAAGACGACTCTGCCGCACGGCCGGAAGTAGTGCTCCCCCTCCAGTAGTTGGCCGTCGTTCATCAGGTTGCGGATAGTCTGCTCGGCGAGCGAGCTGCGGCGGACGAGCTCGGCGATCGACACGTACTGCCCGAGCTTGTCGCCGGACGTCGAGCGCGCCTCGTCGGCCAACCGTGCCGCCGCGCGGGCCTGGATCGCGGCCGCCTGCGCAATGATCGCGGGGAGGCTCTCGCTCGGCAGCGAGTCGACCAATTCGGCTGGTTCAGGAAGACGGTCGCTCATCCCGTCTTCCCGCGCTTCGGTTTCGACCAGCGCGCGGCCGCACCGAGCTTGCCGTTCTTGCGGCTGCTCTTCTTCTTCGCGGGGCTGGTCTTCGACCCGCCACGAGCGCCCAAACAAGAAGGGCAAACAAGGGGACGATGATGGATCGGGCACTCCGGCGCGCAGTCGTGCTTGCTCATGGTGCCGCGTTGTAGCCGGTCCGGTTTCGATCGCCCACGACATCGTCCTGGGGACATGGCTAACCCCTTTGCCATCCGGTTGTCAAGCGCCATTGTTGGTCGGTCCGAAGTCGAACGCGGCGAGTGCGCGATGGAACTCGCAGTCCGGGCAGGGCTTCTTGCAGCCGACGTCCGGGTTGATGTTCTCGGATACGGCTTGCGCGGCGCGCGCGAGACGGAGCAGGGCGCTCACCTCCTCCGGGGTCGTGAAACCACGGTGGCAACAGCGACGCTCGAGCTCGGCGACGCGGATCCGCGGGGGCGGCTCCCACCGCAGCGTGGTGACAACAGGGCCCGGGAGCGTCCAGTCCTCGACGCGCAACAGCCGATCCGTCCCGACGCCGAGGTACTCGGCGAGCGTGCCGATCCGTTCGAGGACAGGGTCGGTCTCGGCAGACGCGCGAAAGGCCGGATTGTACGCGGCGTTGAGGTAGACCGCACCCCAGCGATGAGCGGGCCGCGGAAAAGTCGGGCCGTGGTCGCAGCGCCAGCCATCGAACGACTGGTCGTGCGCGACGTACGTCGCACCGCAACTGGGGCAGCGGTACAGCATGCCGCCGTCGTTCGCGTTCATGACGCAGGCTCCTTGATGGTGAAGTCGAAGGCATCCAGCGCCGCACGCTCTTCGGCGTCGGCATCCGAGCATTCGATCGCATCCTCGTGCGTGCCGCGGTTGTTCAGCATTGCGGTTCGGCGGCGATGTGCAGCTCGAGCGAGGCGGAGCAGCGCGGGGAGGGCCGAGTGCGTGCTGGTCATCTCGGGGATCCGCCAGCCACCGGAGGGCGTGGCGAGCAGGCGCTCGAGCGCGGTGACGTCGATGCTCATGCGAGGAGCGCGTAGCCGTAGCGGCGCGGCTTGCCGTCGGTGTGCAGGAACTTCGACTGGATGCGCGTCTCGCGGCCGGTTGCCGGATTGTGCACCTTGACGCCGTTCGACAGGATCGCCGTGACGGTCAGCACGCGATCGGGGAAGCGCACGTCGTTGTCCTTGAGCTTGCTGCCCACCTTGAGCAGCGACGGGTCACACGCCATCGGGATTCTCCTCCTTCTCGATCTCCGCCTTGACGGTCTCCCACGTGACCGACGGGCGCGGGTCCTGCATCGCCTCTTCGATGGCCGTGACATCCGCACGGTCCTCCGACCGTCGTCGCACCGCGGCCACGTCCGAGTGGGCGTGCGGCTCCTCCGCGGCCTTGTCGATCGCCGACACGTCGGCGGCGTCCTCGTGCGCTGCGTCCTTTATCGCGACGAGCAGCGCCTTCTCGTCCTTCGTCGAGTAGGTCGCCTCGACGTGCCAGCCTGGGCCGAAGCGACGATTGAGGCATGCGGCGAGCCCTTCCGCCGACTCGGCAATCCCCTTGTGTGACGTCTCCGCGACGACGTGCGGATACGGCAGCGCGCACTCCATCTCACCGGCTTTCGAGCCGTCGCCGGAGTCGGTCGTCTTCCAGCCCCACTCGTTGATCGCGCGCACCACGTCGCGGATGCCGGGGTCGAGCTCGTCGTAGTTGATGCTCATGCGGCCACCGTGACGCCCTCGCGCTCTAAGGTCTCTCGAGCGCGGGCGCTCGAGTGATGCTGGCTGTGGGCGAGCTCGCGGAGTAGGCCGACCCGCTCCGCCGCCGTGGCCTTCTTGACCAACCTGCAGTCGGCGACGAGTGCGAGGCCCGGAGGCCATCCGAGCCACGAGAGGTGCGGTCCGTCAACGTACGCGACGATCCATTCCTCGCCGGTCGGTCGGTGCTTCACGACGTCGCCGGTGTCGATCGTGACGAGCCATGCTCGTCGCCGCGCCTTCCGCTCGCGCTTCGCCGCGGCGAGGCGCTGCCGCTCACGGTCGTATCCGTCTCCCCGCGTTGCGCTTCGCGGCGCAGGACCCGTCGGGATCAGCGGGCCGCGCGGGCCGACGCCGGCCAGCAGCGCCAGGGTGGCGATGCTCGTCGTGCGCTTCACGCGGCACCTCGCAGCTTCCTCGCGAACTCCTCGAGCACCTCGGCCAGAGCCGCGCGCACCTCCGCGACAGCGAACGACGCCTGCGTCACCGCGACGGCCGGGCTGGGATCGTGCTTCGCGATGAGCCCCATCGAGCGCGCCTTGTTCCGGCACGCCGATGCGGATCGCAGCGGGTACCCGAGCGCCTCACCGGAGCGCGCGAGCTGGTCCGCGACCTTGAGCCAGTCCTTGGTCGTCGAGCGCTTGGGGAGGTTCGCCCTCTGCACGATCGCCTGCAAAAGACCCTCTTGAACCGAGTGCCACGGCTCCCCCGAGGAAGACGTCCGCCGGCTGCGTTCGGCATGCACCGGCACCCCGTTCACTTCCGCGATCGACTCGTGCTCCATTCGATGACCTCCGTCGCGGACAAAGCCGCACCTCACCACATCACGCCATTCCGAACCGAACCGGACCCTGGCCTGGCCAACCGCACCATGCCGTGGTGCAACCTCACTCGATCCGCCCCGCGCTGCGCTCCTCGAGCAGCTCGATGGCTGCCCTCGATGCGGCGAGCGACTCGCGGGCGCCGTCGAGCAGCAGCTCGGCGAGCACGACGTCGTCGATCACCAACGGATCGACCGTCGTGCCGCCCTTCGCTTCGCGCGTAGGCTCCATCCCCACCCCCTCGAGCGCCCAGCGGGACGCGTTGGTCAGTGCCCGACCTCGCGCTGCGCTCTCTCGAGGGCCTTCGGCTCCCCGGCGCGGAGATCGACGAAGAAGTCGGCGATCGCCACACCTCGCGCGCGCTTCGTCTCGTTGTGCTCGCGGGCGAGCTTCGTGACCCAAAGGACGAGTCCAACGAGAGCGATCGCGATCAGGGCGCCGAGGGCGACGAAGCCCGAGATGATGAAGGGAGTCAGCGTGTCGTTCGGCATGATGTCGGACAGGGTAATCTAGTCCGGTGGCCCGCGACGGATCGAAATCGCGCTGCAGCGAGAACGATTGCGCGGGTGCTTCGAGATTGTCGCGGCTCGGGCCACACGGGGCGTTTAGAATGACGCCCCTATGCTCGATGGCTGGGAATCGACCTTTGACGACTACGAACCCGCGCGCATCAATCTGCGGTCCTCGTTAGAGCCGCGGTGCTCGCGATGCCTGGTTCGTCCTCCCGCCAAAGGGCGCTCGGGATACTGCTCGGAGTGCGGGCGCGAATATGCCAGGATCGCCCGAGAGCGGTCGAGGCTGCACCGCGCGACGATCGACATCGCGTTCGAGCTTCGCCTCCAGTTGGATCGTTGGCTTGGCGGCGTCGAAGAGCAGTCGCGAGGCGTCGGTCTCGCGATGGAATTCGATCTTCCCAACGCAGACGCGGTTGCGCGCGCAGGCGCGCAAGAGCACGGCGCGGCAGGCCCCGCTCGAACGCGGCGGACGCACCTATCGATCTGCCCGCGCTGCATGGAGCGCCCGCGCCGCGTGGCTGCCAACGGTCGCGTCCAACCGACATGCGTTCCCTGTCGGCGCGAGAAGGAGGCGCAGCTTTTCCAGTCGCCGGTTGAGCGCGCGCGCTACCTCGTCCGGAAGCGCACGCGCTACCTGGTTCGCAAGGGGCGGATCACGAAGACGCCTTGCGCGAGATGCGGCGATACGCGGGTCCACGCGCACCACGTCGACTACAGCAAGCCGGAGCAGGTGGAATGGCTCTGTTCTCGCCACCACCAGGCTGCGCACGCCGCAAAGCCGAACACCGGCGACGCGCTGACGTACCGGCGACTGAATGGCGGCCCGGAATGCTCCCGCTGTCGAACGCAGCGTCGTGTTCGGGGCGCGCATTGCGAAGCCTGCCACAAGGAGATGCAGCGTCGCCGCGCCCTTCCGTCCCTTGGCGCCGCGGGCGGCACCCGAGCGAATAGACGACCCGGGAGACGCGACGGCCTCTGTCCTCGATGCGAAGATCGCCCAAGAGAATCTGGCGGCTACTGCGTGCCGTGTCGGCGCGAGTACCAAGGCGAGCGAAGGGTACGGGTGAAGCGTGCGCTCGCGGAGCGCGGCGCGTGATGTTCCACGTGGCACGTCGCCGCGACGGCGTCTGTCCCCGATGCGGACGCAGCCCCCGGGCTGGTTCCGTCGGCTACTGCAAGCCATGCCGCGCGGCCTACATGCGCGACTGGCGCCGCCGACGGCAGGCAGGGTACGCGGTCGCCCCATGAAGCCACCGTCGAAGTTCCTCGCGACGCCCGCACGGAAGCGCCGCAACACGAAGTTCAACGTGACGTTCAGCGTGTCGCCGGCCGAGCTGGCTGCGGCCGCACAGGAGTTGGGCACGCTGTCGCCGGGCGATGCGACGGAAGTCGTCTGGCGCCTCAAGGGCGAGCTGCGGTTCCGGCGCACGCCGGAGGATCCGGACAGGCTCGCCGTGCAGTGCCTGTTCGACGTCGCGGCGATCGAGCAAGGGAAGAGGTGACCACGTGAGGCGCTACGCTCAAGACACGTCCGTCTCGGTCGGGAAGTCTCGCGGGGAGATCGACGACCTTCTCCGCGACTGGAGCGCGGAGGCGATCCGTTGGTCCGACGACTACCGGGCGGGAAGGGTGCGTCTCGAGTTCCTGTGGTCGAGAGATGCAGCGCAGTACCTCGCGCGGTTCGACCTGAAGCTCCCCGACGAGACCGAACTGCGCCGGAAGGCGATCGACCTCCGCACGCGGAAGGTGTCCGAGGTGAAGCTGAAGAAGGCGCGCGAGGCTGCCGGGAGGCACGAGCACCGCGTGCTGCTGCTGTGGCTCAAGGCCGCGCTCAACGCCGTCGAGGCAGGGCTCGTCGATCCAGCCGCGATCTTCCTGCCCTTTCTCGTCGGGAGTGACGGGCGGACGTTCGCGGATGTCGCGCTGCCGAAGCTGCCGTCGCTCATCAACGGCAGTGCGGGGCTGCTGCTCGAGGACCGTCGAGGATGAGCCCGCGCCACTACGAAGAGTGGGTCGCCATCCCCACGAAGGACGATCGCCCCGTTGACCTCCGCGCGCCTGTCGCTGCCGCGAAGATCTCATCGGAAAGCGAGGTGTTCCGGCTCCAGATCGAATGGCCCGACGGCGCCATGAACGTCACGATGCACGGGAGCCTGACGGCAGCACGTCGGAAGGCGGACGCGTTCAAGCGGCACATCCGGGCGGCGAAAGCCGCGCGGTGGGTGCTGCGCGTGGTGTCGCGATGAGCCGGAAGCGCCTCCGTCGACTCTTCTCCGGGCAGGGCTGGATCGACGCGCCCGCCCGGGAGCTGCGCTCGCTCGCAGCGGCCGTGACGTCGGACCGACCCGAATCGATCATCGCCGCCGAAGGGCGCGTGCGCGTGCACAGGCTCCCGCACGTCGAGGCGTGGGGAGTTCGGAAGCGCACGAACGTCAGCGGGAAGCTCGACGTCAAGCCGATCGGTAGGGTGAGGCCATGAGCAACGACGACCACCGCGAGCGCATCGAGATCACGTGGCGCTACGTCTGCGGCCACACCGGCCTCGGCCAGCATGGCTTCGACGCCTTCGACTTCATCGCGGGCCAGTACAGCAACCCGTTGCGCCGGTACCACAACCTCGCGCACATCGGGTTCTGCCTCGACATGGCGCAGTGGTACGCGGACGAGAGGGGGCTGGCGTCGGATCCCACGGTCCTTGGCGCGTTGATCCTCCATGACGTGATCTACGACCCGCGGTCGAAACGGAACGAGGAAGACAGCGCTGCGTACGCGCAGTCTCTCGGAAGCTCGGAGGTGGCGCGGATGATCCTGGCCACGAAGACGCATCGACCCGCGGGCGCGCTCGATAACCTCGTCATCGACTGCGATCTGGCGAGCCTCGGACGGCCATGGGAGGCCTTCGCTCGCGATAGTGAAGCAATCCGTGAGGAGTACAGCTTCGTTCCTGACGAGCTGTGGCGAACGGGCAGGGCGAGCGTGCTGCGGACCTTTCTCTCCCGGTCGAACATCTACCAGACCGAGACCTTCCGTCGCGTGTTCGAAGCTGCCGCACGAGAGAACCTCGAGCGGGCCATCGGCGAATTGGGTGCGCATTCGTGACCCCCACGCTCGGCCAGGACGGGAAGGTGCTTCGCCTCTGCACCGATCGCGGCTGCAGCTTCTACCTGCGGCACGTCGAGAACTGCGCTCGGTGCTTCGGCTGGGGCACCGCGAAGGAACGCCCGAACGCGACGCACCAGCTCGAGCGGTTGCCGCCGCTGTCGGGAGGATCGCTGCAGGACGCGCTAGATTCTGGCGACTGGCTCCGCTGCCCCGACTGCGGTGGCACCCCGAACGGAATCACCGAGGAGGTGTCCGGTGCGTGAAGAAGTTCGAGCCGCCGCCGGGATCTACAACGGGGCGTGCTTCGGCACGGCGAGCATGGAGCGCTTCGTTCGTGTCGTCGAAGCGCACCTCTCCCTTGAGCAGCTGCGTCACGGCGCGCTGCACTGCGCGAAGCTCTTCGACGACGCCGGTGAGTCGCACCCGAGGCCGCTGCGTCTGATCCTGGAGGCGCTCGGCCGGTGACCACCACGCGCGACATCCCGCGCGTCGGTGACGCGACCGCGGTCCTACCAGGGGCAGAACGTCCGCGCGGCGCGCAGCACCACGCCGAACACGGGGTCCGATCCTTGTCCGTTGCGAACGCACTGCGCGAGCTGCCGCCCGTACTCTCCGCCGAAGTCTCCCGGGCGATCCGAGACGAGGTTGGAGAGGCACGAGCACTGGGGGTTGCCGACGAAGCACTGCAGACCGGCGAGGAAGTCGACCACGCCGAACGCGTGACCCACGATCGCACCCTGCGTCGACGGCGAGCCGTTCGCTCCGTAGAAGGCCGCTTCGTCGCAGGTGTAGGCGTAGGAGTGCGCGCGGCTCGGGACGAGCAGCACGAGCGCGAGGGCGAGAATTCCGAGGCGGATCATTGCGGGTTCTCCTGGCTGAGGGCCGCGCGCATCGCGTCGCCGAACGCGGCTGCGGCTTGTGGGTCTACGGGGCGCGCTTCGACGTTCGGTGGGTTGCTCTCGAGGCTGTCGAGAGCACGCGCGAGAGCTCGCCGCTGCCCGGCATTCAGCGCCGGCTTCGCCGGCGTGACCGTGTCAGGCGGCACCCCAACGGCCGGCGAGGGACTGTCCGTGGTCTTCTCGGGCGCGGTGATCTGCTCGGGCGGGCGGGACGCAAGAGTCGCGACGTCGCGACTCTTCTCCGGCGCGGCGCGACTCGCCGGCTGCATGATCCACCAGGACGCGGCCGCGCCAACGACGAACGACGCGAGGATCGGAACGAAGCGGGACACGCTCACGAGAGCGTACCGTCTGCCGGTTGGTTCCTCGCGACGCAAGCCAATTTTGATCCGGTGGAAGAATCCGCACGACAACGATTGTCCGTGCGCTCGGGCGCACGAGCTCAAGCTGGGGGAGGGGAAGCGTGCAGGGAGTGGCGATGGCGAATGGAAAGCGTAGAGGCGGGCGCGTTGAGCGTCGGCGCGGCGTGGGGCATCCTTCAGCCCGCATGCCGACCCCGAAGACCACGAAGCGCAAAGAGGGCCCCGGTGCCCCGATCAAGCTGGACGACTCCGTCACGACGACGCTGCGCCTCGAGCGGGTGTCCCTCGAGAAGATCCAGATGATCGCCTTCAATCGCAGCAGGAGCACGAAGACCCGTGTGTCTGCGGCAGACATCCTGCGCGAAGCGGTCGACGAGTACCTGCGGCGCCATCCCGTAACGCTCCCGAATCCCTGACGTTTTTCGAGGAGCGGCGCCACCCTCGGCGAATTTCTTGCGCGGATTAGCGAATACCTATTGATCTAGTTTTCCGAATAACGTATTCGGTAATGCATGGCAGGGACGAACAACGCACAGCAGCTCGACGTCTTCGTCGAGGTCGACACCCTCAACGGGCTTCCGCTGGCCCATGTGTTTCGGGCGATGGCTCCGGCGCGGGTGATCGCGGAGAACGTGACCTGCGGCCCCGTCGAGGTCTTCGACAAGCCCGGCGAGGAGTGGTGGCTGGTTCGTATCGAGGGCCGCGTCGACGTCCTGAAGCAGACTGAGGTCGAGGCGCTCGAGGCGTCGACGCCGCAGGTGCTCCGGTACGTCGCGCGTCTCGCCGATCGTCGCTTCCGCGCAAAGGCGGAAGCACAGCGCCAGGTCGATCAGGCCGCTCGTATCGCGGCCTGCGCGGGGCACGAATTCGTCTCTCGGGAGATTGGTCGGTGTCTGTACTCCATCGCGTGCAGGCACTGCGGCGCCGGCGAGACGGTGGACTCCAGTGACTGACCGACGCGCTTCCGCACGGTGCGGCACGCCAAGGCATGCCTCGGCGCGGCAGGTTGGGGCAAGGCGCGGTTTGGCAGGGTGTGGTGCGGCTTCGTCCGCAACGGAGGTCGTCAAGATGAACGCAGTGGTGTGTGTGTGCTGCAACCGTCCGACGGAGACGTCTCGCGATGTCTGGCACGAAGGCGGATGGGCCCCGGCGTGCTCTCCGCCCTGCGAAGAGTCGCTGAGGCCGCAGCCCGTCGCTCGCGTGTCGCGGGCGTGCCGATCCTGCGGCGCCGATGTCACCAACCAGGAGACGTACAACGGCGGCGACTGCCTCTTCTGCCTCCCGGAGGACCAGAAGATTCTCGTCGCTGGCGATCCGATCGTCCGCTGGCTCGGGAGGCTTGCATCGTGAGCGTCTTCGGCTGGCAGAGGGTTGAGACCGAGGTCACCGAGAGCGGTCGCATCGAGATTGTCACGCGCGACTGCATGGGGCCGTCCCGGTCCCCCATCTCGCTGCAGGGGAAGGACCAGGCCCGCGAGCTGATCGAGCAGCTGCGCGCGATCGTGGGAGATCCGGAATGAACACCGGGCACGCCACCGCCACCGCACTCCCCAGCGTCTCCGTGGCCGAGCCTCGCATCACCCGCTCGCTGCGCGTCTACCTAGAACAGGGGCGCCGCGGTTCCTTCGCTTGCTTCTCGTGCCGCTCGACGTGCGCGCCGATCGCGGTCGGCATCGCGGATCTGAGCGGAGCAGAGCGACGCTGCGGAGCCTGCGGCCAGCAGGCGGCGGTCCCGCTGGAGCAGGCCGTGCGCGAAGGATGGCTGCGCATCATCGACGCCGACGGGCGCGTGCTGAACGACACGCGTCAATCGCCCGCGGAGTGAGCCATGAAGCATCCACTCACCTCAACGCATCGATCCATCTCATGTTCCGGCGGACGTCAAACACCAAGTGACGCGGAAAGAATTTCACATCGTGTCGCGCATCGTGAGACGATGCGTACAGCGAAGGTTGAGCTCGAGCGTCAAAGTCGTGCATATCGAGCATCATCCACCACAGACTCTGATCCTAACGGAGGTGAGGCGTGCCTAAGCTCACTCCTTGTCGAGGCATCGTGCGATGCTCTCGTCGCCGCGCGATTCCTTCACCAGGGCCGCATCGGCTCTGCGAAGCAGTCCCTCGCGAGTGCCCTCGCTGAACTAGCTTCGGCCGCGGCCGCGCTGGCGGTGCTGTGATGCACCTCGGCGGGCTGCCGGTCATTCTCGACGTCTTCGTCGTCACGGTGCTCCTCGTGCGCCTGTTCGTGCACGCTGATCGCTTCGTCGACTGGCTGTTGGCGCAGCTGCATCCCCTGCGCCGAAAGGGCGGACGTGCCCCCGGGCTCCTCCTCTCCCCGCGAGGTGCGTCCGCCCTCCACCCTCGATCGTGTTTTGTCGTTCGAACGACAGGCAGAACGTCTGCCTTGACGCTGAAGGAGAAGTGACGATGGCACAGGCAGCGCAGCAGGAGTTGACGGCCGCAACCGGACAGGCGTCCTCGAATACCGAGATCGTCGCGACAACGGCTGGCCGTGGGATCTACACGGACCTCACTCAGCTCATCGACGGCGTCAGGAAGCTGCACGGGAAGTTCAACGTCTGCATGCCGATCACGCAGCCGGACCTGATCCCCGAGATGTACGCCGTGGCGCTCCGCCCGGTCGCGATTGACACCCGCGTCGACGGCAAGGGCAAGCCGCTCGGCCCCGACGTCTACCAGGACCAGCGCGACCGCTCGAAGTACGGCCTCACGAAGATCGGGCTCGCGAAGTTCGCCGCGGCCGCGAACATCTCCTGGCACCCGGCATACACGGGTCGAGTCGATGACCAGACGGAGCAGTGGGTGCGCAGCTACCGCGCCTGCGGTGTCGTCCTCGGGCTCGACGGGACGCCGCGATACATCACGGCGCACAAGACCATCGACCTCCGAGCCACGAAGTGGGGCGAGAAGCGTTCCACGTGGGACGGCAAGGAGAAGATCACGAAGGTCGTCGCCGAGGGCGGGAAGGACGCGCTCGGCATGAGCGAATCGGCTCTCCAGCAGGCTCGGCAGTTCATCGACGAGGTCTGCGAGAGCAAGGCGATGAACCGCGTGCTCCGGAACTACGCCTTCGTGAAGGGCCTCTACACGCGGGACGAGCTCGACAAGCCGTTCGTGATCTCGGCGCTGGTGTTCACCGGGCACACCGAGGACCCGGAGCTCCGCCGCGAGGTCGCCAAGGCGATGGCGGAGCGTGCGATGGGCTCCACCGCGGCGCTGTTCGGCCCGGCCCCGGCCGCGAACCACCTGATCGAGGATCTCGGACGGCGCACGCCGCCGCCGGCGATCGGCGTCGCGGTCGCGGACGACGATGGCGACGACACCATCGAGGCGGAAGCCACCGACAGCTCGTCGGCGGACCCGAACCCGTCCGCACCGCGGCGCTTCATCGCCAAGGTCACGGACGTCTCGTCGCAGTCGAGCCCGCCGGAATCGAAGCGCCGGTGGACGCTCCACACGGTCACCTTCGACGACGGCACGAAGGCGACGACGTTCGACCGGAAGAACGCCGGCATCGCCTCGGACGCGTACGAGCACGACCACCCGGTGGCGGTCGAGACGAAGCAGGGCGACTTCGGCCTCGAGATCGCCACGATCGCGTTCGTCAAGGACGGCGAGGAGTAGGGCGGTGAAGCGGTGTTCGAAGTGCGGCGAGGACAAGGGCCTCGCCGACTTCTACCGCCAGAAGGCCGCGCCGTGCGGCTACCGGGCGGAATGCAAGCTCTGCACGAAGGCGTACGCGCGCAGCTATCGCGCTTCGGAGCGGGGGCGCGAAGCTGGGCGGCAGGCAGCGCGCCGTTACATCGCGACGCCGCATGGCAAAGCAGCGCGGCGCCGATACGTAGCCACCGACCGAGGGAGAGGCGTGCGCGTGGAGGCCAATGTGCGCCACCGTGCACGCTACCCCGAGAGGGCTCTTGCGAGGTCGATCGCGCGCGAAGCCCGGCGTCGCGGAGTCTTGGTTCCCCAGCCGTGCCGCGATTGCGGCGCCGCGCAGGTCGAGGCCCATCACTCAGACTACTCGAGACCCCTCGATGTCACCTGGCTTTGCCGGCGCTGCCACGCAGCCGAGCACGTGGCGGAACGGAGGATTGCATGATTCGCATCGGCCACATCGCCGACATTCACCTGACGTCCGGTCCTCGCTTCGACGACACGATGCGCGTCCTCGAGTGGATCGCAAACGACGGCGCGGAGCGACGAGTCGGGCTCTGGCTCGTCGCCGGTGATCTGACCGGCACCACCGTCCCGCACGTCGCGACGATCGAGGAGCGCAACGGGATGGCCCGCTGGCTCCGGATGCTCGGCGACCACGCGCCGACGATCGTCCTGGCGGGAAACCACGACCGCATCGGCATCGACGACCTTTCGTCCGACCTCGCGATCTACGGTCAGCTCCGAGCGAAGCATCCGATCCGCGTCGTGACCCGTCCGGAGATCATCGATGTCGTGGGGGCGCGGGTCTACTGCCTGCCTTTCCCTTCGAAGAAGTGGGCGCTCGCGTCCGGCGCGATCGGCGGCACCGTGGTGGAGCAGAAGGCGCTCACCGAAGGCGGCCTGCGATCGATCCTTGCTTCGTGGCGAGTCGACGCTGAGGACCAGCGCGCGGCCCGCGTCCCGACGATCGGCTGCATGCACGTCAACATCGCCGGTTCGAAGATGGGCGGCGGAGAGATCCTCAACGTGGGCGTCGAGGTCGAGTTGAGCCCGCACGACATCGCCGAGCTCGGCTTCGATGCCGGTTGCCTCGGGCACCTTCACCTCGCGCAGGAAGTCGCTCCGGGGTGGTGGTACTCCGGCACGCCGGCGGCCCAGAACTTTGGCGAGCAGTCGTACGCGTGCTCGTACAACGTGGCGGACGTCGAGTCCGGTCGCTCGCCGATCTTCACCCGGCGCCCCACGCCGGCCCGCCGCCTCCTGACGATCCGCATGGAATGGAGCCAGGAGGGCGGGCGCTGGGAACTCGACGCTGACCTCAGTCCGGTCGGGGCAGACGTGCGCTTGATCGTCCAGGTGCCCGAAGACGGCGTCGAGTCGTGCCCGTTCGAGAAATTCGAAGCGGAGATCCTGCGGGACGGCGCGCGCAGCGTGAAGGTCGAGAGGCGCATCCTCCCGAAGACGCGGGTCCGCTCCGAGGCGATCACGAAGGCCGTCACGCTCGAAGAGCAGCTCGACGCCTACTTCGAGAGCCTCGCGTCCCCTCCGGATGCCGCGCAGCGAGCGCGCGTCCTCGAGAAGCTCGCCGACCTCCACACGGAGCCGGTCGAGACGGAGATCGCAGCATGAGACTCCACAGCCTGAAGACCCGCGGTGTCGGGATGCCGTTCCGCTCCGCGGAGGTGCAGATCGACTTCGACGCACTGCCCGACGGTCTCGTGGCGCTCGTCGGGGACAACGGATCGGGTAAGTCGCACCTGCTCGAGCTGTCCGGGCCAGCGACGCTGTTCCGATCGTTCGCGTCATACAGCGAGCCCCTCGCCGATCACGTCGCACCGGGCGTGCGTGACGCGTTCTCGGAGCTCGTGTTCAGCCTCGGGCCGGATCGCTTCCGCGCGCTCGCGCAGTGCGATCCGCTCTTCGGTGGCGGGCGCGGGAAGACCGAGGCTCTGCTCTCGAAGCAGGTCGGGAACGACTGGACGCCCGTCGCCGGGCCGCTGGTCAGGGAGTACGACGAGGCGATCGGCAGGGTCCTCCCGAGCAAGGATCTCTTCCTCGCGTCGGTTTTCGCCTGCCAGGGCGGCGAGGGATCGTTCTTCGGACTCGCGAAGGCCGCGCGGAAGGACCTCTTCGGCTCGATGCTCGGGCTCGCGCATCTGCAGGAGAAGTCCGAGCAGAGCCGCGGGCGCGCGCAGAGCGTCCTGCAGCGGATCGAGCGCGTCCGCGAGGACGTGATCGCGGCGGAAACCCGGGCGGAGAGGTGTCGGATCCTCGCGACGGCGATCGAGACGAAGACCGAGGCGCTGGCCGCGTTGGATGCGCAGGTGTCCTCGGCGCGAAAGGCGGTCGAGGCGGCACAGGCCGCGCTCGCGAGCGCGAAGGATCACCTCGCGAAGGGCGAAGCGGAGGCCGCGGCGACGTCGCGTGAACGCTCCCGTGTGGAGGCGGAGCGTGACCACGCGCAGCAGAAGGTCGGCGCGCTGACCGTCCGACTCGAGCAGATCGCGGAGACGCTCGCGAAGGCAGACCAGGTGCGAAGCGCGGCGGCGCGGCTCGCGGTCATCGACCAGGATCTTCGGCAGGCCCAGGACGCCGAGCGTGCCGCCGCCGAGAAGCTCCGGCCCATCGACGCCCAGATCGCGACGCTCGAGGCGCAGCGCACGGCGCTGGTCGCGGATCACAAGCGGATCTCGGCGGAGCTCGAGGCCGCGAGGGCCGCGGAGATCCGCGCCGCGGCGGCGGCGAAGCTCGAGCGGGACATGGTCGCGCAGAATGAGCAGCTCCAGCTCGCGATCGCGGCGATCGAGGAGTGCACGGCTCGAAAGCCCGACGTCGTCTCGGCGGTACGCGACGAGCAGGAGCAGATCCTGAAGCGGCGGACGCTGACGGCCGCTATCGGCGAGCTGTCGCCCCGGACGGGCCTGCTGTCGCAGGTGCCGGGCGTGCCGGAGTGCGAGGGCTGCCCGCTGACGGCGGATGCTCGGCGCGCGCGGGATCGCCTGGCGGAGGTCGAGCGGGAGCTGTCGGAGGTTCCCGTGATCGAAGGCACCCCGGCCGCCGACGCGCTGCGTGCGCTGCAGGAGAAGTTGGAGAGCCACGAGGCGGAGCGTCGGCGCGCTCAAGGGTGGATCGCCGATCACGCACCGAAGGTCGCGCAGGTCGCGCAGGATCGGGACGCCGCGGCGAAGGCTCCGGGTCTGGAGGCAGACCTCGCGCGCATCGCCGCCGATGGCGCCGGGATCCGAGCGCAGCTCGATGCGCTGCGGGAGCAGCAGGCCGCGCAGACCGAGGCCCATGCGACCGCGGCCGCGCGCATCGCGAAGCTCACGGAGGAGCGCCAAGTGCTCGCCTCGGCCGCCGGCAAGCTCGAGCAGATCGCCGCGGCCGAGGCGCAGAAGGCCGAGGTCGATGCCGCACTCGGAACGGCGAAGGGCGACGCGATGGCGGCCGCGGCCGCGCTGGCGGAGCTCACCGACGTCGATCTCGCCCCGCTCCGTGACCAGGTTGCGGCGGCCACCCTCGAGGCGGCTCGCGCGAACGAGCGCCACGAGATCGCGGGCGGCAACGCGTCGCTCGTCCGCGGTGAACTCGCGAAGCTCTCGGGCGAGCGCGATGCACTCGGCGCTCCCGCTGACGAGCTCGCCGCGCTCCGGGCGCGAGAGGAAGCGCTCGTTCGCGACGCCGGCGACTGGGCGCTGCTCGAGAAGGCACTCGGGAGGGACGGCATCCAGGCGCTCGCGATCGATGCGGCCGGCCCGTCGGTGTCCGCCCTCGCGAACGATCTCCTCTCGGCCTGCTACGGCCCGCGCTTCTCCCTGTCGCTCGAGACCACCGCGCAGACGAAGGACGGCAAGAAGCAGCGCGAGGTGTTCGACATCCGCATCCTCGACGCGGAGGCGGGCAGGGAGGCGAAGCAGGGCTCGGGCGGTGAGATGATCATCCTCGACATGGGTCTGCGGTTGGCCCTCGCCCTGTTCAACGCGCAGCGGTCGGGCGTGCTGCTCGAAACCATGTGGCTCGACGAGTCGACGGGAGCCCTCTCCCCGGAGAACGCGTCACGCTTCGTGACGATGGTTCGGCGAGCCATGGAGATCGGTCGCTTCTCTCGATGCCTCCTTGTGGCCCACCAGCGTGAGGTCTGGGAGCAAGCGGATGCGCAGCTCTTCGTCCGCGACGGTGCGGTGACGAGTGCCGGGGAGGTACGGCGTGCCGCGTAAACGTACCACCGCAGAGCTGCAGCGTCTCGTAGTCCAAAGGTACGTCAGCGGCGAATCGTCGCGCGCAATCTCGGCGACGCTCGATGTCTCGCAGGCGTCGGTCCTACGCATCGTCAAGCGGCACGGATTCACAACACGTCGCCCCGGCGGACCGCGCATCGAATGCGACTACTCGCAGGCGATCGCCCTCTATGAGTCTGGTCTGTCCGCCGCTCGGGTTGGTGTACTGCTAGGCGCCTCGGCCGCCGCCGTCCGGAAGTGGCTCCTGGAGCATGGGATCCAGTTGCGCGCTCGCTCCTTCTACCGACGCGAGCGCGCGGCCCACTGGAAGGGCGGTCGCACGAAACACGAGGCCGGATACGTCCTGATCTACCGCCCTGAGCATCCGCGAGCCATGCCCAACGGATACGTCCGCGAGCACATTCTCGTCATGGAATCTGTGCTCGGTGGTCCGATCCCCGACGGCATGGACGTGCACCACAGAAACGGGATCAAGCACGACAACCGGGCCGAGAACCTCGAGATGCTTCCGAAGGGCGAGCACACGAGGGAGCATCTTCCCGACCTGATCAACGCGCGGTGGCCGAATCGGGGGGCGGCATGACACTCGCGTTCCCAAAACCGCAGAAGCGGATCGTCGATCGCAAGGCCGTCGCCTCCTACGCGCGGAATCATCCGTCGTGCGAGGTCGCGGGATGCAAGGCGCGGCGCTCGACGCACGAAACGCACCACATCGTCTCACGGAAGATGGGCGGCAGCGACGTGCAGAGCAACCTGCTCCGGCTGTGCATGAACCATCATTCGGAGTGGCACACCTACGGCGGCCGGGAGTTCTTCCGCCGCTACGAGATGCAGCTCTCCGACGAAGCGCGCCAGAAGGTCCGAAGCGCGCTCCGACTTGAGGACTAAGCATGGACACGTTTTTCCCGGGAGGCCGGAATATGGACGTCGGAGGTGGGGCGGGTGGTCGAAGGAGCATCGCACGCGACGTCAAGGTCCGAGTCCAGATCGGCGGCGTGCGCTACTACCTCGGGCGCGCGTCGTCTCGCGAGGAGCAGGTGCGACTCCAGGAGGCCGCGCGGCAGGAATACAGCCGCTCGGGCCACATCAAGGCGGTATCCTGTTCGCATCGTGGGGTGGGGACGGTGCGGAACGATGGAGGAAATCGGCTCTGGTACTGGTCGCATTTCGAGGCCGGTCGCGAGCGCGAGCTCTCCTTCGAAGAGAAGCTCATGGCTGGCGTCACGCGCGACGCGGTCGTCGAGGGCTTGTCGTCGAGCGACCCCGCCCGCCACGCAGAAGCGGTGCGCTGGATCCGGTCGAACGCGCGGCACCTCTACGCCTTCGTCACCATCTGCGACTACTTCGGTATCGACGTGGAGTCAGCGCGCGAGACGCTGCTCGGGGAGGGGTGATCGGATGGAGATCGACGATCTGACTGCCGTCGCGCGCGAGTGCGCGAAGCAGATCCACGGCGACAAGGCTCTCTGCGCCGTCGAAGAGATGCCGGCGTCCTTCCCGGCGGACAAGCGCTATCGCGCGGTCGTCCGAGTGCGCGGGACGATCGTCGAAGCGAAGCACGCGTCGAGGCACAGCGGCGCGATGCGCGAGCTCGTGCGTGATCTTGCCGCGCGATCACGGTCGATCGCGGCGCCGCACGAGCGGGCCGCCTTCCAGGCCGCGGTCCTCGGGCTGTGAGAGGCGGCGGCGGCACCCTGATCGAGCTGATCCAGCTCGACCCGAGCGAGGTGGCGCCAGCGGTGCCGCACTCGGAAGAGCGCCGCATGCTGCAGACGATCCTTCACGACGCGATCGAGGACGCCGTGAACACGCGCCGGAACACCAGGCGCGAGAGCACGGTGACCGCGGACGCTCGCGCTTGGATCTTTGGTGAACCGGACATGGAGGCGCCGCGACGATGGGACCTCGGAGATTTCGAGCCGCTATGCCTGGCACTGGACCTCGACCCCTCGGCGGTACGTCGGATCGTGCGAGACGCGATCGCGGGAATCGCCCCCAGGCAGCGTCGGTGTCGGCTCACGACGGTGAGGGTGCGCGGCGCGGCCGCCTGAGAAAATGCTCTGCGTGCAATCGCGCGCGCGAGCTCGAACCTGTCACCTTGGGCTTCGCCCAGACCGCTGACGGCCCGTTCTACCTGCGAACGTACACGTACCTCTGCGACGAGTGCCGGCAGGTCTTGGCAGCGCACGACGAGATGATCGGAACGACGCTGGAGGCCGCGGTCTGCACGATGCTCCGCGCGATGGGAAGGAAGAGAGCGTGACGCTCGGCCGGATTGCCGTCTGGGTCGCCGGCGCCGCGGTCTTCGCGGGCTACGTCGCCTTGGTGGCGTGGCCTCTCATGGTCCGGGACCTCGCGTACGTCGCGCGGTGGTGGCTGCGCTGACGCCCGAGGATCGAACGGCGCAACGACACGCGCGGATCGCCCGCGCAGGAGAACGAATGCTCACGAACCCGGAGAAGGAACGACTCGCACGAAGATTCCTCGGCGCCGCCGCCCAGATCTGCCGCCCCGCGCCCGACCAGATGGAGCAGTTGACGTTCGCGGTCGCGAAAATCCTGAACGTCGAGGCACAGGACATCGAGGACGGCGCGAAGCTGAACTTCCTGATGCAGCAGACGGCCAGCACGGCGCAGGCGGCGGTCCTCGTGCAGAACATGGTCGCGGTGCTGCTCGGGTTCGCGAGAGGTCAGGAGCTGGACGTTCCCGACGAGCTGCTCGAGTCGGTGGGGCTCAAGCGCAAGAGCGCGTCAGGTCTTCTGCTGCCGGGCTGAGATGGCATCGACCTCACGAATCGGGAGCGAGCGCGCAGAGCAGCTCCGGCATCTGCACGCCGAAGGACTCTCCGGCGTGCAGATCGCGGAGCGCCTCGGGATCACGCCGACGGCGGTGACGTCGGGGCTTCGGAAGCTCGGGCTCTCCATCGAGGACGAGCGCGACATCGCGATCCTGCGAATGGTCGACGACGGGCAGACGCTCGCCGCGATTGGGCGGCACCTGGGCATCACGCGGCAGGCCGTTCTTTATCGGCTCCGCCGCCTCGGTGTCGCGAAGGAGCAGCTTCCCTCCGATCCGCTCGAGCGGCTCTACCGCCGGTGCATGTCCGGGGAAGCCGGATGGCTTGACGGCATCGAGGAGCGCGATCGGGAAGCGCTGCGCCAGCAGATGATCGTGGAGCTCGAGCGCGAGGAGGCGAGGAAGCGCCGGCGCGGCGAGAGCACGGCGGCGCTGAGGCACGCGATCTCGCTGTGGCGGCAGGAGGACTCGGACGGCCCGCGCTCCATCGAGGCGAAGCAGCGGCCGTGGAAGGCTGCGTCGTGAATCCGACTCGTGAGCCCGTGAGCAAGACCCCGACGAAGCTCGAACTCGAGCGGCTTGCGCGGAAGGCTCTTGGCGAGCGGGCGTACGTGGTGATCACGATGACCGGACGCGGACCGAGGGCGATTGCTTCCTGCGGGGAAGGCGACGGCGCAGAGATCACGATCTATGGGACGGCCTGCGAGATGGCGCTCGCGGCTGCGCTGCGCGCACTCGTGAAGGAGCGGCGATGAAGCCGACGGAGCGAGACCTTCGGGTCGAAGACGCGGCCCTCGTGGCCGATGCAAGGCGACGAATTGATCTATCCATGTTCGGAGACAACTGGGGACGCGCCGACCGCATCCTGATCTGCGCGACGATACGCCGCCTACTGGCCCTGGCCGACGAGGCGATCCGGCTGCGGGAGGAGGTCGAGAAGCTGCGCGCGAAGGTCGCAGGGTTGCGACGACACGCCGAGCCCGAGATGCCGCGCGCCGGTGACGAGTGGACGCCAGCACAGATCGCGAAGGGACTGCGCGATGCGACCGAGAACAAGAATCAGGTCGTGGTCGTCAAGTCGGCAGCGGTGCAGATCGCGAAGTGGCTGGAGTCCCTGCCTGAGCCCGCCTCGCCGGAGATAGATGCCGAAACGGAGCGGTTTGTCCGCATCGGCAAGCTGTTTTTGGAGCTTTGGGAGGCGGGAGCGCCTTGGCCAGTGCGTCACTGGACCTGCGACAAGCACAAGGTGAAAGGCTGTCTGCGATGCAAGACAACCACAGCCCCGTGAAGCCCGCCGAGCACGAGCAGGCCGCGATTGATAGGGGCGAGGTGCGGCGGGCGCTGGCGGAAAAGCGACGGGATGGGTCGTGGGCGTCGGCGCACACTGACCGCATCTTGGTGGATGCGGCCGAGGCGTGGCTACGCGAGCACGAGCAGGCCGCGCAGGATGCGGAATCGAAGCCGCGCTGCCCCGTGTCTGGCGGGCACGTGACCTACCGCCGCTGGTGGTGCCTCGAATGCGGCGAGGAGATGTCCGGTGTCGATGCCGCAAAGTATCTGCCGGGAGCCGCCGCAGCCCGAGCCGAGGGCGCGCGGGCGGAACGGGGGCGGTGCTTCAAGATTGCTACGGATCTCGTCGCGTCGTGGCCCGGCAAAGCCCACGTCGTCTCGCGGCAGGCGGGCATGATGATCGCT
>JACCEA010949141.1_pt1 | contig 35474 bp, 26 predicted proteins | sample 7449851 | NCBI WGS metagenome assembly JACCEA01 (sample SAMN15323453, study PRJNA562643) | freshwater metagenome | isolation source: river surface water | place: USA:Blue River Watershed | collected 2017-08-18 | reverse complement strand
CCATGACAATTTTTATTTTATAAAAATTATATCCATGACAATTTTTATTTTATAAAAATTATATCCATGACAATTTTTATTTTATAAAAATTATATATCACTACAATTTTTATAAAATAATTCCTTTAATAATCTCATCAATATCCGAATCTTTTTTAATATAGTTAATAATTTCTTTATCACTAATATTTTCAATATAATATGTTTTATATATTTTAAATCTTCCATTTGTCCATGCAGTATTTAATTTATTACTTCCAAAATAATAATTAAATCCATCAATTGTATTAATTCTTTCAATAAATTTAATTGATTTACTATAATCATAATAATGCAACTCAAAATTTTTATATTTTTCAAATGACCATAGTATTACTTTATTATTATTATGTTCAAATGATATTTTATTAGATTTATACAATATATTAAATAACTTTTTATTATCTAACAATCTATATGTTAAACTTTTATTTGGCAAAACAAACATCTTAATTTAATAAAATAATTAAAATTAATTATTTTATTATTTATTCTTCAATTTTTTTCAAAAACAAGCAAGCAATTTTTTTAGTCAAAAAACAAGCAAGCAATTTTTTTTAGTCAAAAAAACAAGCAAGCAATTTTTTCAAAAACATAATTGATAAAAACCTAACAAGAAAATGATAATAAAAAAACCAAATGAAGAAAAGTGCGATTTGATACCAAACGAAAAGAGTGCGTCAATGAATCTAATTAAGAAACTGATGTTCCATCATTTTTAGACTCATGAAATTTTGTGCTTCTATCTCCAAATTCATTAAAAAATCTGGAGTAGAATATTGATTTTGATATGAAAGAACTACTGATATATAAGACTGTAAGTGCGTGATGACATTACATGCAGCTTTAAGTTGCACAAGAAAGAAGACATCCTTTGCCTCGCGTTTCACACACTGTGAAACGCGCAAGACGAAAGTAGACTGAATCTTATTCTGAAAACTAACCGAGGGAGAAATATACATAAACCTAAATATTCTATCTATTGAGATAAAATTGCAATTTTTTTTCAATTTTTTTAGTCAAAAAAACAACAAGCAATTTTTTAGTCAAAAAGCAATTATTTATAAATTAATTTTGCCAATTAATTGGACCAGTTAAATCTTCTATACGTTTAAATACGTTAGAACCAATAAACCCCCTTGCTAATGGTGATGGATGTGATTCAGTAATAATATTATTCTTATTAATAATTAAACTTGACTTTTCTTTAGCAAAATTACCTAATAATAAGAATATAGTATTATCATTATTTTTACTAATAAATTTAATAACATCATCTGTGAATTCTTTCCAAACATTCATATGACTACCCGCTTTTCCTTTATTGACTGTTAACGAAGAATTCAATAAAAATATATTTTCTCTTTGAAACCATTCATTTAAATCACCATTATCAAATTTATAGTTTCTATCTGGAAATTCTAATAATAATTCTTTGAAAATATTTTTTAATGATGGTGGTATTTTCTCTTTTTTATTTACTGAGAAACTTAAACCATTTGCTTGATTAGGTCCGTGATATGGATCTTGACCCAATAAAACTATTTTAATATCTTTAACATCCATTTCAAATACTTTAAAAACTAATTCTTTCGGTGGATATGTTATTTCTTCATCATATAATATATCTATATCAAATTTATATTTTTTAAATAATTGATTCCATGATTCATGTATATTTGTCATTTATTTATATATTTCACTATTATTTATATATATTTAATTCAATATTTTTGTATTATATTATATTATATATGACTAATTATAATAAATATTTAAAATATAAAAATAAATATTTAAAATTGAAAAATAATCTTATTAAGGGTTTAGATGGTGGCAGTGGTAAAGGCAAACTTACAAGAATGAGAACGCTTGTTGATTTACGAAATGAATTAGTTTCAATTAGAGATAAAAAAACAAAAGAGCATAAAAATAATGTAGGTTCAAATTATTATGATGAAAATATGGATAATAGATGTATGGATTCTTATTTAAATTATGCGTTAACAGATTTTGAAAAATATATTAGTATATGTCAAGGTATAGTTGATGAAATTAAACGAAGAACACAAGAATTATTAGATTTAGGATTTGATTCTAAAATGATTAATGATGAATTACAAAGGAAAACTAATTTATTAGCAAAACTAGAAAATAATTTAAAAATTGGGAAAGAATTAAAAGACATTAGAGATAGGTTTGGTTCAATCAGATTTGGTAGAGATAACCCAATTAATAGAAGTCAAGATAAAGATTATAAAAGACGTAGTATTCGCGAGTTAAACGAATTAAGAATAACTATTAATGATACATCAGGTAATCCTATTGATATTACTATTGAATTTGATGGGAAAGTTATGGTAGATAAATATATTGAAGGTAATGATTGTGTATTAGAATTAGGTGCAAGATATGGTAGTGTATCATGTATTATTAATAGAAAATTAAACAATAAAACACATCAATTAAGTGTTGACCCTGATATTAATATAATTGGTGCATTAACTGCTAATAGAAATAATAATGCTTGTGGTTTTCATATATTAAATGCATTTATTAGTAATACAAAATTATCATTAGTTACAACAGGAGATGAATATGGAAAATATGCAACACCTAAAACTGAAAATCAATCTAAATATGATGAAAGTAGTCAAGCAGCTGAAGAACGACCACCACGACCACCTATTGAAAGTAGTCAAGCAGCTGAAGAACGACCACCACGACCACCTATTGAAAGTAGTCAAGCAGCTGAAGAACAACCACCACGACCACCTATTGAAAGTAGTCAAGCAGCTGAAAAACGACCACCTATTGAAAGTGATGAGGTTGAAACTTATACATTAGCTGAAGTTATTAAAAGATATCCTGATATTGAAAATTTTGATGTTTTAATAGCTGATTGTGAAGGATTTTTACCACAATTTATTTTGGAGAATATAGAAATATTAGATAGATTACGTTTAATAATATTTGAGAAAGATTATTATTCTGAAAATTTATATGCATATGAAGAAATGAAAGCAATATTTAGATTAAAAGGGTTTAATCTAGTAGAAATATATAAAGGTCAATATGTTTATAAAAGATAAAAAAATAGTTTATTTTATTAGTTTGATACAATTATATTTATGAATTTATATTAAATCTTTTATATATTGCTTTAATAATATTTTTAATCATTGTTAAATATATACTAATATCAACATCAAAATCAATATCCAAATGATTTAATGCCATTTCAAATCTTATAGTATAATCATCTTTATTATCTAATAATTTAAAAGAATTATAATATTTTTTATTAGATAAATTATTTTTACTTTCCCAATTTTCATTATAAAATAATATCATAAATGAACTAGAAACACAAACTAAACGATTCTTATTACCATTATATATTTCATCTTCAATCCATTCATTATCATTCATTGATTTAAAAATATTAAAATGAATAGAATCAGGAGAAAATGCATTTCTATTATTAATATCTTTTAAATATTTAATATAATAATTTGGATTGATTTTCTTAGAAACATTAATATCAATTTGAAATAAATTTAAATCTGAAACATTTTTAGCAATTTTAACATTTAAACCCATAATTTCTTTATAAAATTCAAATGGATTTTCTATAGAATCATTTTGTGATTTTTCAAAAAAAGTATATAATTCATATATTTTTTGGGGTAAACTTATTTGTTTCATATTAATAATTTAGAATTATTTTAATAATTTATATTAAAAATAGTAATTTTGCATTACCTTTATGAACTATAAATAAATCATAACTTTTTGCTATAAATTTTATTATTAAATTTGATTTATTTGATATTGTTTGTTCTGAACTATATACACTTGATAATAAATTATTATATTCTTTTATAAATAATGGATTTATATCTACACGAAATTGTTTACTTTTTAATTGTCTCATATTAACTGTTCCTGATGGTTGTGTTTCTTCTGGATGTAAACAAAATGAATGATAATATAATCCTTCGGGTAATATATTATTTAAATATTTATATGATAATAAATATGTATAATAATTAAAATCAACATTTTCTAACAATACATCATATTGACAAAACGACATATTTTGTTTTATTAAAAATTTATTACTAAAATATTTTGTTAAATCATATGATAAACTTATATTCTGTCCATTTTCTGTTATCCCATCTTTAAACATTTGTGGTTGAAAATACCATATTAATTCTTTACATGGATTATTAAATGATAATTCACAATCAAATAATAAACTATTACTATTATTAGTAAATACATTATATTCATATTTCTCTATTATATATTCTAATTTTGAATCTGCAAATTTTGTTCTCTCCATATCATCAAAACAAACGACTTCAGTAATTAAATTAATAACTGGTTGTTGAACTAAACTATAATATAGATTAAAATTAATAAAAGGATAATATGAAGCAATTTTAACAGCAAAAGATGAATATAAACTATTATTAATATTTGTCATAAATTTAATCCATTGAAATTTATTCATTAAATATTTAGTTTTTAAACCATCAGAACCATTTAATACTTGAATATCATAATCTGTCATATTTGGATTTATTATTTTAGTAATTTCATTCAATGTCATTTTTGTCCCATTATTTTCTAATATTATATTTATTTCATTTAATGTTAAATCTGGAAATTGATTTATTAATAGTTCATCATTAATATATAAACAATAATAAGTTATACTTTTATCATTTAAATTTAAATCATATTTATTATATATCAAATTTTTATTAAATATAAATTCTGTTTTATTTGGAATTGTTATTTCTACAATTTCTTCATACATCTGTTCATAATTTTCAAAACATATTATCTTTCTAATATCCGCTATTTTAGCACCAATTATAACTGTAGAATATTGTAATCCTACTAATGGCAAACTAGAACCAGCATTTTTATTAAACCAAAATATTAATGGAACTATTATTTTCCTATTTCCTTTTATTTCATTGTTAAATTTAATCATTTTATTATCATGACCTATCATTTCTAAATAATTATCCATTTCATCACTATTTAATGAATGCATTTGATGAATATGTAATATATCATTTGTATATTTATCAATTTCATTACCACCAATTTCTAAAGTAAAATATTCAAAAAAATTATGTCCTAAATATTCAGAAAAATTAAAATTAATTTGATTATATTTAGTTTTATTATTAATTTTATTAGTATAAAATATTATTTTATCATTATAATATTTTAAATATTCATACATTTTATTATACATATTATTTATATTTGTTAATATCTCATCAATAGTAATATATTTATTTTTATCTATTATTGTACTTATTAATAAATTTATTGATGTTATATATCCACTTATATCTATTAATAAATAAATAGATTTATCTATTTTATTAATATATATATCTTTTGATGATTTATTTTTATTATTAAAATTATTAACTATTGTTTTTAATGTATTTATTGTTATATTATCTGTTTGTAAATAATTATTTAACAATCTATATAATTGGATTTCTATATCAATATATCCTTTAAAATTATCATATAAATATTGCCATTCATTTAATTTTATTTTTAAATTACTAATCTCTATATTTTTCCTTTCTATATATTTAGGATTTGTAATATATGAATCTGAAAAACTATAATTTGGTAATTCAATTTCTAAATAACATCTATGTATTGCATCACCATTATTTATTATAAATGTTATATTATCATTATATTGGGGTGTTTGTTGAGGATTAACTACTATTAATTCTAATGAAAAATTAGTATGTCTTTTATATACTTTTTTAAAAAATGTTATCTCTGGTTTTATTGTTAAATATATATCTTGTTTTCCTGATGTTACTATTTGTAATAAACCTCCTGTCATTTTATAAATTAAATAATAGTAGGTTTTAAATTAAAATAATATATTTATTATATAATTTTATTATTTTAATAATGTGAGTTTATCATATTTTAAGAATATCTATAATTATATAATGAGTATTATGAATCTTTTTGATTATAAATTTTTAATTTTAATCGGATTAACAATTGTCATTTTCCTAATTTATAAAGAAGTTGAATCATTACGCACTCAAATTAATAATGTTGATAAAGATTTAAAAGAAACGAAAGAATTAATATTTAACAATAATCCAGATTTACTTAAAAATAAACCTGTTTTAAATCTACCATCTAAACCTGTTTTAAATATGCCATCTAAACCTGTTTTAACTCTTCCTTTAAAACCAGAAAATAATAAAAAATTAGATACAATTATAGAATCTGTATCACCTTCATCTAATCAAAAAAATATTAATATAGATATGACATCTTCTACTATTACTTATGATGAAGCACATATTGATATTGATGTTAATGACAAACCTAAAAATATAGAAATCTATTCTAATGATATTACTTCTACTACAAATTCTAATCATGAATCCAAACATAATTCTAGTTCTGAATCTAAACATAATTCCAGCCCTGAATCTGAAAATAATTCCAGCCCTGAATCTGAACATAATTATAGTCCTGAATCTGAACATAATTCTAGTCCTGAATCTAATAAAAATCTTGATAATAATTCTAGTCTTGAATCTGAAAATAATTCTAGTCCTGAATCTAATAAAAATCTTGATAATAATTCTAGTCCTGAATCTAATAAAAATCATGATAATAATTCTAGTCCTGAATCTGAACATAATTCTAGTCTTGAATCTAATAAAAATCTTGAAAATAATTCTAGTCTTGAATCTAATAAAAATCTTGAAAATAATTCTAGTCTTGAATCTAATAAAAATCTTGAAAATAATTCTAGTCTTGAATCTAATATTGAGAGTAAAGTTGAAGATGAAAAAATAAATAATGTAGTTGAAATATTACAAGATATGAAATTAGAAGATTTAAAAAAATTAGCACATAATAAGAAGATTATTGTAGGAAAGAAAGGAAAGAAAGAATTAATAACAGAAATAATAAATAAAAAATAAAAATATCTACTTATAATATATATGGATAATCGTTATTTAAGTTGCCCTCCATTAATGCAAGATGGGAGATTTTTAACAAATTATGTATCACATCGTATATTTGAACAATCAGTTCGTAATGTGAATAATATAGGTAGTGCACAAGAATATAGAAGATTTTTACAATCAAATGCTTCTGAAATTATGAATAGAGAAAGAGATTATGCATTGAGCACTAATACTTGTAAAGATAAAGTTGGTGGACAATGTGTCCCGATTAAAGAACCTATAGTGAATAAGCCAGAATGTGGTTGTGCATGTAGGTAAAAAAATAATAATTAAGTTTTATAATTTTATTTTTATCATATTTATTAATATATGAATAAATTTGATAAACCATATAGAATACTTGATTTTATAGATAAAGATAAAGGAACCAAATTATTTGAATTAGTTCAAACTTTAGATATTAATGAAATATTACAATATGCACAAAAAAATAAAATATCTTTGAATTTTACAAATGAATATGGTAATAATTTAATACATGAAACTATATTAAATACAAGTTCTGATGAGAAAAATAAATTAAATATTATAAAAATATTAGTAAATAATGGTGTAAATCCAGATTGTCCAAATAAAAATAATCAAACCCCATTACATATAGCAGCAGAAAATCAAAATGAATTAATTGTTAAATATTTATTAGAAATAGGTGTTAATCCAAATTATCAAGATAATTTGAAAGCAATACCATTACATTATTTATGTATAGGTAATATTAAAAAAGAAAATATTATAGAATCATCAAATTTTATTAATAATTATGATGAAAAAAATAATGATGAAGAAGAGAAAGAAATATTAGAAATTAAGAAAACAATTTGGGAGAAAATGTCGGAAATTAATATAGATGTATATAATGAAAATAAAATTATAAATATTAATCAAAATATTTTACCAATATTACATATTATTTTTAAGAAATTAAATATAGGTAGTAATAAAGAAAATAAATACAAAATAATTAAAGCAATAACATATTTAACTATTTCTAATTTGGAAACAAATGAGTTAATTAAAGAATATATTGATAAATATAAAGATATAGATATTAAGAATATAGGATTACAAGAAATTTTGCCTCTAAATATAGTACAAATTATTGACCCGAATTTAGTAAATGATAATGAAATATTAAGATTATACATTGCAATTGAGAAATTAAATTATTCACAAAAATTATTTGCAAATAATTTAATAGAAGAATTTAAAACAAGAAATATTAATTTTAATAATAATGAATTATTATTAAATAAAATTAATGAATATATGAAAAATATTTTGTCTTATGATGAAATTATATTAATACCATCAAATATATTTAATTCTATTAAAAAATCAATATTATATTACACAAAAGCAATTATATATTTATCAAAAAATAGTATTGATATCAAGTATTTAGAATATATATTATCTGGAATATTATTATCAAATATGTTTTATATTATAAATGATCAAGAAATTGTCAATTCAATAAGAGTATCATTAGAACAAATTATTAATTATATACAAAATTATAATGATACTTCTATTGTTCACAAACAATCTTTATTAGAATATATATTTATATATTTATTAAATAAATTAAAAAAGTTTGATACAAAAATGATTTTAAATATAATTTTTGATTCATCATTCACAATTTATTATTTAATAAGAACAATAAAATTATCTGGTGGTTTAAATACAAATAATCTATATAATGGAATAAAAAATGATGAATTAAAAATAATAATTAATAATGTTATTGAATTAAAAGAATATTATGCACCAAAAATAATATTCAAGACAAATATTCCTTCTTATCCACAAAAAAGATATGAAGAGTTACAAAAATTTTATAATGAAGAGTTAAAAAATTTTTACAAAGATGAATTTGTAAATGAAAGTAAAAATAATTCATTATTAAAAACTTTTAGTATTGATTTTGAGATTAAAAATATATTAAAGCCAAGATTATCAAATTTATCATACAAAAATGAATTAAATGATATTATTGATAAATATAAGGATTATAATATAAATATATTAAATATATTAACAACATTTTTTTCAAATCTGAAAACAGACAAGATTAAAAATTTGGAAGATATATGTAAATATATATATTTATCTATTTCAAATATTATTGACAATAATTACCAAACACATTATAATTTAATAAATATTGGTATTAATGAATTAAAATATGATATAAAGTCTTTAAATTTGTCAGATAAATATATATCAACACCTGATACAATAGAAATTAACGGTCTATTTCCTATAAATACTATATTAGATTTAATTATAAGACAAAAAACAAAAGAATTACATGTAGGTGGAGGTGCATATGCTATTAATATATCAAATGAAAGATTAATATCACAAAATTTTTTCAAAGGAAATAAATATGTACTTTTATATTTACATAAATTATTAAAAATAGATAATTCTGAATATAATTTAATACATAATAATGATTTATCTTTAGAAATATTTAATAATTTAATATTAAATGAGAAAGATAAAAAAAATTTATATAAAACAATATCAACTAGTCTAATCAAATTTATTTTAAATTTTTTCAAAAAAACATTAGAAAATAAAAAAATTCATGATAAAATTAAATTGTTAAAAATAATTACATCAATATCTGAATATTTAATGTATAAATATTTAAATTATATAGCAGAAAATATTAAATATCACTATAATCAAATTAGTTTTTTATCAGTGGAGAAAGTTGATAAGGAAAATAATAGAATTATTGTCAGTCCTCCTATTTTAATGAAAAGAACTATAATATTAATATTTGGAATTATAATTGGTCTTTATGATATGTCGCAAAATGAATATATATTTGCATTAATCAATGGTGTGTCTAGATTACCTAGTCCAATTTCAAATATTGCAATAGGTATGATTGTTGGTAGATTATTAATTTTGGATAAATTTAATAATATTATTAATAGTCCAATAATTACTAGAATTGAATATCAAAGATTTAATAATTTTGTATCAAATATGAGTGATAGTGACAAAACAAAAGTGCGATATCTGACTACAGATATAGCGAAATATAGATTAAATAGATCTAACGAATATTATTATGAATTATTAGGTAATCAAATAATGAAGAATTTTCATCATTTTGCGATAGATGGAAACATTTTAATTAATAAAGATACACCAAATGATATTAATCTTGCAGCAGCTAATGGTATATATGGTATAATATTTCCACATATTCAATTTATTAATCAAATAGAAGACGAACCAATTCCTCCTATTGTAGAAAAAGTAATAGACCAAAATAGTTCAATGTTTGAAATTATTTCATCACAAATGTATTATGTATTTAAAAATTTCACATTAGAAACAAAATTAAATGGATTTACAAGATTTGAAAGACAGTTTGACTATATAAAATATAATACAAATGGACAACAAACAGAACTTTTGAATAGCATAAATAGATTGATTGTTAATGTTTTGAATACAACATTAGCTCCACCAGAATTAATACTAATTGATGCAAATAGAAATAATGCTGATTTTATAGAAAATACTTCAAGAAGTATAAATATTGAGTTACGTAATATAATACAATTAATTAATATTCGCAATATTTTAAATATTAATGATAATATTTTAATGGAAAATAATGAATCTTATATAAATTATTTAGAATCAAATGATAAATTATTAGAATTATTTACCATTAAAACAATATTTGAAGATATTAAACCAAAATATGACATAGAAAATAATAAAATTTTTGATTTTAATAATTCAATAGACATATTTACAAATAATACAATAGAAATATTATTAAAAAATATAAATTTAGATTTACCAGAAGAAATTATTAGAAATACTATTTCTAAAATATCAATATTAAATTTATTTAGTATTGAATATTCACAAAATTATTATGATGCAAATAAAAATTCTAAAGATATTGTTAGTGTATTTCCACAATTAAATCGTAGAACACAACCACAGTTTTATAATACAGATACTATGATAATTTATAAGTTAATAACACTTAATATTTATTCAAATTTGAATAAAATTAGAATAACAAGACCAATAAAAATTAACTATTTAAAAATGAAGAAAGATTTAAGTAAAGACTTTGAAAATATTAATATGGAAAATATACAAAAATTAGAGATACAAACACCAACCAATAATGATGAACAATTTGATTTATCACTAAATAATAATTTAATTTTGAAAAATCAAATTGTAGGTGGTGGTATAAGAAATATTAAAATTAAAGAAGAAGATAATAAAAAATTGCATAATATATTTATAAATTTATTTAAAATGGATTGTGATAAAAGTTTAATAAAAGACACATTATCATTAATTGATAAATATAATATTGATTTTATAGATACTGATAAAAATGAAATATATAAAGATATATATAATACTGATATTTGTTATAATCCATTTAGAAATATTTATTCACTTTATAATGAATTTTTATTTGATTTAAATAATACTAAACAAATGAAACCATTTATTAATATGGAAAATGATGATTTAATAGATATTGAATTAATTGATAATAATCAAGAAAATAAAGATATGTATAAAATTCATAAGATTCAAAAATTAATTCATTTTAATGAATCAAATAATATAGTAATAAAAAAAGAAATTTATGATATAATTGATTTATTAGAAAATATTAATAATAAAGATGATAAATTATTAAAACAAATATATATTGAAATAATTAAAATATCAAATTCTTATTATTTAAATCAAAGTAGTCAATTTGAAAATTTTGAATTATCAACAGATTTAATAAAATTTATAAGATGTATTGGTCCAATATGTCAAGAAATATTAGCAATTATATATTCAAATTTTACAAGATTACAAGATAATATTAATAATCTAAAATCAGAATGGGAAAAGGGAATTAGGAATGTTAAAATAGGAAATGGTAATCCACCTATTCAAGATAGATTTGATAATTATATAAGAAATGGTATTAAAGAAAAATGTATATCACAAATGGGAGTTAATTTTGAATCATTATGGCAAACAAATTTAGGTGAATATAAGGTATCTCCACGTTTTTTCAGTAATAATATGACTGATATTTTATATAGAATTGATAGAAATAGTGGTGATATTATTGATGGTCCTCCTATTAATAATGAGATTAATTGTAATGATAATAATCAAAGAGAATTCTTTGATATATTAATTAATAGAATACCAGAACCATTTGAATTATTTGATCCAAATATAATTATTTTTGAAATAGATAAAATTAAAGATTTTATGCCAAATAAAGATGATATAAATATAGAATTATGGAATATAATTGAAAGATTATCAAATATATTTAATAGTAAAAATAATGATTTTAGTAAAATAATAAAAATAGATAATAAAAATCCAATTCAATTTATATATAATTTTCATTTAGCAAAGAATATTATTGATGAAATGATATATGGTTCACAATATAGATATAAAAATAATGAAAATATATCAAGTCATAAAATAATTAATAATTATAATAATATTTATAATGGTTTTCGTGATAATACTTCTTTCTTAATTAATAGATATGAAAATATAAAAATATTTACAAAATATATAAATATTAATCCTATTACAAAATTATATAGTTTAACAGAAGATACTAGAGCATTTATATATAATAGATTAAAAGATTCTCTTAAAAAATATATTACAGATAATTTTTATCGAATGATAACAGCTAATGATAATGCTTTTATAGATACATTAGTTGATAATGCAAATAATGCAAATATTGATGCAAATATAGGACAACCTAAATTAACTGTTATTAATGATATTATTAGTTCTGCAATTAGATATTATATGATATCACAAAATAATAATTTAATTATTGCAGGTGTTAATAATGAAATTGGTCCACTTAACATTAGAAATAGAATTCTAGCAATACCAAATTATAATATTGTATTACCCTATATCAATCCAAATATAATAATAAATATATTGATAAAGGAAGTTGTAGCATCATTATTTAGTACTAATACAAAAATTATTAGAGAATATCCAAAATCAAATGCTAGTAAATATATAAATATGTGTAATAGAGGATATCCAATAAATATTGATTTAATTAGGAAAATACATAATAATATTGAATTAAATAATATAGCAGAATTTGGATTATCATATTTTAGAGGAAATATTGTGCTTAAAAATGAAAGATATTATAATGAAACAATGTTTATATTACCTAATTTAAATAATATAATATATTTAATATATTTATATACTATTAGATATTTATATAATCAGAAAGAATTTATTGATATGCATGAAAATATGAAAAGTAATAAAACTAATAATGAAATGGCTTTTTTGAATAAAAATTTAATTAAATCAAGTATATTAAATATTTTAAATATTACAATATTAGATGACACTAATTTAAATAAGAGAATAGATTATATATATAATATATTTAATTTATATAACATAATTAATTATGATAGTTCTAAAGAAATTATTATTAAGAATGTAATCAAAGAATTATTATTTGAAATTATAAATACAATGATAGAAAAAATATCAAATGATATTTATAATAATTTATTGGATAATAATAATTTATTAGTTTATATGAATGAATCATATGATATTTTAAATTCACCATCAAATTATACAATAAATTTAAATAATATTGACATATATTCTTATCACAAATTAATTGAAGATACTAATAAATATGACTATTTATTAAATATAGAAACAGATATTAATAATAATTTATTATTTTCTAATAATTTAAATAATAATATATTAGTGAAACAAAATAACATATTAGAAATTAATAAAAATATATTAGATTTATTATTAGATTATGGTTCTAAAATATATTTAAATAATACAAATGGTGAAAGTCCATTATTTATTTTAATTAAAAATTATCAATATGAAAAATTAGATATTATAATCAAAAAGAAAATTATAATTAATAATGATATATTTATTGATTATATCAAAAAAGATATTAAGAATAATATAGATATAATTTTTGAAATTAAGAATAATTATTATAAAATAAGTAATCCTTTATCAAATATTTCTAAATATTTATGTAATAGTATCAAAGAAGATATTATTAATAAAACAGAGTTTGGAGAGAATATATTAAATAATTTATGTATATCATTTGATATTATAACTTATATATTTATTGAATTTTTATCAGAACAATTATTAGATGTTATTATAAATAAAGATTATACTAATAATGATTTAGTTAAATTATTAGATTTATTAGAAATAAAAAATACAAATTTAACAGAAAATTATTTGATAAAATTATTATATAATAGTGGAAAAGGAAAGAAATCTAGAATATATGTTGATAAAAATATAATGTTAGATGAAATTATTAAGAAGAAAATAGATGATAAAAGAAAATTAGAAGAACTTAGAAGTAATTATTATGATAGTTTATCAAAAATTGATGATACTTTCTTAAAAACTAAATTAGGAAATAAACATAATTATAATGAACAAATTACAAGTTTAGAAGCCGAAATTAATAAATATGAAGAATTAATAAAAATTAGACAATCAGAAACAGATGAATTCATAAATACAGATCAATATAATGATTTATCATCAATAATGACAAATATTGACAAATATTTAAAATTAAACAATATATTAAATACAGATGAATTAAGAATTAAAATATGGGAAAAGTTTTTAGATAAAAAATTATTCCAAGATAATATACCAAAAAATAAAAATTTATTATTATTATATTTATTTTATAAAGAATATGATATTAATGATAAAAATATAAATATATTTGAAAAATCTTTAGAACATATTAAAAAATTTTGTGAAGGCTATTTTATTAAAAATAAATTTGTTAATGATAATTTTATATTAAAACATATTAAACAAATTATTTTATATTTAACAAAAATAATAATTTGTTATAATATTGAATTATTTATGAAAAAAATAATGTTTCAATATTTTATACAATCAAAACAACAAATTAATAATGATATTAAATTATTATTTGATAAAATAAATGTTATATTTACAGCAAATTTTATAAAACCAAATACACAAAACGAGCCATTAAATATGAAGAAAGTATTATATAATGAATTATCTGAAAAATTTATATTAAGTTCAATAGAATTATATGATAATGAATATCATAAAAATACATATATTAATAAATCAATCCGTGAATTATTAAATGATTATTTTGGATTATTAAGATTAATACCTAATATAATTATACCTGAACAATTGATTAAAATATTACAAACTGAATTAGTTGACTATTTTGATAGTTTCATATCAAAGACTATATTATTATGGCATGTGAATTGTGAAAATATATTAAAATTCACAATAAATAACTATAAACAAGTGAAAACTCTATCTGTTATTGGATTTTAAAAAAAATTGAAAAAAAAATATTTTATTTGCTCCTAATTATACATAAATGCAAATTAGTTTCGTCTTCTAGATTTCGAATACAGTTCCATCCAACAATATGGCAAAGGTTCCTGAACCAGTTCTGACTTTCAATTTCACGCTTTCGCAGGCAGAATCCATTGCGGCAGCCATCAATCGTGAAATCGTCGACCCTTCCGCCATGGAGAAAATTGATGAGGGAATCGTTAAAATCAAGAAAGAAACCGTTGCGGAAGCGAAACGCAAAGAACTCTTGGAGAAACAACGCCGCCTTCGTGAAGAACTCGCAAAAATCCAAGAAGAACTTCCAGAGACCGCAATTTCTGCGGCTCAAGTCGTTGCAAGTGGCGGCGGTGGCGGTGCATGGAAGCCTCCTGCACCACAGGCACCAACTATCCAAGACCCATTTGACTTTCTCGCACTACTCATCACATGCAATGTCTTGCAGTCTCCTGACGAGAAAATTGATGTCATCAAGAAATCAGTCGGGGAACACGAAATCCCGAACGATAACGCACTCATGTACATCTCCGAGGCATTCTCACTCCTTCGTATTTCCTACTGCCTGTTGATGCTGGCGAAGAGGAATGTCGGACCACTGAAGCCGTTCATTGACGACTTGGTCGTTCTCCTTGAAAACACCTGCACAATGGACTTTGGGAAGACTGATGACGAAGCCTACAAGTGTGGCTGCAACAACAAGTTTTGCAAACGACGCCCGCACTACCGCGACCAGCGCCAAGCGTTTGTAAAGGATTGTGATTGGTGGCTTGGCAACAAGAAGAACAAGCATGGCGAGACAATGCCCTGCACTGCAGAATCTTGTTCCTTCAGTCATCCGAGCAAGATGATGCTTAATGCATATCTGATTTACTGTGGGTTCAATAACGGCAAGATCCCAGCCGAAGTGCTGTATCTCTTTGAATTCGTCGCCAAGAAGTTGAACATCCCCAAAGAAATCATCCTGAGCATCAGTCAAGAGGTCAAAGCCATGCAAGTGGAATCGTCCACTGCTGTTGCGACTGCGGCAGCGGCTGCGGAGCCAGAACCTTTCGTGGAGAAGAACGAACGCCCGCGCGATGGGTGGTATGCGAAGAAGACCAAAGGTGGGAAACGCGTCAACTAAGTGCGAGACCAACTATCATTTGAAAAGTCAGAATAAACCTTTGTAAGGATTTTGACAACAAAAAATTATTTTAATTTTAAATTAATTTTTTCATTTCATCAATAAAAGATATTTTCTGAGAATTTAAATAAGTATCATCATTTTGTGTTTGTTCTTCAGTTATTTTAAGTGTAAAACTATGATTTATATTTCTAAAATTAACAAGATTACTATCAGGATATACAAACTTTATATTAATATCAGTTAAAGTTGAAATAGGATAATTTATAAAATTACAATTAGATGGATTTTGAATAAAAGTATTAAATAATATATCCCCTGGTTTACCATCTAATAATATTTTACTAAAACAAGATGATAAATTATTACTATGAACATTTTCAATATCATTTAAATACATAAACATATAATTATATTTTCCAACTAAATCAATAAATCCATTAGAATATGTATAATTATTTCCAATATAATCAAGATTATTAGAATAAATATAAGAATCTTGATTAGTTATTATTGAACTATAATCAATAATAGAATATTTATCACCAACATTTTTAAAACCTAATAAATCACCAAAAGTATCCTTTCTATCAAATAAAAAACTAACTTTAGTTTTACTTTTAATAGTTAAATTATTTCCACCATTAGATTCATTATTAACTGATATAATATTAATCTGATTAATATTTCCTAATATTATATCATATGTTTGATTTTCAAGATTAACTGAATATACTTTATGTTCTTTATTTATATAACTTGAATCAATAGAATCATATGATATTTTATTATCAGTTATGTTTTTAATAGTAATACTAGAACAATTATTAATAGTAATAATATCACCAATTTCAACAATATTATTTTCATGTTTTATTGTTAATACATAATAATAAATAGAATTAATAATCTCTTTATGACAATAAACAGAATTAGGTAATTTATTTATAGTATATGGCTTAAATGTTATTTTTTGTAAATTAGATTCAAATATAACATCGAATATATTATATAATGGATTAATATCTGTATGACCTAATCTTGGAATATTATTAATTTTTAATAATATCTGATTTAATAATTCTGATGATGAATAATAACCTTCATCAATTATTAAATTATAAACATAATCACCATCTTCTATATTTTTCCAATATAATTTATCATTAATATTCTTCTTAATTAATAAATCAACATAAGGTATTTCAGTACTAACTAATTCTATATTAATGACATTATTAAAACATTTATTAAGATGAATAGTATAATTATTTGCATCTGGATATCCAACCATTGAATTAATAATTTTCATAATTTGAATATTATTACCACCACCATTAATATTACTACTAGATACAAATGGTAATTCTATTTGAAAAGTATTATTGTCAATAATATTATAAATAGGATAATGACTCTGATAATTATAATTATTAATAGGATAATTACTATTAAAATATCCTAATTTAATACCACCAATATGTAAATATGATATTTTAAATATTTGATTAATTTTAACAAAACTATTATTAATATCAATAAATATTGATGGTAATTCAACAAAAATACACTTATTTATCATATTTATATTGCCAAAATTTAATAATAAAAAATTATTAACAATTTGTATATCATTATTTGATAAATTATTATAATTATAATATTGTTTTATTCCTATTAAATTATTAAATTGTATATTTGATATATAATTATTTTCTGTTTGTTCTCCTATAATACTAATATTAAAATATAATTTATTATTAGTAATCTCAATATAATTATTTTCATAATATATAACCAAATATTTCAAATTATTAACCAAATAAAAAGAATCTATTAATGTATGATTTATTCCCTCAACATTCTGAATTGCTATTATATCACTTTTTGTTAAATTATGATTTGGATAATTTATTGTTAATATCTTATTATCTTTTATCAACTTAAAAGGATTATTTGGTAATGTTTTATTATTTGATGATACTATATTTTTTGGATATATATTTCTAAATGAACTATCTATATTTAACATTGTTGTTTTTAATATTTTACTTTTTGACATATTTTATATAAAACTAATATATTTTAAATAATAAAAAAAATTGATAAATATATTTAAAAGATTATTAGACCATATTTACTAAGATTAAAATGTCCAAGAAAAATAATAAAAGTGAAGCAGAAAAATATGATAAGAAGACTCCTCGTGAGCATGTCTTATTACGTCCTGATACTTATATTGGTGATATAGAGCCAACTACTGAAGAAATGTGGGTATATAAAAATAATAAAATGGTAAAAAATAAAATTACGTTTACCCCTGGTTTCCTTAAAACATTTGATGAATTAATTGTTAATGCACGTGATGCATCTATTAATGATGATTCATGTGATACAATTAAAGTTAATTATAATGTTGAAGAAGGTTTCATTTCTGTTTATAATAATGGTGATATTGGTATTCCTGTTGAAGAACATCCAGTTCATAAAACTTTAGTTCCTACTATGATTTTTGGTGAATTATTAACTAGTTCTAATTATGATGATACTGAAGAAAGAACAACAGGGGGTAGGAATGGATATGGGTCCAAAGTAGCAAATATTTTCGCATCTTCATTCATTGTTGAAATTGATGATGCAAAACGTGGAAAACGATATAAACAGACATGGGAAGAAAACATGTCAAAGGTTAGTAAAGCAGAGATAACTAAATTACCAAGTAAAACAAAGAGTTCTGTTAAAGTTACTTTTTATCCTGATTTTGGAAGATTTAATATTAAGAATTTAGACAATGACCATTTAGATTTATTTCATAGAAGAACATTAGATATTGCAGGAACATCAAATAAATTAAAAGTATATTTTAATGATAATAAAGTAGAAGTAAATAATTTCAAGTCATATATTGAGTTATATTATCCAGAGAGTGAATTTTATTATGATAATAGTAATGCTAGATGGGATGTTGGAGTATTATATAAACCAGATTCTGGAGGAGAAGTTATTAGTTTTGTAAATAGTATTAATACGTATAGGGGTGGAACACATTGTAATCATGTAATTGATAATATTACAAAAACATTATTAAATGATTATATTAAGAAGAAGGATAAGAATATTAAATTAACGACAACAATTATTAAAGAGAATTTAGTATTTTTTGTGAATAGTATTATTATTAATCCTGCATTTTCATCACAAACTAAAGATACATTAACAACAAAGACTGATAAATTTGGTTCCAAATATGAAGCACAACAAGCATTCTTAAAAAGATTAGCAAAGTGTGGTATAGTTGAACAAATGATAGATTTAGCAAAGTTTAAAGAAAATTCTAGTTTGAAAAAGACTGATGGAAAGAAGCAAGTTAATATAACAGGTATTCCTAAATTAGAAGATGCTAATAAAGCAGGAACTAAAGATTCTTCAAAATGCACATTAATTTTAACAGAGGGAGATTCAGCCAAAGCAACAGCAATTGCAGGATTAGGTGTTATTGGTAGAGATTATTATGGTGTATTTCCATTGAAGGGTAAATTATTAAATGTACGAGAAGCAAGTGCAGCACAATTATTAGCAAATGAAGAAATTAAGAATTTAAAAATAATCATTGGATTAAAACAAGGTGAAGATTATACAAATGATGAAAAGTTTGCATCATTAAGATATGGTCATATATTATTATTAACAGACCAAGATGTAGATGGTTCACATATTAAGGGATTATTTATGAATATGATGCATTCATTATGGCCTTCATTAATTAAACGAGATAATTTCATTCAGAGTTTAAATACACCAATTGTTAAGGCAACAAAGAAAGATGATATTAAAGTATTTTATAATTTACCAGATTATGAAAAATGGATTGAAACATCAGAAACAAGTAGTTATAAAGTTAAATACTATAAGGGGTTAGGTACATCAACATCAACAGAAGCGAAAGAATATTTTATGGATATTAGTGAAAAAATATTAAATTATAAATGGGAAACAAATAAAGAAAGTGATAATGAAGAATCAGATAATGATGATAATGAAACAGATGATGAAGAAGAGACTAGTAATAGTGAAACAGCATTTGTTCCATTACATAATGATGATGATGCATTGAAATTAGCATTTGATAAAAAGAGGGCAAATGATAGGAAAAAATGGTTAATGAATTATAATAAAAATGAAACATTAAAATATGAACAAAAAGAGATTCCATACTTTGATTTCATCCATTATGATTTAAAACATTTTTCGAATGATGATTTAATTAGGTCAATTCCATCAGTGATTGATGGATTAAAACCATCACAAAGAAAAATTTTATTTGGAGCATATTTAAGAGGATTAGATAAACATGAAACAGAAATTAAGGTAGCACAATTATCTGGTTTTGTATCTGATAAAGCGGCATATCATCATGGTGAAATGTCATTAAATGGTGCTATAATTGGAATGGCACAAGATTATGTAGGTTCAAATAATATTAATATATTATTTCCATCTGGTCAATTTGGGACAAGATTAAAAGGTGGTAAAGATTCTGCATCACCACGTTATATTTTTACAAGATTAGAAAAATTATCATTATTAATATATAATAAAGAAGATAATCCAGTATTATCTCATCAATATGAAGATAATGAACAAATAGAACCAGAATATTATGTTCCAATTATTCCAATGGTATTAGTAAATGGTGCAGAGGGTATTGGGACAGGATTTTCAACAAAGATTCCACCATATAATCCATTAGATATTATTAAAAATATTCGTAATAAGATTAAGAAGAAAGAATATGAAGAAATGGACCCATGGTGGCAAGGATTCGAAGGAACGATTAATAAGATTGATAATAAAAATTATGAGATATTGGGAAAATGGACTATTAAAAATAATAAATTAATAATTACAGAATTACCAGTAGGAGAATGGACAACAAATTATAAAGAGTTTTTAGATGCAATGTTAGAAGGACCATCAACTAATAATAGTAATAAAACAAAAACTGTTAAGAAAAAGAAAGAAAAAGAGAATACATTTCTTGGATATAAGAATAATAGTACAGAGAGTAAAGTTCATTATGAATTAGCATTTGAAGAAGATTATTTAGATGAAATTGATGATAAAGAAATAGAAAAGATATTTCATTTGAATAAAAAGTATTCAATAAATAATATGCATTTATATGGACCAGAAGGGCATATTAAAAAGTATAATAACATTGAGGAAGTTATAAATGATTATTATAAAGTCAGATTAGATATTTATGAAAAGAGAAAGAAATATCAATTAGATATATTAGAACATCAATTATTATTAATATCAAATAAAGTTAAATTTATTTTGATGGTAGTTGAGAAGAAATTAGATATTAATAATAGAAAGAAAGATGAAATTGAGAAACAATTAGAAAAACATAAATTTCCAAAATTAGGAAATAATAAAGATGATAAAGAAAGTTATAATTATTTATTATCAATGCCTATTTATAATTTAACATCAGAGAAGATTGAAGAGTTAAAGAAACAAGAAAAAGATAAAGAAGCAGAATATGATTCTATTAAATCAAAGTCAGTAGAAAAATTATGGTTAGAGGAATTAAATATTTTAGAAGATGAATATAAGAAATGGTATGATGATAAAAAGAATAATACAAATATTATAGTTCCTGATAAGAAAAAGAAACAAAAGAAATAATCAATTTTTTATTTTATTAATTAAAAATTAATTATTTTATATAATTTATTTATTTCATTAATTGATACATGTAAATGATACCATTCTTTTCAATAATTTCATGTAATGCAATCAATTGTTCATTATCGGATTCATCAATATATTGAATTGGTGAAGATGAATCAACACCCTTAATAGAACCGAAATCAGATACATTAAGTGGATCATAAATAATATGTTTAATAGAATCATCTAATGTATTATTTTGTAATATCTTGATGATTGTTGCAGAACCAACAATTATTTTTTGAGTGGAACTGATTTTATCATTAATAACTGCAGTTACAATAGAACGTAAAACAAATTTATCATCACGTATTTCTAATTCTTCTGGTGCAATAACACTAGTATCATTTAATTTTTCAAATCCAGCCATAGCAATTGGTAAAGATTCTAAGTTAAATGGTTTTAAATCCTTGAATGACATATAAACAGATCTACGATCAACAAAGAAGAATAAAACATCACGAGAATATACAATATTAGTTTGTCTAGTAACAAATTGATTATTTTCAATGACTAATTGTGATTGTTGAATAGCATCAGTTAATTGAACACTAGATTCAGTATATTGTGGGAGTGATAAATTAACCATAGGAATATTTCTAATAATAGGAACACTATTTTGTAAATATGGATTAGTAGATACAGAAATGCCTAATACTGGACGAGTAGTAACATATGTTGGACGATAAGAGAAGGCAGCTAAAACTCTCTTTAATACAGTTCCATCATGGCGACCATATACTAAATCAGGGGTATCATATTGATTAATCTTGCATGTATCAATAGTAGAAATGAATTGACGGAAAGATTCATTAAAATATTGACCATTTCTCAAGTTAAGAACACAGTTCCATAATTGTAATTGTAATTGAACTCTTTGTAATAAATCATCCATTGGAGAACGGCTATCACAAGCAATATCATTTGGGTCTGTTATTAATCCATGGTATAATTGATAATTAGAAATTGTGTTTAATTTTTGACCATTAAATCTTTTATAAACAATTTCAGAAAGATTGGAATGTAAAAAGTAAGAATCAATATTATCAATCTTTGGTAAGAATAATGCAACAATTACAGGATGTACATGGTCAGTTGCACGATGACCTAATGATTTCTTGTATTCACCAGATAATGCTTCTAAACTGCAATCTTGATATCTGATAGATTGTAAAAATATTTGCGCATGTAATGATTTATTAACAGATTGTAATTTGTAAATTTCTTGTAATTTCTTATAATCAGTATCACTTAATTTAACATTTGGTTTAGATGTAGATATTTCAGTTAATGGATTACCTAATATTTTTGATAAATTAGTAGTATGGGTTAAAATTTCAACACTCTTTAATCCAATTAAATCTAATTCATAAATTCTTTGGAATTCTCCAAATTCATCTTCTGTTAAACTATATTTATCTTTAAAATATCTTGCCTTATCTAAAATAACATGTAAAGGAGTATGTGTATCACTATATTTTTCTCTAATTAATTGTGCGAATTTCTTTGCCTTCTTACGAATCATATTACTACGTTGAATATACTCATCCTTAATCTTATCACGAAGAGATTGATTATCATATTTGTCAAGCATACTATTTAATTTAGTAGTGGTCATTTCTTTTTCCTTAAATAATTTTTGAACATGTGAGTTTACATTATCATCAGAACTATCACGATTATGTCTGTTTTCATCAGAAGAATTCATATTTATATATATATTATAATAGAAAATTTTTATAATTTTTTTTATTTTTAAAGATTTTTAAAACTTTTTATTTTTATTTACTGTTGTTTATATAAAGATTTATTTATACATATTAAAGATTTATTTATAGATATTATAATATGAATTATGATTTATGGATTAATAAATATAAACCAAAATCACAATCAGAAATAATTGGTAATGAGAAAGAAATAAATATTTTTAAAGATTGGATTTTAAATTTATCATCAAATAAAATACAAGGTATTATTATTTCAGGTAATCAAGGAATTGGAAAAACTTTAACTATTAATTTAATTTTAAAAGAACTTGGTTATATTGTTCGCATTATAAATCCGAATGATATTAAAGACCATCGTATCTATGATGATTTTAATGATTATTATAATTTTATTAATTCAATCTATGCTAAAATTGAATTTGGTAATAAAAATAAGAAAATTGCATTAATTTTTGATGAAACAGAAAATATAACATTAACTAGTGAGAAAAAATATATAATGGATATTTATAAAGAGAATAACAAATCAAAAAATGTTCCCTTAATATTTATTTCAAATAATCAACATTCAAAATTATTAAATGACCTTAAAAGAGGATGTAATGAAATTATTTTTAATTGTCCAACTAATAATGAATTAAAAACATTAATAATGAATATATTTAATAATGAAAAAATTAAATTAGAAACAGATAGAATTATAGATAAGTTAATAATTTTATCACAAAATGATATTAGAAGATTAATAAATTTATCACAAGAATTATCATTCCATGTTAAGAATAATATAATTACTGAAGAATGTCTTAATGAATTTATTGAAAAATCAAGAGAAAAAAATATTGATATTGGTTTATTTGAATCTACTGAAAAAATTCTTAATAATTATTTAGATTATGATAATATTATGAAATTATATGAATCAGAAAAAGTATTATTACCATTAATGATACATGAAAATTATCTTAAAAAAATATTAAATAATTCAGAACATAATTTTCAAGATATTATTTATAATATTGTAAAAATATCAGACTCTATTTCAAGAGGTGATAATATAGAAACAAGTATATATACTGACCAAAATTGGTATTTACAAAATATTCATGGATTTTATACTTGTCTAAATACATCATATTGGATTAATAAAAGTAAAAATATTATTAATTCTAATGAAATAAAATTTAGTTCTGATTTAAATAAAACATCTCTTAAAAATATTAATCGTAAAAATATTATGAATTTATCTAAAATTATTAATAATAAATCTAATCAAGAAATTTTAATGTTAAATAAAATTTGTAATCATTTAATTAAAGAAAATAAAGAACAAGAACTAATTAATATATTAAATGGTTATAATAAAAATATATCAATCAAAGAAATAGATTTATGTCTCAAAATTGATAAAACATCAGAATTTAATACCCTTTGTTCTAAAGATAAAAAAAGAATTACCAAGAAAATTTTAAAATAAATAAAATTTATGAGGATTAACCAAGAAAATTTTAAAATAAATAAAATTTATGAGGATTAACCAAGAAAATTTTAAAATAAATTTTTATTAATTTCATTTGGTAATCCATGACCAAATAAAATCATGTATATCAAAACAATTGCAGAATAGAATATACTTTGATTCTCAGCAACTATTTGTTCCTTCTTTAATACATTAATCATGAAATAATACAAGATAATTCCAATAATTACAGAATGTAATACCATCATTCTTCCACTTTCCATTATATTATTTATTTTAGAAATTAAATAAATTTATTTTAAATTTTTAAATTAATTTATTTTTTATATTTACACTAAATGTTAAATTAATTTATTTTTTATATTTACACTAAATGTTAAATTAATTTATTTTTTATATTTACAAGACTTAAAAATTGTATATTTCCATCATTATTAGATGGATTAAACATATATAAATCATTAGATAAATAAATAATTAAATCTCCTATCCATTTAATTAATTTATTATCAGTTATTAATATAACATTTTGTGTTAATAATTGATAATAAAATATACTTTTTTCATCATTTTCATTTTCAAAAAGATAACTAAAACTTTTTAATTTATCTATTTGTTTAATATGTTTTTGACTTATTCCAGGAATAGAACTAGCCCAAATCCATAATTTTGTATATGGTTGATATATTCCATAAAAATTATATTTACCAGATATTATTTTATCATTATTATCATATAAATCTATTAAATAATTATCATTTAATTTAATATTATAATTTTTTTTAATATTTAGTATTTTCATTATTTTTTTATTTTTATCATTTATAAAATCATCGATTTTTTTTACAACTTTCATATTTATTAATGTTAAATAGAAAAATTAATAAAAAAATATAAAAAAATCTAATGTTTAATATATCATGGGTGAAAATATTGTAATAGATAAATCAACTTCTACTTTCATTATTATTATAACTATATTCGCTGTTTTTATATTATATCCTTCTTTCTTTGAAGCATTTGAAAATACTACAACTACTCCTACTTCTGTTGCACCAACTACTACTACACCAACTGTAGCAAAAACTAGTGAACCTGAAGCCGCACTTTTAGGTCAAATTTATGCAAATCCATTTGATGATAGTATGAATAAAGATGTAAATAAAATTGATACTAAACGATGTTCCAGAAATTGTTGCAAACAAACACAATGGCCTGTTCCATTTAATACTGAAAGTGTAGATGTTGATAATGCTAAGATTGATTATTCAAATATAGTTCCTAATAATTTCTCTTGTTCTGGTGGTGGTACTGGAAGTGGTTGTTTATGTGTAACTAAAGATGATATGAATTATCTATCAAATCATTTCAAAAATTAATTTAAGTTATGAAAAATAAAAAAATCTAATTGTTTTTATATATAGAATGAGTAATTTCTTAATTGAAACCAAAAATGAATATACAACACATTTGACTAATATACTTGCACCTTTAGTTTTTGAAGGTTTCCAATCTATTTACAAAGAAGGAATGTGTTTTACACAAGATTGTGAAATATTAAAAATCTTTCAAACTTGTTTAAAAAATATTCCAAAATGGTCTCAAACTATTATAGAAAAAGAAACTAATAGAATTATTAATTCTTCACAAAGTTATGGATGGCTAGATGATTTAATAAAAGCAACATTAAAAGCAAATTTAGTAGTTTTAATGTATAATCCTTCTGTTAAAGTCCAATCTAAAGTAAATCCTGATTATTATAAACATATTAGAATTTCTGATTTTATTCATAAAATTTATATTGAATGTGCTAGAGAATTTTGGAATAATCCATATTTATTTTATCATGAATATCAACCAATAGATATTAAAAGAAATCAAAGAGATTGTTTAGTAATTATAAAAGAATGTATTAAAGAATCTATTAGAAAATTATTACCAGTGAAACAAATATTACAAATATATTTAGGAGAAGAATTAGAACCAGATGAAATAAATAATGAATTTGAGAAAGTATTATCTGATGTTGAAGAAAGGAATTTAAAAAAAATGGTTAATAAAGATATTCATGATGATAAACCAAAAAATATAATGCCTGAATTAAAAGCATTAGAATATAAAGAAGATAATACTAAAACATTTTTACAAAATATTAAAAATGATGATACTAAAGATAATTCAAGTGAGAAAACAATTAAATCAAGAATATTAGAAATCATTAATGATAATTCATCACAAAATAAAAATGATTCTACTATATTTTCACCAACTAGTCAATCTTCTGAAACAAAGAAAGATACTGAAATTGATAATAAAATAAGAAAAATATTAGATAATGAATTAAATAGTGAGACTGATTTAAATTATACAAATAAAAATACTAAATATCAAGAAGTATATAGTAATTCAAATATATCACCATCAAAAGTTAATGATAATAAATATTTTGTTAATTATTTAAATATATAATTTTTTTCTATCTATAATTAATTATGAAGAGTTTTGTTAAACAATTTTTAATATTATTAGGAACATTTCTAATAATATTATGGGTCCAAAATAATGATGATTTAAAAAATAATGTTCAAAGAAAATCATTATATGATAAATATAAAATACCATTTTTATCTACTGCATTTGTTGGTCTAGTTATTAACTATTTAATACCAGAATGTAGTATCAGTATTATTGATATTGCTGATGATTTTGGATTTAATATTAATCATAAAGAAATGATGCCAATATCTGATAATATTAATCAATCCCCACAAATTAGTATAATTCGTGAAATAAGTAAACCAAATCCACCTATTTTAAATAATAATTTATCAATTAAGAATTTATTAGACCCAATTAATATTATTAATGAAAAACCTAATACAAATTCATTTTTTAATAAAACACCAGAAGTTTTTCTAGATCAACCAGATTTCTAATTTATTATATTTATTTTCTTAAATAAATATAATAATGACAACAAAAGAAGTTGGATTCGGTGCAACTAAATTACCTATCAAAAGATTTAATATTCATGAAATGGTTGACCATTGTACTATTGCTATGATTGCTAAACGTGCTACTGGTAAATCTTTCTTAACTCGTGAAATTATGTTTCAAAAAAAAAATATAGCATCTGCAGTTGCCATTAGTAGAACTGAAAAATTAAACTCCTTTTATTCAGAATTTATTCCTGATAGTTATATATTCTCTGAATATGATAGTGCTATTTTATCTAGAATCTATGAAAGACAATCTAAAATGAATGAAGATAATAAAAAAAGAATTAAAAATGGGAAGAAACCAAAAGATGATGCTGTTATGTTAATTATGGATGATTGTATGAGTTCAAAAGGAACATGGCTTAAAGATCCAAATATTCTTGAATTATTCTTTAATGGACGTCATCATCATTTATCTTTTATTTTAACAATGCAATATTCTGTTGGTATTCCTCCTGAAATGAGGTCAAATTTTGATTATATCTTTTTACTTGCTGAAGATACTATTTCTAATAGAAAAAGATTATATGAACATTATGCTGGTATGTTCCCTACTTTTGATATCTTTCAACAAGTTTTTACTGATATAACTGAAGATTATGGAATTATGGTTATCAATAATAGAGTTCATAGTAAAAATATTACTGATAAAGTTTTCTGGTATAAAGCTAAAAATGTTCCTACATTTAGATTAGGTTGTAATAAATTTAGAAAATTTCATGATAAATCTTATGATTCTGATTGGAATAAACGATTAGATACTTTTAATCCTTTAGACCTTGTATCTAAAAGAAGAAATAGTACTAGAGTTGTTGTCGAAAAAGTTAAATATTAATTTTATTTATTGTATCTTTTATAATATTATAAATAGTTTCACTTTTTTTATGTTCTTTTGTATAATATATAATAATATTATCATAACTCTTATTACATATTTCTTCATAACTTGTTATTATTAATAATTTAATATTCTTATTATTATACTTATTTTGAATAAATACTATAAAATTATTCCATTTATCTATATCTTCATTATCTCTTATAAATATATTATTATAATAATTTAATGGTAATAATTCTTCTTTTAAATTATCAGGATGAAAAACTATTAAAAACTATTAATATATTTAAAGATTATTTTTAATATATTAACAATTATGAAATCATCTGAAGTTCTTAAATTATTAAATATTACTAGACAAACATTAACTGCTTATGTTAAATCTGGTAAAATTTCTGTCACTAAATTAGGTAATGGATATTATGATTATAATGATGATTCTGTTTATAAATTCCTTGGTAAAGAATTTAGAATCAATGTTATTTATGGTCGTGTTTCTACATATAAACAGAAAAATGATTTAGCAAATCAAGTTTCTAATATTATTAATTATTGTAATGATAATAAAATTAAATTTGATAAAATTTATCAAGAAACCGCTTCTGGGGTTGATTTTGATAGAAAAGAATTCTCTGAATTAATTAATTTAGTTATTAATAAAAAAGTTGCTAATATTTATATTACTAATAAAGATAGATTAAGTAGATTAAGTTTTATTACACTTGAAAATATGTTTAAACAATTTGGAACTAATATTATTGTTATTAATGATATTGATAAAAATGAATCATATGAAGATGAATTATTTGAAGAACTTATTAATATTATTCATTTATTTTCAACCAAAATATATTCTAATAGACGTAAAAATATACTCAATAAATTTGAAACTAAATTAAATAAAGAAAATTCATAAATATTAAAAACTATTAAATAATATATAAAGGTATATTATTTAATATATTTAATTTCATGTCTAAGAAAGTTAAACCATCAGATAAACCTGAATATAAATCTTTTTCATATTTTAGTTATGATAAATTAAATAATGATATATTTTATAAACTTGGTAAAATAAGCAAGAATGTTTATAATCTTGGTTTGTATTCTATTCAAATTTTTAATCTATTCAAAATTAGATTATATAAAAAATTATATAATAAACTATTAGAAAATAATAAATTTGATTTTGATAAATATATTAAAAATAAATTAGAATATTATTTTGATTTATATTCATCATTAAAAAATAATTTGAAAGATAATAATAAATATATTTATAAATATATAATAGAATATATTAAAGAAAATAATATAATTATTAAAAATAGTAATTATGATTATTATACAAAATATTTTATTAAGAAATTAAAGAATAATTCTAATATTTTTCTTAATGGTAAAAATGATAAATTATTATTAAACGATATCATTATAAGAATTATTAGTTCTATTTATATTAAAAATTTTAATATTATTAAAGATTGTTTATTATATCATAAATCCTTTCCTTTTGAAGATAATGAATTAATAAATGATGTTAAAAATAATAATTTTATTAATATATTAGAAAAGAATATTTATAAAGATAAAATACAGAAAGAATTAAATATTAAATTAAAATCAGACCAAAATTATATTTCCTGTTTAGCATATTCTAAATTAGGTAATAATCATGGAAAATTAGAATCAACAATGATATGTAATATTATAACAAAAGCATATAATTCATATTCTTCTTATTATGCATTATTAGATAAAGGTATAAAAGCAAATAGACCAAAGTTTTTAGATAAGAATTCATTATTTAATTTACAATATGTATTTAATAAAATGGTTAAAAATAATGAGAATGATAATATTGTAAAAGGTTATACATCTAATTATATCGCAAATAATTTTAATAAAGTATTTGGCGAAAATTATATATGTTTAAGTAAATATAAATATATTGATTCAAAATATTTAAAAAATATTAAAGGTAAAATAATTAAAAAATATAATTATTTTATTAATGATAAATATATTGAAAAAACTAATAAAAATATTGTTGATTCTAGATATATCTTATTTAATATTCCAAATAAAGCAAATCATTTAGATATTACAATGATAGAAATAATATTTATTAATAATATGATAAAAATATCATTAGTTTATAAAACACATAATATTAAAAGTCAAGAAATAGAAATAAATTCAAATGATTCTATATCAATAGATTTAGGTATGAAAAATTTATTAACTATTTATAATCCATCAGGAGAACAAAAAATAATTGATGGTAAATTTATATCATCTATTAATACATATTATAATAAATTAATTGGAAATGCACAATCAAAAAATAATAAAAGATTATTTAATAAATATACAATGAAAAGAATGTTTATTATAAATAATTATTTTAATAAAATAGTAAAATGGTTAGAAAATGAATATTCTAATAAAAAATTAGTAATATTAGGATATAATAAAGAATGGAAACAAAATACAAATATGGGAAAAAATAATAATATGAAATTTAATAAAATACCTTATATGAAATTAATAAATAAAATAAAAACAAGATTCGGTGAATTAAATAAATATATAGTATTAACTGAAGAATCTTATACATCAAAATGTGATAGTTTAGCATTAGAGAAAATAAGCAAACATGAAAACTATTTGGGTAAGCGAACGAAACGAGGACTATTTGAATCAAGCAAGGGAAAATTAATAAATGCAGATTTAAATGGAGCAATAAATATAATGCGAAAAGTATTTAAATTGGAAAAAATAACAGGATTAAAAATATGTAATCCATCAAGAGTAAAAATATTCCGTGAAGTTAAACCAGCGGATAAAAGTATCATAGTCATACATTAGTCATAAGACTAATATGGTAAAAGTAAATAATTTTTAATACTATATAATACTTTTACAGACTATACATTCTAACAAATAATATATCTTCACCATTATTTAAATCCATATTTAATCTCTCAAATCTTCTTGTATATTTAATCATTACATTCTCTTTTTCTAATTCAAAATTATTAAAATCATGCAACATTATTGCTTTCTTATTTTCTTCTAACAATAATTGTCTATCATATACATATTTATTGTCAAATTTAAAAAAATTATTAATATTAATATTATCAAATGAATTAATTATGAAAGATTGTGTTGTAATTAACCAATCATATGGATATGTCATTTGATTTAATTTTCTTAAACTTCCTGCTAAATCACATCCACCAACACAACCAAGACTAATTATTTTCATATAATAATTATATGAAAATAAATAATAAATAAAAACGAATTAATTAAGATAACTTTGATTCATCTATTAATTGTAATTCATTCTTTGATGAACTAGTTGTCTTAATCTGTTGCATTGTTTCATCAATCTTTTCATCCAATTCCTTACGTTTATCTTCCATCTTTTTAATTTGTTCTTCAATTGACTTTAATGAGTTTTCTAAACTTGCAACTTTATCTGTCTTATTACGTCTCTTTGCTTTCTCTAATTGTTCTCTAGTTTCTATTAAATTATTATTTGATGTCTTTAAATTATCCACAATATTTTGTCTAATTTGTTCATTCTTTCTTTGTTCATGATATATCTTTGCTTTCTCTTGATTCTCCATATATGACTTCATCATGTTATTCAATTGTTCATTTGCATATTCTGAATCCTTTACATATTCAGAATCTGGATTTGGATCAAATGGCAACCATTTACCAACTTCACCAACAAAAACATTAAATGCTGGGTCAACACCTTGTAATTTCTTTGCATGTTCTGATGCTTGTTCATATGTAGCAAATGACCCACGAATCTTAATACCAGTTAATGTTTTTAATTGTCTTGGAACTGCACCTTTTTCTACTTCTTCTTCTTCTTGTGTTGTTAATTTATCAGTTAAAAAACTAATACATACATATAATTGGTCTCGTGGATTTAAATTATCTTCCGTTAAATAATCAACTTTTGACATTATATATATTTTTAATATAATTTATCTTTATATAATTTATACATATAATTTCGTTGTTTTTTCATTCACATCAATATTATTATATCCAGTCCATACCGATGGTTCTTTAAACATTTTTTGATATGTTTTTGATACCCTATCATCATAAATATCATTAATTGGAAGTTTTATATTATTACAATTACAATTAATTTTACTTAAATATATTATCATTAAAATTATCCCAATTATCAAAAATATAACCGCTATATTATATAATATTGCATTCATTATTATATTATATAATATATTTTATTTTTTATAATTATAGATTTCTTCACTTGAATGAAGAAATGTATTCATGATAATTATAGATTTCTTCACTTGAATGAAGAAATGTATTCCCATTTTAAATATTTGCAAATTTTGCTCCATATTAAATCATTTTCCATAATTTTATCAGAATCTTTATGTAATGGGAAAAATTCTAATAAATGATCTAATTCTAATAATTCACAAAATTTATGTAAAACATAAGAATAAGACAAAAAGTTTTTTCTATCTATTTGTTTATACATTTCCCAAGGTTCTTGAATTTTAAAAAACATAGAAATAAATAATTTCTCCATATCTCTTGTTATTTTCGGTGGCGGTAAATTACTTAATTTATTAATAATATATGCAATATGTTCATAATAAATATTATATCCTAATTTTTTTAATATTATTTTAACATTCTTTTTATTTAACTTTGATAAATCTGTCATTCTATTTTTATTAATTTCTTTCACAATATCAATAAAAACTTGTTCTGGTATATCTGGACTTTGTTTTGCTTGAAATTGATTTAACCATTCTCTAAAATGATTCAATCTTCTATATGGTGAATAATCTTTCATTTGCTTATCTTCATCAAATATAATTATTTCACTATCTCCACAACACGGGCATACATATGCACTTGCTGATATTTCTAGTATTTTATCAATATTACATTCATTACAATATTTATTTCTATTTATATTTTCTTGATTTAATCTGACACCATCTATTCTTTGACAATATTTTTCAAATAATTTTGCTTTATTTGTCTTATTTTCTAGTGATTTAAGTTTATCATTTTTATTACATAAAAAATCAACAATATTTTTACTTTCTTTTATATTATCATCTTCTTTATCTCGCATTTCATAATAATTTAAAATTAAATCACCAGCATTATCATAATAATCCATTTCATTATAATTAATATTCATTAAATTATATTTATTTGTTAATGATTCTTTTTTATCTAATAAATCATTCTTAATATTCATAATTTCTGGTGTGATTGTTTGTTTTTCAATATCATTTAATTTATTATTTATTTCATCTATTGATTCTAATAATTGTTTTTTATCAGATTGAACATTATTTATAGATTTAACAATTTGCCTGTGTTTATTATCTAATGTGTTAAACTCTTTTGATGCTATTATTTTGTTTTCCTTGTACTTAGAGAATTCTTTATTCCCTTTTGACATTTAAAATTTAAATATAAATAGACTTTAAATATATAAAATAAATATTTTAAAAAATAATAAAAAATATATAAAAATTATTATTTTTCCATTTAAAATTTATGAAATTTATTAAAAATTTATAAATTATTAAGATTTTTATCGTTTTTTTAAAAATTATTTTTTTTATTTTTTTTCTTTAACATAATATATATCATATGGGTGGTGGATTAATGCAATTAGTCGCTTATGGCGCTCAAGATGTTTACATTTCTGGTAATCCTCAAATTACTTTCTTCAAGGTCGTCTACCGCAGACACACCAACTTTGCTGTTGAACCAGTTCCACAAACTTGGAATGGTGCTGCTGAATTCGGTCGTACTGTTACATGCAACATCAACAGAAACGGTGATTTAATCACTAACATGTATGTTGCTGTTGAATTAGCAACTGCAACTAAACAACTTGTTAATGGTAGACAATCTAATTGGGGTTATGTTCGTAGACTTGGACATGCCATGAT